>VAPD01012130.1_pt1 | contig 10016 bp, 10 predicted proteins | sample 3393901 | NCBI WGS metagenome assembly VAPD01 (sample SAMN08290435, study PRJNA428436) | hydrothermal vent metagenome | isolation source: Deep-sea hydrothermal vent chimney | place: Atlantic Ocean: South-mid Altantic Ridge | depth 3034 m m | reverse complement strand
TGCCTGAGGAAATAGCAGAGAGGATGGAACTACCGCTTGAGAAAGTCAGGAAGGTGCTGAAGATAGCCAAAGAACCTATTTCTCTGGAGACCCCCATTGGGGAGGAGGAAGACAGTCACCTTGGCGACTTTATTGAGGATAAGAAAGTGATCTCTCCCGGAGATGCTGTTGTTCATGGCAACCTCAGAGAGCAAGTCAGAGGCATACTCAAGACCCTGACTCCAAGAGAGGAAAAGGTTCTCAAGATGCGGTTTGGTATCGATGAAAGAACTGACCACACCCTGGAGGAGGTAGGACAGAACTTCTCAGTCACTCGGGAAAGGATCAGGCAGATAGAGGCAAAGGCCCTGAGGAAACTCAGGCATCCGAGCCGATGCAAAAGGCTCAAACCTTTCTACGAAGATTGATATTGAATCGTAAAAAGTCCATTTATGGCTTTTTACTCCGCGGAAAGCGTCGTTTACGCTTCCCTCACGGATCAATGACTCATGGTTTATGTCATTGATCCGGGCGCCCATGCACGGGCGCGATGGTAATAGTCTTGCGGTGCAAGTCATTAATTTGGGCGCCCCTCAATGGGCGCGTTATACTGCAGGCATGCAGATTCGAAGCCTTCCTTTACACGCAGGCTTGTGCTAGAAGCCCATTGCTTGCAGCCCAATGCCCAGGACCTGATTACTTGCCTTGGTTGACAAGGCTTTATAAAAGGGTTACTAACATTTCGGGCCCATAGCTCAGCTGGTTAGAGCCACCGGCTCATAACCGGTAGGTCCTCCGTTCGAATCGGAGTGGGCCCACCAGTTGACCATTATTTTCCGAAGAAGGAGAGAAGCGGGAAATTGAAAGACTGCAGGCTATATTTTTCACCTGATCGGCTGTGTATTGGAGATCCAGGGCCCCGGAGGCAAGTGTGAGGGGGAACGGCAAAACCAGCACAGGGCCTCTCAGTTGTTGGGAAATTACAGGTGCACTCGAAGAAGGGTGCACCTTTTTTACGTTCAGGCCAAAGAGTGGAAATGTTGACTGTAGCGGATATCGTCAAGATCATTGAAGAGCTGGCTCCTCCGGGACTAGCTGTGCCCCAGGACCCGATCGGCCTCCAGTCCGGAAGCGGACAGTGGGAGATTGAAAGGCTTATGATAGCTCTGGATGCTGACCACAGGACAATCAGGCAGGCTGCAGATGCCGGTGCAGGGATGTTGGTTTCCCACCATCCTCTTATCTACGGGCCCCTGGCGAGCATAGATCCCGAAAGCCCTGTGGGGCGGGCGGTGGCATACTCGCTGGAATTTAAGGTTGCTGTATACTGCGCCCACACGAATCTTGATGCTGCAAAGAATGGTATAAATAATTCCCTTGCTGTCCTGCTTGGGCTGGCTGACCTGACTGCTCTGGCTGGCAGAACCCCGGAAAATTTCAAAATCGCGGTTTTTGTTCCTGTAAACTCTCTTGATAAAGTAAGAACAGCCGCCTTTGAGGCAGGTGCCGGTAAAATAGGTGCCTACACAAGATGCTCTTTTGCAAGTTCCGGGATTGGGACTTTTATGGGTTCTGAGGATACGGATCCTGCCGTAGGAAGTCCGGGCAGATTTGAAGAAGCAAGCGAACTCCGTCTTGAGATGATAGCAAACAGTGATGTACTTGATAGCGTGATCGATGCGATCCGCGGGGTTCATCCCTATGAAGAGCCGGCGATAGATATTTACAGCCTGCACAGCTCCGGGATGGGCGAGGGCATTGGTATTATCGGCAGCCTTCCTGAAGAAACCACCGTGGGAAAGCTGGCAAATACCCTGATCGATCTGTTCGAAACAGAATCTGTGACTGTTGTCGGCGAAAAAGGCCGAAAGATCCAAAGGGTGGCGATCTGTTCAGGGAGTGGTGCATCCCTTGTCGGCACTGCTTCGGCAGGCGGTGCGGACGCCTACTTGACAGGGGATATGAAGTATCACGATGCCAGGCAAGCTGACGAACTTGATCTGCCTGTTATTGATTTTGGACATTTTGCCCCTGAGAGATACGGTATGAAAGAGTTCGGTAAAACACTGAACACGGCTCTGAAAAAAACCGGCGCTGAAATTGAAATATTTTATGCACAAGAGGAAGACCCATTCAAAGTCATAACCCGGGCCTGATGGATAATACAATGTTGTTACGGGCTTGAAAATTGTAGGAGGAGGATAATTGTGGACACCATGCTTGAACGCCTGATTAACCTGCAGAAAACAGATGAGAAGATCGTTGCCCTCCAGAGGGAGGAAGAGACGATCCCCCTGGAATTAACGAAGCAGGAAAGTGAAATTGTAATCCTTGAAGGGCAGAGAGATGAGGTAGCTTCAGAGCTTGATGAGCTGTCGAAAAAGGAAACGGAGCTTGAGATCCAACTCCAGGATGCCAGAGATCAGATGCGAAGATCGCAATCCCGCATGCTTATTGTCAAGACGCAGAGGGAACACAGGGCTGTTCAGCGTGAGGGAGAGATAGCGAGAAAGCGCAGGGGCGAACTGGATGGCGAGATGAAGGAACTGGTTGAAAAGTCCCTGGGAATCCAGAAGAAAGTTGATGAGCTGGACCAGGAGGTACAGTTAAAAGCCGAAGACCTGAAAAAAATCAGGGGGGAGGCTAATAAAAAACTGAAAAACATTGCAAGAGATCGTGACGGACTGGAAAAGAACAGAAGGGTTGAGGCAGACCTGGTGGACCCTGAACTGATGGAAAGATACCAGAAAGTCTTTATACGTCACCGCGGGCAAGGCGTCGTTAACGTGACCGGGGGGGTCTGCAGGGGGTGTTTCATGACAATACCGCCACAGCTTTACAATCAGGTCCTCGCCCAGGGTAACGTCCACCAGTGCCCTAACTGCAGCAGAATAATCTATGTCGAAGAAAATTGATGACTCATCGGTTCTCAGGCACCTTGCCGGGACCATGGACATAGGGAAAACCCTTGCTGAGTTCCCCGGGCTAACTCAGGAGTACCTTTCAAACATTATAGTCAGGGCATCTGAAGGGATTGAGATGACAATGAGTGCCAAGGCTCAAATATGGGTTGACGGTGCTGCGAGGGGAAACCCAGGCGAAGCAGGAGCGGGTGCCTATATGAAACTACCCGGCTGTGAGCCGGCAGGAAGGGGTGAATTCCTCGGCAACGCCACCAACAATGTAGCTGAATACAGGGCACTGCTCCTGGGGCTGGAAATGGCAAACAATCAGAACATCAAGGCGGTAGAGATTTATTCGGACAGTGAGCTCATGATAAAGCAGATGACAGGTGAGTATCGCGTGAAAAATGAAGATCTCAGGACTCTCTTTTCGATGGCTCAGAAAGCTGCGGGTTGTTTGGAGTCGGTTTCGTACAGTTATGTTCCCAGAGAGGAAAATGTTGAAGCGGATCGGCTGGCTAATATGGCCCTCGACGCCCGTGGACCTGTTAAGCTTTAAGGTTATGCGGCTACAATAAGGGGTCACCTACTTCGTTATCGGGCTTCAGAAATCCTCGACGTATGTACATTTACGCCTCCGGTGTTCTTCAGCCCTCTGGCCTCGTATCTAACCCCTTCTTGTGAGCCTAAATTAATGCGGCGACAATAAAGGCCCATCTGCTGCGTTCTCGGTCGTCGGAAACCCTCGATGTATGTGCCATATACGCTTTTATTAGTTCCAGGTTACAGGTTCCAAGTTCCATGTCTATAATAAGTATATTTTCCACTTGGAACATGGAACCTGGAACTTGGAACTCGCTCGTACTGTCTAAACTAGGTTGTTGCCATACTTTCTAAATTGGTTAGAATAACAGGGCAGAGTGATCCGGGTGGTCGCTTCCTTATCAGGTCAGGGCCTGTCCCGAGCCTGTCGAGGGAGAGGAAAGTCCGAGCACCGCAGGGTAGGATGGTCCGTAACGCGGACCGGGGGTGACCCCAGGGAAAGTGCCACAGAGAGCAGACCGCCCACCATAGCCTTGGGCGAAGGTGGGTAAGGGTGAAAGGGTGAGGTAAGAGCTCACCAGTGTCGGTGGTGACGTCGGCAGCTAGGCAAACCCCATCCGGTGCAAGGCCAAATAGAGGAATGTTCGAGGGTGACCCGCCCGAAGTTCCCGGGTAGGCCGCTAGAGGTCGGTGGCAACACCGATCCCAGATGAATGGCCACCATCCACCGTAGCCTCGGCGAAGGTGGATACAGAACTCGGCTTACAGGGTCACTCTGCGTTTTTGCTGGTTTCTAGTTTCTGGTTTCCCTTCAACAGGCTCAGGGCCCGAGCTAGTCGAGGGCTAGTTTCTAGTAGTATGAATAATGGATAATAATAACAGTGAATTTCCATGTTTTTTACTAGAAACTAGAAATTAGAAACCAGAAACTGTCTCAACGGGGTACAATGCAAACCAGTATCACTCCGACAACCATCAGAAACCAATTAAGAAAGAAATTCGGTATTCCAGAAAAGCGGACCAAAAGGCCGATTCTGGATGAGCTGATTGCAACTATCCTTTCACAAAACACCACTGATGTGAATCGCGACCGGGCGTACCGGGCACTCAGGAGCAGGTACAGTACATGGGAAGATGCACTTCGTGGAAACATTGAAGATCTGGAAGAAGCGATCTCTCCAGCTGGACTCGGTCCCACCAAGAGTGTAAGGATCATGGAGGTCCTTAAAGGAGCGTGTGAAGAAGATAACTGCTCCGGTTTTGATAATCTCAAAACCATGTCCAGAGAGGATGCCAGATCATTTCTGCTGTCACTGCCTGGAGTCGGCCCGAAAACAGCTGCATGTGTGCTCCTCTTTTCCTGCGGCATTCCTGCGTTCCCCGTGGACACTCATGTTTTCAGGGTTTGCGGCCGGCTAGGCCTGTTAAGTAAAAAAGCCGGCAGGGAAAAAGCCCACGATGAGCTCGAAGAGTTCTTCCAGGAGGCGGACTATCTGGAGATCCATCTGAATATTATCAAGCTTGGACGAACTGTATGCCGCCCTTCAAATCCACTATGCACCGAATGTCCGCTCTCAGGAGAATGTGCGTACTTGAACGAATTGAAGGTTGAATAAACATAGTTGTTAGTTGTTGGTTGATAGTTGTTTGTTGTATATAGAGTGGGCTAGGTGTTGACTAATAACTAACAACTGGCAATTAACAACTTGCGATTAATACTATCCTTGGACCGCCTGGCCTGGAAGGCGGGAGTTTCCTTAAAGCAGAGGAAGAAAAAATGGCAGGCACATTGTCAAAAAAGAGCATACTTTGTGTTGATGGATCCTCAAGCGGGGAGGAACAACTGTCGGAACTTCTCGAACAGTACGGCTACGAAATGACGGACGTTTCCAGTTCTGAAGATGGTGTAAAGGCGCTGGCGATCAGGGATAATATCGATCTTGTGATCATCGATCTCACGGCCCCAGATGTTCACGGATTGGACCTGATAAGCGAGATCAGGGCCATGGAGAAGTGCGCGGATATCCCCATACTCGTTCTGACGGTACCTAAAGGAGTGGATATTATCGATGAAGTTCTTGATGCCGGGTGCGATGATTACCTGTTAAAGCCAGTCGATTCCAGGCTTTTGTACCATCGAGTCCAGAGTCTTATAGAGAGCTTTCCAAGAGCCTACAGGCGTGTCAGCTGTTCCGTGCTGATCGAGATCAGTACCGGCAAGCTTCAGACATCCGGTGAGATGACAGAGATAGGGGAGGGGGGTCTTGGCGTCATCCTGGAGGAGCAACTGAAGATCAACGACCTTGTAAAAACTGTATTCATGCTGCCGGGGGATGACGCTCAACTGGTGGCCGGGGCGGAGGTTATCTATATTAAGGAAGCAGATGAAGGTTTTCTTCATGGAATGAAGTTCGAGATAATAGACAGTGACACAAGGAACAAGATCATCTCATATGTAAGCAGTTCAGGAGATTAGAGGAGCGCTTCCAATACTTTCAGTGCGGTCTTTTCAGACTCCCTCACACAATCGTTGATACCAACTCCCCTGTAGGCGTTTCCGGCAAGAAAGATCCCCTCGGCCAGACTGTTCTCAGCCTCTGTGAGCCTGTCCAGGTGATTGAGTGTGTAAAGGGGTATCGCCCTCTCCCAGCGGAAGCTGGTAGAGAACTCGGGTTCAGCTGAAAGACCCATCGTATGATGAAGTTCAGACAACACTGTATCCATAAGTTTATCATCGGGAAGACCGGGTGTTTCCCTGTCTCTGGCACCGCCAACCATTACTCTTAAAAGCACCTTACCCTCCGGAGCCCTTTGTCCGGGGAAGATGCTGGAAGTCCACAGTGCCCCCAGGATGCGGCGCTCCTCAACGCCCGGGATCAGGTACCCGAAACCATCGGGGACAGATCCCAGCCTGCTTTCTGAGTACCCAAGTCCGACAACTGCCATGGGGGAATAGGGTATTTGCCCTATTAGCTCAGAGGCCTTTGGTGATATGTTCTCGAGAAGTCCGGCTGCTTCGTATGCCGGTACCGCAAGAATAACCGCGTCTGCATGATAGGTCTGGTCAGATGCGGTTATTGTATAGGAGCCGTTGTCAAAGGTTATCCGGGAGGCGGTGGATGTGAACCGGACCCTTTCCCCGAGTTCTGCCGCCAGTCTGTCAGTAAGATCGGAAATACTTCCTTTAAAAGAGGTGAGGACGCCACCCGGCCCGGCGGGACCTGAGGAGGAAACGACCACGTCACCTCTTCTTTTGGCCCGCTTTCTTTCCGCTGCCAGTGCGACAAGAGCCTTGAAGAGCCCACCGTACTTTTCCTCCAGTTCCGCTATTCTCGGGAAGCTTGCCCTCAGGCTCATCTTGTCCGGGTCACCTGCGAAGATGCCCGATACCATGGGGTCCAGTATGCGGTCTACGGCCTCCTGTCCCAATCTCCTTCGTCCGAACTCAGCAACGGTCGTATCCGCTCCGGGAGGTGTGGGCCTGGCTGTTAACTCTCCAAGAAAACGAGCCTTGCCGGGAATCGAGATCAATGGAGATTTAATAAAGGACGGGACCGACTCCGGCAGACGGACCAGTTTTCCTCTGGAGAAAATGAACCTCTTTCGAGCCGAATCGTTACTGGGCAGGAGCGTGTTTTCCATTCCCAGGCTTCGGACAAGATCCAGGGTCCACGGTTTGCTGTCCAGAAATCCGTTTGGTCCACCCTCGACTGTGTAACCCTGCTCCATGCGGGCTATGAACTTGCCCCCAGGGCGGTTTTCCTTTTCAAGAAGGCTAAGATCGATTCTTTTCCCGGCATCTTTTGCCATGTTGAGCAGGAAATAGGCTGTAGCGAGGCCGGAGATACCTCCGCCGATGATTACTACTCTGGTTTTTGATTCAGATGACATGCTTAACCCTTAGTTAAAGGTTAAAAGTTATATGTAATTTAATAGGATTTTAGCGTTCAACTTTCAACGATAGTTACCCCAGTTTCGCTAAAATCAGATCAGCGAGGGCCGCTATGAAATCAGGCCTTGTATTCAAAGTGGGGGCCCTGACGTACGTCTTGATGCCCAGGTCCCCGGCGATCTCCTTGTGCTGGATATCAAGCTCGTAAAGGGTTTCAATGTTGTCTGAAACGAAGGAGACAGGAACTACTACAACCGGAGGCTTTCCTTTTTTAGCCAGTTGTGCAAGAGCGTCAGACAGTGATGGCTCGAGCCATCTGACCGGACCCAGGCGGCTCTGGAAGGCAAGGGTGTTTGGGCGGTCTCCAAGGATTCTCATGACGCTTTTAACCGTCTGTGTTGTCTCAGCCAGGTAGGGGTCTCCCTTTCTGATAAGAGACTGCGGAACACCGTGAGCAGAAAAGAGTATTACTGTGTCATCCCTTTGCGGTTCCGGTATGCTTTGGAGTGCTTCGGTTACAGTGCCGGCCAGGGCTCCTATGTATCCTGGATTTACAGGCCACCTGTCCACAACCTCAACCATATGCAGCATGTCATTGGCGCCGAGAGTACTTTCCAGCTCATCAAGGCAGGTCCCGGTGGTTGCCCTGCAGAACTGGGGATATAGAGAGAGGGCGATTATTTTTTCCGCTTCCTTTTCCCGTATCCAGGCTGCAGACTCGCTGATAAACGGGTGCCAGTAACGAAGGGCTGGCCTCACAGAGATCGAATCCAGGCCCCTGTCAGTCAGTTCCGATTCAAGGACATCGCACTGTTTTTTCGTGATGCTGTTTAAGGGACTTCGGCCGCCTATGAGATCATAGCGGGGAGTGACTTTCTTTGCCCGGGAAGAGGAGAGTATAGCCGCCAGCGGTTGACGAAGAAAACGGGGCAGGCCTGTAATAGCCGGATCAGAAAACAGGTTTTCAAGAAAGGGTTTTACTGCCAGCAGTGAGTCAGGCCCCCCCATGTTGAGGAGAAGTACCGCTATACTGCTGGACCGATGTTCCATACAGCCTTTCAGCGTTTGTGAGAGTGAACTGCCTCCACCAGCGAAATGGCATTCTCCATGGGCGTCGGCGGGAGGATTCCGTGCCCCAGGTTGAAAATGTGGCCGGGTTCCGGCCCTGCATCATCAATAAGCTGGTGAGCTCTTCTGGCGATTTCCTCTTTGGAGGCGAACAGGACCGTCGGGTCCAGATTGCCCTGAATTCCCCTGGTTTTGCCCAGCGTGCTGCGTGCATGCCCTATGTCCTGGCGCCAGTCGATCCCAATTACATCCACATCCAGATCCTCGAGATGATGAGCCAGGTAAGCGCCGTTATTCAGATAGTAGATTACCGGGACTTTGCTCCGATCGAGCCCGGAGATGACCTTCCTGGTGGGCTCCAGGGCAAATTTGATATATTCAGGATCGGCCAGTATTCCGCCCCATGTATCAAAGATCTGTACCGCCTGGGCCCCTGCCTTTATCTGGGCGTTGAGGTAAGAGATCACAACATCCGCCAGAAGGTCCAGGAGGTCTGAAAGAAGATCAGGCCTGGAATACATCATGCCCTTAATGTTGTGAAAGCTTTTGGTCGTGCCCCCCTCCACTGCGTAAGTTGCCAGCGTAAAAGGTGCGCCGGAAAATCCAATAAGGGGAACGCGTCCGGTAAGTTCCCCTCTGATCTGACGAATGGCCTCAAGAACGAAGGGTACGTCTTCCTCCGGTTCGATGGAGCGCAGAGCGCCTATTGCCTTGTCATCCTGTACAGCTCCTAGGACGGGCCCTTTTTTATCTTCGAAGGCAACGGGAATGCCCATCGGCTCTAAAGGTATCAGTATGTCGGAAAAGAGGATTGCCGCATCCACGTTCAGCAGGTCGACAGGAAGAAGGGTGACCTTGGTGGCAAGATCAGGAGTCCTGCAGAGGGTCAGGAAATCCACCTTTCCCCTGATCTCCTGATATTGAGGCATATATCTCCCCGCCTGCCTCATTATCCAGATCGGGATATGGGATGTGGGGCGCCTGTAGCATGCATCCAGGAAAGTATTATTACTCATTGCTCGCCTTCTCCTTTGCCATCTCACGCAGCATTTTCTTGGGAATATGAGTACAGAAGGGCTCCTCCTCCATATAATCATCCAGAATCACGTCGGCCCTGGCCCTGCAGCCTCCACAAACACTGAGATATTCGCACGAGCCGCAGCGGCCCTTGTAATCCTTGAAGCTTCTAATATCCTTGAACAGGGGTGATGTTTCCCATATCTCCTGAAAAGTTTGCTCTCTTACATTTCCGGCAGATGTTGGGAAGTAGCTGCACGGCTGTACATCACCACGGCTTCCGATGAACGCGATGGACTGAGCGGCTATGCATCCCTTGGCGCCCCCGGTGCCGAACTTGAGGTTGCGCCGTTCAAAATCGATCCCCTTTGCTTCTGCCTCCTGCTGGACTATCCTGTAGTAGTGGGGAGCGCAGGTGGGCCTTACGAGTATCTCTTTTTCCTCGAGCTCCATTTCGAAGTGCCACTTCAGGATTTCCTCGTAATCCTCTTTGGAGATCAGTTCGGCCATGAGTTCTTCGCCCCTGCCCATGGGTACTATCATAAACATGTACCAGGCAACAGCGCCTATCTTCTTTGCAAGCCTGTATACGTTGGGAATGTCATCCTGGTTTC
>VAPD01013944.1_pt1 | contig 10022 bp, 7 predicted proteins | sample 3393901 | NCBI WGS metagenome assembly VAPD01 (sample SAMN08290435, study PRJNA428436) | hydrothermal vent metagenome | isolation source: Deep-sea hydrothermal vent chimney | place: Atlantic Ocean: South-mid Altantic Ridge | depth 3034 m m | reverse complement strand
TTCGTCTGGTAAATTGCGTGCTCAATTACATCGGGGTGCGCATTCCTGACAACAATTGGCAAGCTTACACAGCAAAGTACAGAGAGGTCGTTGATATCATTGCCCACAAAAGCAACCTCAGACATTGCAATACCCAACTCCCTGGCAAAGCCTTCCAGCACGGCGCGCTTGTCTCCGACATCCTGTATGCAGCGGATCTTCAACTTGGCCGCCCTGGCTGTCACCACCGGATTGGACTCTGTAGAGATAATGACCGTTTCAATCCCCAGACGTGCAAGCTTCTGCAAACCGATACCGTCACCACGAAAGCAGCGTACTGCCTCCGTTCCATCCTGAAGCACATACACCATGTCATCGGTGAACACACCGTCAAAGTCAAACGCAACGAGGCGAATACTACGAATAATTTCTTTCACTCTGTGCATCCGGGTAATAGTGCATCCACCTGGCGTTGCTCAGCCCACTTTCATGGACAACAATCGCTGCGCCCGCCCCTTTAGCCTGCGGGCGGTATCAACGGCAACACGCTGTATCAGGCTCTGCATATAAAGCGAGGAATATTCAGGCTCAATGACGGGGCTGGAGCTGAGCATCCAGTCGTCACCGTCATAGCCCATGAGTTCCATATAGGGCAAGTAGACCGGCCTGAAGAGCTCGATATCGTCTTCTGTGAACCAGTGCCGCCAGTCACCGCTGGCCTTCTTGCGCACCACCTTGGCCTTTCCGGTTGAATCCGGGACTTCTTTATCATCCTGCACTTCGAAGTCCAGATAGTCGTTCAGTGCACCGAAATTCCTGCTGACCATATCTTCGTAAGTAAACAGAAACCAGTCATCGCCCAGGCTGCCGGTGAAATCATGCATATGTTTATAACGAACCCGTTCTTCATCAACAACGGACTGCATATCGCTGGGCCAGCCGTGATGGCCAGCGTAACGGCAGATCTCATAAAACGGGACGGATAAGGGGTCCGCCTCTTTCTTTTTTACCAGATCGAGATGCGCCCTGAATTGCCGCCTGTGAACCACACATCCCCGGTTCCATCGATACAGCATTCTGCTGACCGCAACATCTCTCGGGTCTCGTGCAATCCAGACCTTGCGGTCGTAATGCACCTTTTCCAGGTGCTCCCTGTATAAATCAAAGTCCTTGCCCTTGCGTTCTTCGTAGGTGTGCTTATAGATGGCGTTCTCATAATCACCAATGTACTTTCCCGGCCTGCCGCCGGAGAATGCCTGACACCCGGGAAGTCCCGCTGCAAGCTTGTACAGAAGTGCCGTGGTTCCCGATTTACCCAGGCCCAGTAGCATTACTTTCATTTCTATCTCCGGCCATCAGGCACTGATTCGAAATATCTGGTCGTGAATCTGTTCGGCTTTAAGCTCCGTAGTGTCACCGAGCGTCTGCTGAAACTGCGATATCCGCGCACGCAACTCCTCGAGGGTGATTCCGGGATAGCGGTGGCGATGAAATTCCGGCGGTGCGTGAGACCCCGGAAGGTAGCGTTTTACCCACTTAATGAAATGCCGGCCATTCGCCAGAGTGCAGCCGGCAAGGTGGGTCAATAGCGCCGGTTTAGGCAATTCGGTCTTGCCGTTGGTAATGTCTTCCAGCACATCGACCATGCGCTCACACGCCAACGGTCCTTCCTGGGCCACGATATAGCGATCAAAATATGCCTTGCGCTCATCACCATCAGCGGCACCGAGCTGTCCATCCAGTATTTTGCCCAGCGTATCGCTCAGCTGCCGGTAACTGAAACATTCATAACTCAGGTAATTCGGCAGGCGGTAAAAACCCTGATCGATGTCTTCATTGATGCTCGGACGATAACTGATAGCCGGTATGCCCATGCTGTACGCCTCTACGGCAGTGGTACAGCCATTATGCACAAGCGCCTTTGCCGCCATCAGCCAGGGCACCACGTTACCCTCGTTGGTCACCTTGACCCGCCTGCAGGCGGCTGCAATCCGCTGATAGACAGCCTGATTTTCAGTCGGGTGAGGCCGGACTACGATATTAAAATCCGGGAAGGCTTTGTCGAGCGCCGGAATCAGCTCTTTGAAATAATCGAATAAAGCCTGCTTGTGATCTCGCAGATCTTCGGCAAACCCAGGACTCATGCCTTTGGCGGCTTTTCCGAACTTCGCTTTCTGCCCCGGCTTTGCTGGCGGCCTGAACAGATTCTGGCTGGGGTAGAACGCATTCACATGGTTAAAGTTGGTATTGACCAGAATGAATTTTCCGTATTTCCTGCGCAATGCGTCTGCATCATTCCTGTAGAAGGTACATATTTCGGGGCGCAGCAGGTCAGCACGTGGATTACCCGTGATGTGTATCGGTTTTTTCTCCGGCATCTGCGGGTACTGTCGCCACAGACTGGCATTGTCCTCGCCCCAGGCAAAAAGATGGGAAACGTATTTCAGCGACAACGGTGACAGGCGACGCGAAAAGTACATATCCGCCGGCAGGTGCACCAGCGCCTCTTCATCCCAGGACACTATTTTCTGTCCGAGCTTGTGCATTATCCTGAACATTTTGAGATTCATCACGGTGAAGCTTTTGCACAGATACAGGCTTCTCGGCAGCGAAGCGATTCTGAAATCTATCTTGCGGTGCGAACCAATGATCGCGGTGAACCCTCTTTTTGCCGCGACACAGGCGAGTAATAACTTGGGGTCGAGTTCACGCACCTGGTTTTCCACCGGGATGATGAGCGGTACTTTTACTGTTGGCATACCGGTTTGCAACACCTCAAGCCTCGATCCTGAACAACACATCAGATACAGCTTCTATTTTGAAGTCCTTTTTGTAACCCAGCAGTTGCTGGAATCGTGCAATCCGGTCGCGCACGTCTTCAAGCGGAAGTGCCGGGTAACGATGCAGCTGGTACTCGGGCCTGTTATGCGAACCCGGCAGGTGTGTTTTCACGTGTCTTGCCAGTTTTAGTCCTTTGGAAAGAATCCAGCGCTGCAACCAGGCGGAACCAGATCGCCCGGCATGCATGTCTGACATGGTCTCCAGCACACTCACCATCCTTTCACAGGCCAGCGGTCCGTCCTGCGCCTCCAGGTACCGGTCAATAAGTGCCCGGCACCCGGCACCCCGGGGAATACCCAACTCCCCGGAGAGTATCTTCTCAAGCGTTTGCCGCAGTTCCTCAAAATCAAAACACTCGTGACTGAGCCCATTGGGCAGGCGGTAAAAACCTTTATCGTAATCTTCATTGATCGACGCCCGGTAACTGACAGCCGGAACATTCATGACAAAGGCTTCCACAGCAGTCGTACAACCGTTGTGAACCAGTGCTTTTGCTGCCATCAACCAGGGCACGACGTTACCCTCATTGGTGACCCGCACCCGGCGACAGCGTGCGGCGATATCCTGATAGACTTGCTGATTTTCGGTCGGATGGGGTCGCACCACGATGGTGTGCCGGGGAAAGGCCTGCTCAATTGCCGGGATGAGTTCCTTGAAGTGAGTGAACACCGCGTGCTTGTGCTCCCACAACCCATTGGCGTATTCCCGGCTCATTCCTCTTGCCGCACGACCGAAGCGGGCTTTCTTACCCGGTTTTTTCACCGGCATGAATAAATTGATATCCGGCCCGAACGCATTCACATGGTTGAAGTTGGTGTTTACCAGGATGAAATCGCCGTAAGTCCGGCGCAATGCTTCGGCATCCTGTTCATAATAGGCGCGAATCTCGGAACGCAGCATGTCACCACGAGGATTCCCGACCGCGTGTATAGGCGTATCCTTCGGGGTGTGCGGATACTGTCGCCACAGTTCCACATTGTCCTGCCCCCAGGCAAACAGTTTCAGAACGCATTTAATAGCCGCGGCATCGAGACGGCGCGAGAAATAGGTTTTCGGTGGCAGGTGCACCAGCGCCTCTTCATCCCAGGCCACGATTTTGTGACCGAAACGGCGGGCGATGCGAAAAAACAGCAGACTGCGAATCGTCATACTTTTGGAGAGATAGATCGCACTGGGAAATGAATCTATATTGAATTCCATCTCCCGGCGTGAGCCGACAATCGACGCAAAACCGCGCTCGGCAGCGACACAGGCAAGCAACAGCTTCGGGTCAAGCTCACGCACCTGGTTTTCCACAGGAATCAGCAATAGTGAATTGGATGCGCTCATGCCATCGCCCCTGAACCTAGGACGCCGCCTCCAGCAATCGATGCGACTTGTCCTGCATGACTCGCAAGATACGTGCAGCCAGTTTTTCACCACTCAAGCCATGACAGTAAAGTACCTCCGACGGCGTACCACAGGCAGGATGACCTTCAACGGCAAACTTCACCAGATGTCTGCCGCGCAGGGTATCGGACGACATGAATGCATTCAGCAATGAGTCACCGAGCCCACCGTAAGGGGCATGATCATCCAGAGCGAATACTGTGTCACAGGTGCCAATCACAGCTTCGAGCCAGTCGACATCGACCTGGTTGAGCCACGGCATATTTATCACTTTCAGTAAAAACCCTTGCCTGTTCAAACGCCCGGCTGCGGTGAGCGCCTCATTCAACATGACCGGGCCGTAACTGAAAAGAACAGCGTCTGCGCCTTCGTTCAAAACATTGCCCCTGCCAAAGCTGAGTTGATAATCCTCTGCAACAGAAATCTCCCTGGGCGACGGGCCAATCACCAGTCGTATCATGCAACTCTGTTCCGCTTCATGTACACACCATGCCAGGGCCTGCCTGGTTTCCACTTCGTTACCGGGCTCAAGGATGACGAGGTCCGGTAATGCGCCGAACAGAGAGATGTCGCGCAGACTTTGATGAGACTTCCCGGGTCCGGCGGGTATAACTCCCGCGTAATGACACACGTAGATAATTTTTGTTTTTTCCGTTGCGTTGTTGTAGATCTGCTCATTGGAACGCGAGGCGAGGAATACCCCGAATGAATTTACAATCGGCAGAAAACCCTGCAGCGCAAGACCACCTGCGGTGGACACCATGTCCTGTTCAGCAATCCCGCTCTCTATAAATCTGTCCGGGTAGGCATATTCAAACGGGCGCAGACCACAATCGGCAGACAGATCCGCATCCATGACAACGATATCCCCTCTCTCATCCCCCAGTTCGACCAGCGCCTGGCCATAAGCGGTCACCACCTTTTCCGCCGTGTCCCTGAGCCTCGCCCGTTTTTTACTGCGGCACTCAATGACTTCGGTATTCAGACAACCCAGACCGAAGCTGTCGAACTGTTCGTCTATGCGAGCGGTAATTTCTGCGTAACCTGCCTCAAATGATTCGTCATCCGGTGCGCCGGAATGCCAGGGATAGACCCCCTTGCCGGCTTTCAGGGCAGCGGGCCCCTCCATAAAGGAAACACCCTTGCCCTTGATGGTGTCGGCAAGCAAAACTTTCGGCTTGTCCCTCAGCTGCCGGAATTCACCGAACACGCGTTCCAGCTCGGCATAATCATGGCCGTCACAACGCGCTACATGCCAGCCAAAGCTTTCGAACTTTTTCTCGAGATCCCCAAGGTCTATGATTTCCTCCACCGGCTTGTCGGATTGAATCTTGTTCATGTCAACAATGGCGGTGATATTGTTGACGGACTGATGGGCCGTAGTCTGCAGCGACTCCCAGATCTGTCCCTCCTGCAGTTCACCATCGCCAGTCATAACAAACACCTGCCCGCCCGTGCCCTTCAGTTTTTTGGCCAACGCCATACCCTTGGCCTTGGAGATCCCCATACCCAGGGAACCCGAATTGGTTTCAATACCCGGGAAGCTGACATCCGGATGACCGTGGGTACCGCCTAGCCGGCGCAGGTTGATAAACTGTCCTTTTGAGATGACGCCCAGCGAATAGAGGACAGCGTAGTAGGCGGGCGCATCATGCCCCTTGGACGAGAAATAGATATCGCGATCCGGGTGATCAAACCCCAGCTCAACGGTATTCATGCCGGCATGGTAGAGGTAGGTCACGATATCCAGCGAACTGAAACTGGAACCCAGGTGCCCTGAACCTGCCCGCATAACGGTAGCCAGGGTATTGGCGCAACACATATCAGCCAGCAGGCGGAGTTTGTCATGCGCACCTATCCCGGTGTCGCGTACCCGCTTGAATTCGTCTGCAGCGATGAGCTTGATCTCTAACATTGTTCCAGGTGCCCCTTTAACATATACGGGAAGTGGGTGACAGACGGCAGTTGCGCCTGATCGTTGTTGACAAGATATTCAGCAAGGTTCCAGTCGTATTCGCTGTTTACATCAAAGCCCTCGTAGCCTTCGGTGAAAAAGGGCATCAACACATTGCCGGCGATCGTGCCTGTTGCGGAGACAGCGCGTGTCCAGGCGATCTCCAGACTGGCGTTCTGTGCATACACTTCGGGTAACGACTGATACTGGCTGCTGTGCCAGGGCTGCGCAGATGAATGCAACGGCATCAGCGGAACCATGCGTTTACCCTGGACCACCCACATTTTTCCAGGGTGCTGCCGGCATTTTTCGACGGCCCGCAACGAATCGACACCGGCTTCTGCCAGAAAAGCCTGCCAGGCTCGCCGGATGGTCTGCGGCATACGGAAGGGACTGGTTGGCCGCAGGATACTGAAACAGGTGTATTCGCGGCCTTCATGCTTAAGCCTGTCCAGGGTATGGGTCAGCCACTCGATATCCGGGGAAACATCGCCCGCCAGCTGCTGCGGGCGCAGGAAAGGAACGTCTGCGCCATAGTGCCTGGCAATGTCTGCGTAGTGTTCGGAATCTGTGGATACGATCACATCTGAAAATATGCCGCTCTGTACGGCGGCCGAAATTGTGTAAGCCATCAGGGGATGCCCCGACAGGCTGCGGATATTTTTATCCCTCACCCGCTTTGAACCAGCCCTTGCCGGTATCAGTGCAACCACGCTGTGTGCCTTTGCGGTCATATCAGAGCAAACCCGGATCACTATTGATGTAGATGTCTTTCAGTTCCGAGTAGACGTCGAGCGCCTCCGTGCCTGGCTCGCGCGATCCGTTTCCCGACTGTTTCAGGCCACCGAACGGCATGTGTGGCTCACTGCCATGCGTGCCGCCGTTGACCACGGCTACACCAGCCTGGACTTTCTGTGTGAACTCGGTGGCACGGTGAATACTGCGGGTGTGGATGGCGGCCGTCAGGCCATAGGGTGAATCATTTGCCATGTGCAATGCTTCCGCAAAGTCACTGACCCGGTAAAGACAGGTTATCGGACCAAACAGCTCGGTGACGGAGACCTCGTCATGGGGATGGGCATGCTCAATGATGGTCGGCGCCATGTAGAAACCCTTCGCATGCGCCTCGCCACCCAGCCGGTATCCTCCGATCGTTATCGAAGCTCCCGCCTGCTTCGCCTTTTCAACAGCGGCAAGCATATTATTGAGCTGTTTCCCGTTAATAACCGGGCCCAGGTCATCACTGTCATCGGGACCGAGCTTGAGGCTGCCAGTACGTTCAACGAGGCTGTCGCGGAACCGATCATAAACAGCATCAAAAACGATAATCCGGCTTGCTGCTGCACAACGTTGCCCGGCATTGCTGAAGGCGGCAAGCAATGTCCAGTTAACGGCGTTTTCCAGGTCGGCGTCATCGCAGACCAGCAGCGCATTCTTGCCCCCCAGCTCAAGGGAGACCTTCGCCAGCCGCTCACCCGCAGTCGCGGCAATCAGGCGCCCCACGGCGGTAGAACCGGTAAAACTGACAACGTCCACAGCGGCGTTGGCCACCAGTGGCGCGCCGGCTTCCTCACCCTTTCCCTGGATAATATTGAGTACACCGGCAGGAAGACCGGCTTGCTGTGCAATCCTGCCGAACAACCAGGCGGTGGCCGGGGTATCCTCGGCGGCTTTAAGAACAGCAGCGTTACCACAGATCAGCGCCGGAAAAATCTTCCAGGCCACGTTTGCAATCGGCGTGTTGGCAGCAATGATCAGTCCGGCCACTCCCATCGGCTGGCGCACGATGCTGGCATATTTATTGGGTGTCGCGCTGGTGGTGGTCCGGCCATAGAAGCGGCGCCCCTCACCGGCCATGAATTCCCCCTGCGCGATGGCAGCGCCGGTTTCACCCATCGCGGCACTGAAAGACATCCCGGTTTCCAGCGCAACGACCGCTGCTATGTCTTCCTGGTCCCTGCGCATCAGTTGGGCGATGTCATGCAGTATCTCGCCGCGTCGCACCGGGGTCAGTCCGGCCCAATCCGGCTGCGCAGCCACCGCGACCTGGATCGCCCGCTCGACATCATCGGCCCCTGATCGGGAAACCCGGTACAGTTGTCCGCCACTGTGCGGAGACAGCTTGTCGAAAACCTCGCCGGACAGCGCTTCGACCTGCGCTCCGTTAATCCAGTTTGGAACTGTACCGGGTATGAAATCTGGGTTCATTCAGGCGACTCGATCGGTATTACTAATGCGTACGTTGCTTAGCCGACATGGTGTTTAATAAGTCGTACATTAGTAACTACCAGGCGGTAAAACCGCCGTCCACGACCAGCTCGGTGCCGGTGACATAAGACGAGGCACGGGATGCCAGAAACAACAGCGGTCCACACAGGTCATCGCTGACCGCCATTCTCCCCATGGGTACACGATGACAGAACTTGTCCCTGAATTGCTCATCCTGCTCACCCAGAACCCCTCCCGGTGACAGGGCATTGACCCGCACACCATGAGGCGCCCAGTGCGTCGCCAGATAGCGGGTCATGTTGACCACGGCAGCCTTGGACGCACCGTAGGCCGGTGGTTTAAGAAAAGGTGGATCACTCTGGATGTGGTCATAAAAACGCGCATCGGGCGAAATTCCGGCATACAGGGAACCGATATTGATAATGGATCCGCGACCTGCGCGCAACATGCATTTACCAAACACCTGGGTCGTCAGAAAAAGCCCCAGCGTATTCACCTCCAGTATCTCCCGGTTTACTTCCAGCGGGATATCTTCCAGCTTATGGCTGATTCCCGCATCGGATGGAGGCTGATCGATACCGGCGTTATTCACCAGTATCGAGGGGACGCCAAAGGAGGTTATGCACTGATCGCACGCCGCTTCCAGCGCCGAGCGCTCCCTTATGTCGGCACGCTGCAACAAGAGCCGACTTACATCGAAGCGGTTCTGCAAGCGCTGAAATTCCTCCGATACGCTCGCACCCGGCAAATCCAGTGCAAAAACCGAAGCGCCCGCTTCAAGCAACGCCTCAATCCAGACAGATCCAAGTTTACCCAACGCACCAGTGACAACAGCAATTTCGGCGTCAAGGCTGAACAGCTTGTTCAAGATACAGCCAGCTCCCGCCAGCTTTCGGTGCCATTTAACTTCTCATAGGAAATATCGTCATCTTCTGCAAATGGCTGGCAGGTAACCCGGCCAATGACTTTATCGATATCGTAAGGTTGCAAACCATCGCCCGGCGACTTGATGGCCAGGTCTTCCTGGCGGATGGTATGACCTTCCGGCAGATCATGCGCAGCCACCAGCTTCTTGCCCATTTTGATAATAGGTTGTACTTCGCTGTCATAAGTCCGTTTGACGCCATCGCCTATGGCGACTTTCAAACGGTCTAAATCACGAACCAGCTTGCGGAAACCACTCGGTTCCAGGGAAAATGCATGGTCCGTGCCCTTCCAGGTATGGTTAAAGGTAAAATGCTTTTCGACAATCCTGGCGCCCAGCATGAACGCCGCTATCGCCATGGCGATACCATTGTCATGGGAAGACAATCCAACAGTGGCATTGGGAAAGCGCTCGCGAAACGTCGTGATAACACGAAGATTCAGCTCATCGAACTCTGCCGGATAGCCTGCTGTACACTGAAGAATACCCAGCTGCTGGTTGATCGGCATAATGGCATCGTAGGCCCTGTTGACATCATCCATAGCGCCTCCGCCGGTACTGATGACCATAGGTTTACCGTACGCAGCAATATGGGTAAGCAGGGGTATGTTTTTTAAATCCCCCGAGGCCACCTTGAAGGCCGGCACATCCAGCTTTGCCAGGAAATCGGCACTGGGTAGATCAAAGGCTGTGGCGACCACCGTA
>VAPD01015354.1_pt1 | contig 10078 bp, 6 predicted proteins | sample 3393901 | NCBI WGS metagenome assembly VAPD01 (sample SAMN08290435, study PRJNA428436) | hydrothermal vent metagenome | isolation source: Deep-sea hydrothermal vent chimney | place: Atlantic Ocean: South-mid Altantic Ridge | depth 3034 m m | reverse complement strand
TCTCGCCGCCGTATTCGTTGTCTATGGCTTTATCCATCCTGCTCACGTCACTGGTTTCAGGTGACCGCAGAAAGCTCAGGGCCACGGCAAACAGACCCACGCCAAGTATGATCCTCAGGATCCGGGATGGGATATACGCCGCAGCGACTGACCCCACAAGGGCCATGGGTATGGTTGCCATGAGAAGTGTGATTCCGAGTTTGTAGTCTATGAGTTTTTTTGTGGCATAGGCGTATATACCGCTGGCGAAACCGAAAACCTCAGTGATAAGGGCGGTGCCTATGGCAACATCCGGAGGCAGGCCGAGAACAAGGATGAAAATAGGTGAGAAAAATGTAGCTCCGCCAACTCCTGACGCCATTGCAGTGGTGGCGACTAGAATAGATACAGGCAGCATGTACCAGTACTGGAGACTCATTTAACTAATCTTCCCAATTTGCGGATGCCGCCTGCCACATCGCTGCCCAATTCGAACCGAATGACCCTGCGTCCTGAATCTGCCAAGGCCTGCCCATCGCCCATTGCCTGTGCTGTTTTAAGTACTCCGAAGGATATGGAGGAGTTTTCACTGCCGGCTTCGTCAGGTATTGGGAGATCAGATGCTCCCTGTGAAGTGATCTGGATGAACAGCCCCCTCCCACCGTCTCCTTTGTGCAGTTGGCCCGTTGAGTGGAGGAACCTGGGACCATAGCCAGCAGTTGTGGCAATACCTGAGATGTTGCGTATCTTTAAACGAAGTTCCTGAAGCTCGGCCCATGTGTCTTCAGATGGCTTGATGTAGGCCTGCAGGGCAACATAGTCTCCGGAAGCCGCCTGGTCCAGAAAACCGGTGACTGCCTCAGCAAGAGATCCGGCTGAAAGCTCCGTATAGACTGCTATTCCGTCCTCCTCCAGGGAGGGTTCCATGAATGGCAGTGTGCCATCTTTTGTGAAGGCTGCCAGCATCTGCCGTGTCTGATCCTTGGCCGATTCCACATTGGGCTGGTCGAAGGGATTTATCCCCAGTACGTGGCCTGCAACGGCAGTTGCCATTTCCCAGCGGAAGAACTCGCCGCCGAGGTCGTAAAGATCGTCAAGGTTGATCTGGATCACGGGATGTCCACTGTCCTTCAGGTTTTCCACCTCATCGTCATATGTGCTGTCACCTGCCAACCGCAGGTACACGAACAGACGGTCCGGACCATATGTTTCAGGCGTCCCAAGGGTCTCTGCATCCACAGGCAATATCCCCTTGCCCTCCTTGCCCGTACTCTCGGCAAGGAGCTGCTCGGCCCATGCTCCGAAAGGCTCTATGGGGAGCGAAGTAACAAGAGTGAGTTTGTCCCGGCCCGAAAGCGCCAGGGTTCCCATAGCGGCGCCAAGCTGTGCACCTGAGTTATCGCCTTTTACCGGGCAGTTCTCCGGCTCGCAGTTATATGCAGTGGTCGAGGCACGGTCAAGGAGTTCTGAAATATCCACTCCGGCGAGTGCTGCAGGTACCAGACCGAAATATGAGAGAGCCGAATAGCGGCCCCCGATATCGGGATCGTTTAGAAATACCTCCCTGAAGGAATGCTTTTCGGCAAGATCCACAAGGGAGCTTTTCGGATCGGTGATTGCTATGAAGTGACCACCGGCTTTTGAACTTCCGACGGCCTCTGAGATAATATTGAAAAAGTGCTTGAAAAAGGAAAGGGTCTCTGTGGTTGTTCCCGATTTCGTGGAAACAATGAACAGGGTTTTGGCGGGATCCACAGCCTCCGTCAGTTCCCTGACAGCGTCAGGATCGGTGCTGTCAAGGATGTGAAGTTCCAGGTAGCCGTCGGCTGTGCCGAAAACCCTTGCAAACAGGTCCGGGGCGAGGCTTGATCCTCCCATTCCCAGAAGGACGGCCTGGTTAAAACCTGCTTCCCTTACATCATTGGTAAACTTGATGATCTGCGGTACTACGCCCGTCATGTTCTCGGGGCTGTTGAGCCACCCCAGGCGATTGGTTATCTCTTCAGGTTCCGGTTTCCACACGGTGTGGTCGTGATCCCAGATCCTGGTCATTATCCTGTTTTCCTTCAAGCTGACCAGTGTTTCATGGACATCCGGTTCGTGCTCACCCAGGCTGGTAACGTACTTCATCCTGTCTCCTGAAAGGAGCTCTCTTTTTTTCGTGATCCCGGCCATGAGGGACTGAAAAGAATCAACGAATTTACCGATGCCGTCTTCTAGAAGATCACCTGTTATCCTGTCCAGGTCCACACCTGTTTTGCTGAGGGCTTCCAGGAACGATCGGGCTTCATCGATGTTTTTTTCCAGGGACAATGCAGCTTTACCGTGCTCTTCGAAGGCGTGGAGGGTAGACGGTGGCAATGTATTAACGGTGTCTGGAGCGATCAGAGTGTCAACGTAAAGAGTATCGGAATAGGCGGGGCTCTTGGTTCCGGTGCTTGCCCATAGGGGGCTTTGCACTCTTGCGCCCCTGCCGGCCAGTTCTTCCCACTCGGGTCCCGAGAATATCTCTCTGAAAAGGCCGTATGCAACACCGGCATTGGCAATGGCTGCTTTACCCTGCATATCTTTTTTGCCCAGTTTGTCAAGTTCGGTGTCCACAGCCGTGTCGACCCTGCTCACGAAGAACGACGCCACCGAGGCGATCATCCTCAGGTCCGCCCTTCCCTCGGCCTGTTTCTTCAGTCCATTGATGTATGCTCTGGCGGCCGCCTTGTACTGGCTGATGGAGAACAGCAGTGTGACATTGACGTTTATACCCTCGCCGATGAGAGCTTCGATAGCCGGGATACCTTCAGGAGTCGCCGGGATCTTGATCATGATATTTGGACGATCCAGGGCCTGGAAAAGACGCCTGGCCTCATCGATCGTGCTTGCCGTGTCCCTGGCAAACAGCGGGTTGACTTCAAGGCTCACAAATCCGTCCTTGCCGTGGGTCTTTCTGTAAACAGTGCTTAAAATATCCGCTGCCATCGCGATGTCTGTTCGGGTGAGTTCGTCGTATATCTCCTCGTCCGATTTGCCCTCAACCATGAATCGGACGAGGTCGTCGTCGTAATCGGAACTGCCGGTTATAGCTTTTTCGAAGATCGTGGGGTTGGATGTAACGCCCCCCAGGCCCCTGTCAACCAGTGTTTGCAGGTCACCGGATGTGATGAAAAATCTTCGAATATAATCCAGCCAGATCGACTGGCCCAATTCTGCAGTTCTTTTGATTTTTCCCATTTCGGCTTCATCTCCAAATTAGTTAGTGAGGATCTGTATAGCTTATTAACAGGCCGGGCTTTTGGGTGTGATCACTCGGCTGCGCAACCCCCTCCAGCCTATGGCTGGAGTCCGGCTGGCCTATGGCCAGGGTCCAACGACCAACGTCCAAAGTCCAACGTGGTTTAGTAATTCTCCAATATCTAATGTTCTACTTCCTTACTCCTGCCTTCTGCCTTCTGCCTCTTGCCTGTCTCAATCACCGGCACGCCGTTACTCCGAAACGTATCAGGTGCTCTCGCTTAACTAGCCTCTCTTCGGTCCCCGATACTTTGCATCCATGGCCTCAACCTTTTTCAAGCGTCTGAGATGACGCTCCTCGGAGGTGAACTGCGCCGCCAGGAAGGTCTGCACCAGTTCCCTTGAAAGTTCCTGCCCGATAACCCTTGCTCCCATGACCAGGACATTCATGTCATCGTGTTCAACTCCCTGATGTGCAGAGTAGGTGTCGTGACAAAGCCCCGCCCTTATGCCAGGTATCTTGTTTGCCGCTACTGAAACACCGACACCGCTGCCGCACACAAGTATGCCCCGGTCGGCTTCTCCCCCGGAAATTGCAAGGCCAACAGCTTCAGCAAAATCAGGGTAATCTACAGGATCCGGGCTGTCGGTTCCCATGTCCAGGACCTGGTGGCCGAGGGTTCTGATGAAATCGACTAGGTCCTCTTTCATGGAAAAACCCGCGTGATCTGATGCTACGGCAATTCTCATTTCAATATATCTCCATTACAAAAAGGGCAGACGTAAGATCTTTCTCATTTTGTCTGTTCAGGTTAAACTCCAACTAAAATAAAGTATAGTCCCTGTTTTACTCAAAGCAATTTACGTCTAAAGACTTGTGGGTAACCGTGGTAAAATTTCTTATATCAGCTATAGATTTAGTAACTGCATAACTTGATTCTATCAGGTCATAGCCTATAATCTAATATATTGCAGGCAATTTTATATTTTCGGCCCTGCTGAAGATCCGCTTTAGGAAGAATGCTGCTTGAGCGCAGTAAAATGACCCCATTCAACGGGGTGTGGTTAAATCGGGGATATTTGAGGAGAGATGATGAACGATTTTGAAAGGAAAATGGCCGATTTTTCAAAAGAAGGGTTATATGCCAGCAGAATACAGAATTTTCAGATCAACCTCGGCCTTGTTTGTAATCAGGCGTGCCAGCACTGCCACCTGAACTGTTCTCCCGAAAGGACCGAGGTAATGGAGTGGCGGGTCATGGAAATGATCCTTTCTGCCGCTGAAACCGTCAGGCCCAAGCTCGTGGACCTGACAGGCGGAGCCCCGGAGCTGAACCCTGATTTCAGGCGATTTGTGGGTGTACTCAGGGAAAAGGATTTTTCAGTTCAGGTCAGAACAAACCTTACTGTGATCACCGAGCAGGGAATGGAAGGCCTTCCAGATTATTACCTTGATAATGACATACAGCTTGTAGGCTCCCTGCCGTGCTACCTGGAAGAAAACGTCAGAGCCCAGAGGGGTGACCAGATTTATGAAAAAAGTGTCGAAGCCATAAAGACACTGAACGGGATTGGGTACGGGATAGAGCCTGGCCTGGTACTGAACCTGGTGTACAATCCGGGAGGTCCATTTCTGCCGGGTGATCAGTTAGCCCTGGAAAAAGCCTACCGTAAAGAACTCATGTCCCGTTTCGACCTGCGCTTTACAAACCTTCTGACTATCACGAATATGCCTATCGGCCGTTTCAAGGAAGATCTCAGGCTCAGGAACAGGGAAGAAGAGTACATGGAACTGCTCCGGAACTCCTTCAATCCCACTACCGTTGACGACCTTATGTGCCGTTACCAGGTCAGCTTCGGGTGGGACGGCACCATGTATGACTGCGATTTCAATCTTGCCCTGGGGTTTTCGGTTGATCACGGCGCCCCCGAACACATCAACAAATTTAATGCATCAATTCTCTCGGGCAGAAGGATAGTAACCGGTAGCCACTGCTTCGGGTGCACAGCGGGAGCGGGTTCTTCCTGCGGTGGGGCGCTCGTGGATCCTGGAGCCTGACGAACAGCCTTATATCTAATTCATTCTATGGCTATGGCCGATAATGGCTGGGCTTAAGAGGTGTTAATTTGACCACGGAATCCGGCAGCGGCGGAAAAAAACATGGACTCTGGCGGCCGATAGCTCTGCTGGCAGTTATTGTTACGGTCATAATCCTGTCCCAGGTCTTTGACGTCGGAGAAAAACTGGGTCAGCTTCGCGGCTGGATAAACTCCCTGGGCTCCCTGGGGACCATAGCTTTCATTTTCATATATGCCGCTGCTACCGTCGCGGCACTTCCCGGTTCGGTATTTTCAGTGATCGCAGCAGCCCTCTTCGGGCCCTTTCTTGGAGTAGGCGTGGTCATCGTTGGGGCCACCCTTGGAGCCAGCCTTGCCTTTCTGGTTTCCCGCTACTTTGCGAGAAAGGCCATTGAAGGGTGGCTTGTGAATAATGAGAAATTCAGAAAGCTGGACGACCTCACGGAAAAGCACGGAGACATAATAGTCGCTATCACCAGGCTCGTGCCCATATTTCCCTTCAACCTCCTCAATTACGGATTCGGCCTGACCAAGGTGTATTTCCGGACATATGTGATGTGGTCCGCTGTTTGTATGCTTCCGGGTACAATACTATATGTAGTTGGATCGGCGGCTATTCTTGAAGCATTAGCCCAGGGCAAGGTTCCGTGGATACTGGTAGTGATCGTTGCCATGATCCTGACAATAATCATCCTCCTTACAAGGCTCGCCCGAAAAAGACTCAAGGAAGACAAACCCGAAACGGCCCGTCAGGACATTTACGTTAAGGAGTCCGAAAATGAGTGAAGCGGTAAAGTTGATCCCCAATGATGAGCATAATCAGACTCTGATTTCCAATGTGCATCCTGCAGAATGGACAAATCCCGAACCGGCAAAGCAATACAACATGGTTGTCATTGGCGCAGGGACGGCTGGTCTGGTCACGGCAGCTGGAGCCGCCGGAGTCGGCGCCAAGGTAGCCCTTGTTGAAAGGCATCTCATGGGCGGAGACTGCTTAAACGTGGGATGCGTGCCCTCAAAATGTCTCATCCGGTCCTCCAGGGCAGCGGCCGATATCAGGGACGCTGGGGACTTCGGGATCAGTGTACCGGATGGCGTTGAAGTAGATTTTGGCGCGGTCATGGAGCGCCTGCGAAGGCTGAGGGCTGAGATAAGCACTAATGACTCGGCAAAACGCTACAGGGATGAACTGGGAGTGGACTTATTCATTGGAGAGGGGAAGTTCATCGGTCCGAATACCGCTGAAGTGGACGGAAAGATCCTGAATTTTAAAAAGGCTGTTATAGCCACAGGCGCCAGGGCATTCGAACTGCCGGTGGAGGGTGTGGCTGACGCTGGCTTCCTGACAAATGAGACGGTTTTTTCCCTTACCCAAAGACCCGACCGCCTGGCTGTAATAGGCGCAGGCCCCTTGGGATGTGAGTTGGCGCAGGCTTTCAGGAGGTTGGGAAGTGAGGTGTACATTTTAGAGGTTGGGCCGCAGATCCTTCCCAGGGAGGACCGGGACGCGGCCAGGATCGTAGAGAAGGCCTTCGAAAAGGACGGGGTTCAGCTTGTCATGAACTGTAACATAAAGAAGGTTGAAAAAACCCGGACCCAAAAGCTGCTTCACCTGGAGTGCGGCAGCGAGGAGAAAGTACTTCCGGTAGATGAGATACTCATCGGAGTAGGCAGGGTGCCCAATGTTGACGGAATAGGACTCGAAGCGGCTGGAGTTCAGTACGATCCAAGGGCAGGAGTCATAGTTGATGACAGGTTAAGGACCACCAATCCCAGAATTTATGCGGCCGGCGATATCTGCCTGAAGTACAAGTTCACACACACGGCCGACGCTGCAGCCAGGATAGTTATCCAGAACGCTCTTTTCTGGGGCAGGAAGAAAGCCAGCGCCCTTAATATACCCTGGTGCACGTTCACTGATCCTGAAATAGCCCATGTGGGAATGTACGAGGAGGATGCAAAGAAAAAGGGCATTGATGTCCATACTATCACCGTATCCCTGGCCGATGTGGATCGGGCAATTGCTGATGGCGAGAAGGAGGGGATGGTAAGGATACACCTGAAAAAAGGTACCGACAAGATACTGGGCGCCACGATCGTTGCCAGACACGCGGGGGAGATGATAAGCGAGATCTCCGTGGCGATGCAGGCGAAACTGGGACTGGGAGCGATCTCAGGGGTCATACATCCATATCCTACCCAGGCTGAAGCCATAAAAAGGGCAGCCGATGCCTACAGCCGGACCCGGTTAACCCCCACGATCAAGGGGATCTTTGACCGCGTTCTCAGATTTCAGAGGGGCGGCTTAGCCTGACGTGCGATCAAGCCTCATAATTTTTACCCGATATCCGGAGCCGGGAAAGGTCAAGACACGTCTTGTTCCTGCCCTGGGAGAGGAGGGCGCCAGCGATCTCCACCGCCGGATGGCAGAACTCACAATAAACACCGCCGGACAGGTTGATCTTCCAGGACTTCGCATGCAGGTTCACTACGATGGCGGCGACCCGGAGTTGATGAAAGGCTGGCTGGGTGCGGACGTTGACCTCCGCTCTCAGGGAGAAGGCGATCTCGGGGAGCGGATGAGAAGGGCATTTGAAACTGCCTTTTCAGACGGTATGCAAAAAGCCCTCATCATCGGGACCGATAGTCCGTCCATAACACATCAGCTGCTGCGCCTCGCCCTGTTCAAGCTTAAAACCAGCGACATGGCGCTGGGACCAGCAGTCGACGGCGGATACTACCTCATTGGTATCAGAAAACAGGCGGCGGCACAGGCCCTCCCGGGAATAATGAGCGGCATTCCCTGGGGGACTGGAGAGGTTTTTGGCAGGACTCTGAGGAAAGCTCAGGAACTTGGCCTGAATGTATACAAGACAGTAATGCTGTGTGACATTGACCGCCCTGAGGACCTCCCCCTCTGGAAAGAGGCCTCTGATTCAGAAAACAGTACACTGATCTCTGTTGTTGTTCCCACAATCAATGAAGAAGATAACTTACCGGTTCTGGCAGAGAACCTGGCAACTGAAAAAAGGCTCGAAATAATAGTTGCAGACAGCGGAAGCTCAGACGGCACGGTCCGTGTGGCGCGGCTTTTGACCTCAAATGTGGTTAGTTCCAGAAAAGGCCGGTGGATACAGATGAACACCGGAGCAGATGTTGCCTCAGGTGAAATACTTCTGTTTCTGCACGCGGATACCAGACTTCCACCGGGATTTTCTGAACACATCAGGCAGGCCCTGGACGATCCGGATACCGTTGCCGGCGCTTTTCGGTTTGCCACCGACCTGGATACCGTATCCATGAAATTAATAGAGTGGGCGGCCAATATGAGAGCCAGCCGCCTCGGCATTATTTACAGTGATCAGGCGTTTTTTATAAGCTCTGATCTTTTTCGGGAACTGGGGGGTTTTCCCGACCAGCCCGTAATGGAAGATTACGAGTTAACCAGGCGGGTTCGTGACAGAGGGAAAACAGTCCTGCTGCCGTACAAGGCCGTGAGTTCGGCCCGCAAGTGGAAGGCTGTGGGGATCTGGAGGCTCACGATGATCCATTACATTATTACAGGCGCTTACCTCGTTGGCGTATCCCCCGAAAGGCTTGCGGGTTGGTATGGTAAGTTGATTAAGAAATAGGAAAGAGGGAGGAGGGGGGATGAAGGGTCCAATGTCCAACGTGTGTTCCTCGCGATGACCTTATATGGGTTTTGGGTCTTGGGACCATAAACCGGAACTCCACGCCTAATCGGGCAGGAGCGTTATCATAGTTATTTCCGGAGGCGACATGACTCTGAAGGGCGGCCCCCAGGTTCCCGTGCCTCTGCTCGTATAGATATAGGAGCCAGATGCAAGGTCGTGTAATCCCTTCATCATGGGGTATCGCCTTTTAACGAGTATGTTGAACGGAAAGATCTGGCCCCCATGGGAATGACCCGACAGCTGGAGGTTGAATCTATCCCTGGATTTATCGCTTATCACGGGTTGGTGCTTCAGCAGAACTGTAAAAACTGGCGAGGAGGAATCAGGCAGGGCTGCGCTTTCGTCTGTCCATGAAGCACGACCAACTCTTGAGCCAGCGGGATCGTCCACACCGGCGATGAGTATGTTTTCTCCTGCCAAAATTGATTCACCCCTCAGGACGCGGAAGCCTGCCCTCTCATGGAACTTCACACTTTTCGATATCCCCACGTAATATTCGTGGTTGCCCATGACGGCGAACTTGCCCATGGGAGGCTGAAGTTCCTCGAACATTCCGGAAATGTCATCAAGATGAGGTGCCATACCATCAAGCATGTCCCCCGTTGCGACCAGGATGTGCGGATCGGTTTCTCTGATCAGAGATATAACTTTTTCAAGGCGGCTCCTCCCGACGATGAGGCCGAGGTGCAGGTCCGAGATCTGGGCTATCCGGATGGATGGTGACCCCGGTTTCAGTAACGGTGTGCGGATGGAAACCCTTTCAACTTTCACCCTGGAATTCTCCACCAACCCCCAGACCATTCCCGCAAGGATAATCACTGCAATTACTGCAAGGCTTGTCCGTAAGGGGATCAGGAACCTTGAAAATCCAGGTACCGGTAAGGCAAACATCCGGAGGGTGATGTTGTAAATATCCACGATAAGGCCCATGAAGAGAAACCAAAGTGCAGCGGCCATCCAGATATATGTTACGAAAGCCAGTAACCGGGCTGGAAGGAGTAGGTTCACTCGCTCAAGCATTCTGACGAAAATGGGACCCGTGACCATCAGCAGCATGAAAAGGGCAATTAGTAATAATCGTAAACCCGTCGGGCGAAAGG
>VAPD01011540.1_pt1 | contig 10150 bp, 8 predicted proteins | sample 3393901 | NCBI WGS metagenome assembly VAPD01 (sample SAMN08290435, study PRJNA428436) | hydrothermal vent metagenome | isolation source: Deep-sea hydrothermal vent chimney | place: Atlantic Ocean: South-mid Altantic Ridge | depth 3034 m m | reverse complement strand
TTCAGTTTGGCATTCTTGCGATCGTAGAAAACGATCTTTTGTGGCCGGTACTCCTGCTGATCCAGCCATGCAAGCTCGCGGGTATAGCCTGAATACCTGTCGACCGGGATACGCTCGATCACAAAGCACTGCAATTCGCCGCAGGCTTCATCACGCAGGTATTTGTAGGTGTATTTTTCAATTTCCTGTGAAGACAGATCCTCGTAGGCAAACTCGCTGCCCATAAACGGGCCGGATTTATTGCGCGACGATATGCGTTTTACGCGTTTCAGCGCCGGCAGGTACAGCCACTGGTCATCCGGTCCGGTTTTGTGGGTAAAGGTCAGGAAGTTTGTGCCTTTAATATCTGCAGGTTTGTCAAAGATAGTCAGGCTCTTGTCCCCGTCATCGAGCTGCTCCAGGGTGCGAACGCGGATTTCACGGGTGCTTTCATCGCCCTGCTTGTTACGCAATATCATGCGCATCGACGCCTGTGAGTCGTGAAAACCCGTATCACGGCGATCAGCTTCAACGGCAATCTCCAGTCCGCGTTCCTCCGCCGTTTGTGCCGGCAGGTCAAGCGGGAGACTTAACAGGGTCAGTAGCCACAGGTGTCTCATAGTGTTCCTTTTTGTCCAGGGTCATTAACAGGGTAGGCAACAACAGAAAATCTGCAACCAGCGCCATAGCGATGGTGATAGCCGTCAAAAGTCCCATACCGGAATTCAGTTTGAACGGGGACTGGGTTAATACCATAAAACCGGCGATTAGCACCATTGAGGTTATCCATAGTGCCGTTCCCACATTGTGGAACGCGTAGCGCACGGCATCGGTGGATGACAGGCCTTCCTCCCTGCGCGCACGCAGGTACTTGCTGAGAAAATGCACCGTATCGTCTACCACAATCCCCAGCGTCATTCCTGTTACCACCGACAGGGCCAGGCCAACCTCTCCCACCAGCAATCCCCAGAGGCCGAACGCCATCCCCGCCGGCACCAGGTTGGGAATAATGCTGATCAGACCGATACGCAGCGAGCGCAGCGCGAATATCAGGATAAACGAGATAAGCACCAGTGCAAGTGTAGTCCCGGTGAGCATGCTGCGGATATTGCGTGCACCGATATGGGAGAACATCAGCGAGGGACTGGCACCGTGCACCTGCATGGAAGCCGGTGCATTCTCAGCCAGCCAGTGTTGCGCCCGTTCCTCCAGCGCTATGGTCTGGTTGCTTGAGATACTCTGCAGGGAGACATCCAGCTTGGTGGCGGACTTGTCGACATTGATCTGGTTGTTCAGGTCGAGCCCGTAGGGCAGCGACATTTCATACAGCAACAGGTACTGGGCCGCCAGGTCACGTTGACCCGGCATCCGGTACCAGGCGGGATCATCACCGTGCAGGTTTTTGTTCAGCCGTTTCATGGTGTCAGAAAGCGTATTGACATGCATTACTTCGGGCTGTTGCCGGTACCAGACGGCAAACTCCTCCAGCTTGTTCAGAAATGCCGGTTCGCTGATACCCCCCGCTTCTCCCGCCTCCAGTGAGTAGGAAATATTGTACAGCCCCGTCAGGTTATCCGTCGTAAAGTCGGTATCCACCCGAAAATCGACCCGCTCGTCGAAATACTTGACGAATTCATCATTGAGTTCGTTATTCGGGATAAAGGCCACCAGGCCGATGATCGACAATGACATACCCCACAACACCGGCCTGCGATGCCTGATTACAAAATCCGCCAGCGCATCCATGCCCGCCACCGAACGGCTTCGCGCTGCTCTGGCCCTGACCGGAGACAGCAGCATCAGCGCCGGTAACAGGGCAATGCTATAGACAAAGGACGACACGACACCAATAGCGACGATATTGCCGAGGTCGCGGAACGGTGGTGCATCACTGAAATTCATGGACATGAATCCAATCGCGGTCGTGATGCTGGTAAGAAATATGGGTTGAAGATTGATGCGCAGGCTCTCGATCATCGCCGCGGACTTTGATTCCGCCAGTCTCAGATTCTGCAGGAAGGTCACCAGCAGGTGCACGCAGTTCGCGACGGCAAGTGTCATGATCATGGTCGGCGAACTGGCCGAAGGCGGCGTAAGCTCGATACGCAGCCAGCCAGCCATGCCTATCGCCGTTACAATCGACAGGATGATAACCAGAAGCGTTGCCAGCGTACCCCATACCGAACGTATCAGGACCGCCATCACCAGTATGATGATAGCGAACATGATCGGCACCAGCGTCTGCATGTCCTTCATTGCCATTTCTGAAAATGCGTTGTTCAGAAAAACGATGCCGGTAAGGTGCATCTCCAGGTCAGGAAACCGTTCTGTCATCTGGCTGGCGAGATTACGAGAGAAACCGACGACTTCCGGCACTTCGGCCGCTGGATCAACGCCCGGCAACTGGATGATGACATTAACAGCGGTGACGTGACCGCTGGGGGAAACGATACGATTGACCAGCAGGGGTTCGCTGACAGCGATTGCACGGATATTTTCAAGTTCACCCGGCCCAAGTCCGCTTGCCTGCATGACCAGGTCTTCGACAATCAGCTCATCCCCTTCCGCGCGGGTGTGCTGGAAGTTTGTAACCGAGTCTACGCGAATTGAATAGGGAATCTGCCACGCCTGTTGCGTAAGCCACTCGACAGCTTCCAGTGTATGCGGAGTGAATACATCGCCGTCAGCCGGTGCAATAACGAACAAAACGTTGTCCGATTTGGTGTAGGTATTCTGCAGATTCTCGAAAGCGACAAGCTGTGGGTTCTCCTCGCTGAAGAACACCCGGTAATCATTGGAAAACCCCAGGAAGCGGGCGCCACTCGCCGCGAAGCCCGCAAAGGCAAAAGCCAGCACGACAAACAACCAGCGCCAGCGCACCAGCCGTTCGGCCAAAAATCGCGACATACCATTCCTTTTTTAAGCTATCGGGGCCTCAGGGACTCAATAAACTGAATCAGTCCACGATTACACACGTGCAGCCGTTCTACACTCTGCGCATTCTTGGCGATGCCGATGCAACCTTCCAGCGCTGCCATGATGAAGGTTGCCGTTTCGTCACAATTTACGTCGGCGCGAATGGTACCTTGCAGCCGGGCACGCTCCAGCGTTTCCTGGGTAACGTCGTGCCAGACGCGAAACGCATAATCCAGCCGTTGTCTGAAGCCCTCATCCAAAGGCGACATCTCCTGGGCAAGATTGTTCAGCGGACAACCATACTCGATCATTTCCGGTGGCTTATTGTCAGGCATCTGTTCGATTACCGATATCAGCCCTTTCAGCGGATCCGGCGCACTCTTGAGCGGTTGCAGCCACACGGCTTCCATGGTCGGGATGATCACTTCATCAACCACCGCATAACCCAGTGCCTGTTTACTGGGAAAATGGTGGTACAGCGCGCCCTTGGTAAGATCGGTGGTCCCTAGCACTTCATCCAGCCTCATCCCCTGGAAGCCGTTACGGTACATTTCCATGAAGGCAGCTTCCAGAATGCGGCTGCGGGTCTGATCAGGATTACGCTCATTGCGGGGCGCTTTCTCGGCACTTTCCATACTTCACCTGCCTGTCCGGTTTCCGCTCATTATTAGGGAACTGATCATGGAAAGCTATTGACAAACCATCTAGTCGGTATGTATTATACATACCAATTGGTATGTATTCAAGCACGTGACCGGACCCTCTAACCCATCACCCCCGACAGGAGGTACGTTATGAACGCAGTAGTCGCAAACGCTGATATGGACCAGTGGCTAAGCAGTAAGCTTGACGAGCTATTACCCACCAAATTACAGGAGATTGAGGAGAGCAAAACCCCGTCCATGGCCATTATTGCCACCAAAGGCACGCTGGACTGGGGCTATCCGCCCTTTATCCTTGCCTCAACGGCATCAGCCCTCGGCTGGGACGCCTCGATATTCTTTACCTTCTATGGCTTGCTGCTGCTTAAAAAGGAACTTAACAGTGAGGTAAGTCCGCTTGGTAATCCTGCCATGCCAATGAAAATGCCGTTTGGGCCCAGGTGGTTCCAGAATATCGACTGGCCCATGCCAAACGTCCTGATGGCTGGCGTACCCGGTTTTGAAAAAGTCGCTACCGGGCTGATGAAGAAAACATTCAAGAACAAGGGTGTGGCATCTGTCGAAGAGCTGCGTGAACTTTGCCTGGAGGCCGATGTCAGAATGGTTGCTTGTCAGATGACAGTGGATGTTTTCGGTTTTGACCAGAGTGATTTTATCCCCGAGGTCACCGATTTCGTCGGGGCGGCGTACTTCCTCCCCGTTGCCCGGAAAGCGGATGTCTGTCTGTTCATCTAGCAACTGTTTAGCGATTCCCATCCCTTTACCGGCGTCCCGCGCCGGTTTTTTTTTGCAGTTTGTGCGAAAATACGCTGCTTCATTCTGTCCTGACTGACCATGCAGCAAATCGTCACAACATCAGACCTCGAATCTGACGCCCACAACCCCATGCATCCGCCCCTGCCGTCAGCCGGCACACGGGTGCTGTGGTCAAAACTGTATGGAGACAGTCTGCCACTGGCACTCGCCAGCGCTGCGCAGCAATACGACGGGCTTTTGCTGATAGTTACGCCGGACAGCCAGGAAGCCGAACAGCTGCAACGCCAGATCAGCTTTTTCTGTACCAGCCAGGCACTGGATACTCTGTGTTTTCCGGATTGGGAGACCCTGCCCTACGACCGTTTTTCCCCTCACCAGGACATCATCTCCGAGCGGCTGGAAACGCTGCATCGCTTGCCAACGTTCAACAAGGGGATCCTGCTGGTACCGGTCGCGACCCTGTTGCAGAGACTGCCGCCCCCTGAATTTCTTGACCGCTACAGTCTGATTCTGAACAGCGGCGATACGCTGAATCTCGACGCCATGCGTGGACGCCTGGAAAAAGCCGGTTACCGATGCGTTTCACAGGTCATGGAGCACGGCGAATTTGCGGTACGCGGTTCTATACTGGACCTGTTTCCGATGGGCAGCACGCTCCCGTTTCGTATTGATCTGTTTGACGACGACATAGAATCCATACGCAGCTTTGATCCGGAAAGCCAGCGCTCCCTGGACAAGACCGAACAGATCAAATTGTTACCCGCGCGGGAATTCCCCGTCGACGATGCCGCCATAACACGCTTCCGGCGCGCCTGGCGCAGCCAGTTCGAAGGCGACCCGCAACGCTCCCTGATTTATCGCGACGTCAGTACCGGACTGATTCCCGGCGGCATTGAATACTATCTGCCACTGTTCCTTGAGCAGACGGCCAGCCTGTTTGATTACCTGCCACACTCGACCTGCCTGGTTACAGGCGAAGACGCGCGTACGGCCATTGAAACATTCCGCGAAGAAGTTACGGAACGTTACGAATCGCTGCGCCACGATATCGAACGACCGCTGCTAGCGCCGCAACAGCTCTACCTGCCGGACGATGAAACCCGGGCTGCACTGTCGGCCTGTGCGCGTATCGATGTGCAACGTGCAGAATCGCTGGACAAGGGACCGGCTACGGCATGTTTTGCCACCCGGGTGCTGCCGGACCTGCTGATAAAACCCCGTGCCGAACGCCCGGCGGGTGCCCTGCAGGATTTTCTCGCCGGTTTTCCGGGACGCACCCTGATCTGTGCCGAGTCGGCCGGCCGGCGTGAGGCCCTCATCGGCCAGCTGAAAGAGTTCCGTATCACTCCGCGCGTGGTCGAAAACTGGGAGGCGTTCCGGGACAGTGACGAAAAACTCGCCATTACCAGCGCACCCATGGAACAGGGGGCCTGGCTAACGACAGAACCGGCCCTGATTATTATTACCGAGCCGCGCCTGTTCGGTGAACGCGCTCTGCAACAACGCCGCCGCCGCCCCAAACGCGATGCCGATGTCATTATTCGCAACCTTACTGAATTACACACCGGTGCACCGGTGGTACACGAGGATCACGGTGTAGGGCGCTACCTTGGATTACAGAAACTGTCGGTGGGCGGGTTCGAAGCCGAGTTCCTGACCCTGGAATATGCCGGCAACGACAAACTGTATGTGCCGGTCGCCTCCCTGCATCTGATCAGCCGTTATACCGGCTCATCACCCGACACCGCCCCGCTCCACAAGCTGGGCAGTGACCGCTGGCAAAAAGCACGCAGGAAAGCCGCCCGGCGCGTGCATGATGTGGCCGCAGAGTTGCTGGATGTCTACGCCCGCCGCGCCGCGCGCAAGGGACATCCTGCACAGTTCGATGCAGAGGAATACAGCGCTTTTGCCGGCACCTTCCCGTTCGAGGAAACCCCCGACCAGGCGCAGACCATCGAGACTATGCTGGAGGATATGGCGTCCGCCCGTCCCATGGATCGGGTTGTCTGTGGCGACGTGGGTTTCGGCAAGACGGAAGTCGCCATGCGTGCCGCCTTTGTTGCCACACAGTCCAGCCGTCAGGTGCTGGTACTGGTGCCAACTACGCTGCTCGCGCAGCAGCACTACCGTAATTTCTGCGACCGTTTCGCCGACTGGCCGGTCAGGATCGAGGTCCTGTCACGTTTCCGCAGCAGGAAGCAGCAGCAGGAAGTCACAGCGGGCTTTGCCAGTGGCACAGTGGACATGCTTATCGGCACGCACAAAGTGCTGCAGGACGATATAAAGCCCCGCAATCTCGGGCTGGTTATTATTGATGAAGAACACCGTTTTGGTGTAAGACAAAAAGAGAAACTCAAGGCCTTGCGTGCTGAAGTGGACCTCCTCACCCTGACGGCGACTCCCATTCCCCGCACACTGAACATGTCTTTGTCCGGCCTGCGCGACCTGTCCATTATAGCAACACCGCCCGCGCAACGGCTGACGATCAAAACCTTCATTACTGAATGGAACGCCAATACCATACGTGAAGCCTGCCTGCGCGAAATCACGCGTGGTGGCCAGGTCTACTTCCTGCACAATGAAGTCGAAACCATCGAAAAGGTTGCGCGGGAATTACGCGAACTGGTTCCCGAAGCCGGCATCCGGATCGGTCACGGACAGATGCGTGAACGTGAACTCGAACAGGTCATGCTCGACTTCTATCACCGCCGCTTCAATATCCTGCTGTGCACTACCATCATCGAAAGCGGCATCGACATACCCACCGCGAATACCATTCTTATCAACCGTGCGGATCGACTGGGCCTGGCGCAGTTACACCAGTTACGCGGCCGCGTCGGCCGTTCCCACCACCGCGCCTACGCCTACCTGATTGTGCCACACCGCAAGGCCATGACCGATGATGCCATCAAACGTATTGAAGCCATAGAATCACTGGAGGACCTGGGCGCCGGATTCACACTGGCGACACATGACCTGGAAATTCGCGGCGCCGGCGAACTGCTGGGTGACGAGCAGAGTGGCCAGATCCAGGAAATCGGCTTTACACTCTATACCGAGTTACTGGAACGCGCGGTAGAAGCGCTGAAGGCCGGCCGTGAACCGGAACTGGAGAAACCCCTGAATCATGGGCCGGAAGTGGATCTGCACGCCCCCGCCCTGATACCGGACGACTACCTGCCGGACGTGCATTCACGCCTGGTCCTTTACAAGCGCATCGCCAGTGCTGCCGACAGGGACGAAACACGCGAACTGCAGGTTGAAATGATCGATCGTTTCGGGCTGCTGCCCGACCCGGTTAAACACTTGTTCAGTATTACCGAGCTGAAGCTCAAGGCGGTACCGCTCGGCATCCGCAAGATTGACGTCGGCGAAAGCAGTGGCCGTCTGATGTTCGGACCTGAACCCAATGTCGATCCCGCCACCATTATCCAGCTGATCCAGAACCAGCCCCGGCACTACAACCTGGACGGTTCGGATAAAATCCGTTTCCAGTTTGATATGGCAAAGTTCGAAAACCGGGTGGCACAGGTAGACAAACTGCTGGACAGCTTGAGCACACGGACAGACTAGGGCAGGATGGCGGAATGACAACAGGCTGCATACAACACGCACTGCTGCCCACGCTGACCCTGCTGGCGGGCATCCTGCTCGCGCCGGTCTGCCTGGCCGAATCACCGGAGGCGCCCAGGGAGTTCGAAATCGAACTGCTGGTGTTTCAGAACCTCGTCACGAATGACGGTGGTGAAATATGGCCCATCGATTACTCGGAATGGTTTGAAGAATCGGATATCGAACCAACGGAGAACAGTCCTGTAACAGAGGAAATCAACTGGTTGCCGGAAAAAGCGTATCGGCTGACCGCCGAGCGCAATGCCCTGGGTCGTTCGTCACAGTACCGCCCGCTAGCTTATTTCGCCTGGCGTCAGGCGGTACTCGATCGCCAGCAGGCGGTATCGATGAAGCTGCCTGACAAGGACCATAATACCGGTAAAACCTATGTCGATGGATCAGTACGCGTTGCCGTTGAACGCTACCTGCACCTGTACCTGGATCTGCAACTGCATACGCCGGTCAACAATGAACAGCTGGAATTGCTGGAGTACGATATCCCCGAATTCCGTCTCAGCGAGCACCGGCGCATGCGCAGCAAGGAACTTCACTACTTCGACAATCCGCGCTTTGGTGTTATCGCCCTGATAACACTGCATGAACCGCCGCCGCAGGAACCCGGCCCTGCTGTCACGGAACCGCTCCAGCCGGAATAGACATTTCCTGTCAGCAACGTCGTAGTGCAACGAAGCGGCGTGTAAAACCGGTCAGCGTTAATGCACTTGTTAGCTGTTTTTATATGCAACACTTCTGTGCGCTACTTTTACAACCATAATAACAAGCTCTGTTTCTTGAATTTCGTAAATAATGCGATACACGCCTTGCCTTACACGATAACGTTCTTCCCCTGAGAGTTTGATACATCCTTCTGCTCCTGGGTTAGCGGTGAGAAGCTCTACGCATTTTAAAATGCGTTTTATATCTTTTTTGGGAATGTTGCGAAGGTCTTTTGCTACAGATTTCTTAAATACAAGGCTATATTTTGCCATGTGATTTTAAATTCTCTAGTAGCTCCTCATAACTCAATGTGGATTCATTTGCTCTTTGTGAAAATGCCTTTAAATCTTCCTGGTCTTCGCTCAAAGCAACACGCACAGCTTCGTTAACCACTTCGGATACAGATTGGTGGGTAGTTGCGGCTTTAATTCTTAGTGCTTGATGAATCTCGGTTTCAAAATAAACTGTTGATCTTTTTGATAATTCGCTCATGTGACTATACCTCGTTTAAACGAAGTGTAGCGTTATAGCGTTGTGACGTCAAGACGTTTTTACAGCTAACGGTTGAACTCAGCCGACGCCAGCGACGTAGGCGGTCGGCTGGAGTGATTGGTTGGACAGAGTACGGATACTATTCTATTGGCTTAACCCGATTTGTCGATTCCAGTCGGCGTTATCCCAGAACAAATACTCTTCAGCAATGCGGTTGTTTTCCCAACGGGCGATGGTTGCAATCTTGAGACTTACGGGTTTGCCGGTGGGTTGTAGTACAGTGCCATCGGGCATTGTAATTGGCTTGATCCACATGCCTTTTGAAATACTGATGCCTGCGGTCCATTCACCAAAGCCAAAACCAACAATGTGTTCCGCGACCTTGAAATCAAAGGTATCGAACAAAAACTGTAGCTCATCAGCGTGCGGGGACATTGGTTCAGTAATCGTACCATCGGGGTTATAGACCTTTACATCATCAGCGTGAATCTGCTTGATACGCTCCATGTCGCGGCTGTTGAAAGCAACCAAATCAAGTTCATCAAAGATTTCCAGGTGTTTCGCCGTTGCTTCTCGCTCGGCATCATGTTTATCGATCTGCTCTTGTAGTTCGTTAATCCTGGCTTGAAGTGCCTGTATCTTGCTGCTCTCTCCCACTGTATTTTCTGCGCATCCAGCTGCTATGACACATATTAAAATTACAAACGCAGGTACTGATATATATTTTTTCATTGTATTTTCTCTTAAATATGTTTGTTCCATGGATTGGATAAAACAAAAATGTACGACATTATTTTGCCTAACGTCCAGCGCCAGGGGCGCGTAGCGAAGCGGAGCGTCCCAGCCTCGCAGGGGCTAACTGGGCGCTGTTTTTATGTGTTGATGCTTACTCAAGCCAGATTGATTGGGAGAGTTAGAGGGGCGAAACCTTATTAGCACACGGCCCTTTTTGGCCTTGCCCAACTTCATACTCTACTTTCTGACCATCATTAAGACTTGCATATCCACCGCCACTT
>VAPD01013635.1_pt1 | contig 10165 bp, 9 predicted proteins | sample 3393901 | NCBI WGS metagenome assembly VAPD01 (sample SAMN08290435, study PRJNA428436) | hydrothermal vent metagenome | isolation source: Deep-sea hydrothermal vent chimney | place: Atlantic Ocean: South-mid Altantic Ridge | depth 3034 m m | reverse complement strand
GGCTCAGGTTCATCGCCTGGTAAGATTTCAGGTAGAGGTCTTCGGCGTACAAAATATGCATAGGGGCATTAAAGTAACTTGGTGCCATGCTGACTTTTTTAAGGGCGGCAAAATAGTTAGCACCAAAGCCTACTTCTTCTTTAAGCTCACGATTTGCTGCTTGTTCGGGAGTTTCACCTGGATCAATTAAGCCTTTTGGAAAGCCCAGTTGATAATCATTAGTGCCAGCACAATATTCTCGCACCAATAACAGCTCGTTATCAGCCGTTACAGGCACGATCATGACGGCACCTCTTCCACCACCACGAATTCGTTCGTATTGCCTTTGCTCGTTATTTGAGAACTTCAGCTCAAGGGATTCAACGGTGAACAGTCGACTCTTAGCGACAACTTCATTAGACAAAATTTCCGGTGGTGTAGGATGCTTTTTCTGTGTCATTGGCATTAATTTGCTATCATGGCAGTTATGCTCATCATAAATCTTTTAAAGTGAATTGCCTATGTTAAATTGGTCAAAAATCGATACTGTGTTGTTAGATATGGATGGCACCCTACTCGATTTGCATTTTGATAATTATTTCTGGCTTACTGTTATTCCCGAGCAATATGCACGTAAACATAAAATCAGTTTAGACGCAGCAAAAGCTGACATTTTGCATCGTTATCAACAAGTTCATGGGCAAATTAATTGGTACTGCTTAGACTATTGGAAACAACAACTCGATTTGCCAATAATGTCGCTAAAACGTGACATTCAACATTTAATAAAAGTGCGTGATGACGTACCGCCATTTCTAACTGAGCTTAGAAAAGCTGGTAAGCAATTGATCATGCTCACTAACGCGCACCCAGATTGTGCCATGTTAAAGTTTGAACACACGGCTATCGATAATTACTTAGATGGGGTAATTTCAACTCACCAATATGGCGTGAGTAAAGAGCATCAGCCATTATGGCAACAAGTACATCAAGAGTGGAAGTTTGATAAGGAACGGACTTTATTTGTGGATGACAGCCCTGCCGTGCTCGATGCGGCAAAAGAGTTTGGTATTGGCCATATTCTTGCGGTTGCCAACCCTGATAGTCAGCAACCGCATAAGCAGTTCGATGGCTTTTTATCAACCATCGATTTTCGCGAATTTATACCCGTTGAATAATACCAATTCGCTTAATTAAGTAGTCTATTTTGAGGCAATAAAACCTTGTTGATAGCAAGGCAAAAATTTCGTTATTTAGTTGTTCTAAATCAGAAATTTTTAACGCAGCTAGCGACAGGTTTTATCTCTCAAGATGATTAAGTATTATTGCGGATTGGTATTACTTCGGGTAACGCTGCTCCAAGCCTTGATAAACAAGCTTGGCGAAATCAGCATGCTCTGTATCTAGGCTTTTAACTACTTCAACTAAGTGTTCGTTATCTTCTTGGCCGTTCCACACTTTGATATAACTACCGTCTTTGTAGCCATGGTCTTGGCGGAAGAAGTTTAAGGTGTTTTTACCAACGTAGCCGCGGTATAAATCATCAATGTCCATACCGATTTGCGCCATACAACCTGCAAATGCAGCGGCATTAAAACTCTTTTCAGCGACTGCTGACGCAGCTAATTGCTCTAGTGTTTGTTTAAAGTCATCCGCTTGAACTGGCGCACTTAATTCCGCTTCAAGTTGCCCGGCTAATTGCTCATAGCTGGTTTCACCATCAATGCGCAAAGATAAACCAAAATGGAAAATATCAACTAACTCTAAAATAACTTGTTCGGTATCTGGAGTTTGTTTTTTCCACCACTTCCAACCATAGTGATCAAGCATTTCAGCACACTCAACCCAAATTGCACGATACCATTCAAAACCTTGGCTAAACCATTGCTCATGAACTTTGGTATTCATCGCATTTTGCATTTCGAGCATAACAACGAGTTTTTGTAAATTAGCAGACATTTTTTATCCCAACTTGCATTTTTTATTTGCCTATATACTACAGTTAAATTTGGCATTGATGAAATAAAAACACCTATAAACAGGTCGTTTGTAAAATCGAGAAAGAATCATGAAGGATCCTAATGTTTAGATCACTACTTATTACTGCATTACTTGTACTATCTAGCCAAGCAATTGCAGCTACAGCAACGAATATTGCAAACTCAGCTGAGCAAGTTAGCCCATTACTGCCAGGCTTAACTATGCCAAGTGTTGACTTAAAAGATCAGTTTGGAAAAAGCATTTCTTTAGGTGAACGTTTTAAAGAAAAAACCACGGTATTAATTGTTTATCGTGGCGGTTGGTGCCCATATTGTTCAAGACAATTAGCCAGTGTGCAAAAAATTGAAAAGCAATTAGCAAGCCTCAATGCACAAATTATCGCGATATCGCCAGATAGCCCAGAAAAGCTAGCTGAAAGCAAAATATCTTCCCCAAACTATCAACTTTTATCTGATGATAGTTTGGCATTGAGCCAACAACTAGGATTGGCATTTTATCTGGATGACAAAACCGCAAAAATCTATCGTAATAAACTTGGCGTTAACTTTGTGTCGCTAGATGGCGAAGCAAAGGTGGCTTTACCTGTACCTGCTGTTTTTGTGGTTGACACAAAAGGGTTAATTCACTTTCAGTATGCTAATCCAAATTATAAAGTGCGTTTAACTGAAGACTTATTACTTGCAGCTGTTAAATCAGTCAATGAACAATAAACTAGCCACTGATAAGCAGAACCTGTTTCTGCTTATCGCCCTTGCGTAAACTCTTGCCAAGATTCAATTAAATCAACAAAGTCTTCAAAACCACAGCCACTGCATAAGCCCTCTTCTTCAAGCATTAAATCATCATCTTGGTAGGCGACTAAGTCTTCGTTGTCTTGATGTAGTGCATGGGCTTCAAATAATGCTTCGTCTTTACTTAAAATCAAATCAATTTCTTGGCCTTGCAAGGTTAAAGGCTCATGGCTGCTCTTCACTGCAGCAATTAAAGCTTGCACCATTGCGACTTTTTCTTTACCGATTTCTTCATTCAGCCAGCGACCAATAACGCCGTGCTCAGAAGAGATTTTAATGCGTAAACCACTAATTGGGTCGCGGATAAATTGATATTCCATGAAGAGTACTCGTAATACGTTATTGCACTAATTATACAGTTTGCAGCTAAACGTGGCGAGTTTTGCGGCCTTAAACAACACGAGCGCCATAGTGGCGCTCGTGTTTATGCTATTTAAAACAGCTAGAGTCGTGATTTAAAACGAGCAGCATCAATAATTGCCCATAAATAGACAATCGGCAGTAATACAAAACCGATCGCAACATAAATTAGCGCGCCACTGATAACCCATGCTAAAAAGAATGCAATCGCCGCCATTAAACGACCTTGTACCAATTGTCCTAAACCAGGAAAAAAGATATTACATATTGCTGCGATTACATTACCGCCAGAACCTTGCTCTGCCATACTAACCTCTGTAGTTTTTAATGATTATACTTTTTATAAACACACTTTATGCCAACTTATTATGACTTACAAATCAAAGTGTTAAAGAATACCGTTATTTTGATTTTAGTTCTTTTTGCTAAAAATCGGTCAAATTCACAATTTTTATTTACAATTTTAATGACTTGCCAAAATAGCTGTTTATAAAAACAGTATTTTATTTAGCCTTGCATAAACACCTGTTATACTCCACCCATTATAGATTGAAAAGGCGTAACGATGGACGTTTCTGAATTACTCGATGGCTTAAATGACAAACAACGGGATGCAGTCGCAGCCCCATTGCAAAATATGCTAGTACTTGCAGGTGCAGGTTCTGGTAAAACTCGAGTACTTGTTCATCGCATCGCATGGCTCATGCAAGTTGAGCAAGCTTCAGCATACAGTATCTTTGCGGTAACCTTCACTAACAAAGCCGCGAAAGAAATGCGTACTCGTGTAGAAGAAACGCTAAAAGCACCAGTTGGTGGCATGTGGATTGGTACTTTCCATGGTTTATCTCACCGTATTTTGCGTGCCCACCATCGCGAAGCGAACTTGCCTGAAAGCTTTCAAATCTTAGATTCTGACGATCAACAACGTATGATCAAACGCTTACTTAAAGCGATGAACATCGATGACAAAAAGTGGCCTGCAAAACAATTTGGTTGGTATATCAGCGCTAAAAAAGACGAAGGCTTACGCCCGAAAGACATTCAAGCCTACGATGTTAATGAACAGATGATGCTAAAAGTCTATGCTGCATATCAAGAAGCGTGCGACCGTGCTGGTTTAATCGACTTTGCTGAAATATTACTGCGTTGCTACGAAGTACTTAAAAATAACCCGACACTTTTACGTCATTATCAGCAGCGCTTTGCTCACATGCTGGTAGACGAGTTCCAAGATACCAATACAATTCAGTACGCTTGGTTAAAGCTACTCGCAGGTAATACGAATAGTATTATGATCGTGGGTGATGATGACCAAAGCATTTATGGCTGGCGTGGCGCAAAAATTGAGAATATCAAACGCTTTTTAACCGACTTCGAAGCCGAAACCATTCGCCTTGAACAAAATTACCGCTCAACGGCAACCATTTTGAAAGCATCAAATGCGCTGATCAAAAACAATGCTGAACGCATGGGCAAGAGCCTTTGGACTGACGGCAATGATGGTGAGCCTATTTCTGTTTACGCTGCGTTTAATGAATTAGACGAAGCCCGCTTTGTTAGTAGTAAACTACGCAGCTGGCTTAATACGGGTAATGCATTACAAGATGCCGCCATTTTATATCGTAATAATGCGCAATCTCGTGTACTCGAAGAAGCAATGCTACAAGAAGGTTTAAAATACCGTATTTACGGCGGTATGCGCTTCTTCGAGCGCCAAGAGATCAAAGATGCACTTTCATATTTACGTTTAGTGGGCAATCGTCAAGATGATGCTGCTTTCGAGCGCGTTATTAACACCCCTGCCCGCGGCATTGGTGATAAAACACTAAGCCACATTCGTGATTGCGCGCGCAATGAATCATTGCCACTTTGGTATGCCGCAAAAGCTATTATCGAGCAGCAGCACTTATCTGGCCGTGCGGCGAGTGCCGTCACTAAATTCTTAGAACTTGTTGAGCATATCGAAGATAAGATCAGCGATCTCACCTTAGAAGAGCAAGCGAAATACGCCATTCAAACCTCAGGGTTAATGGCAATGTATCAAGCTGAAAAAGGTGAAAAAGGCCGTGCCCGTGTAGAAAACTTAGAAGAGCTTATTAGTGCTTGTGGTCAATATGAACTCCCTGAAGATGAAGAGTTCAGCTCGCCACTACAGGGCTTTTTGGCCTATACCTCACTAGAGTCTGGCGAAGGTCAAGCCGATGAGCACGAAGACGCGGTGCAAATGATGACTCTGCACTCAGCAAAAGGCCTAGAATTCCCACTGGTATTTATGGTTGGTGTTGAAGAGGGCATGTTCCCGTCACAACAAAGTAATGAAGAGTCTGGCCGTTTAGAAGAAGAACGCCGCTTATGCTATGTTGGTATGACTCGCGCGATGGAAAAACTATACATTAGCCATGCAGAAAGTCGCCGTTTATACGGACAAGAAAAATACCACAGCCCATCACGCTTTTTACGCGAAATGCCTGAAGACTGTATCGAAGAAATTCGTATTAAAACACAGGTTTCAAGACCACCTGCGGCAGGTCGTTTTAGTCCCTCAGTAACACATGCCGCATTTGAAGATAGCGGCTTTAACTTAGGACAATGCGTATTACACGCCAAGTTCGGTGCAGGAACCGTACTCAATTACGAAGGTAGCGGCGCACAGTCACGTATTCAAGTGAACTTTGATGACCTAGGCAGCAAATGGCTTGTAACACAGTATGCAAGACTTCAAGCCTTATAATGAGTATTTAACAGCACTGTGTAATGAGCTGGTGATTGCAAAGCATCGCCAGCTTGTCATTGTGCAAGGCAGCGAAACTTGGTGCTATCAGTTTGCAAACCAATTAGCGCTTAAAAATACCTATGTTTTCAGTAGCAACTCATTATTAGCAAATAGTGAGTTTCCAAAACATGCTCACCAAATTCTTGGTCAAGAGTTTCAACACGCTATTTTTGATGGTTTTAGCGGTTTATATGCCGATAAACTAGCCGCGCTTGCAGGTACCGTAAAAGCAGGTGGTATACTGATACTTTTGCTGCCCGATGACGATAAGTGGCAAGACCCAGCACTCACAAGTATCACCTCTTATGGCGAAGAGATTAAACACAGCTTTTTTAATCAGCGCTTTTTCGCCAAGCTAAAATTGCAGCCACATTATTTTACTGAGCACTCGCTTCCTACTTACCAATCAATTTCGCCAGCAACTGCTGAGATAAATTATCAGCAACAACAAGCATGTGTTGAGCAAATTATTAAAACCGCAACAGGGCGCGCTAATCGCCCATTTGTGATCAGTGCAGACCGGGGTCGTGGTAAGTCAGCTGCTTTAGGGCTTGCAGCAGCATGTCTTCAAGATAAAAAAATCCTTATTTGTGCCACGCAAGCCAAGGCCGTACAAACAAGCTTTAAACATTTAGCATCTGAGCTTGGTATAACTAAAGAGCAAAATTGTAAGCAACTAGCTAACCTTAGCTATATTGCGCCAGATACACTCCTACATGAAAAACCTGACTGCGATCTGTTATTTGTCGACGAAGCAGCGGCGATTCCTGTTCCTATGCTATTACAGATCCTGAAAAGCTATCCGCGAATCGTATTTGCTAGCACTATGGTTGGTTATGAAGGAAATGGCCGAGGTTACACGTTACGTTTTCTACATTACTTACGTAGCCAATTTAAATCACTAAAGACTATCACTTTGGATGAGCCAGTTCGCTTTGCCAAACATGATCCTTTAGAAAATAGCCTACGCAAACTATTATTACTCGATGCAAAGTACCCAAGCACGCAAAGTAGTGAGCCATTCCAATTTGCAAACATAAGCAAAGAACAACTCGTTGATGATGAGCAACTACTTAGCCAAATAATGGCATTACTGGCGCTGGCTCATTACCAAACCACAGTGAATGATTTACGCCAACTGCTTGATGCGCCCGAGTTACAACTGTCTATCTGTAAGCAAGAAAATGCACTAAAAGCAGTTTGTTTGGTGGCTGTTGAGGGTGGTTTAACGGCTAAGATCGCAGAACAAGTTAAAATAGGTAAGCGCAGACCACATGGCCATTTAATGGCACAAACCATTACTCAACTGAGCCAGAGTACAGAAGATTTATGTAAACGCTCTGCAAGAGTTGTGAGAATAGCTGTCGCACCAGAGTGTCATCAACAAGGTATAGGTTCAGCCCTATTAAATTACTGCGAAAAACAACTAGATAATTGCGACTATTTCGGTGCGAGCTTTGGCGCAAATGCATCCTTGGTTAAGTTTTGGCAAAGTAATGGTTTTAAGGTCATTAAGTTGGGTTTTAGCCACGATAAAGCAACTGCGGAACATTCGGCTTTAGTCATAAAGCCACTTACCCGCCAAGCGAAGCACTCAGCCACACAGCTCATTGGTGAGTTTAAACACGACTTCTCGTTACAACTTTTAGGCCACTTTAGTCACTTACCTTGGCAGCTGATTGCTGAATTATTACCCCATTTTCCACAAAGCGAATGTCCAACTGTATTATTAAGCAGGGCTGAGCGCCTTATAAATTCTGAATTTTCGTTATTTAATGCTCAACCCTTACTGTGGCAACTGATCTGGCATACACCAATTAGTCTAAACTTGCTCAATCAAGATACAAAATTCATACTTATTCGGCTAATATTACAACAATCCTGTACCGATCACTTCATTAGTGAAGCAAATCTGTCCGGAAAAAAAGAATTAAACACACAATTCAAAGCCGCAGTGCAAGGTTGGTATGCTCACTTTAAACTACTCACTAATATCGACAATTAAGAGCATATTGTTATCTCTTTCACTTTTATCCACTTTGGGTCATGCCGAAGACACTCTCCCCCCTATAAAATTAGGTATGTCTACAGCATTATCAGGGCCAGCAAAAGAAATTGGCGAGCAATTAGCTTTCGGCAGCAATATTTATTTCGATAAGATAAATGCTGATAGCGGTATTAATGGTCAAAATATCAAGCTGATAATTGCTGACGACGGTTATGAGCCAAAAAATACGGTTGTAAATACACGGCAATTTTTATTTAGCGACAACATCCACGCAATCTTTGGTTCAATGGGAACACCGACTGCACATGCCATTAAACCTTTGCTTGATAGGCATCGCACCCCCTTTCTGATGCCCTTTACAGGTGCAGATTTCCTGCATAATGATTCAATGCCGAATGTATTTAACCTACGTGCAAGCTATCAAGATGAAGCGTCTGAACAAGTCGATTATTTAGTAAAAGAACGTCAGCATGAGAAAATTGCATTAATGATTCAAGCTGACGAATTTGGTTATGTTGTTGAAAGTAATTTAATTCTAGCTTTAGAAAAATATGAAATAAAACCTATTGAAGTTGCCCGATTTAAACGTAATAGCGAAGATATTGCAAAGGCACTAACGCAACTTAAACAAAGTAAAGCGACTGCAATCTGTATGGTAGGCACATACAAACCGTTAGCTGAGTTTATCAATACAGGCTATCAGCAGGGTTTCACACCCGACTACACCGCCGTTTCTTTTGCATCAAGCCATGAACTATACAAGCGAATTAAGCATCCAAGCAATATTATGGTCACCGAAGTCGTCCCCGATCCTAATCGGTGTGATAACGCTTGGTGCGTGCAATTCAATGAAGACATTAAGCCCTACCAAAGGAAGGCAAATCGCATAATTTTTGAAGGTTATCTAAATGCAGTGGCACTGGTTAGTGCTGCTCAAAAGTGCTCTCCCCCTTTAAATAATCAATGCTTAATTTCCAAGTTAAATGCACTATTTGAAGAAGATACTGACTTCGCAAAGTTATTTAGTGAGCAGACTGGTAATAGTGATAAAAAAATTTATCGCTCATATTTTAAAAGTAATCAAGATTAACTACTGCTAAATCAGAATAATGTTCTATGCTTTAAAGACTTAATAAGGCTTTGAGGGAAATATGGATCTGATTAATTTTCGTGTTGGGCATAAGACCATTTCACTTAAAATACTCGATATTCTTCTAACGGAACGTTACGAAAATAACCTAACGTCCCTACCTAATGAAAATAAAAGCTTTATTGGCGTTAAAGACTACATGGATACACCCACTCCTATATTTGACTTAGGAATTGTACTTAATAACCAATCGACTCATAAAACAAATGCTGCGTTAACTGATTTATTAGCTGAGAAAGAAAAAGAGCACCAACTTTGGTTGAATGCACTAGAAGAGAGCCTGCTCACTGGTGCTGTGTTTACACAATCAACCGATCCTGACAAATGCGCTTTTGGCCGGTGGTATAATAGCTTCAAAACAGACAATGAAGACTTGCAAAACATTCTTAACAAATTTGATACTCCCCACAGAGCACTACATGCAATGGCTGGTGAGTTACTCGAATTACAAAAGAACCTTCCTAAAGATAAGTTAATCCATATATTTGAAGAAAAAAAGAGGCACATCTTTAACCAACTAATACGTTTATTTGAGTCTGCTAGAGAGCAGATAATCCTCGACTATAAACCGATTATTATTTTCACTACAAAGGATGGCATCACACCACATATAGGATTACTGGTTGATAAAGTAGAAGATAACATAAACGTTAAAAAAGAGGATATTAAACCCTTAGATAAGTTAACGTCCGTCGGCTTTGATGTAGACCCACAAACCAAAAATATGATGCGCGGTTTAATAAAAATGAAAAATAAGCATACGTTACTCATTGACCCAAGCGCTATATTCCGCCCAGAACATCTAAGCAGCCAAGAAGAGGAAGAAACTGAGGCCTACGGCTTATTTTAGTGACCATAACGGCAGAGGTGTACGGTATATGCCATTTCACTATCAAAATACTAGAGCATAGCAGTGGGTTTATCCCGAATCATGGGTTGTCTGTTCACGGATAGCGCGCGATATAAAATCGCGACTACAAACGTATTGAGGTGGCCTTGTCGCGTAGCAGATGTATGGACTCCTCCCCATTAACGGGAGAGTACGGTATAAAGAAATTGCAAAACATCTTTTACCAATTAAGGAGTCCATACATGACACAGTC
>VAPD01017709.1_pt1 | contig 10174 bp, 7 predicted proteins | sample 3393901 | NCBI WGS metagenome assembly VAPD01 (sample SAMN08290435, study PRJNA428436) | hydrothermal vent metagenome | isolation source: Deep-sea hydrothermal vent chimney | place: Atlantic Ocean: South-mid Altantic Ridge | depth 3034 m m | reverse complement strand
GATACTGAAACACCGCGGCAAGAAGCTTCCCGGCAAGCTACTTGAACAGGCCAAGAAGGATGGTTTCTCAGATCGGTATATCGCGGGACTGCTGGGAATCACGGAAAAGGACATCCGGGAGAAAAGAAAGTCCATGGACCTTATCCCTGGCTATCAGCCCCTCCCGGTGAGCGGGGTTAAAGATGCCGCGTATTATTACTCCACCTACAATGTTCCGGACGCAGTAGACGTTAGCGACAACCGCAAGATAATGGTCCTTGGCGGGGGTCCAAACCGCATCGGTCAGGGAATAGAGTTTGACTACTGCTGTGTCCACGCAGCCTTCGCCATCAGGGAGGAAGGCTTCGAATCGATCATGATCAACTGCAACCCCGAGACGGTCTCAACCGATTATGATACTTCAGACAAGCTATATTTCGAGCCTCTCACTGTGGAAGACGTTCTGGCAATCTATGACAAGGAGCAGCCCGAAGGCGTCATTGTCCAGTTCGGGGGCCAGACTCCCCTGAATATCGCAGGCCAGCTGCTCGAGGCCGGACTGCCGATAATCGGCACATCACCGGACACCATTGACCTGGCAGAAGACCGCGACCGTTTCAGGAAGATGATGAAAAAGCTGGGGATTCCCCAGCCCGAGTCGGGGATGGCCAGCAACGAGGCCGAAGCCCTGAAGATCGCAGAGGAGATCGGCTACCCCCTCATGGTACGCCCCTCATTTGTGCTTGGCGGACGAGCCATGGAGATCGTCCTGGATGAAGATATGCTGCGCCATTACGTAGCTGGGGCAATAGAAGTTAGTCCGGAGCGGCCCATCCTTATAGACAAGTTCCTGGAAGACGCGATAGAAGCTGAGGCCGATGCTATTGCCGATGGTACAGATGCTTTTGTTCCTGCAGTAATGGAACACATTGAACTTGCCGGTGTCCATTCAGGCGATTCGGCCTGCGTGATCCCCCCTGTCAGCATCCCTGAAAAACATATCAAGACCATCGAGGAGCATACGAGAAAGATCGCCATAGAGCTTAACGTCGTGGGGCTCATGAACATCCAGTACGCCATCCATAAGGACCTCGTGTACATACTGGAGGCAAACCCCAGGGCATCTCGAACAGTCCCCCTGGTGTCGAAAGTGTGCAACATTCCCATGGCGAAAATAGCCACCAGGATCATGCTTGGAAAAAAACTTGCCGACATGGATCTTAAGCACCAGAACATCCCCCACTTCGGGGTCAAGGAGGCGGTCTTCCCCTTCAATATGTTCCCCGAGGAGGACCCGGTACTGGGCCCGGAGATGAAATCAACCGGTGAGGTTCTGGGGATGTCACCCTCCTTCGGCCTTGCCTTTGCCAAAGCCCAGGAGGCGGCTGGGCCTCCTCTTCCCCGGGAGGGAACAGTCCTCATCACTGTGGCTGACAGAGACAAGGACGCCATCCTCGAAGTCGGGAAGAAATTTGCTGATCTTGGATTCAAGATCATAACGACTGACGGTACGGCAAAGTTTCTCGCCAGCCATGACGTAGCGAGCGAAACCATGAAGAAATTCCACGAGGGCCGGCCCAACCTGGTAGACGCCATCACCAATGGTGAGATCAATCTGGTGGTTAACACACCAAGCGGCAGGATGAGCGCTCACGACGATTCATACATCCGCAAAGCAGCCATCAAGCACAGAGTGCCCTATATTACGACCGCAACAGCAGCCCTCGCCGCGGTGAGGGGAATAGAAGAACAGCAAAAAGCCCGGGGCGATGTCAAATCACTCCAAGCTTATCATGCTGATATCGGGTAGAATTCAGTAGTCAGAATTCAGAAGTCAGAATATATAGAAAGTCATCGCGAGAAGTGAAACGACGAAGCGATCCTGGAAACTACAAGATTGCCGCGCTTCCGTCTTCGCTTTTCAGCTTCGACGCGACATGTCGCTCGCAATGACTGCAATGAACGCCCTACGCCCTGCGCCCTTTGCCCTTCGCCCTACGCACTACGCCCTTCGCCCTTCGCCCTAGCTTTTACACGCCTGTCTTCACCAATCTTGACTTTACCACCACTACCCATTAGGCTTACCTTCGTTTTGAAATAAACAGGAAAGATCATCACCTTGAAAGACAAAGGAGGAATCATGCAAATTTCAGAATTCACGGAAGTACTGCTCGACGCCAAGGACGTAAAGGGTCTGTCATTTGAGGAACTTGGCAAGCAGATCGGCCGGAGTGAAATGTGGACGGCGGCCCTGATCTTCGGCCAGGCTCAGTCGACAGCCGAAGAAGCACAGAAGATGATATCCGCACTGGGGCTTGAAGAGGATATGGAGGCTTTTGAACATTTCTTTACCGCTTTCGCAAGCAAGGGCCTTGGCCCGGTCGTACCTACGGACCCCTTGATCTACCGACTTTATGAGATCATGCAGGTGTACGGTTATCCCTTCAAATCAATCGTTCATGAGAAATTCGGCGATGGAATAATGAGCGCCATTGATTTTACATTTGACGTTGAGAAGGAAAAAAATCCCAAGGGCGACCGCGTCAAAGTGATCATGTCGGGGAAATTCCTGCCCTACGAAGTCTGGTAGTTAGTAACTAGTTGTTGGTTGAAAGTTGAAAGTTAATGTGGGGTCGGACCTTCGAACAGTGTCCATTGACCAGGTGAGTTGATCCAAGATCTAAAATCCAAGACCCAAGATCAACTAATCACAAGATTGATTCGTCACTGCGTTTCTCGCAATGACTGAAATATACACGTTGGACATTGGACGTTGGACCTTGGACCTAACACAACCCCTTCTGCCTCTTGCCTCCTGCCTATGTTTCAAGATTGCTTCGTCACGCCACAGACGTGACTTCCGCCGTCGCTCTTCGAGCTTCCGTCTTCGCTCTATGTGCTTCGCCGCGACAAGATGGCGAGACAGGCACAATGACTGATTTGAACGCCCTGCGCACTGCGCCCTGTTCTACACGCCCTTCGCCCTACGCCCTTCGCACTACCCCCCCCTGTCTAACACCACACGGTTCTCAAAACTCGGAATATGCTACAATTAAAAGTCATTTCAAACACCCGAAAAAGGGAGTTTATTTATGAGGAAGGCACTTGCAGTCACCGGGTTTTTACTGTTTTTTCTGGTTCCGGCAACGGGTAGCGCTGAGAAGATCTACACTGCCGACGGCAAACTGGCCCGGTATCTGGATCTGAAGGACAGCAGCGGTAATGTAACAGACACTCTCAAGGGAATATCCTTTGACAACTGTGACGGCAACATCATCCTGCGTCGAAGGATAAAGTATGAGTACAGATTTTACAGGATCAACCGCGAAAAACACAAGTTCACTCCCCTTCACAAAGGAAATTTCACCAGAGCCCGGTGCTTTTCAGACCAGCTTGCTGCGGTTAAAAAGAAAGGTAAATACGGTTACATGGATCGGTTCGGGGAAATAAAGATCGACCTTGAATTCGACTTCGGCCGGACTTTTGCCAACGGGATGGCTTCCGTAAAAATTGGCGATAACTGGGGATATATAAACACGTCAGGCGATTTTGTCGTTCCCCTGGAATACGACCTAGGTATCGACAGAGTGGTTTCTTTTAATTTCAATGACCTTGGGCTCGCACCGGTAAGAACTCTTGATGGAAAATATGGCTTGGTTGACCGAACCGGACAGCTTGTTTTCAAACCTGAACTCGAAATGATCAGAAGGTTCAGCGAGGGCCTGGCATCGGTAAAATACGAAGGAAAATGGGGCTATCTGACCGCTGAAGGCAGATTTTACATTAAACCTACCCTGGCAGAGGCCGGCAATTTTTCGGAGGGGATGGCTGCAGTCAAATTTGGGGACAAGCTCGGTTACATAAACAGGAAGGGAAAGTTGGTTATCGACCCCAGGTTTGACGGAGCCAGTATCTTCACCAGCGGACTTGCCGGTGTTTATACTGAAGGTAAATGGGGGTTCATCGATCAGAAGGGGCAGATGGTTATTGAGCCTCAGTTCGAAAGAGTTGGGCAATTTGATGGGGACAGGTGCAAGGTTTTAAAGGATGGGGTGGTTTATTTTATTGATAAAGAGGGAAATGTTGTTGATGAGTGAGCGAGTCCAACGACCAATGACCAACGACCAACGTGGCTATGATCAAGAAGATAGCTTTCAGGGTACAGGGAGGCATGACTTGCCCGTTAACGTTCAAACAGGAATTAAACATGAGAGCTAGAGTGGTAATTGCGGCATTGCTGGTTCTTATGCTGCCGGCGGCGGGATTGGCCGGTGTCAAGGTCGCTGAAACGAAAAAACCCTTCTGGAAGCCCATGGATTTTGGGGGCGGTGTATCTCTGGATTACGATTGGGAGATATCCCAGGCTGGACACAAGCAGCAGATGAAACTTACTCTGGAGTTCAGGGAAAGATACGGCCACGACTACGACGTCCTGGCCACTATAAACAACAACTTGAGCAACACCGTAACTGACTCCAAAGTCGGCGCCCCTTTCTCCTGGGCCATGGCAAAGCTTGATGCGGGCCCCTTAGCTCCTACACAGCATAATCTCCCGATGGTAAGCGCCACCGGTCTTGTGGTCCCTACCATTATGCTCTTTTTTCCCACTTCCACTGGTGACCTTGACTGGGAGAAGGGGTTCACCAAGATCCATCCAGGCATTCCTGATTCAACTATTACAGGTACAGGAAAAAGTTGCTCCTCGGGGGGGTTGACCGGCAAACTCGTAAATATCAAAAGTCCCCAGGGAATGGCTTCTGCGTGCATTTCCGGAAAATCCGGTTTGCCCCTGACCATGATGAGCAAGAGCGCCTCCGGGGATTTTTCCCGGTATACGCTTATTAAATACGAGAGCAGGAAACTTAAGATCCCTCCACTATTTCACACCGGTGAACCCGATGGTTTCAACGGTATCAAGTGGGGTACTTTGAAGAAAAAGGTCAAGGGACTAAAACTTCTGAGAGATGATCCCCTCGATGGAAAGATCTACAAGAAGAAAAAGGGCAACCTGAGGCACTGGGGCGTCCCTTTCGAGACTCTGGAGTACCACTTCTGGGACGGAAAATTCTCTCAGATCGTGGGTAAAGTCAGAAGCGAGTCTAATTGGGAGCTGCTCAAAAAGTCTCTATTTGACAAATTCGGGAATGGATACATGGATAAGAGTATCCTTATGGACGGTGTTGAAGGTTACGTCTGGGAAGGCAAGGATACCAGTATCAGCATCGAACGACCCAACCGCTCAGACGAGGGAAAGATGACCATTAGCTCCGTCGACCTGATGTGGGGGGATTCTGATGAACTATTAAAGGATCTGTTCAAGTAACGCGTTTCGGGTCTCGAGTCTCGGGTGTGCTGATCCAAAATCCAATGTCCAAGAACCAAGATCACGAGCCACAAGGTTGCCGCGTCGCCCCTGCGGAACGCATCACGCCGAAGGCGTGACTCGCAAATATCTTTGTGTTTAACCCAACCCAGAGGTCCTTCTCTGTGGCCTCTGTGACTCTGTGGTAAAATCCCAGCTCTTGAATTTCTCTGTGAACTCCGTCAGCCCTGAGCCTGTCGAAGGGTGCCTCCGTGGTGAAAATTTTCAACTCCGTACTTCGGCTAGCTTATTCATCTGCCTCTATTTTCTCCACCAACAACCCCAAATCCCTGTCGTAGAACCCTGAAACTCGTACCACCTTGCCTACAAAGGGATTGATAACACTGGGATGGCCGCGGACCCTGATGCTGCCCATGCCTCCTCCACGGTAATCCTCCTCGGGCGCCAGGTATTTCCTTCCGGTAGAGTCCAACCCCAGTTCCCCGACCAGAGGGTACTCGGGCACTATACGGGCCCGGGTTAACCTGCTGTCTGCGACGAAGACCTCCATCGCCTCCACGTCGCCCAGTGGTTCTGCCAGCTCATTAATCACAGAGTCTGCGGCTTCACTGTGGTCAATCGATCCGACCAACTTAAGTGTATAGGCTGCCATGAAACGTACTTCATCGTCATTATCTTCCAGGGCACTGAGAAGTTCCGGCACCGCATTCTTTGCCTTGTCTCCCAGACGAGCAAGGCACAAAGCAGCAATGGCTCTTGTATGACTCGACGGCATTGAAAGTGCCTCCGCCAAAGCGGGGATAGCGCTGTCTCCCATGGCCACCATTACCTCGGCAGCCCTCTTGCTGGTTGCTTCATCGGGACTATCCAGCATCTCCTTAAGGCGCGGTATCGAGGTCCAGCCTATAACGCGGAAGATCTCCGCTGTTTTGTGAGTAACATCGAGATTTCCAGAGAAATAAAGCTCCAACAGAATATCTACTGTATCTGAGCCGAGTTGAGAAAGGATCTCAATAGTATGGTCTGTGATGTTGACATCGTAGTGGTTGAGCAACTCGGTCAGGATGGGGACTGTCCGCCCAGGTCTTTTCGCAAAGTGCACCAGGGCCCTTATCGCTTCTGTCCTGACTGATTCATCCTCGTCTCTCAGGAATCCTATGATATTCTCCAGGGAATCCACACCCATTGCTGCGAGGATTTTTACAAGCCTTACCCGAAATTGAGCATCTCCGTCTTTTTTTGCCAGCACAAGGGCAGACGAAGCTGTGTTGCCCATACTGCTAAGGACTCCGGAAGCATCCTGCCAGACCTGTTGATCCTCCGACTTCAGGGCCCTTAGCAGGGACGGGATGCCACCCCATCCATAAAGCCGCCAGATCCGTATGGTCAACCTGCGCCAGGCTACATAAAGTTTATTAAGTATATTGCCCCCTAATATCCAGAAGCATGATAAAGAGAATTCATAGGGTCATTATCGTAGACAAACCTCTGATTTGTAAATTATTTCTTTTCAAAACACTTTGGGGTCAAACCCTTAAGTATATTGACTTTGCCAACTATACTGTATATATATTATGTCATATGTATAGATTATTGTATATGTCATGCTTTTACAATTACAATAGGACTGAAAATGAGTCCACTTAGTCCCCTCAATGCAATATTCGGAACGTCATCCAGTGTAAAGGTTCTCAGGATCCTTGCCGACAGTGATCACGACCTGACCGGGCGACAGATAGCTTCCCTTGCAGAACTGAATGCCATGACCTGTCAGAACACCCTGAATCGTCTGCGCGATACCGGAATTCTTGAAGTGCGTCAGGCGGGCCGCGCGTACCTGTACCAACTTAAGGAACGGGATCACCTTGTCACTAATATGATCCTTCCTCTTTTCAGAAAGGAACGCGCCTTTTTAAAGGACCGGCTTGCCACCTTTTCATCAAGGCTCCGGGGGGTAGCCACATCAGCCTATCTGATCGAAAGTTCCGGCAGCGATGAACCAGGAAGGGGAATATGCATTATTGTTTCTGGTGAAACCAACAGGGAATTTGCCCGAAAAAAGGCAGAAGAAGAGATCGAGTCACTTGGAATTGCACTTGGCGTTACGATCGTAGCGATAGCCGAACTGAAAAAACTGTATCTTGAGGATGATCCTATGTATCAGGCAATTAAGGAGGGGGAGTTGTTGTATGGTACAGCCATTAGTCGACTGATCTAATAGTCGGCTAATGGCCGAGCCCCTGGACCCAAGTCCCAGGTATTATCGTAATGCGTGACGCGTGATGAGTGATTGGTAATTCGTAACGCGTGATGCGTGATGAGTAACATGTCTAATGCTCTAATGCTCTACCCCAACAAATTCTTTCTCAGCGGCCCCCTGCGGTCCACCCGAATGGGTGGCCTGCCTGTCCTGAGCCTGCCGAAGGGCGGCCCCCTGCGTTAAGGCTTTTGTCTGTTTTGATAAGGATAAACGACTTTCACTTTCACCCTCACCTAACCTCTCCCGTCAAGGGAGAGGGATAAACGCCGATACGCCGTTACTTCGTTACGGATCAACTACCCCTCTTTTTCCTTTCCCCGCTGTCCTTTCTTTTGAACTCAGATCCTGACCGGCGATCGTCCTTGAATTTACGTCGTTCCATCCGATCGAGCCAGGCGAAATCCCTTACTTGCCGACGGTCTGTTTCTGATCTCCGCCGGTTAGCTGCTGTTTTGCTTTTGTCCTCAGCTTTGCTGGAACTCATCCAGTACTCCCATACCATTGCCGGCCTATGGCCGGAGTCTGGTTTTGGTCCCAAGACCCAGGACCCATGACCCAGGTACTTAGTTGTTAATTGATCGAAAGTCGATAATCGAAATTCGTTAAAGGCCAGTACAAGTATATAGCAATAGATACTGATCACAAATATTTCCAATTTCGATTTTCGGGTTTACCAACCACTAACAACTATAAACTTATCCTTTACGTCTATCAGAATCTTCCCGCCTGCTGCCTTCACTGCGCCTGCTGTTACCAGTTCGCCTGTCCTGCTCTCCCAACCATTTCGGATCCTGCTCTTTTCTCCGATCGCTGCCTGCACGACGATCTGACTGCTGCCTCCTGTCGGATGTACCCGAACGCCGATCCTCACCCTTATGCTTACTCATGACCTCTCCTCCAACCTCCCCCTTCGCGCTAAAGCGCGATGTTCCTGGTTTCTCGTTTCTAATTTCTAGTAATACCAAACTCCCTTACCTTGAAACTGATTTTCGATTACTCCTGCCTTCTGCCTCCCTTCGATTTTGCTCAGGGCCCGAGCTTGTCGAGGGCTTCCCTCTTTCCTGTTTCTCAATTCTTACTTCTAGTATTAATTTAACCTTGATACTAATTCTCTGTTACTTCTGCCTTCTGCCTCTTTCCTCCTGCCTGAACTAAAACCACTTTAAGCTTTTTTTATCCTGTTTTTCAAGCTTCTGTCGGACTTTGTTTTTTTAGAGATCCTCGGCAGCTCCTTCAGCGGATCCCCCAGGGGGTGCTCCCTCAGGGAGTTAATGAACCTCAGGACATCCCAGGCGTATTTTTGTAGCCTGGTGTCGCCAATCCTGGTAGTTCCGTTTATTATCCGCCGACGAAGGTCCGTTATCCTGATAATCCCCGGCCAAAGCCTTTTTGCAACAATCGGAAGTGAATCTTCCCACTTGCTGTTCTTGTAAATGACCTCAAAAAGCTGAACAAAACGCTCGTTATTGATCCGCTCACTTTCCAGAGCTTTTTGAGCCTGACCCACTGTCCATCCCTCACGCTTGCAGGCCAGCACAAGGATTCGCCTTCTTACAGCCTCCCAGAGCGCCCAGGAGGCGGTAATAGCCATAAGGCCGTCCGGAGGATCTTCATTCAGGGCCTTTTCGGTTCGAGTTTTCAGTTCTAACAGATATTTTGGATTCATTCCTGGGCGCGCCTTGCGCGCCAGTTTCTGGTTTCCCTTCGACGGGCTCAGAGCCCGAGCTTGTCGAGGGCTAGTTTCTGGTTTCTAGTAATATCCAAGCCATAGATTTTACTCTGTGAACTCTGTGGTAGAACAAAACGGGCCGCTTCCTCTCTCCGAGAAAGCGGCCCGTTGAAATACTGGCTGTGTAGACTCCCGCCCCACTGGAAGCTGAACTTACCGGATCTTCAGCTTTCAACAGTATACATTATTCTGGTTTCCAGTTTCCAGCAGTTTGGGGTCAGGTCCTGCCTTCTTACCTTTTTTGTAGCAAATTCAGATAAAAGTAAGAAGGCAGGACCTGACCCCACATCATTAATTGGACTTCTGAGCGATCAGCCCGTCTATGGACAGCCCGCCTCCACCGGTAATCAGCAGCACCAGAGCAATGCCAATGGCCAACAGATGGAATTCAAACCCCTCGCCAGCCTGTTTTCCGGACCAGTTCATGAAAAATCCGTTTGGCAGGTGAACCATGAATATTGCTCCGGTCATGACGGAGGCGATCCCGAATGCGGACAACCTGGTCAAAAACCCTGTTATCAGTCCTATGGAGCCCAGGAACTCAGCTGCGATCACAAGCAGGGCAATCACTACAGGAATTCCCATCTTCTGTGTGAAGAACCCCATGGTTCCGGAAAAGCCGTAACCTCCAAACAGGCCCAGGGCCTTCTGGGCTCCATGGGGGAAGAAAATAGCTCCAAGAAACAGCCTGAGGATCAGTGGTGTGATATCGTTATTAGTTCTAAATAATCTGTCAAACATGATGTACCTCCTGAAGGTGGATCAGGTCCCCTCCCCGGCCGGCCTTCGGCCGGAGTCTTGCCGGGCTTCGCCCGGAGTTTCAAGTTTCTGATTTCTAGTTTCTGGTAAAACCCAACCCAACGCCTGCTCTTATCCCCTACAT
>VAPD01016711.1_pt1 | contig 10174 bp, 10 predicted proteins | sample 3393901 | NCBI WGS metagenome assembly VAPD01 (sample SAMN08290435, study PRJNA428436) | hydrothermal vent metagenome | isolation source: Deep-sea hydrothermal vent chimney | place: Atlantic Ocean: South-mid Altantic Ridge | depth 3034 m m | reverse complement strand
GAAAACCAAATGCGTACTTTTTCGCTATAGCGGCCTGACTTAGCCGGTAAATCAAACATTAACCGTTGTTGGTTTTGTTCGCTTAAAAAATTTAAGTATTGATCAAGTCCTGCATTAAGTAATGCATTGTGGATGGGTACATAGCGTGGTTTTATCTTACCATGAGTGTGAAAATCAAAGCAGCGAACACCATCACAAGTGATAATGTTATCAAGGGTTAAATGACCAATTTCATCGCTGTAGGCACCGGTGTAATAAGCAAACAAAGGCAGCCAAAAGTGCCAGTGTTTTGCTTGCTCACGAGGAAGGCGTTGATCACTGTAAATGTAACCGTTATACAGGGTATGCAATTCCATGGCCGAAAAGGGCCGGCGACCGAGATGGGACTTCAACCTAATACCTTGATAATAAAGACGCTTTAAAGAGTATACCTGAACAACGTTTAGTTTCCAGCCTAACGGCACTACGATAGTGAACGTAGTGCCGTGATAGGGTTAGTCACAAAGCGCTTTGGCAAGTCCCACAGGCTCGATTTCTACACATACTTGGTCATCATTCCAGTTTAAACCAACCAGTGCATCATCTTCGTTTAGGTCTTCAACCCATTCATCAAGAAACTCGTCTAAGCCAATTTCAACTGGCGTATAGTCTTGCCATTCGTCTTTGCATTGTGCTTTGGCGGCGTCTTCGGTGCCCCAAAGTAATAGGACATCAGTGTCGCTAAATTGGTTTGATTCACAGACAACAAAACCACCATCTTCGGCACCGAGTGCCCACATTGTCTCGTTGAGACGAACTTTTTCAACGAAGCTTACTAATTCTGATTCAATTTCGATATCGCTCATTTGCCTAACCCTTATCTTATTTTCGTGGATCTGTTTGTTGTACCGCCGCTTTATCGGCGAATTCATGATAAAAACCAACTAACTTTTCTAGTTGGCTAAAATCAGTTAATTCGCGGAAGCGGATCCAATCTAGCAAGCAGTATAAACTGATGTTGAGGTATTCACAGCTTTTAAATACTGGCTCAGATAAATGGTTATTTAAATAGGTTAATGTTTCAGCAATTCGTTCATTCTGTAAATTAAAAAACAGTTTGTCAGTGTGTGTATCGAACCCTGAGCGTTGGCATAGTAGCATTTCTACTAATGAGTCATTACAGGCATTAATGATGGTAAGAAAGTTCTCTTGTCGCCAACTCAACAGTGGCTGATTTGTTTTTTCGAGTAGGTAGCGAATAATTGAATTTGAATCGTATAAGCTAAAGCCATTATCAATAAGGATAGGAATTTTTCTTGCAGGGCTATGAGCTATCATCGTCTGCCTATCTTGCTCAGAAAATATATCTAAATTTTTAAATACTAAAGCAAGTCCATTTAAGTCAGCCCATATTCGAATACGTCTAACAAAGGGAGAAGTTGTTGAACCAAGTAATTCCATGGTGATCTCCTGTCGAAAAAAAAGCCGCTGTTAGCGGCTCATTTATTAGTATTTATATCAATCTGTACGACTGGTGACTTCAAGTAAGTGATAACCGAACTGAGTCTGAACAGGGCCTTGTACTTGATTTACTGGAGCTGAGAATACCACTTTATCGAATTCTGGCACCATCATCCCAGGTCCAAACTCACCTAATGCACCGCCATCTTGACCTGATGGGCAATTTGAGTGAGCTCGTGCAAGATCTGCAAAGTCTGCACCTTGTTCTATTTGCTGTTTTAAGTCTAAACAGTGTGCTTCACTGTCTACTAAGATATGCCTCGCGCTGGCTACTGCCATAATTACTCCCCACAATGTGTGTTTTTATAAATTAAATGAATAGTCTAGTTCAATATTTAACGAACGAACAATTAAATTTATTGTGTAGCTAGCTCTGTTTCTATAGCTTTGCGCAATTTCTCTGATTGCGGTTTAGTTTTGCTGTTAAAGCGCGTCACCGTTTTTCTGTCGGCGGAAACGAGATACTTATAAAAATTCCAGTTTGGTGAGCTAGTTACCTTATTTAAATGTTGGAATACAGGGTTTGCGCCGCTGCCTCTCACTTCACTGGTCGCGAACATGTTGAATGTGACTCCGTAGTTTATGAAACATACATCGGCAGTCTCTTTTTCATCATCTTCTTCTTGGAAAAAATCATCAGACGGAAAACCCAAAATAACTAAGCCTTGGTCTTTATATTCTTTGTTTAGTGCTTCTAAGCCCTCAAACTGCGGGGTGAAACCACAGTTGCTTGCGGTATTAACGATTAGCAATGGTTTGTCTTTAAATTGGCATAGGTTTATCGTTTCTTTGGAACGAAGCTTCCGTAATTCAACATTAGTGAAATCATCACATTGTGTTTGTGTTGTGTTTGATGATGCGGGCGTTTGAGCTGCAACCTGAGTGGTTAAAAGAGTTGCACTAAGTAACAAAGCAAATTTATACATGGTTATTTCCTGCTAGTTTTTCCAATCGAATATACGCTAATATGCGCAAAAGTGATCACCAAATATTCGTTTTATGACTATTCGTACAGCAACTTATGATGATTTAGCGGCAATTGTCGCAATCTATAATGAAACAATCCCAGGACGTATGATAACAGCAGATACCGAAGAGGTAACTGTTGCAGATAAAGAAGCATGGTTCTTATCCCATTCTATTAATCGGCCTATTTTCGTATATGAACAAGAAGGGAAGGTTTTAGCATGGATAAGTTACAAGTCTTTTTACGGACGACCCGCTTACGATGGAACTGTTGAAGTGAGCATTTATATTACCGCAAGTGCACAAGGAAAAGGGCTAGGAAAACAATTGCTGACATTCGCAGAGACCCATGCAAGCACACTTAAAATAAAAGTACTTTTGGCATTTATTTTTAGTCATAACCTACCGAGTATTAAGCTCTTTAATTTATTTAATTATAAAGTATGGGGTGAATTGCCGAATGTGGCAATTATGGATGAAAAGCCTTACAGCTTAACTATTTTGGGAAAACATTTAGATTCATAGTTTGTTCATAAACTAATAAAAAAATACGGTGTAAATTGTGCTGCATCGTTTTTTTTCGACTACGCTAATTAAGTAACATGATTAAGTGGGCGTAGTGTAAAGTGCGAAAGATATTAATTGTTGATAGTAATAGTGTTTTAGCAATGCGAGTAAAGGTGTTACTTGAGCTCATAGGTTGTAGGGTTGAGCTGATACACTTTTCAATGGTTGATGATGCTGTTTTAACTCAACAGTTTGATCTTGTTGCTGCTTCACATGGTGTACCAACAGATACTATCAAGAAGCTAATGGAAGTGTTTTCTCAAGAGCACCTTTTACTTTTGGCCCCTAAAGCACAGCGCAGTGATTTACTTGAACACTTTAGTGAGATTAATCGTTTGCTGCCCAATGCGGTGGTCATATACCCTTTCTTTGCCAACAAAGAGATCAGCGCACTATTAGAAGGCGTGCTTGAACTTGATTCCGATAATATCTTAAAACTTCCTACGGTTTTACTTGTTGATCACTGCCCTGAGCGATTAAATAAGATCGCGCACAATTTAAAAGGTGCACATATTAAAACCTTCACCGCAGAAAATATATTCTCAGCGGTAGAGTTGGTGAACCAGCACACAATTGATTTATTAATTAGTGATTTTACCTTTGAGGATGGTACCGGTCTTGAGCTATTTAATAAATTCAAAACATTGCAACCTAATTGCCGCTGTTTACTTTATACCTCTAAGCCCGATCAAGTCTCCATGGTTGCTGCTATTCGCCAAGGTGTTGAAGATGTTCTAATTAAGCCCATAGATGACAATAGCTTACTGCAATCGGTTCATAAGCTTTGGCAAACTGAGCTACTAAAACGTCATAATGCAGAGTTAGTGGAGCGTTTACAAAACACGGTTGATGCACTCATTGAAAAAGACAGTCTTTTACGTGTTATTTTTAAGCACACACCCGATGCGATAATTCTATTTGATCGAAACGGTAAAATTATTGAGACCAATGATGCCTGTGAGTCGTTATTTGAGAAATCATTAAAAGAGTTTGAAAATTGCTCGGTGTATGACTTTTTTGACTTAGCCTCGACTAAACGTATAAAAGATAAAGTCAGTACACTTAATAAGAATCGACAATTTAGTTGTGATTTAAAGCTACTAAAGAAAAATGGTGCATCGGTTCCATTGGTAGGCTCGTTCAATGAAATTGACCATCACGGTGAAATAGTACTTGCTGTCATCTTTAAGAATGTTACGCACCTTAAGGAAAAAGAAGAGTTACTTCTTGAAGCAAAAGACACCCTAGAAGAAGAAGTTAAAGCACGCACAGCCCAGTTAGAGCACGCAAAAAATGTCGCTGAAGCTGCCAATCACAGTAAGTCAGAGTTTTTAGCTAATATGTCTCACGAGCTAAGAACACCGATGCATTCTATTCTTAGCTTCGCACGTTTTGGCTTAGAAAAAGTAGCCAATGATGATCTCAGTAAAGAGAAACTTAATAAGTATTTATCACGAATAGAGCAAAGTGGTGAACGGTTACTTTCTTTACTCAATAACTTGCTCGACCTATCTAAGCTTGATGTTGGTAAATTTCCTTTTAATCCGCAGAAGCATAGCCTGATGAATATCATAAAAACCAGTATTGATGATGTCTCGGGTACAGCGCTTGAACGTAATATCACTATTAAATTAATTGCGCCTAATCCAAACATCACACTTGAGTGTGATGAAGAGCAAATTAATCAAATTATGCGTAACTTACTTGGCAATGCACTTAAATTTAGTGAGCCCAATAGCGATATAGACATAAAGCTGGCGCTAAGCAATGGGTCGGCTGAAATTGCAGTTGTTGATCGTGGCATAGGTATACCTGACGATGAATTAGAAAAAGTATTCGCAAAGTTTGAACAAAGCAGTAAAACCAATAGCGGTGCAGGAGGCACAGGACTCGGTTTAGCAATTTGCCGTGAGTTTGTTTTGCTACATCAAGGCACTATTGTGGCAAGTAACAACGAATACGGTGGTGCCACTATTTTAGTGACCCTGCCTTTAGAAATTGACTTTCCTCAGCATTTAACAAATGAAGAGCGAGTGCAAAGTAATTATGAAGCTTAATTTAAAATGGAAGAGGGTGAGATGGCCTTAAAACGAATTTTAGCAGTTGATGATGAGCCTTTTAATTTAGAGATCATTGAAGAGATTTTAGAAGAGCTCGATTTTGAATTAAAAATGGTTAACAGTGGTCCCGAATGCTTAGCTGTAGTTGAAGAGTTTGACCCACAAGTTATTTTACTTGATGTAAGTATGCCGCAAATGAGTGGTTATGAGGTATGCCGAAAGCTTAAAGAAAATCCAAACACAGCAAACATTATTGTTATGTTTGTATCGGCAAGAGGCACAGTTGAAGAGCGTATGGAGGGATATTCGGTTGGTGCCGAAGATTATATTGTGAAGCCATTTGGGCATGAAGAATTAAAACTGAAGCTTCAGCATCTACACCAAGTACTCATTGAAAAAGAGTCCTTAGAACAACAAGTCGAGGATGCAACATCGACAGCGTTTAATGCGATGGCAAATAGCAGTGAGATGGGGCAAATTGTTAATTATATTGAACATATTGGTTCTATTGATAATGAACAAGAGTTAGGAAAGGCATTGCTCCATTGTTTAAGCTCATTCGATTTACAAAGCAATGTTGAGTTTCGTCTTGACTCAGGGGTAGAGCATTTTTCTGTAACAGGGATATGCTCACCTATCGTGGTTGAACTGTTTGAAATGCTAAAAAATAAGGGCCGCTTACATGAGTTCTCGAGCCGAATTTTAGTGAACTATGAAATGATCAGTTTATTGATCCTCAATATGCCTGAACAAGACCCTGATAAGCATGGTCGAATTCGAGATCATATTTGCTTTTTGGTGAGTGTTACCGAGCAACAGCTTAAAGCGATTATTACTAAAAAAGAGCTTATTCGTCAGCAACAGCAATTAAATGATGCGGTGGGTAAAGTACATAGTAAGTTTCGTGGCTTGATTGAGCTGTTAAATGATAACCGTCTCAATAACGAAGCTGTTTTTAAACAACTACAGGAAGACCTTGAACAGCGAATACCAACAATGGGGCTTGATGAAGACCAAGAGGTTTTCATTTATCAAAAAGTTGATGAAACGATTCAAAATTCAGTTGCACGTGAAGAGTCAGTACAAGGTGTTAAAGCGGCATTTAAAGAAATTGAAGACGATTTATCTTTGTTACTCAAAAGCTAACATTTACGAGGTAACGCGCTAAGCGTCTCGTGGTAAGCCTTTTTCTACAATACGGATAAGTCGTGCTGTTTTACGTAACTGTTGTTGGCGCTTATGGGTCTGTTGCTCAAGCGCCCATTCAATATGCTCTTTTACAAGTGGAGTTGCGCTTTTAAGCGCATCGCTCAATGTTGCCACTATTTCTTCGTTATATTCAGCATTACCTAAGCCGACAGCGAGATTTCTCTGCCATCGCTGGTGGCCTATTCGTCGGATAGGACTACCTTCTGTATTTTTTAAAAATGTTGGTTCATCCCAAGCAAAAAGAGTTAAGAGGTCTTGATCTTTTAATTGCTTTCGCGGGTGAAAATCAGCTTCATCCGTTATTTGACCATAACGATTCCATGGGCAGACGAGCTGGCAATCGTCACAACCGTACACCCGATTACCGAGTAAAGGGCGATACTCTTCAGGGATCGCGCCTTGTAGCTCGATTGTTAAGTATGAAATACATTTACGAGCATCCACTACATAAGGCTCTACAATCGCGCCTGTAGGGCATAACGTCATGCAAGCAACACATTTACCACAGCCTTCAAAGGTGTTTTCCTCATCGATAGGCAGTGGAATATCAACAAATAACTCCCCTAAAAAAAACCAAGAGCCCGCCTCTTTATTGATTAACAGACTATGCTTACCTCGCCAACCTAAGCCTGCTTTTTCAGCAAGTTGCCTTTCAAGTACAGGCGCAGAGTCGACAAATGGGCGAAACCCTAGCTCGCCAACATGCTGCTCAATCTTTTGGCCGAGCTTTTTTAAGCGATTACGAAGTAGTTTGTGATAGTCCCGACCCAAGGCATAACGGCTAATATACGCTTTGTTTGTTTGCTTTAAGTTTTTTGCAAAGCTGGCATCGGGGGGCAGGTAATTCATCTTAACTGAGATGACCCTTTGTGTACCTGGGACTAATTCAGCAGGGCGAGCACGCTTCATACCGTGGGCAGCCATGTACTCCATCTCACCATGATAGCCTTTATCTAGCCAGCGCTGAAGCTGTGCTTCATGCTTAGTGAGATCGATATCGGTGATCCCCACTTCGGCAAAACCAAGGTCTTTACCCCATTGTTTAATTTGCAAAGCAAGTTGTTGGTAATCGGTAGTAGGAGTTGTCACATTCAATAAAAAAAGTAGCCAAGAAGTGGCTACTTTACCATAAATAGTTAAAACAAAAGAGCTAAAAACTGGCCTTAAACAAACCGTTTTAGCTGTTGTAGTGTTTGTTGACTTAGTAAATGTGATTGCTCACAATCAGCCAGAGACTCATCTATTTGCTGTTTCGCTTGTTCACCTAATGTCACAATTTGTTCAACACTTTGATGAGTTTGTGTTTGTTCCAGTAAATGTACTGCACTGACTATTTGTTGTAATTGCTGCTGATTTTGCTCAAATTCGCCAAGCATATTACTAAACCCTGCAGAGGTGTCACTAATCGCTGTTTCTGCATCACTAGAATGACTAATTAACTGCTCTGATTCTTTGTTTGTTTCATTAACTAACGAATTCATTTGATTGATGAAGTCACTTATTTGACGGGTCGCATCATTCACTTTTACTGAAAGCGTTCTCACTTCATCTGCAACCACAGCAAAGCCTCGTCCAGCTTCGCCAGCGCGTGCCGCTTCAATCGCTGCATTTAATGCAAGCAAATTAGTTTGGTCGGAAAACTCTTCAACCATTTTTAAAATAGCGCGAATATTTTCACTGTTTTCTTTTAAACCTGAAATAGTCGCTGAGAAGTTAGCTAAAATTTGGCTAATCATCGCGACCTTCTTAACAAGGGCAGAGAGCTCAGTGGCTGAATGTTTCACAAATGCCAGATGCTCACTATTAATCGTATGCACACTGTCTGTGTTAGCCGAAATATTTTCTAAACTTGAAGTAATTTGGTTACTTGAATCAGTAATTGTATGGCTAAATTTAATTTGTTGATGGCTAATCTCTGCCGTTTGTTGCATTGATTGAGTCATCTTTGAGCTGCTCTGGGCACTGGCTTGCGCACTTTGATAAGTTGTCGCGAGTAGCTCACCTAAGTGTGCCGTAAAGGTATTGTATTGCTCACTGAGATCTCTGAATTCATCGAATGTGAAATGTGGTAATTTAGCAGATAGATCAGCATCATGACTGTTTATATGCGCTAAAGTGTCACGCATGGCTTGGACTGGGCGAACTATTAAAAAGCGCATATAGAAAATAGTAAAAATAAAGCTCGCGACGATGATAAACGCCATCAGCCAAAACAAGCCCATGCTTGCTTGTTGCTCAGACAGGCTATTGTAAAGCCAGATTAAAGTGATAGCTTGGAATGCAAACACAAATCCTAAATTACCGACAATTTTACGCGTTAAGGTGTAAAAGAAAGTCTGTTCGATAAAATTATACATGCGCATATAGCTACTCATTAAGGTGTTGTGTTGATTCATTTGGACGTTTCTTAGTCTTATTCAATGCCACTCAATTCAACAGTATAGCTTAATCTTGCTGAGTTACAGTGATTGAAGTGTCATTTGTGTATGGCACGGGAAATTGGTAAAAATACCATCCACGCCATAACTTAACATTAGTTCAATATCTTCTACTTTATCGACCGTGTAAGCATAAACTTGAAGGCCTCGTTGTTTTGCATCTGCAACAAATTCATGGTTTATAAAGTTTTTATCTATATGAATGCTGTAGGCATGCAGTTTTTGAGCAAATTCACTGTAATTGATTGGAATTGAAGCCGTAAGAGCGCCAATTTTTACCCATGGTAACTTTTGTTTGAGCCACATGAGTTGATGATGATCAAAAGATGATACCAAAATATTGTCTCTTGATATTTTTCCAATACTAATGTTTGACTCTATCATCTCAACAAACTTATCTAAAGAAAAAGTGTGTTTTAGTTCAAGGTTTAAAAGCGTTTTATCTTCTACCCAGTCAATGGCATCTTGCAGACAGGGAACAACTTCTCCGTTACCTGCATCATATTGTTGAATTTGCTCTTTTGTGCAGGCATTTACTTTACCGCGACCAGAGGTTGTGCGATCGAGCCAAGTGTCGTGAATGATCATATAATCATCAAGGCAGCTTTGTACGTCAATTTCGATACCATCTACTGCCAAATCTACTGCGGCAATAATGGCGCTTTTGGTATTTTCTGGATAGGTACCACTGGCACCTCTGTGAGCGAATACTTTCATCATTGCTTGTGTTTCCGAGTCACTGACCATGTTTCATAAAAAGCGGCACTAATCACTAATGTACCACCAATAAGTGTGCTAATTGTAGGTTGCTCATGCAAAATTAAAAAAGCGAAAAACGTACCGTATAAAGGTTGCAAACAAGATATTAAACCAGCGGTTGAAGCGGATAAATGTTTTAAGCTTGCTGCAAACAGTGAATGCGGTGCTGCTGTAAAAACAACCCCTACGGTAATTAATAGCAGCCAATTTATTGTATCAACTTGTAATGGTGGTACTTCGACAAACGCGCACAACATAATACACGCGATCCAAGTTTGATAAAGCATGGTTTGTGGGCCGCCATATTGGCTAAAGTAACGCTTATGCACAATATTTCTAAAAGCAAAAAAGAACGCCGATAAAATACCAATGGCAATCCCTAAGGTCACATCATTACCTAAGCTGGCATCAGGAATGAGTAAGTAAATACCCAACATAACTACCAAGGCACTTGCTATATCTTTGAGCTGTGGTTTGCTGCCATGAAAAAAAGGTTCTAAAAATACCGTAATCACAGGGTAAGTAAAAAAGGCAATCATACCGACTGCAATACCTGCTAGTTGCATACCTGCGAAGTAGGTGAGCCAATGTATTCCAACAGTGACGCCAAGTAACAAGGCTATAAGGTAGTCACGACGCGAGTGAAGCTTAATCGCTTTGTGTTGAATTGTAAGT
>VAPD01001017.1_pt1 | contig 10179 bp, 8 predicted proteins | sample 3393901 | NCBI WGS metagenome assembly VAPD01 (sample SAMN08290435, study PRJNA428436) | hydrothermal vent metagenome | isolation source: Deep-sea hydrothermal vent chimney | place: Atlantic Ocean: South-mid Altantic Ridge | depth 3034 m m | reverse complement strand
TTGTTCATTGATTTTGATCTTGTCACGTGCGGAGGCGATCAGGTCAATGTCCAGTTGATCGGCTGTACGGATCAGATAAATCAGGATATCAGCCAGTTCCAGGCTCACGGCTGTTTTTTTACCGGGCTCGAGCCGCCAGCTCTGTTCTTCAGTAAGCCATTGAAAATGCTCTACTAATTCAGCTGCCTCCGCGATAAGAGCCATACACAGGTTTTTTGGCGAGTGAAATTGCTGCCAGTCACGCGCATCGGCAAATGCCGCCAGTTGCCGGCGCAGTTGTTCCAGGCTGTCGGATTGTTGTTTAGCACTCACCCTGCTAATTAAATCACACTGGGTGCCGATAAGCCTAAGACCGGAATACTGAGTACAAGCAAAGGCCGCTGGCCGGTTGTGTGATGCACAAACTGACTATTCAAATTCTAATTACCCTGACGGGGTTTTGTGCCTGTCTTCAGACCGTCGAATGTGCCGAGATCAGGGGTATGGTTGTGGTCGAGTATCAGGGCATGTTTGATCCTGACAGCAGTATGCAGACCTATCCGGTTTCCGTTGCCCTGCTTCCCGCCAAAGGACAGCGGCTGGTGCACAGGAGTCCCCGTGTAGCGAGGGTGGAAATTATTGAAAATCGCATGCGCCCCGCTTTCATGACAGTGCAAAAAGGTGATCGTATTGAATTTATCAATCGCGATGACGTGTTTCACGAACTGTTTTCCCTGTCACCCGGCGGACCGGTGTCTTTGCAACTGGGGAAAGAGTCAGACAAGTCTTCGCGTCAGTCACTGGTGCTGAAGCAGCCCGGAACCACTCATTTTTTCTGTCGTATTCACAGCAAAAGCTATGCGCGCATTGAGGTGGTTGATACGCCCTATCTGCAAATGGTACAGCCCGGGCAACAGTTCCGATTTGCAGGGCTTGCGCCGGGTGAGTGGAAATTGCGCCTGGCTTCGGCGGCCGGCGAGACCCGCTGGATACCGGTTACTGCCATGACTTCTCCAATACCCCTTAAACTGACCATAGCTTCCCGCGGTGGTGGCAATGGCGCCGGCAAACTCAGGCCACAGCCTGGTATTGCGGAACTCTACCGGCAGAGGGAGCAGTAAGGGCTATGTATGAATATTGAACAGAAAAATACACTGTTCATTATTTCACTGGTTCTGCTGGTGTTGTTCAGTGTCGCTGGCGCGTTTTTTCTGCTGGTTCGGGACCATGTTGAGGACAGCATCAAGGAGGACCTGAGGCGCGCACAGACAGTGTTTGTACGGGCACAGGAGAACCGCTTCCATAACTTGCTCACAGTCGCTCGCAGTGTGCGTGACGAACCCAGTCTTATAGCTGCATCCCTGACCGGGGACATTGCTACGGTTCGCGGCATGCTCACCGATCTGTACCCACGTCCGGGTTCGGATTTCATGGCCATCTACCTGGATACCGGGCCCGGTGGGGTGGCCGGTGCAGGTAACAAACCCCACTACACTTCACCGCAGGTATTGAGCTCTCCGGTCCTGGTCGGTCTGATTCGCGGGTTGACCCAGGGTGATCCGGTCAGTTTCGGTAATGCACTGTTGTATGACAGCTGGCTGCAGCTGGTTGCGGTTCCGATTGAAAGCCCCCTGGGTGGCCGAATTGGTGCCCTGCTGGTCGGTAAGCGCTTTGGTCAGGCAGATCTGCAGAATTTACGTCAGCTGGTGGATGCCGATATAGCTATTTTCAACGGCAACCAGTTACTGGTGAGCAGCATCAAGGGGTTGCAGTCCAGGCTGGGCCAGATAAACAGTTTTAGCGGACCCGGGAACAGCGGTGTATTCGACGTTAATAACGAGCGTTTCACCTTCCACCTGACTTCGGCACTGAGGCGGGTTGGTAACAGTGAACAATCCGTAAAGGTTTTGCTGGCGGCCAAACATTCCGACTACTGGACACCCTACATTACACTGGGTGAAAATGCGCTGTATTTTTCGGTTCTCATTCTGTTGCTGGCGGCGCTGTTTGGCATCAGCATCAGCAGGCTCATGCTGACCAGGCCTATTCAGTTGCTGGCACGTGCTACCCACGCGATAGCCAATGGCGATATGAGCCACAAGGTGTCGGTAAAACGCAATGATGAACTTGGCCAGTTGGGCATGTCGCTTAACGTCATGCTCGGGGCGCTCAATTCCTCCCAGGGCGATTTGAAGCGCAGTCGTCAACGGTTTCGGGATTTTGCAGGCAGTTCGTCAGACTGGTTGTGGGAGACTGATCGTGCAGGACACTTCACCTTTGTCTCCAGCAGTGTTTCCGAAACCCTGGATATGTCAGCGGAGAACTTGCTGGGGCGTACCCCGGCAGAGGTTTTCCCCGGCAGCAGTCTTGGTGATTTGATGTCAGCATTGCGCCCATCTGGCAAGAATCAGGGCAAGTTCAAAAATATCGAGATCTGGGTGCATGCGCCGAATGCAGATCGGCATTGTCTGCGTTTAAACGGCGTACCAGTGCACAGCGATAAAAGCTTCATGGGTTATCGTGGTACCGCAAGTGATATCACCAAGCTCAAGCAAGACGAAAAACGCATGGTGATCCTTGCCAACCAGGACCACCTTACCGGGCTCTCCAATCGGCGCCGTTTCCTGAAGGATCTGAATCACGAAATACGCCGCGTGGAACGTCACGGCCAGTACGGTGTCCTGTTGCTGATTGATATGGATCATCTGAAACTGGTGAACGATACGGCCGGCCATGCAGCGGGCGACCAGATCATTGTGCAGGTAGCCGGATTACTCAAGCGCGCATCGCGCGACCAGGATTTTCTGGCTCGAATCAGTGGTGATGAGTTTGCGGTCGCCTATTCGGCAATGAGTGAGGATCAGGGGTTTGAAAAAGCGGCTCAGTTGCTGGAGCGCATAAATGCGCTGAAACCTCGTTACGGTGGCCGGACACTGAACATCTCGGCCAGCATAGGTATGGTCACTTTCCCGCATCAGGGCAAGGTGCCTGTTGAATTGATGGCCAAGGCAGATGCTGCCATGAGTGTAGCCAAGGCCGGTGGTCGTAACCGTGTTCACAGGTATAATGAGACCGACATGATGCGTGAGCGCATGGATAACCAGCTGGTGTGGAAAGATCGTCTCCTGGAAGCCCTGGAGAGAGACAGCCTGCAGCTGGTATTCCAGCCCATTGTCTCAGTGTCCAGTGGCCAGGTACACCACTACGAGGTTCTGGTACGCATGCTCGAGGACAATGGTGCCCTGATTGCACCGGGGAAATTCATTCCCGCTGCAGAGCAGTTTGGCCTGATTCAGCGTGTTGATCGCCAGGTGGTTACCAAGGCTATCCGGCATCTTGCGGATTTGCCGGCGGATATGGTGAATGTCGGGTTTTCGATCAACCTGTCCGGCCTGTCGGTGGGCAGACAGGATATGTATGATCTGATCGAGCAGGAGATTCGTGAGGGGGGTGTTGACCCGGGCAGGCTTACGTTCGAAATCACCGAGACCGCGGCCTGTGAACAGATCAATACCGCCATGGAATTTTTTCAGAAGATACGTCAGCTCGGTTGCCTGGTTTCGCTGGATGATTTCGGTGTTGGATTCTCGTCATTCTCTTACCTCAAGCATTTACGCGCTGACATTCTGAAGATCGACGGCAGCTTTATTCGCGATATTCACAACAGCAGTGCCGACCAGTTGTTTGTAAAGGCACTGGTTGATGTGGCACGTGGCATGGGTATGCGCACCGTTGCCGAGTTTGTCGAGAATGCGCAGGTATTCGAGCGTGTGCGCGGCCTGGGAGTCGATTATGTGCAGGGTTATTATCTGGGCAAACCGCAAAGCAATCTGGAGCAGGTTAACTATGAAGCCGATGAGAGTGCCGGCGCTTCGGTTGCCTAGTGTGGCCCGTTGAGTAACCCTTATGCGAGCCTTTTCCTGGCCCGCAGGATAGCCGCTTTAACCTGGTTCGGTGCAGTGCCGCCAAAATGCTTTCGCGCTGAGACAGAGCCTTCCAGGGTGAGTACATCGTAGACATCGTGCTCGATGACTTTCGACAATGCCTGAAACTCCGACAGGCTCATCTCCGGCAGATTGCGCCGGCTTTCGATACCCAGTCGCACTGCCTTGCCGACCACTTCGTGGGCATCACGAAAAGCCATTCCCTTGCGTACCAGGTAATCGGCCAGATCTGTTGCCGTCGAGTAACCACTGGTTGCGGCCTGACGCATGTTGTCTGCCTTGACCTGTAACGCCGGCACCATATCGGCAAAGGCACGCAGGCAACCCAGCACCGTATCCACGGTGTCGAACAGTGGCTCCTTGTCTTCCTGGTTATCCTTATTGTAAGCCAGTGGCTGACCTTTCATCAGCATCAACATTCCTACCAGGTGGCCGGTTACGCGACCTGACTTGCCACGCACCAGTTCCGGTACGTCCGGGTTTTTCTTCTGCGGCATGATGCTGGATCCGGTACAGAAACGGTCCGGCAGTTCTACAAAATCAAACTGAGCCGACGCCCACAGAATCAGTTCTTCGGAAAAGCGCGACAGGTGGGTGAGCAGCAGTGCGGCACAACTGCAGAACTCGATGACAAAGTCCCGGTCGCTGACGGCATCCAGGGAATTTTCGGCAGGCGTATCAAAACCCAGCAGTTCGGCTGTGTAGTGCCGGTCAATCGGGAAACTGGTCCCGGCAAGTGCGGCAGCGCCCAGTGGCATAACATTGACGCGTTTGAGGCAGTCCATGAAACGTTCACGATCGCGCTGCAGATTTTCGAACCAGGCCAGCATGTGGTGACCGAAGCTTACCGGCATGGCCACCTGCAGGTGGGTGAAACCTGGCAACAGTGTGTCGGCTTCGCGCTCTGCGAGATCCAGCAGCCCTGTTTGCAGGCGCAGCAGTTCCTTGCAGCTTGCATTGATCTGATCGCGCAAATAAAGGCGCATGTCGGTTGCGACCTGGTCGTTGCGCGAGCGGCCGGTGTGCAGTTTCTTGCCCGCTTCTCCGATCAGGGCTGTCAGTCGTGCCTCGATGTTCATGTGCACATCTTCCAGTCTGACCGACCATTCAAAGTCGCCTTGTTCGATGTCTTTCTCGATCTGGTCCAGACCCCCGATGATGGCGTCGCAGTCGCTCGTGCTGATCACTGCAACCTTTTCCAGCATGCGGGCGTGCGCACGCGAACCCTGGATGTCATAGCGGTACAGGCGTTGGTCGAAACCCACGGAAGCGGTAAAAGCTTCAACAAAGGCATCGGTCGATTCGGTAAATCGGCCGCCCCAGGGTTTGTCGCTGGTGGAGTTATCTGTCATAACGGATCTGGTCAGGTTCAACAGCGCCCGAGTATACCTGAAAGTCCTGTAACACTCGGCCGATATTCAATAAATGAGTATTGAAAGTCCAGCCGCCGGGGGTCAAGCCGCCAGCATGAACCGGGAGTATTCCACTATCCGCAGGCAGGATCAGCAGGAAACCCTGTTCCTGCCCGGTTTCTGTGATATCCGCATGGTATTCGCAGTGGTGGTGATTGCCGAACTTCTGGCTTTCGTTCTGGTGCTGACCAACAGCCATGATGACCCCTGGAGCGAGCTGGGCCTGACTTCACTATTTGTACAGTGGATCGCCCTCAGCAGTGCCACCGTGCTCTGCCTGGCACGCCCCATGCTGTCCCGCATCAGCAACGCCGCGGCTGCTCTGAGCAGTTACCTGTTGTTGTTGCTGACCACGGCCGTGATTACCGAGTTGGCGTATCTGCTGGGCGGGATGCTGGCACAACCGGGCGGTGTCGAGCACGCCGGGTTCCTGTTTCGCAACCTGGGCATCAGTGCCATTGTGAGCGCGCTGGTGTTGCGTTATCTGTATGTCCAGCACCAGTGGCGTCAGAAAATTCAGGCCGAGGCGCAGGCACGCGTACAGGCTTTGCAGGCGCGTATTCGCCCACATTTCCTGTTCAACAGCATGAACAGTATTGCATCGCTGACGCGCAGTGATCCGGTCAAGGCCGAGCAGGCGGTGCAGGATTTGTCGGACCTGTTCCGCATCTCGCTGCACGATGCCTCCGAACGCGTCACGCTGGAGGATGAGCTGGAGGTTGCGCAGGGTTACCTGCGCATGGAAGCCTTGCGGCTGGGCGATCGTTTGCAGGTGGAATGGGATATTGAGCGTCTGCCGCGCAAGCGACTGGTGCCATCCCTGATCCTTCAGCCATTACTTGAGAATGCCGTTTATCATGGTGTAGAGCCCTTGCCGCAGGGTGGCCGGATCAGTATCAGCGGTACAGCCGAGGGCCGCAGGATCTCCATAACAGTTCGAAATCCACGTGTGCCGGACACCGTTGGCGAACGCCCCCGGGGCAACCGGATTGCACTGGAAAATATACGTCTGCGTCTGCAGCTGGCATTTGGCGCCCAGGCAGGTGTGGCGCTCAGGGAAGCGGGTGATTTGTTCGAGACCACCCTGTATTTTCCGCGGGAGAAAATGCAATGAAATGTCTGGTCGTCGACGATGAGCTACTGGCGCGGCAACGGCTGGTACGCCTGCTCGATGCGTTGGAAGAATGTGACGTGTGCGGTGAAGCCGGCAATGGTGAACAAACCTTGCAAGAGGTGCAGCAGTTGCAACCCGACCTGGTGTTGCTGGATATACGCATGCCCGGTATGGACGGTATGGAGACCGCACGGCATCTCGCACAGCTGGAGAATCCTCCAGCTGTAGTATTTACCACTGCCTACGGCGATCATGCGCTGGAAGCTTTTGAAACACAGGCGGTCGATTATCTTCTGAAACCCATACATCCCGAGCGCCTGCAACAGGCACTGGAGAAGGCCAGGCGCCTCAGTCAGGCGCAGTTGCAGGAACTGCAACAGGCAAAGGTTGGTGGTAGCCGGACACATCTGTGTGCCCGTAGCCGTGGCAATCTGGAGTTGATTCCACTCACAGAAGTGCTTTACCTGCAGGCCGACAACAAGTACGTTACGGTGCGTTCCCGGAATCTGCAGATTTTGATCGAAGAGTCGCTTAAATCACTGGAGGAGGAGTTTGCGGGCTGTTTCCTGCGCATCCATCGCAATGCACTGGTCGCGGTTGCAGCGATTTGCGGGCTGGAGAAGGATGCCGAAGGCCATTGCTGCGTAGTGCTGGACGGTGTCGACGAACGGCTTGAAGTCAGTCGCCGCATGCTGCCGGACGTGCGCAAGCGCATCAAGACGGGCGTGGTCTAGTTTTTGAACCGGCACCCTGTCTGTTTCCGTAATTTGTCCTGCGCTGCATCCAGTGCCTGATCCAGGTAGCCGCCATAGAATTCCAGCGTGGTCACGCCTACCATGCGTTCCGCCAGTTCCCTGCCGCTGCTGTCGACAAACAGCAGCGTAGGTGTCACGAAGGCCCTGTACCGGTCGGCGAGATCCGATACGTAAACCGGTTTGCCGGCAAAGTCAATCAGCCTGGAGTCGCGGTCCACTACCAGTTTGCGCATCAACACCCGCTGTTCATAATCCCTGTCAAGTAGTGTTGGATTGAGAACCTCCTCTTCAAGCAGGGTGCAGTAGTGACAGTCGTCGGCGGCGATTTCCAGTAACAGCGGAACGCAGGCCTGTTCTGCCTGGCGTCCGGCCTGCGTCAGATCGCGGGCCAAAGGAATGCCTGCAGCGAATGATGCGGTGGGGGTCGCTACCATGGTTGTTGCCAGGCTGACTGCAGCCCACTTGCGCCTGTTGTACTTCACTCGCTATGCTCCCCGATTAATTCTCCAGGTATGACTGCCCGCATGACTGAATCCAGGCTCCGTATCGCTACCCGCAAAAGCCCGCTGGCATTATGGCAGGCAAATCACGTGCGTGAAGCGCTGATTGCACGACATCCTGAACTGGACGTAGAACTGCTCACGATGACAACCCAGGGCGATAAAATACTCGATACACCGTTGGCCAAGGTTGGAGGCAAGGGCCTGTTCGTCAAGGAACTGGAGACGGGCATGCTGGAAGGGCGGGCGGACCTGGCGGTTCATTCCATGAAAGATGTCCCGGTCGAACTTCCGCAGGGGCTGTGTCTGGCGGCAGTCCTGCCGCGCGAAGACCCGCGTGACGTACTGATTTCAAACACCTGTTCGAGTATCGACGAACTGCCCCAGGGGGCCAGGCTGGGCACCTCCAGCCTGCGCCGCCAGAGTCAGTTACGCGCACGCCGCCCGGATCTCCGGATTCTGGATCTGCGCGGCAACGTCAACACCCGCTTGTCCAGGCTCGATAACGGGGAATACGATGCCATTATGCTGGCTGCGGCCGGGGTAAAGCGCATGGGCTGGGAGGCGCGTATCACAGAATTCCTGCCGCCGGAGCAGTTTCTGCCAGCCATTGGTCAGGGCGCTATTGGTATCGAGATTCGCAGTGACGACGCCCGTCTGTCTGAACTCGTTGCCGAGTTGAATGATGTGCAGTCAGCGACACGCATTGCCGCTGAGCGGGCGCTCAACGAAGCGCTGCAGGGTGGCTGCCAGGTACCCATCGCCGGATACTCTGAAATCAGCCACGGTGTCATCCTGTTACGGGCCCTGGTAGGCAGCCCCGACGGAACCAGACTGGTGCAAGGTGTTGTCAGCGGCAAACCGGAAGATGCCGAAGAACTGGGACGGGTACTGGCAGAAGACCTGTTGTCCCGTGGTGCCAAACAGATACTGGACGAAGTCTATGGCGAGGCGCGGGGGTGACAGCGGATGCTGGTCCCCTAAAGGGAGCAGGTGTGCTGGTGACGCGTCCTGCGGCGCAGGCTGGCACACTGTGTGAGCTGATTGAACAGCAGGGCGGAACGGCGTTTCGTTTCCCGGTGCTGGAAATTATCAAGCCAGCGGACCCACAGGAAGTGGTGAAATTCAGCGAACAGCTGGATGCATTCGACTGGGCCTTTTTCGTTAGCGCCAACGCGGTGAATATGGCCGTGCCGTTGATTCTGGAGAAGCGCGCGTGGCCGGAGTCGGTACGCATCGCCGTTATCGGCAAACGCTCTGCCGAGGAGCTCAAGCGTTTTGGTCTGGTGGCGGACCTGTTGCCGGAGCACCACTTCGACAGCGAGGGATTGCTGGCACTGACATCCATGCAGCAGGTGGATGGCAAGCGCTGTGTAATTTTCCGTGGCGGTGGCGGCCGCGACCTGCTGGCGAATACGCTGCGTGAGCGCGGTGCCCGGGTTGAGTATGTTGAAGCCTACGGGCGTATTCGCCCGCGCGTTGACAGTAGCGCGATATTAGCCAGGTGGCGTGCTGGTCTGATTGATATCGTGCTGGTAAATAGCGTTGAAAGTTTGCAAAACCTGGTCGAAATGTTGGGATCTTCCGGCAAATCGTTTTTATTGGCGACGCCCTTGCTGGTTGTCAGTGAGCGCCTGGCTGTATTTGCAAGGCAGCTGGGTTTCGAAAAACCGCCGCTGGTAGCGAACAGCGCAACCGATACGGCGGTACTGGGTGCATTGCTGACCTGGCGGCGTCAGGTACAATGCAGTAACCAGACCTAAATCAAATCAGCCACTTGTTCCCTATGAACGAATCACAGCCCGTAACCGTACCGGATACAAACCCGCAAGCTGAGCCCGAGCAGCCCCGGGATGATCAACCCAGACCTGAAAGGCCAGTTGTGCGAGCGCCCCTGGTGTTATCGCTGCTGGCATTGGGCTTGTCTATCGGGCTGGCCGCCACGGCGTATTTTTCCTGGCATGAACTGCAGCAACTTGCCGGTGCACAGGCGGGCACGGAAACCAGGCTGGAAAATCGAATCGAGCCACTGCGTTCCTCGCTGGACAGCGTTGGGCGAACGGTGCGGGACGAACAACAGCAGATTGATAGCCGGCTGGAAAAACTGGCTGAGGAACAGCAAAGTGTTGCGGACCGTGTCAGTGTACTGGCGGCGCTGGTGGGGCGGAGTGAACAGGGCTGGGGTCTGGCTGAAGTGGAATACCTGCTGCGTATCGCCAACCAGCGCTTGCAGTTACAGCGCGACCTGAAAACGGCGCAGCTGGCGCTCCAGGCAGCGGATGCCCGCTTGCTGGAGCTGGCAGACCCGCAGTTTCTGAATGTGCGCGAGCAGCTGGCAAGGGAGCTGGAATCCCTGCGCGAGGTTGCCCCTGTGGATGTCGCTGGCATCTCGGCAAAGCTGAGTGCCCTGATGGAAACTATCGATGAACTGGTGGTGCGGGGCAGCAAGTATCAGCCTGCGGTAAAAACCGAAAC
>VAPD01013910.1_pt1 | contig 10225 bp, 9 predicted proteins | sample 3393901 | NCBI WGS metagenome assembly VAPD01 (sample SAMN08290435, study PRJNA428436) | hydrothermal vent metagenome | isolation source: Deep-sea hydrothermal vent chimney | place: Atlantic Ocean: South-mid Altantic Ridge | depth 3034 m m | reverse complement strand
CTTGTGACTCAATAAGCTGAAGTTTTGGCGCTTGGCCCTCAAAACTCACCAGTGTTACAGCGGTATTGTTAGCTGCTTGAGTAAAGTCGATGTTTGTGACCGTGGTGGTAACGGTTGATGCATTTCGTTTAGTATCAGGGTCGACTAACAAAGGCTCTTGGGCTTTTACTGGCGAAACAAATACGGTTAATGAAAATATTGCAGCCACAGCGAAAGCCAGCCAATACCATCTAGGCACTCTACGATTCAGAGATTTGTTAAATATGTATCGTTCGGCCATGCTTACTCTCCCGCCTTCGATGCTGTAGTCATTGTTGTTGTTTTCCTTTGCCAGCAGCCCGCACCATCAGGTAATAACTGTTCAATAGTAATTGAGTCGGTGCTAATTTGCGTAATTTTGCCATAAAACAAGCCGATACGACTCCCTACTTTAGCTTTATGTAATACGCCATCGTTACTTTTCAATAATGCCCACTGCACTCCTTTAACGGCAAAGTTGCCAGTCAGTGCGAGGGCGTCCACGCCATAGGCTTCCAATGCTTCTTTAGGGCGCTGGAAGTTTGGCTGTAAACAGTTTTCTACCCGCGCTTTTGCTACTGGAGCGGTGTTGTTCTTAGGGCGATCGAACGGGCTTCTTAAAGCGCTTGCCGAATAGCTAAAAGGTGGGTGAGTCTTGAATTCTGGATACGGTTCAATTTGTGGCTGAGCACGCTCTTTAACACTCTGTGTATAGGCATGCAGATCGTCGAGTTTAGGTGAACAGCCTGTTACTAACAATATGATTAAAAGAGATAAAAACGAACGAATCATTGTTCATCTCCTTCAATGTCTGTCGAGTTTTCCGAACGATAAGTTTTCGCCTGCAGCTTCAGCGACAGACCACTTTCTTCACGCTTTATGTCAAAATCGTGAAGCGTAACGATGCGAGGTAAATCTGCGACTTTTGAAACGAACTCGCCAAAGTTGTGATAGCCACCGCTTACTTCCATTTCGATAGGTAGTTCGGTGTAAAACTCTTTTGGTACTTCTTGTTGCCAGTTAAGCAACTCAAACGTGAGGCCCGATGCGGTACCAACGTAAGTGATATCGTCAAGCAAACCCGGTGTTTCGTTGCTGGTTGGAAGACTTTTCAGCATAGACGAAAAGTCTTCCTTAATTTGCGCAAGTTGGGCTTGGTAAGCTTCTAAATTAGCCGCAATGCGGTACTTTGCTTCGAACTGTAACTTTAGTTCTTGTTCTTTTAATTCAGCCGCATCTTTAATCGGTAATTTGGGGCTTATTAGCATGTAGTAGCTCAACGCACCTACCAATATTGCGACAAACGCCGCCACAACAATGCGAACTTCGTTTGGCCAAATAGCGATTTGTTCAAAGTCGAGTTCGTTGAGTTCTTTTAGTTTTGAAACATCAAACTTCATGGTTATTGCGCCTCACTACTTTCTATTTCTAGCGGAGCAACATTGGGGGTTATCGAAAACGTAAGCGTAAAGTTGCTAATCGCTCTCGCTGCACTGCTGTCAGATTTAATGGTAGAAAGCTCTGCGGCAACGAACACTTTCGAGTTGTCCAGCGCGCGCATAAAGTCGGACAGGCGATTGTTCGAATCACTAGTACCTTCAATCTCAATACGGTTATTGCTTCTGGTCATAGACTCGAAGGCCACACCGGGAGGAACGAGTTTAGCAAGTTCATCAAATACTATAGGAGCCACATTGCGACTTGCTTGCAGTTGCTCAATTAATGCCATGCGCTGCTCAATGGCATTTTTACTGTCTTTAACCTTTTTTATCTCTGCAATTTGCGCATCTAAAACCGCGATTTCCCGTTCAAGGTATTGATTACGCGAGTTTTGATTACTTATTTGCTGGTCGATAGCTTGACCAACGAACCAAAAAATCAATCCTACAATGGCGGCAACAGCAAGTAGCCCTGCCAAGTATTGTTGTTTTTGATGTTGGCGCTGCTTCTCTCGCCAAGGTAGTAAATTTACATGTGCCATGGCGTAAAGCTCCGGCTCGCTAGACCCGCTGCAATCGCAAGCTGTGGTGCAATTTTGCTAAGTCTCGTGGCATCAAGTTTAGGGTTTATCGACATGTTGCTAAATGGGTTGAAGCAATCAACCTCTAGCCCTAAATCTTGTTTTAAAATGTCGACTAACGGTTCAATAGTAGCGGCACCGCCGCTAAACAGTATTTTGGTGGGGCGCTCTGCATGTAGCGTGCTCATATACATTTGTAATGCACGGTTGATATTTTGCTGTAGGTTAGCGGCAAATATAGGAAGCGTATCTTCCACCCAATTTCCAGACAGCGTGCCATCAAGTAGCTGACGCTCTGCGGTTTCACGCTCAACCATATGAATGGCGCTAATATCGTTAATTAGCTGATTTAAGCCAAAGGCGTGCTCTTTGGTGTAGATGACGTCGCCGTTTTTTATTACGCATATTTGAAGTAGCGAGGCGCCCACATTAATACAGCAAAGTGGCATGTCTTCGGTATGAGGCGTATGGAAAAAGTCCATGGCATTGCCGATGGCATAATTTTCCATATCAACAATTTTGGGCTCAAAGTTAGCTTCTCTTGCAAGCAGCAAGCGACTGTCTACCAAATCTTTATGCGCAGCGGTAAGTAATACATTTACTTTTCCAGTGTGCGTTGCGCTTGGCCCCATTTCTTCAAAATCTAAATATACTTCTTCAAGCGGATAGGGAATGAGACTGTCGGCTTCGATCTCAATTTGATTTTCTAAATCGTAATCGCTTTGCTCTGGGTCCATATAGACGATTTTACTGATCACTGACGTGCCAGCCACAGCAACATTTGCCAGCTTTAATTTTGTTTTTAGCGACTTTCGAATTTTCTTGAGAGCAATGCTTACTGACTCATAATCTTTAATATCACGCTCAGAGAAAGCGATTTTGTTAATTGGCTCACAGGCATACCCTTGAAGGACGAACCCGTCTTTCGATTGCTCTAACCACACCGCTTTTATTTGACGCGTGCCTATATCTAAGCCCACAATGGGCGGCAGCTTTTTCTTAAACAGCGATTTCATGTGCAAGTGTCCAGTTTCAAAGGTAGTTGCTCTAAAGTACAATGTTACTCTAATAGTCTTATGCGTATGGTTCTAGAGATAACACATACGTATAAAATATACGTCATTTCAACAAAATGTCTTGGTATCCGTTACAGTGAAGTACATCAAACCACTTATTTTATTTAGTTTTCTATCAGGCCTTCTTGGTTTTGCAGCACTGGTAGGTATTTACTTTTATATCAAACCTGACCTACCAAGTGTTACTGTACTTAAGGATGTACGCCTGCAAACACCCATGCAGATATACACCAAAGACGGAAAACTTATTTCACAGTATGGAGTTAAACGGCGGATCCCCGTAAAACTTGAGGAAGTGCCGCAAGAATTAATTAACGCCATACTCGCTACCGAAGACAGTCGCTTCTACGAACACCACGGTATTGACCCCATTGGTATAATGCGTGCTGCAGTAAGTTTAGTCCTTACTGGCGAAAAGCGTCAGGGAGCAAGTACGTTAACCATGCAGCTAGCACGAGGGTTTTTCCTTAGTCGGGAAAAAACCTATATCAGAAAGATCAAAGAAATCTTTATAGCACTGCACATGGAGCAAGAGCTTTCTAAGCAGGAAATTCTTGAGCTGTACCTCAACAAAATCGAATTAGGCCATAGAGCGTTTGGTTTTGGGGCGGCCGCCCAAGTTTACTATGGCAAACCGCTTAATGAACTCTCTTTAGCTCAAATTGCTACTATTGCAGGTCTTCCAAAAGCGCCATCAGTGCTTAACCCCATCAGCGGGCCGCAACGTTCTGTCGAGCGCAGACGCGTGGTTTTACTTCGTATGCTTGACGAAGAGTACATCACTAAAGCGCAGTTCGATGAAGCTGCGAATGCGCCAGTTTCAGCGAAAAAGCACGGTGCTGAAATTGAAGTGGATGCGCCTTATTTGGCCGACACCATTTATAACGAAATGGTAGAGATTTATGGAAAAGAAGAAGCAGAAACCGGCGGATACCAAGTTTTTGCGACTGCAACGTCAGATCTTCAATTAGCTGCTCAGCGTGCGGTGGTTCGAAATCTTCATGACTATGATGAGCGTCATGGCTATAAAGGCGCCCTTGGCTACTTATGGAATATTCCTAAACCAGAAGGAAAGGATGACGCGATTCCACAACTTTCATTGAGCTATGACATAAGTGATAAGACAACACGAGAAGAGTGGGATAACGAATCAATCATGCGCGTGCTTGAAGAGATTCCTCACATTAAACCTCTTTTGCCATCGGTTGTTACGAAAGTAAATGAGCAGTCGATAGAAGTGTTGTCTGTAGATGGCAAAGCAATAACAGTCGAGTGGGATGGACTAGATTGGGCCCGACGCTACATTACAGACTTTAGGCAGGGTAGTGACCCCAAAACCGCTTCAGATGTGACTCAAGAAGGGGCGGTCATTTATATCAGACAGCAAGAAGGGCAGTGGCGCATTTCGCAAATCCCTGAGGTGAGCGGAGCGTTTATCGCACTTAATCCGAAAAACGGTGCGGTTGAAGCGGTTGTTGGTGGCTACAGCTTTTATCAAAGCCAGTTTAACCGAGCAACACAGGCCAAGCGCCAAGTGGGCTCGAACATCAAGCCTTTCGTTTATTCTGCTGCATTAGACAGTGGCTATACCCTTGCATCCATCATCAATGACGCTCCTATTAACCAATGGAATGCGGCGACGGGTGTAGCTTGGCGACCGCAAAACTCGCCAGCTGAATACGACGGCCCAATTAGAATGCGTAAAGCCCTTGGTAAATCGAAGAACGTGGTATCGGTTCGACTATTGCGTGGTGTTGGTCTTAGAGAAACGGCCGATTACTTAACGCGCTTCGGTTTTAATAAAGACGATATTCCACTTGATGAAACCGTATCCCTTGGGTCGAGTTCACATACGCCGCTTGAAGTAGTAAGAGGTATGTCGGTGATTGTGAACGGTGGCTACTTAGTAAACCCTCATTTTATCAGCAAAGTGCTTGATGAAAACGGCGATGAGCTTTGGAAAGCAAACCCAGTTTGGGCGTGCAATCGTTGTGAAAATCAAAGCGATCCAGAAATACTACCTGAAGACGAAGAAGCCGATATTGAAGCCTTACTTGCCGCTGAACTAAATCAAGATATTTTACTTGGCGACGTCGATGATGACGAAGCTGCAGAAAAAGTGATTGCGCCTCAGGTTATTACTGCTCAAAACGCTTTCTTAGTGGCAGAAATGATGCGAACGGCTGTGAGAGCAAACGGAAATTGGAGCAAGAAAACCTATTGGTTAGGCACCGGCTGGCGTGCTCGTAATATTCTTCAGCGTACTGACATAGCTGGGAAAACGGGAACCACGAATGACTCGCGAGACACGTGGTTCAGTGGTTTCCACAAAGATTTGGTGGCCACCACATGGGTAGGCTTCGACAACATGGGGCGCCAGTTAGGGCGAGCTACGCGAAACCAAAACCTCATTAACAAGAATGCTGAGAAATTCAACTGGATAGGCAACGCCATGATCGGCATTGAAGATGGAGCTAAAGCTGCTGAGCCAGCGTGGATCAGATTTATGCAACATGCTCTAGAAAATAAACCACATACGCCAATGCCCGTACCAGAGAATATAGTGCGTGTTCGCATTGATCGTACCAGTGGAAAGTTGACCAGACGAACAGACCATACGACACTATTCGAATATTTCCTGCAGGGAACCGAGCCAACGACTTATGTTCGCGATGACGAAGTGTTGGATCCGGCCACGCAGGATACGACTACTGCGCCTGAGCCAGAAGAAATATTCTAATTACTAAGAGGCACGTTGCACGCGTGCCGCTTCAGGCTTAGGTGATGTATTTGCCTGAACACATTATCGGAAAACCAATGTCAGAAGATTCACAGCGATATCTTTATATTCCTCATGCCGGCCCTTCATTGCTGGAAACCCCCCTACTGAATAAAGGCAGTGCCTTCACTGCACGGGAACGTGCGGCGTTTAACCTGACGGGTCTAGTGCCACCAAGGTATGAAACCATCGAAGAGCAGGTTGAACGTGCTTACATGCAATACAGCAGCTTTGACGAAGCACTAAACAAGCATATTTATCTGCGCGCAATTCAAGACAATAACGAAACCTTGTTTTACCGCCTAATTCAAAAGCACATCGATGAGATGATGCCCATCATCTACACCCCTACTGTAGGTGATGCATGTGAGCAGTTTTCAGATATCTATCGCAGTTCGCGTGGCTTGTTTGTGTCGTATGAAGAACGTCACCAGCTTGATGACATTGTTCGCAATGCAACGAAGCGCAAAGTGAAAGTGATTGTTGTGACTGACGGTGAACGCATTCTAGGCTTGGGAGACCAGGGTATTGGTGGAATGGGCATTCCTATCGGTAAACTATCGCTTTACACAGCGTGTGGTGGAATTAGTCCAGCATACACATTGCCCGTAATGTTAGATGTAGGTACTAACAACGAAAAGCTGCTAAACGACCCAATGTATATGGGGGCGCGCCATCCGCGTATTGGACAGGAAGAATACGACGAATTCGTTGATATGTTCATTAATGCTGTGAAGCGACGCTGGCCTGATGTAATGATTCAGTTTGAAGATTTTGCGCAGCCAAATGCTATGCCGTTATTAAACCGCTATCGCAACGACGTGTGTTGTTTTAACGACGATATACAAGGCACTGCTGCCGTTACCCTTGGTACTATTTTGGCGGCATGTAAAACCAAGCAGCAAAAGCTACGCGACATGAAGGTGGTGTTCGTGGGTGCGGGTTCGGCAGGCTGTGGTATTGCTGAAATGCTCATTCAACAAATGGTATTTGAAGGCCTGACTGACGAGCAAGCACGTAAGCAAGTGTTCATGATTGACCGTTTTGGTTTGGTAACCGAAGGCATGGAAGGCTTACGCGACTTCCAACAAAAGCTTCAGCAGAAAAATGCTGACTTGGCTGATTGGACGTTCAGTGGAGATTATGCGTCACTACTTGATGTTATGCACTGCGCGCAGCCAGACGTACTTATTGGTGTTTCCGGCCAGCCAGGCTTGTTCACTGAACAAGTTATCCGTGCCATGAAGCAAGGCTGTGAGCTGCCAATCATCTTCCCGTTAAGTAACCCCTCACGACAAGTCGAAGCGCGTCCTGAGCAAGTGATTGAATGGACAGAAGGTGAAGTGATTATTGCTACAGGTAGTCCGTTCAAGCCTGTAGAGTACGATGGCAAAATATTCCCTATCGCTCAATGCAACAACTCTTACATCTTCCCGGGCATTGGCCTTGGTGTTGTTGCATCTAAAGCGAAGCTTATTAGTGACGAAATGCTGATGGCCGCAAGTAACGCACTTGCTTCAGCGTCGCCATTAGTCAACACGGGTCAGGGTTCACTATTGCCACCTCTTGCTGCCATTGCAGAAATTAGCAGAGAGATTGCTTTTGAGGTGGGTAGAGTAGCGATGGAACAGGGACTTGCTCTTGAAATATCTGACGACGCATTGCGCGCCAGCATTGAGCGTAACTTCTGGAAAGCAGAGTACCGCCCTTATAAGCGGGTAAGCATCTAGTATCCGTTAACGTTATAAGAAAGCAGGCTTAGCCTGCTTTTTTGTACTTGTGAACAACGCTTTCACCATGACTTACAACCCAAAAGCTGAAGTAAGCCACCGTCTCACTGCTCGAACTTCATCCATTTCACGGCCGTATTCCAACCAAATGTAATATGGTGTTGCCTATGCGCAACATTTCCTTGCTCTGATATACAACTTACTCTTAATGGTTTTTAATAAGCTTTTGTTATATAAGGTTAATTTTTCATTGGCACAATCATTGATAACACATTCCCTGATACTCAAAAAAGGAAAGGTAGGTGTTAGAGATGAAAAAAATGAAAAACAACTCAAACTTTTTAGGTTCTAGATTCGTTAAACGTTCGTTTTCTACATCATTGGTTATGGCTGCGCTTGCCACGCTTAGCGCGTGTGGAGGCTCAGATGATAAGATCGAAGACCAGCCCACGCCCACCATGAGTACCTTTTCCCTTTCAGTTTCTGACGCCCCTGTAGATGACGCCAGTGAAGTAGTGGTGTATTTCGATGAAGTTGAATTAATTGGCAATGAATCACCAATCACGTTCTCAGTTGAAGATGAAAATGGTGATCCTCGAAGCATCGACTTGTTGTCGCTACCGGGCGAGCAGTTTGAAGTTATCGTAGAAGATACTGAAATCCCAGTAGGTGACTACGACCAACTTCGTCTTAGTGTGACGGAAGATTCTTACATAGTAACTAATGAGGGAACTTACCCTATTCGCGTGCCAAGTGGCGAACTGAAACTTGATGGTTTTACTGCACAACCTAACTTTGACGCAGCCTACACCGTTGAATTCGATTTAAGAAAAAGCTTAGTAGGTCAAGAGGTCATTATGCTAAAACCTCGCGGTGTTCGCTTAGTGTTAAATGATGACGTGGGTACGCTTAACGGCACAGTAGATAGCACGCTAGTGATGGACGAGAAATGCGCCGTAAAAACCGACATGTTTGTTGGCAATGCAGTTTATATCTACGAAGGTGAACAAAACCTTCTCGATGCCCTTGGTGATGACGCTGATGCAGGCGTGGATGATACCGAGTCGCGCCCTTTCACTGTTGTACCAGTAACGTACAGCGAGTCAGATGAAACATTCAATTTTACAGCGGGCTTCATGCCTCAGGGCGAGTATTCATTAAGCTTTTCATGCACGGCACTATTTGACGAGCCTGAAACGGACGAGGACGCCGAAGACGGTTTCTTTTTACAAACTATTGATGTTGCCACAGTTGTAGCAGGGGACACCACAACGGTAACCATCGAATAGTTCCAGTTTGCGGGCAACGGACTGCTCGCCTTTTATTCATAAAGCCGCGCTCTTGATATAGCTAAAGCGCGGCTTTTTTATGTCAATAAACGTATATCGCCGTTTATTAGTCGACACCGTTGAGCTATAAGTCTTTAAAAGCTGTTCTTAGTAGCTATGTATTGCACTAACCTTAACGATAAAGTCATTTAAAGGAATTGCTATGTCGACAGAAAGTAACTACACACCACCAGAAGTTTGGACTCAGGCTGAGGATGACGGCAACAAGTGGGCCAGCATTAATCGTCCTGTGTCAGGCGCTACCCATGAGAAGGCTCGTCCTAATGGTGAACATGGTTTGCAGCTATACTCGTTAGCTACGCCCAATGGTCAGAAAGTTACCATCATGCTTGAAGAGTTGTTGGCAGCTGGCGTGAGCGAAGCAGAATACGACGCTTGGCTGATTAACATTGGTGAGGGCGATCAGTTTTCTTCTGGGTTTGTTGACGTTAATCCGAATAGTAAAATTCCTGCTATGGTCGACACGACAACGTCACCAGAAACCAAGCTATTTGAGTCTGGGTCAATCTTAGTTTACTTGGCGGAAAAATTCGGTAAGTTCATTCCGCAAGACGCCCATGCAAAGGCGGAATGTTTCAACTGGCTTTTCTGGCAGGTGGGGTCAGCGCCTTACTTAGGCGGTGGTTTCGGGCACTTCTACAGCTATGCGCCATATCCAATGGAATATCCTATCAACCGCTTTACCATGGAAACTAAGCGTCAGTTAGATGTGCTAGACAAGCACTTAGCAAACAATGAGTTCATGGCAGGTGACGAGTACAGTATCGCTGACATGGCTATTTGGCCATGGTACGGTAACTTGGTACTTGGCAATCTGTACGACGCAGCCACTTTCCTTCAGGTGCACGAGTACACCAATTTAGTCCGCTGGGCTAAGCAACTAGAGCAGCGAAAAGGCGTTAAACGTGGCCGCATTGTCAATAAGACCTGGGGCGACGATGGTCAGTTAGAAAACCGCCACAGCGCAAAAGATATTGACGACGCACTCACCAAAGCCTAAATAATGGGGTCAGAGTCTGAGGTATCCCCACAAATAATATAACGATATCAGCGAGATAAAAAAAGATAGGAACATTCATGATGTTTGGTGATCAGATCAATCGCCAAACTTCACTGAGGCCAAACAGTCATGAATGCCCTATCTATTGTGAACAAAGTCGTATCGCTTGTCAGCTACAATATGCATAAAACTCGTCTAAATGCGGTCACGGCGTGCGTCAAAAGCGTGCTTAGTGGAAGCACTGCAACACTCT
>VAPD01003595.1_pt1 | contig 10343 bp, 8 predicted proteins | sample 3393901 | NCBI WGS metagenome assembly VAPD01 (sample SAMN08290435, study PRJNA428436) | hydrothermal vent metagenome | isolation source: Deep-sea hydrothermal vent chimney | place: Atlantic Ocean: South-mid Altantic Ridge | depth 3034 m m | reverse complement strand
GCATGACTGTTGGCGCTGTTGAGCAGACCACCGATAACAAAAGTGGGGTCCAGGCCCGCTTCAGCGAGCAGGCTGGCGATCAGGCTGGTGGTGGTGGTTTTGCCGTGCGTACCGGCTACAGCGATGCCATAGCGGAAACGCATGATTTCGGCGAGCATTTCTGCGCGCGGTACCACCGGAATACGCAGTTCGCGTGCCGCCTTCACTTCCGGGTTCTGTTCGTCAACTGCGCTCGACACCACCACTACGTCGCAACCGTCTACATGACTGGCGTCATGCCCGATCTGAATGTGCCCACCCTGTACCGCAAGTCGGCGTGTCACGGCGTTCTCACGCAGGTCAGACCCGCTTACCTGGTAACCCAGGTTCAGCAACACTTCGGCGATTCCGCCCATACCGGCACCACCGATACCGACAAAATGCGCACGGTGAATGCGCCGCATGCTGTCCGGCTGCTGCGGAGGCTGTTGCTGTGCAGCCATCATGCCGCCTCCTTCCAGCCGCTGGCATCGATACAGGCACTGGCAACACGTTGTGCTGCGTCGGGCAGTGCGGCTGCACGTGCACACCTTGCCATAACGCCAAGTTGCTGCGGCTGTTGCAACAACGCGAGCTCTTTTCGTAACCGCTGTGGCGTCACTTCGGAATTCGGCAACAGCGCGGCTGCCCCGGCATCCACGAGATAGCGCGCATTGCCGGTCTGGTGATCGTCAACGGCGTGCGGGTAAGGCACCAGGATGGACGCCACACCTACTGCAGCCAGCTCCGCAATCGTCAACGCACCCGCTCTGCACAGCACCAGATCCGCCCATTGGTAGGCGGCAGACATGTCTTCGATGAAGGCATCCAGCCGCGCGTCCACACCGGCCGCCCTGTACGCCTGCCGCGCTTTATCTATAAGGCGCAAACCGGTCTGGTGCCAGACTTCCGGCCGCTTCTGTTCATCCAGGCCCGCCAATGCGGCCGGCACCTGTTCATTCAAGACAGCGGCACCGAGACTGCCACCGACAACCAGCAGGCGCGGCCGGCGCGACTGCAGGTCGGGCTCGTGAAAAGGTTGCTCTGCAATACTGCGGCGCACCGGATTTCCGGTATGAATTGCATTTTTCAGGCTGCCCGGGAATGCTTCCAGTACTGGTTCAGCCAGTGGCGCCAGCCAGCGGTTGGTCATGCCGGCAACGGAATTCTGCTCATGGATAACCAGCGGCCGGCGCAGTAACCAGGCCATCAGGCCACCCGGCCCGGTTGTATAACCGCCCATGCCCAGCACCGCCGCCGGGCGCACTTTCAACAACACCACAACAGCCTGCAACAAGGCCCAGATCAGCATAAAGGGTGCAGTCAGCACGCGCAGTACACCTTTGCCGCGCAGGCCCTTGACTCTGACCCAGTAGATCGGAATACCCGTGGGTGGCACCACGCGCGCCTCAAGACCCAGCTGTGTTCCCAGCCACGCCACCGGCCAGCCCTGCGCCTGCAACTGTTCTGCAACCGCAAGCGCCGGGAAGACGTGACCACCGGTACCGCCTGCCATGATCAGGATAGGCCGCTTCATCACTATCGCGACCTCCGGCGGCGCCTGGCCGCAGCAGTACCGGATGCCGGTACGCTGTTCACTGTGCAACGTGTCTCATAGTCAATGCGCAACAACAGTGCAACCGCCACACAGGTCACCAGCATGCTGCTGCCACCATAACTCATCAACGGCAGGGTTAACCCCTTGGTCGGCAACAGACCGGTGTTGACACCGATATTGATGAGTGCCTGCAAACCCAGCCAGGTACCGATGCCGTAGGCCAGATATGCTGCAAACAGGTTCCCGCCCTGCTCGGCCACAGCTGCAATGGTATAGGTGCGGAAAACGACAAAGGCGTACAGCCCCAGTAATACCAGAATACCGAACAGCCCCAGTTCTTCCGCCAGCACGGCAAACACAAAGTCGGTATGCGCTTCCGGCAGATAAAACAGTTTCTGGACGCTGCCGCCCAGTCCGACACCAAACCACTCGCCGCGACCAATGGCAATCAGCGACTGGGTCAACTGGAATCCGCTGTCAAATGGATCAGCCCAGGGGTTCAGGAACGTAGTCAGGCGTTGCATACGGTAAGGCGATGTAACTGCGAGAATTGCCAGGGTGCCACCCGCTGTGGCTATCAGCGCGGCATACTTCCACAGGCTCACGCCGGCCATGAACATCATCACCAGCGCTGTGGCCATCAACACCACGGTTGCGCCAAAATCAGGCTCCAGCAGCAACAGCACTGCAGCCACCGTCAGCAGTCCGAGTGGTTTTAAAAAACCGGCACCGGTATGACGCACATCTTCGCCGTGCCGTACCAGGTATCCCGCCAGATAAATCAGCGCCAGCAGTTTTGCCGGCTCGGACACCTGCAGGCGGAACACGCCCAGATTGATCCAGCGGGTACTGCCGTTCACCTCGATACCCACACCCGGCAGCAGAACGACCGCAAGCAGAAGAATGGCCAGCAGAATACATAGCAGGCTGCACTGTTCCCACCAGGCCAGTCTGATGCGCAATATCAGCAAACCCAGTCCCAGGCCCAACGCAAGGTAGATACTCTGGCGAAAGGCGAAGTGGAATACGCCCAGGCCGAGGCGTTCTGCAACCGGCATGGAGGCCGATGCAACCATGACCAGGCCGAGCGAGAACAGTGCCGCTACCGCTGCGAGCAGCGCAAAATCGAGGCGTGGCAGGTGCTCGCCGCGGCGCATGTGCATATCCGGTAACAGTATCGCCAGACTCACCGGCTCAACTCCCGCACGGCCTGCATAAAAATCTCGCCGCGCTGCCGATAGTCCCTGAACATATCGAAACTGGCACAGGCCGGGGACAACAGGACGGTATCTCCGGATACTGCCAGTGCAGCTGCCTGGCGTACCGCATCAAACATATCGGATGCATGCTGTGTCGGGATCCTGCCCTGCAACGCGATTTCGATCTCCTCCGCGGCCTCACCCAGCAGCACAACCGCTTTGACGCGCGCATCCAGACCTGCCGCCAGCTCGGAAAAATCCGCACCCTTGCCCTGGCCACCAGCCAGCAGCACCAGCGGTCCGTCAAATCCCTGAATCGCAGCAAGCGCAGCACCCACATTGGTTGCCTTGGAGTCATTGAACCAGGACACACCGCCGGTCCCGGCCACCCATTGGGTACGATGTGGCAAACCCTGAAATTCACTCAACACCTGCAGCATGGCCTCACGCGGCAAACCCAGTGCATCACCCAGCGCCAGCGCTGCAAGCGCATTGGCCAGGTTATGCCGGCCGGGCATGCGCAAAGCGGGTGCCGGCATCCAGCGCTCACTGCCCTTAACCATCCAGCAACCGTCAGCTGTTTCCTGCAACCCGAAATCCTGTCTGCCGGCAGCGGGCCTGCCCAGACCAAAACTGACTGCAGGCGCCTCACCGGAAGCCAGTTCAGCGGCAGCCACATCGTCACGGTTGACGATCTGTACCTCTGCACCGGCAAAGATGCGCTGCTTGGCGCGCGCATAAACGGCTACTGAAGCATAGCGGTCAAGGTGATCCGGGCTTATATTAAGCACCGTCGCCGCCCGGCAATGCAGGCTCTGCACTGTTTCAAGCTGAAAGCTGGAAAGTTCCAGCACATACAGATCCGGCTCCTGTTCCGCGATCAGATCCAGCGCCGGGGTTCCCAGGTTACCGCCCACACGCACATTCATTCCGGCCTGCCGCGCCATAGCGCCCAGCAGCGTGGTCACCGTACTTTTACCATTGGATCCGGTAATGGCGACAACGGGTGCCCGTGCAGTGCGGGCGAACAGCTCTATATCACCGATAACCTCGATACCGCGCTGTTGCGCTTGCACCAGCAATGGTTCCTGCAACGGCACGCCCGGACTCACCACAATACGTTCGGCGCGCCCGAAAATCTCTGCATCGAAACCACCCGTAAACAACGCTACATCGGGCAATTCCCGCTGCATGTCTGCCAGCGCCGGCGGCTGTTCGCGGCTGTCGGTAACAGCAACCTCCACGCCGCGATGCGCCAGAAAACGCGCACAGGACAAGCCGGTTGCACCCAACCCGACAATCAATGTGCGTGCTTCCTGCAGCGGATCCGCTTCCATGTAACTTGCTGCCGCCAGCATCTCTACATCAGTACAAGCAACAACACAGTAATAACTGCGAAGGTTGCCGCCACAACTACCATTTGACCTTGTTCGTCCATTGCCACCTCTGCTCAACGAATCTTCAGGGTTGCCAGCCCAAACAACACCAGGATCACCGTGATAATCCAGAAACGCACAATGACGCGCGGTTCCGGCCAGCCCTGCAGCTCAAAGTGGTGATGTAACGGCGCCATGCGGAATATGCGCCGCCCGGTAAGTTTGAAAGATGCCACCTGCAATATGACGGATACCGTTTCCATCACAAATACACCGGCCATCAGAAAGAACACCAGTTCCTGGCGAACCAGTATTGCGACCGTACCCAGCGCGGCGCCCAGCGCCAATGCGCCGATGTCACCCATGAAAACCTGCGCCGGGTAGGCGTTGAACCAGAGAAAACCGAGACCGGCACCGACCATGGCGCCACAGAAGACAGCGACTTCACCCACCTCGCGGATGAACGGAATGTGCAGGTATTTGGCGATATAAACATTCCCGGTGGCGTAGGCAAATATCGCCAGTGCACCGGCGATCAGCACCGTCGGCAGTATCGCCAGACCGTCAAGGCCGTCGGTGAGATTCACCGCGTTACTGGAACCAACCACAACAAAGTAGACCAGCACCATGTACCAGACACCCATTGGTAGCGCGACTTCCTTGAAGAACGGCACAATCAGTTCGGTTTCAGCGGGTGACTGTGCGGCATAATACAGATACAGACCGGTTGCCAGAGCCGCCAGCGACTGCCAGGTGAATTTGGTAGCTGCGCGCAAGCCCTTGCTGTTGCCATACACCAGTTTTTTATAATCATCGATCCAGCCGATGGCACCGAAGGCCAGGGTCACCAGCAGCACCACCCACACGTAGCGGTTACCAAGATCCGCCCACAACAGGGTAGCCGACACGATCGCCACCAGGATCAGGGCGCCGCCCATCGTCGGGGTACCGGCCTTGGACAGGTGTGATTCCGGTCCATCATCGCGCACCTGCTGGCCGATCTGGCGAAAGCTCAGGTGGCGGATCATCCAGGGCCCTACCACGAATGAAATCAGCAATGCGGTTAACACACCGAGGATGGCGCGCAGCGTCAGGTACTGGAATACGTTAAAGACACGGTGGAACTGGCTCAGGTAGTCGGCAAGATAGACCAGCATCAGTGCGTCACCTCACTGGCCCGCAGCACTTCGACCACGCGCTCCATGCGCATAGCGCGCGAGCCTTTGACCAGAACGGTGACGCCTTCGCCCCCCAGGGGGCCCTCTCCCCCAAGGGACCCTCTCTCGCCTAACGGCGATTCACCTCGTCTTGCTTCGCAATTCACCTTGTGCACCCGTTGCCGGAGCTGCGTATTCAGACTTTCCACGTCGTTGAACGATTCCGCACCTTCACCGAACGCCGCAGCAGCCTGCTGCGCAAGTTCACCCAGTGCGAACAGGTGGCGAACACCCGCATCGCGCGCATCTTCACCCACCTTGCGGTGCAGGCGCTCTCCTGCAGGACCCAGCTCGCCCATATCACCGAGTACCAGCCAGGTCTCCGCATCGGTTCTGGACAGCAAATCCAGCGCAACCTGTAATGAGCCGGGATTAGCGTTATAGGTATCGTCGATCAGCTGGATGCCGCCAATGCCAGGCTGACTCTCCCAGCGACCATGTACCGGCTGCACGCGGGAAAGTCCCTCGGCTATCCTGCCCAGCGGTATCTCTATCGCCGAAGCTGCAGCAGCAGCAGCCAGTGCATTCATGACACTGTGCTGCCCGGGCAACGCCAGGCGGAATGATTCAACACCCGCCGGGGTCACCAGCTGGATATCGCTACCGTCTATGTCGCCTTTCCAGCCGGCGCGCACATCCGCGCGGGCATTCATGCCAAAACCGATAGTGCGCCGCGGCGCTGCCAGCGAACGCCATAAATCGGCATAGGCATCATCGGTATTGATTATGCACACGGTATCTGCCGCCGTTTTCTCAAACAGCTCACCCTTGGCACGGGCAACACCCGACAAATCGATAAATCCTTCCAGGTGCGCAGGTCCGGCGTTATTAATCAGCGCTACGGTTGGCTGCACAATATCCGTCAGGTAAGCAATCTCACCGGGGTGGTTGGCGCCCAGCTCAATGACCGCATAGTCGTGTTCGGCGGTCAGTCCGAACAGGGTCTGTGGAACGCCGATATCATTATTGAAGTTAGCTTTTGTCGCCAGCACCTCGCCGCAGCAGCCCAGGATCGACGCCAGCATTTCCCTGACCGAGGTCTTGCCGTTACTGCCGGTTACTGCAAATACGGGAATATCGAACTGCGCGCGCCAGTGTGCGGCAAGTTCACCGAGGGCCAGGCGGGTATCCCTGACCTGGAGCATTGGCAGAGCGTCACTTGCCGCATTGCTTACAGCCGCCGCAACCGCGCCCAGCTGCTGCGCCTGTTCAAGGTAATCATGTCCGTCGAAGTTCGGGCCCTGCAGAGCCACAAACAGATTACCTTCTGCCAGGGTCCGTGTATCGGTACTGACGCCATGGAAGGTCACATCCGTGCCCAACCAGCTGGCATCCAGAATCTGTGCTGCTTGTGAAAGAGGCATTGTCATCATTCACCAGGCTCCCGCAACACGTCCTGCACCCGGGCACGGTCGCTGAATGCCAGTCGTTGCGAACCCGTTTGCTGATAGTCTTCGTGACCCTTGCCCGCGACCAGCACCAGGTCATCCGCTGCCGCTTCACGAATCGCGCTGGCAATCGCCGCACTGCGGTCACTGATGCGTACTGCGCGTTGCGGCTGCTCAAAACCCTGCACGATCTGGTCAATAATACTGCCAGGATCCTCACTGCGCGGGTTATCGCTGGTCAGCACCACGCGGTCGGCATAACGCTCCGCCAGCGCTCCCATTTGCGGACGCTTGCCACGGTCACGATCGCCGCCGGCGCCAAACACACAGATCAGCTCACCCGTACAATGGGGGCGCAAGGCCTGCAAAGCGGTTTCCAGTGCATGCGGGGTATGCGCATAGTCCACCACCACCCGTGGCGCACCCGGCCGGGCAAACAGCTCCATGCGGCCCGCCACGGTTTTTACCCGCGCCAGGCGCTCGACTGCAGACTGCAAAGACAGGCCCGATGCAAGCAATGCCCCCAGCGCAGCGAGCAGGTTTTCTGCGTTGAAACCGCCAAGCAGCCCTGTTGCAAATGTTGCAGGTCCCCAGCTGGATTCCAGTTCCAGCGCAATCCCTTTCTCCAGGGCCCGGACACTTCTCAGCTCAATCCAGTCCGGGTAACTGCGCGCAACATCCCACGGCCGCCCCTGCCAGGCGATAACCCGCAGTCGGTGTTTAAGGTCTGCAGCCAGCTGACGACCAAAGCCATCTGTGACATTCACAACCGCGCAGCCCAGGCCCGCGCTTTCAAACAGCCGTCGTTTGGCCTCCGCATAAGCCTCGATACTGCCGTGGTAATCCAGATGATCGCGACTCAGATGAGTGAGAACGGCTGTGTTGAAATCAACACCCGCCGTGCGCTGCTGATGCAGTGCATGCGAGGAGACTTCCATGACAACATTTTTCACGCCTTTATCACGCAGCTCCGCAAACTCGGCGTGCAGACGCAAGGCATCCGGCGTGGTGTGTGTCGGTGTCTGCAGAGCGCCGTAAATGCCGTAGCCGAGGGTGCCCAGCAGACCGCAGGGCTGATGCTCCGTACTCAGCGCCTGGGCGATAAAATGGCTGACCGAGGTCTTGCCATCGGTGCCGGTCACGCCGATAACGTGCAGTTCGCGGGAAGGGTGCGCGTAAAAGCGGTCGGCGATAACTCCCGTTTTTTGCGCGAGTCCGGCCACCGCCACTGCGGGTAACGCAAGGCTTGTGGCAATACTGTTAATACGCGGGTCGGCAACCGGTTCCCAGACAACGGCAGCCGCGCCTTGCTGCAGAGCCTGCTCAACGTGATCAAGCCCGTGCACCTGCAGGCCCTGGCTCGCCAGGAACAGATCACCCGGGCGCACGCTGCGGCTGTCGGTCGCCAGGCCCGAGATTTCGACATCCGCCAGCGGTCCATCGACATACAGGCCCTCCAGCAACCACGCCAGCGACAGCCCGGACATGCTGGATTCAGCCGCCATCATGCCGGGCCCTCCGCATCCTGCCAGCGGGTATGCAACAGGGCAGCGTCATCCGGCGCTACATTCAGCAAGCGCAACGCGCCCGCCATCACTCTGGAAAACACCGGGCCGGCCACAATGCCACCGAAGTGTTCGCCATTGTCCGGCTCATTGATCACCACCACCGCGACCAGACGCGGGGCACTGGCGGGCGCCATGCCCGCAAAAACAGACAGATAACGATCATCGGCATAGCCACCGGCTACTGATTTGTACGCTGTACCGGTCTTGCCCGCAACCCGGTAACCCTGCACCGCCGCCAGCGGCGCCGTACCGCCTTTTTTGACCACCTCTTCCATCATGCTGCGTACCGCGCGCGCGACTTTGGGGGCGTAGACTTTCTGCGGCTGCACCGGATCTTCACGCTGCAACAGGGTAACCGGAACGCGGTAACCGTCATTGGCGAATACGCTATAGGCCTGCGCCAGCTGGATAGCCGTTACCGACAGGCCGTAGCCATACGCGAGTGTCGCCCGCTCGATATCGCGCCAGCGGTGAAAGTCCGACAGGTAACCATCGGCTTCACCGGGAAAACCACTGGCTGTCGCCATACCCAGCCCGGCACCCGTCAGACCTTCCCAGATCACTTCTGGATCCAGCGCCAGTGCTATCTTGCTGGCCGCCACGTTACTGGACTTGCGGATCACCCCGGTCAGATCCAGGGTGCCGTAATCGTGCATATCACGGATGGTATTCACCCCCACCTGGAACAGACCCGGCGATGTATTGATTTTGGTGCTGACCTGGTAACGACCACTCTCCAGTGCAGACGCAATCACGAAGGGCTTCATGGTCGAGCCCGGCTCGAAGACATCGGTGACCGCACGATTACGCAGCTTGTCCGCCTTCAGCCGTTTACGGTTATTGGGGTTGAACGATGGCTGATTAACCAGCGCCAGCACCTCACCGCTGTGGTTATCCAGCACCACCACAGACCCGGAGCGCGCACGGTGCTTGCTGACCGCCGCTTTCAGTTCCCGGTAGGCCAGATACTGGATGCGCCGGTCGATACTCAACCTGAGGGTCTTGCCCGGGCGCGCAGAGCGTATATTTTCTATATTGGCAATGGTGTGACGACGCCCGTCCTTGACTACGCGCTTGGCGCCCGGTTCGCCGCTTAACCAGTCATCATAGGCCAGTTCCAGACCTTCCTGACCGGTATCGTCCACGTTGGTGAACCCGAGCAGGTGCCCGGCCACCTCACCGGCCGGGTAATAACGGCGGTATTCCTGCTGCAGATAAACACCCGGCACATCCAGCGACATGACCTGTTGCGCGCGGTCCGGTGAGATGTGGCGGCGCAGGTAAACAAACTCGCGGTCCTGCCGCTGGCCCAGCAAACGCTGCAGCTTGTCCGCACTCAGCCCCAGCAGTCGCGAGATACGCGACAGGTCGGTTGGTGACGCCACCAGTTGCTTCGGATTTACCCATACCGACTGTACCGGCGTACTGATAGCCAGCGGCTCACCGTTGCGATCGACAATCATGCCGCGGTGCGCAGGCACCTGAACCACGCGCAGGTGACGCAGGTCACCCTGCCCCTGCAGAAATTCCCGGTCCAGTAACTGCAATTGCCCACTGCGACCGGCAAGCACCGCAAAGCCTGTCAGCATCAGACCCATCAATACGTAACGGCGCGTACGGCTGATGTTTGCCTGTTTGCTCATAATGTATTCATCGATGCAGAATCACCACCTGTTGCGGACCGGGTATTTCCATGCCCAGGCGCTTGCGTGCAGCATGTTCAACTTTGCCGTACGTGGTGTGGGTGCTTTGTTCAAGCTGTAACTGCCCCCACTCAACATTCATGGCATCGCGCCCGGATTCCAGCGCCTGCAACTCGACAAACAGCTTGCGGCTTTGATGCTTGGCATAAGCTGCACCCATGCCGGTAGCGATAACCGCCAGTAACAACAACGGCAACAACAACGTTCTCATGCGAGACGCTCCGCAACGCGCAATACCGCGCTGCGCGCGCGCGGATTGGCCTGTATTTCCGTCTCATCGGCGCGTATCTGTTTACCCACCGGCTGCAGACGGGGT
>VAPD01003652.1_pt1 | contig 10357 bp, 6 predicted proteins | sample 3393901 | NCBI WGS metagenome assembly VAPD01 (sample SAMN08290435, study PRJNA428436) | hydrothermal vent metagenome | isolation source: Deep-sea hydrothermal vent chimney | place: Atlantic Ocean: South-mid Altantic Ridge | depth 3034 m m | reverse complement strand
GGTCGGTGAGGATGAACAGGATGTTGTAAGGCCCACCGCCTGCCGATCCGGCTGTTTTCGCGCTGCCCTCGGCGGCTGTCGCCACGCTCGGCATCCCCGCCAGCGATCCGGCGCCCAACGCCAGCGTGGTGAGCCCGGTATACTCGAGGAATTCACGACGTGACATGCCACGCCTTTCGTCGTCTCTACGGGGCATCGTCTTCTACTCCTTTGTGATCATTACAGACCTGCATTTGCAACCGTTCGAAGCTGACGCGGCCAGGGTGAATGACTTACAATTGCCCGGTCAGCGACTCGAACTCCTCGTCAAACTTATCTTCGTAACAGTAAGGCCATTCATTCTTAAAAGGACCGCATGCGCTAATGCGCCCCAGCACGCGAACCATCTGTTTACCGGTGCTTTTATTGTTGTCCTTGATCGAGAGCTGCTGCTGGAATTTGGGCGGGAGACGATAGATCTGCACCTTATCCTTCTCATAAGGTTGCTCATAGAGTGCAAAGGTCCCCGGTAATGGCCGACTGATGACGGCGCCCTGTTTGTCCGCAGCATCATTTTTGCGAAAGTATGAAATATACGGGTTGGCAAACGTGTAGTTGTCCCCGTCCTGTGTGAATTGTCCCCTCTCGCCGTAGAGATGTTTATAAAAGTCACTTTTCGTAACGTTGGCGAGCGAGAAGTTTTTGCCTTTGCGCTTGGCATCGCCCGACGCCCCTTTCAGGGAATAGGCGACAGTGTACTCACTACCCATCACCTCCGGGGTACCGTCCCCATCAATGTCGAACGCGTCGTAATCGGCGGACCGGTTACCGAAATAGAGCAACTCTTTCATGCGCTCGGGATTCGCCGGGAACACCTGGCGTAATTCCCAGAGATGACCCGATGACATGCGCACACAGCCACTGGAAACCGGGCCGCGTGATACCACCCAGAGGAACTGGTAGTCTTCCGGGATATCGAGTTCCTCATAGAGATTGCGCGTACCGGGCAGATAATGAGACACACCCGGATTGTGGGCGCCGTTGCCGATCCCCTGCCAATCCATCTTCGGAACATACCCGTAGTAACCTTCCTTGCGAATATGATCCACATCGTGATAGCTCCGATCGATGAATGTCATCAGCGAACTATTGCGGATCATGTGAATGGTATTCTTCTGGCGGTCCTGTGTAGACGCAATGACGCTGCCATTAGGGTAGACGGCGGTAAATTCAGGATAGCTCAGCAGACACTTCTCGTCTGCCTGCTCGCACTGAAGTGCGGGAACAAATTTACCCTCAGCCACCGTTTGTACGGCATATTTGCCTTGCGTGACATCCATAAAATAATCCCGCGCCAGGGCGAGAAAGGTTTTATCGTCGCCGGGATGGCTCAACACCTGGGACACGATCTCTGCGAGTTTGTCTGTTTGCTGCTCCGATATGTAGACAGCGTTGACGCGACCAAAGAGCATTTCATTGGTGACCACAAGCGTGTCATCCAGCTTGAACAGCTGCTGCTTGATGATTGCAGTATCAGTCGGGTCATCCTCATAGCTGTGCGCCAACTGCCGGATACGCGCTTTCCAGCCCGCAAAGGAAGCTTTCAGATCGATGGATATTGGAAACACGCGGCCGGGATTGAGCGCAGCGAGAGTATCCAGACTCGCCTGGTAAAACTGCGCTTTATCCATTTTGCCGCTTTCAAAATCCTTTATCGTACCTCCGATATTGTATGCCGGAGAATCGATAATGTGTCGAAACGCATCCAGTTGACTGGTGGATTTTGTCTGCAACATGCCCTTGTCCTGCGCCCGGGCGTAGGTATCGTAACGCTTCTGCAGGGAATACAGGTAGGTGAGTATGGAAAATTCGTCGAGGATAGCGGTGAGCCTGACCTGGTTGCCCCGGCCGGCACGAAAATGGATACGCTTCGGTTCTTCGACACGCGGGGCAAAGCCGGTGTAAAAACTGGCCGGGTAGTGTGTGTAGAAAGGCACGCCATATTTCACCAGCGAGGCATTATAGTCGTCGAGGGTGTACGACTCGCCTGCATGCGCGGGCGGATACACGAGCACCAAAGCAAGTAGCATGTAAACAACGGATTTTATCATCTCGGTTCTCCCGGTATAGGGCAATAAACGTGCTCGAGGGTTAGATCACGAGACCAGGCAATCATTTGACAAGCTCGTCCAAAGAAATATCTTTGCGCGCTGGCGCGGCGGCAACCTCGAGTGAGGCGAGCGCGGGAAGGTTCCGGATCTCTTCATTGCCCACAAACGGCCTGGCCTGGAACAACCACAGCTTGCCGTTGGCGAACCCGAACTCGATGTCCCAGGGCCGTGGATTACCGGACCCATCCCGTGCGGGTTTGAACTTCTTGTTGATCTTTATCGCTGCGTCGGTCACTTCTTTTATTTCTTTCCCGGTCAACACATACTCACGTCCCGTGGACGGCACGACCTCGCTGCCACCGTCGGGCTTTAGCATCAACCGCCAGGCCGATTTGTACGAGTTCACGAGCTCGACGGATTCAGGCGACCACAACAGTGTTTCGGCAGACGTGCCGTCCACGGCCCCCCCCACACCCTCGGAGGTTGCAATCACCATTTTGTCAGGCTCGCCGTTGAATATATCGGCTGTGATCAACACACCGGACTTTTCAGAAGACACGGATTCCATAATGACGACGGAAGGCAAAACCCACAGCGGCTCATCAATAATAGGTTGGCGCCAGGAGAAGGATCGATAGGTGAATGGTGAGGCCCATACTTCCCTGATCCCGTCGTAGATGTCCTGGAGTGATCGCAGGTTGAACAGTGTCAGATTCAAACCGGCACCATTGAAGTTGTCGAGATCCTCCACATTGGTATCGCTGCGGACGAAACAGCCAACTGTTTGCGACTTATCCTCGCTGCGCAGCAACCCCTGCCGGTCAAGCTCCGCCTTGATCGCTTGCTTGAGCTCGGCAGACAAAGGGCTCTCCATAATCGAAGCCCGTATGATGGCCAGGCGGGGTTTGATCCAGGCCGTGAGCTCCTTCTCACTTGCCCCTTGCGGAATCATCTCGCCGAAGAACGTCTGATAGGTCCGCTCGACGAAGTCGGGTAGCGGTTCACCGCTCTGCGCCAGTTCGCTCTGCTGGAGATTTTCCGGCACCGTGACCCTGGCCTGTTGATAGTGCGCGTAATAAACGCCAAACGGCAGCACCAGGCCCTGGGAAACATTGTCGGGAAACAGGCGCTTCAACTCGCCAAGATAAGCCGCTTTGGGACCGGAACGAATGCCGGAATCGCTGATACCGATTTCAGACGGGCCGAGCGGCGACTTGACGCCAAGATCCAGGCGCTCGTAATCGATGTGCAGCTTCTTCGCATCGCCTGCAAAAGATCCGTCGGAGGCGCGATCGGTGTTGCGGTTGTACTCCGCGTAGATGGCACGATCCTGTTCCGTCATCCTGGCGGCCTCTTTGAGGTATACCCGTCCTCCGGGCGTAACGACGTAAAACACCTCTTCGCCATCGTGGCGCGCGATCCTCGTGTAGGGCTCCGATCCGCTAACCGCGTTGGGAATTCCCAGCGCTCTGGCAAGCAGCTGCACATGCGACAGCACATTCCCCTCTCCCTGGGTGATAATGCCCGCGACCGGTTGCAGTTCGGATGGTGTCTGGGCGAGCGCGAGCACCTCGTCTCTGGAGTACGCGCCGGGTTCGGGATTCACTTTCAGCGTGCCCAGGGCAAGCCCGGGATTAAGGGCCCTGACATGCGCCTTGAACTCTTCTCCCATTATCTCGTGAGTCACCCGCTCCTGTCCTGAGACGTGATCCTCCAGTCGTGTGACGGCTTGCCCGAAGAGCAACAGCGGTGACCCGCGCAGAATGTCATCGCCGATATGTGCGATATCGGGCAGGAGCAAGGTCCACGCCGGCCACACTTCGGCAAACGCGAGCAGCGCCCCTTCCTGGGCCCAGCCAACGATCCTGCCGGCCTGGTCAAGCTTCCTGGTGAGATCAGCCCGACTGATCTTCCGCGCATCCAGCACCGTTGCCAGGTTTTCCGTGGCTGCTTTACGTTCGCGGTCGGTGAGCAGCCCGACACCATAGGATGCGTCGGTAAGCGCCATCAAAAAGCGCAGGTACTGTTTCACGCTATGAGATTGCCCACTCTCCAGAAACGCGCTACCGCGACTTTGGATGACCGCAGCGGCAGTGACATTCAGATCGATCAGGCGTCGCGCATCGGCCGGTGAAACCGAGCGTTTCGCCACCGCTTTGCGTGCCAGCACCATGATGTCGGCGAGGGATTCGGCGACGCTCAACGGATCGGCATCCTGTGCAGGCATACGGCCCTCCAGGGATGCGCGTAACGTGGAGTCCTCAAGCTGTGCCAACTGGGGCCTGAGCGCGCTTTCATCCAGTACGATCAGCTTTTCGATCTCGGCGATGAGCGTGTCGATTCGGGCACGTGTTTTGCCACTGGGTAGCCGGTCGCGATAGGCAGTCAGCCTGGGGATCAGAGCGGCCGAGATCTGGTTATGGGTGGCATCCCGTAACGGCTTGAAGCTGGGGTCCAACTCCTGAATCTGGGTTGCCAGATTGCGAATCCTGGTAATCTGGCCCTGGTCTTCCCCGACAAAAAAACGTTTCTGCAGCTCGTAGGACAGCAGAAAGTGCCGGGAATCGCTCCAGCTGTCTTCACTCAGGTAGCGTTCCGCAAAGCGCGGCACCGCCGGAGCCTCGTATTCCGCCCCCGAGACACCACGCAGGCGCCTGGCCACGGCCAGCTTGTGGTCCGGATGGGTTTCGATGAAGTATTTTTCCAGGATATGACCACGCACCAGATCATGATGATCGGGAAAGCTATCCCAGAGGTACAGGTCATTGGCGAAGAGGTTGCCGAAATACACACCCTGCCCTCCCAACGCCTCCGCCCAGGTTGCACGGAACGCCGAGCAAAACAGGGTCTTGTCGCCACATGCATTCTGAATCGTACCATCCGGCCTGAGCAGAGGCTCTTTGCGGCCGTCACTGCAGACGCAAACATTTTTTCCAAAAGGTCCTTTGCGTTTTTGCAGCGTAACCTGAAACTGTTTCTGAAGTTCGCTTTCCTGTTCAGCCGGGAGAGGACGGAGCGAGGCGGCCGTCGGCGCTGTAGCGAGCAGAGTCAATACCACGAGGCAAAGAGACGGAATCACTTGGTTTGGTGACATTTTGTATCGAAGACTGCCAACGGTTGAACACCGCTCTGATTATAAGATATATTCGTAAGCATCGGCAATCGAAATATTGGCGATGAAAACCGCCACCTGCGCTTTACAACCCACGGGTTTCAATTGAAGATTCTATACGCCACACGCGGTAATTGGTCGATTGTTGAAATTTCTTTACGACGAATGGATAGAGAAGCAATGAAACAGGCATTTCCAGCGCGTCTTAGCGACATTTTCATAAAAACAGTGAATTGTTTTGCTGTTTTTTCAATGATTGTTCTTTTTCCGAATCCGGGCCATGCAGAAGAGCCAGCACGAATGAACGATGAGGTATTTTTTACTCTCGACAACAACACTGACTTACGCACATCAGGCGGTCAGCCGACTGCAAAATTGCTGACTCGCAGGAAGGGAAAAGGAAACCGGTTTGGTGCGCAACAAACAAGGCGATACTGCGAAATGAAAAAGAACCCCGAACAGATCCAATGGGTGTTGAATGATCTGGAAACCGGCGAGATCATTTCCAAAAGCGCCAATGCGGACAAACTCTTCTTTGGCGCTTCGGTATCAAAGCTGTTTGTTGCAGCGGCATTACTGAACAAGCAGAAAGGTGAGTTAGACAAAGCCCAGCTGGATCAGCTGGTCAGGATGATTGTGGTCTCGGACAACCGTGCCTGGAAAGAACTGCAAAGACAGGTTGGTAATGACGGAAGCAATGATTCCGGTCGGGAGGGCGTTGACAAATTCGTACAGGAAATGGGTTACGCCGACATAAAAGGCTTTCAAGGGTGGATGAAAAAAAAGGACGGCGCGAGAATCCATGGCAACGAATTGAACGCCCTGCAACTATCGAATTTCCTGTACGACACCTATCAGCGCAACTATGAGGGCGCAGAGATCTTATGGAAAGTCATGCATGCAACCAGGACCGGGCGGAGTAAAATTGATAAATACACGCCCAGCGACGTCTACATCGGCGGCAAGACCGGCACCTATCACGGATCCAATGAAAGCCCCGACACGATCCTGCAGACGAGCATCAAGGCGCGAAACCATGCCGCCGTTGTGAAAATAAACGACAAGTATTACGGAATTTCTATCCTTACCAACACAGGCAGTGACGAAGATGTTGCCATTTTGGGTGGTGGGCTCATACGAGAGCATCTTGATACAGGTGAAAGGATCGAATGCCCGTGAAGATGTCGATTACCGCTGTTTACAACTCCCCTTGATCCTGGGGCATGAGCAGCCATGCTACCAGCCCGGTCCAGCCGGTCTGGTGGGATGCCCCCAGACCGCGACCCGTGTCGCCGTGGAAAAACTCGTAAAACTGCAGATAGTCGCGGAAGTGTTCGTCGTCCTGTAACTTGGCGTTTTCACCGAATACCGGACGGCGTCCATCCTGATCACGCAGGAATAACCTGACCAGGCGCTCCGACAGCTCGTCGGCCACCTCGCTGATGGTCAGCAGCTGGCCCGAGCCGGCCGGGCATTCGACCTTGAAATCGTCCGTGTAGTATTCATGAAAGCGCCGCAGAGCGCGGATAATGAGGAAATTTATCGGAAACCATATGGGACCACGCCAGTTGGAATTACCGCCGAACAGGTAGGAGCGTGAATCCTCCGGTTCATAGCCGACGCGAAACTGCTCGCCGGCGTGCTCGAACACCACCGGGTTGTCGCGGTGAAAACGCGACAGGGAACGCACGCCATAATCCGACAGGAACTCCGTCTCGTCCAGCATACGACTCAACAGGCACTGCATGCGGTGGCCGCGCAGCAGGGAAAGCAGGCCCCGTTCACCCCGCCCCTTGACATGCCAGCGCGAGACCAGCTCCACCAGGTCCGGCCGGTGTTCAAGATACCAGTCAATCTGCTCCTGCAGGCGCGGCAGACGTTCTCTGACCTCCGGTTCGATGATTTCGACAGCGAACAGCGGTATCAGGCCGACCAGCGATCGCACCTTGAGCGGCATCCGTGCACCGTCGGGCAATTCCAGGACATCATAATAGAACTCATCCTCCGGGTCCCACAGACCGATACCCTCGCCGGCGATGTTGGTCATCGCCTTCGCGATCAACAGGAAGTGCATGAAAAAACGTACCGCGATGTCCTCGTAGGCAGGGCTGTGTTTGCTGAGTTCCAGGGCGATACGCATCATGAACAGGCAGTACACCGCCATCCAGGCGGTACCGTCCGCCTGATTGATATGGCCGCCAGTAGGCAGCGCCTCGCTGCGGTCGAACAGGCTGATATTGTCCATCCCCAGGAAGCCCCCCTGGAACACGTTCCTGCCCTCGTCGTCCTTGCGATTGACCCACCAGGTGAAGTTGAGCATCAGCTTGTGGAACACGACTTCGAGAAAGGCGAGGTCACCCTCATCACCGCGCTGCTCGCGGTCGATCTCGAAAACGTCCCAGACCGCACCCGCGAGGACGGGCGGATTGACGTCCCCGAAGTTCCACTCGTAGGCGGGAAGCTGTCCCTGTGGGTGCATAAAACCCTCCCGGGTCAACATTACCAGCTGGTGCTTGGCGAACCCGGCATCGATCATGGCGAGGGGAATACAGTGGAACGCCAGGTCCCAGGCGGCAAACCAGGGATACTCCCACTTGTCCGGCATGGAGATGATTTCGCTGGCGTAGAGGTGCTGCCAATCGACATTGCGTCCCTCGCGCCGCTCCTCGGGTGGTGGCGGCTGATTTGAATCGCCGGTCAACCATTTGTACACATCGTAGTGAAAGTATTGTTTGGACCAGATCATGCCCGCGAACGCCTGGCGCTGTACATTGCGGCGATCGGGGTCTTGCAGGTTCCGCTGAAGCTCGGCGTAGAACGTGTCAGCCTCTGCCAGCCGTTGCGAAAAACAATCCTCGAAATCATCGAACGGCTTGCGCTGCTCGGTGACGCAAAGCCGCGCACGCACGGTGCAGCACTCGCCCGGGGCAATGTTGAAATGGAAATGAGCAGCACATTTGGTGCCGGTTCCGCGGGGGTTTACGGCATTCTCTTTACCCCGTATCACCCGGTCCTGCACGCCATCCTTGAAATAACCCGCTTGCGGCTCGCCGTAAATCTCCGGACTGGTTTCGTTCTCGCAGAACAGCAGTTCCGCAGCATCGTCGACATACCAGCGATAGTCGTCGTCCAGCTCCGGCTGCTGGACGAGTACGGAGCCGTCGTCGTTCAAACTCAACAAGGGACGGCGGCGGGCAGCCTTGGACCACGACCAGGTGTTGCGAAACCAGAGCTGCGGCAGTACATGCAGTTCGGCCGGCTCGGGACCCCGGTTGTAGGCGCTGATGCGAATCAGGATGTCCTTGGGACCGTTTTTGGCGTATTCCACGAAAACGTCGAAGTAGCGGTCGTCATCGAAAACGCCGGTATCGAACAGCTCGTATTCAGGGTCTTCCAGTCCCCGGCTAGCGTTTTCCTCGCGCAGCTGCTGGTAGGGGAACTCCTGCTGTGGGTACTTGTACAGCATCTTGAGGTAGGAATGCGTGGGGGCCGCATCGAGGTAATAGTAGAGCTCCTTGCAGTCTTCCCCATGATTACCCTGCGCGTTGCTGAGCCCGAACAGGCGCTCCTTGAGGATGGGGTCCCGGCCATTCCACAGGGCCAGCGCCAGGCAAAGACGTTGCTCGTCGTCACTGATACCGGCGATCCCGTCTTCGCCCCAGCGGTAGGTGCGACCCGCCGCCTGATCGAAGGGGAAGTAGGCCCAGGCATCACCATCCGCGCTGTAGTCTTCGCGCACGGTACCCCACTGCCGTTCGCTCAGGTAGGGGCCCCAAAGTTTCCAGGGCAGAGCTCCATCATTAGCCTCCGACAACCGCCCCTGCTCGACATTCATGCGTGCCACTCCTTACGAGATCAGATACCGACCAAGCTCTTCTCGTCCTCACCGGTTTCCATTGGTTGACAGGTTTTTTTCCAGCTTACGTCTTTTCCTCTGATTGTAAAACCGCTCAATGTAATCGAAGATGTCAGTCCAGGCTTCGGCGCGGGTATTCAGGCGAATAACAGACTGACACTACGACGCCGGCTGCCATTGATATTCCTGCAAGCGGGGTTACAATTCCCCATCGGGCGCCATAAAGTTTGAAGAAATCGGTGAATGGGGCTATCTACAATAAGGGAGTAGGCAGACATGCAGGTTAGAACACCTGGAAGAACAAATTTCTTCGGGATGTACGCGATTTCCTTGCGAATGTTTCTCGGCGCATCGCTGGCGCTCTCCATCGGCGCCTGTACCATGAACGAAACCCAGCAGCGTGTCGGCTCCGGTGCAGCGATCGGCGCCGCTGGGGGTGCGTTGCTCGGCGGTAGCACAACCTCAGTGATCGGCGGTGCCGCAGTCGGCGCAGCTGGAGGCTACCTGGTCGATCAGAAAAAGAAACGGGATAGTGCGGAATCCGAAAATCAGCGGCTTCAGGAAGAAAACTACCGGTTGCGGCAGCAACAGCGCCAGTAACAGCAGGACAGATCTATAGAGTGGCGTCCATTCAGGACCGGAACTGGTCCGGGTACTGTCACCGGGAATATGAGCCAATTGATAATACGCCGACAGCTCGGCGTCCGAAGGAGCAGCGTCATGAAAATCGAGGGCTGGTTAGGGTTTGTGGGGGCCGCCGTTGTCACCGCGGGCTGGCTTGTGTCGGGACAACTGTGGGCCCAGACGAAGCTGAGCGATGGCTACACACTGGAGGATTTCAGTCTTGGTACCGCGGGGGATCTCGTAGATTTATGTACCCTCGAGCAGAGCCATCCCGATCACGTGGCCGCCAGGGCATTCTGCTACGGCTTTTTCGAAGGCGGCACGCACTACGACGAGGCTATTTCCACTTCCCCCACGTACAAGAAGATTGTCTGCGATCCTCCGGAGACAACACGTACGCAAGCCGTCGAGGTCTTCGTCTCTTACGTCCGGGCCAACCCCCGGTATGCTTCGGAGACACCGGTCGACACGATCTTCCGCGCCCTGGTCGCCAAATGGCCGTGCGCGGCCAGTTAACCGGCATTTCGCTCACTGATGGCGGCAATGCACTATTTGTTAACCCACGAGATTAAATAAGGAGTACACCATGAATTATTTTAAAATGCTTTCCGCGCTGGCGGTCTCTACCCTCCTGGCCACCTTCGCTTCCTTACCGTTCGCCGCAGAGCAGGAAAG
>VAPD01011308.1_pt1 | contig 10450 bp, 8 predicted proteins | sample 3393901 | NCBI WGS metagenome assembly VAPD01 (sample SAMN08290435, study PRJNA428436) | hydrothermal vent metagenome | isolation source: Deep-sea hydrothermal vent chimney | place: Atlantic Ocean: South-mid Altantic Ridge | depth 3034 m m | reverse complement strand
TACCCAGACACCAAATACCGCTACCAACCCCCCCCTTTTTATTAGTCAGAGTGAATGCCCCATAACCAATGACCCCAGGCAAAAGATCTGACACATAACAACGAGACACGACCAGAAAACCGCCGAAACAAAGCTATAAACCTCAACATTTAGGGCTTGTAACCCTAGTCATTAGGGTTTATAGTTTTATATATGCAATTGATTGCACCTTCGCAGATCGACGAGATCTTCCATGCGTTAAACAGCCAGATCGCTGTTGCAGACGGTGAACCTGTTTCCCTGGTTGTTATAGGCGGAACAGCATTGGCTGCGATGGGACTTGTTTATCGAACGACCCAAGATGTTGACGTTCTTGGCGAAGTTATCTTTTAGGGTCACAAACCGCTAATAAAGAAGATCGTGAAATTCCCGGATTGGCTCATTAAAGCAGCAGAAAAAGTGATGCGTGATTTCGATCTACCGGAAACTGGTTGAATATCGAGTTGGCTTCCCAAATAGGATATGGGCTGCCTGAGGGATTCGAGAACAGGTTGATTGAAAAGAAATATGGCTCGTATTTAAGAATATTCTACATCGCCAGGGAAGATCAGATTCATTTCAAACTGAATGCAGCTGTTGATGTGAGCAAATACGAACCACGGCACTTACAGGACCTGATAGCCTTGAAACCAACAGATGATGAAATGCTTACTGCCTCCCTGTGGGTACTGGAACAGGAAACATCGTCAGGATTCCAGAAGGACTTAATAAGACTTCTGATGGAGCAGGGTTATGAAAATGTCGCCGAAAAAATTTAGAGACGAACTTACAAATCACATGCTGGATCTCCATTGGCAACAGTGGACGGTATTTGGTGTGTCTTCTCATTGGAGTCGTACCAGCGATTACATCCTGGATCTCGAAGCTCTCACAGTTTCCACCATAGCTATCGGATTGTGGGATAAACGGCTCTCTCATATCACAATGGAATGGTTGCAGATGAACCGGCAGTGGTTGAACCTGAACCGTGTAAAAAGAATTGGTAAGCTCTTTACCGGATCTGAAACCTGCGAACAGAATCCTCTGGTAGATAGTGCTGTCATGGAAGCTTACCTGGACTTCCTGAAACCATCTCATTCGTTATCGGCGCACAATAGAGGGCACCAAAACGATCAGAGCGACGTTGTTTCTGAACATATTAATTTGATTAATAAGTATGAACCGAGAGGAACTGTCGTTAGCCCGGACATCCGATCCACTTCCCTGCTTCAGTTATTTCTCAGAAGTATTTTCGGTATAGACGCACGCGCGGAGATGTTTCTGTATTTTCTCTGTGGCAGGAGGGGCAACTCGAATTTCATCTCAAGTGAGATCTATTTCGAACAGAAGAACCTTTTAAGGATTTTGAACAATTGGGCAGATGCAGGAGTTATTGAGGAAGATCAGGAGGTCAGCGGTCTGAATTACGGCCTGAAAGCCCCTGCCTTCTGGATGCAAGCACTTGGAATTGACCAGCCCCCCCCATATATCAATTGGGCCCGTCTCTTCCTGTTCCTCGATCGACTTGCAATAGGACTCAAAGCCCCCAAGTTACTTGATGACAGATATCTAGTCTCCTCATTCTTCAGGGATCTGACGCCAGACGCCCAATACGCGGCAAGTATCACTGGCGTTGTTCTGCCTCATGAAAAATCGTTGCATGGAGAAGCCTACTTTGAACCGTTCGCAGAATGTGTTTTTCAGATACTGGAAAAGCTATCTCGTTAATCATTGAAACCAAACCCCGAGACTTCGATGTAGCGAGAAGTTAAGCAAAGCCTTTGCCAAAAAGAGTAAGTGTGATCGGTTCAGGTTGCTTTAAATTGAACAAATGACGTCATAATGTATACTCTGGCACTGTGAAACGCCGTCTTGTCACGACAAAGATAGCTCAAAGCATAACGAAAACGGATGGTGTGACTTCCACCTTCGCTAAAGCTTCCGCCCTTCGCCCTGCCTGTCCTGAGCGACTTTATTAGCCGAAGGGCGCACTGTTTACACACTTCGACTTCAACTTCCCGTCTTCGTTTATAATTACGACGTGGCAAGCGTACTTCGACTGGACAATTGCTGCATCCATTTGGAGGACACCACATGACCCGGCCTCTCTGGATCCCATCACGTGAACGTGTGGCCGGTGCCAACCTGACCGGATTCACCCGGTATGTGAATGACAGGTTCGGTAAGGACCTGGCCGGGTACGATGACCTTTACGCCTGGTCTATCACCTATATCCCCGACTTCTGGGAATCTGTTTGGGAGTACACCGGGATAAAGGCCTCCGTTCCGTATGTTTCTGTTCTCGAGCACCCGGTCATGCCGGGGGCCAAATGTTTTGATGGTGCCCGCCTCAATTTCGCCGAGAATCTCCTTTCGCGACGGGACGAAAAAACCGCCCTGATATTTGTCAAAGAAGGCGGCGAGGTCGTGGAGGAGATGACCTACGCTGAGCTTTATGCAGCCGTGGCAGCTGCGGCACGGTTCTTTGTGGAATCAGGCGTCAAAGAGGGCGACAGGGTGGCTGGGTTTATGCCCAATCGCATCGAGGCTGTAGTCTCCATGCTGGCAGCTGCGAGCATGGGTGCGGTCTGGTCCTCCTGCAGTCCCGATTTCGGTTTCAAGGGGGTCATGGACCGGTTTGGACAGATAAGACCCAAAGTTCTGGTCGCCTGTGACGGTTACTTTTACAACGGCAAGAAAATAGACACCCTTGAGCGTGTGACCCGCGTGGAAGGCGAGATCGACTCTATTGAGAAAGTGGTGGTCGTGCCTTTTGTGAGTGATTCGCCCGATCTGAGCGCTCTACCCAATTCCATCCTCTGGAGCGACGCCCTCGAGAGCGACGCCACGGAGATCGACTTTGTCCAACTTCCCTTCGATCATCCTCTGTATATTATGTACTCCTCCGGCACCACCGGTGTACCCAAATGCATCGTCCACGGAGCCGGCGGAACCCTCCTCCAGCATGCCAAGGAACTCATCCTCCACACGGACCTGACTCACGAGGACACTATCTTCTATTTCACCACCTGCGGCTGGATGATGTGGAATTGGCTGGTCAGCTCCCTTTGCGCAGGAAGTGCGGTTGTGCTTTACGACGGCAGCCCCAATTACCCCGACGAGTCCGTTCTCTGGAAGATGGCCCAGGACCTTAAGATCACAGTTTTCGGCACCAGCGCCAAGTACATCTCCACGCTTGAGAAAGCCGGTCTGAGTCCAGGCTCGCAGTTTGACCTCTCGGATCTCAAGGCGATCCTGTCTACCGGTTCGCCGCTGTCGGTGGAAAATTTCCACTGGGTTTACGAGCATGTTAAACTGGATCTTCAGCTCGCCTCCATCGCGGGCGGCACCGACATCGTCAGCTGCTTCATGTTGGGGTCCCCCATCGATCCCGTGTATCCGGGGGAGATTCAGAAAAGGGGATTGGGTATGAAGGTCGAGGCCTGGAATGAGTCCGGGGAGGCCGTCACGGAGGAGAAAGCGGAACTGGTGTGTACCGAACCCTTCCCTTCGATGCCCATTAATTTCTGGAACGACCCTGACGGAAGTAAGTACCATGATGCCTATTTCGCCTTCTTTCCCGGAGTGTGGCACCATGGTGATTATATCGAGATCACCGATAACGGGGGCGTCATCATGTACGGCCGATCTGACGCTACGCTGAACCCCGGTGGGGTGCGTATCGGCACAGCCGAGATCGACCGTCAGGTGGAAAATATAGATGAGGTCATGGATTCCGTCGTGGTGGGCCAGGCGTGGGAGGACGATGTCCGCGTTGTACTGTTCGTCGTTTTGCGGGACGGCCTGAACCTGGATGAGGGTCTTATGGGTAAGATCAGGGAACAGATCCGCAATAACACGACACCACGGCACGTACCGGCCAGGATCATTCAGGTCCCGGACATCCCACGCACTATATCCGGCAAGAAGGTGGAGATCGCGGTCACCAGGATCATCCACGGGGAGGAAGTAAGTAACAAAGACGCATTGGCGAACCCGGAGAGCCTCGCTTATTTTGAGGATTTAAAAGAGCTGAAAAGTTAACAGACTGGACCAAAAGTCCATGGGAGAGATCCAATGAGCCATGATACACAGGAAATCGTTATCGTCAGCGCATGCCGCACCCCTATTGGCACGTTCGGGGGGAGTTTAAAGGACCTGCGAGCTTACGAGTTAGCGGGTGTCGTTATGACAGAGGCATTGAAGAGGGCTGGCATCGATGGGGCGGACGTCGACGAGGTCATTGCAGGTGACTGCATCCAATGCCCTGATGAGGCCAACACTGCCCGGAACGCGGCCCTGTCCATCGGGATACCGGTGGAGGTTCCGGCCTACACGGTACAGAAACAGTGCTCCTCCTCCATGCAGGCCTTGTCCAGCGCCCGGGCCCAGATCCTTGCGGGCGACGCCGACACCGTTCTTGTGGTCGGGACGGAATCGATGAGCAATGGGCCCTACATATTGCCTGCTGCCCGCTGGGGTCAGCGTCTGCAGGACGGCGCTATGGTGGACTCGGTGTGGGAGATCCTCCACTCCGGGAGCAGTCTGGTGGGCACTCGCATGATCATGGGTCAGACGGCGGAGAATCTGGCCGAAATCCACTCCATCACCCGCGAGGAGCAGGACGAAATAGCCTTGAGGAGCAACAATAATGCCGAGGTCGCGACGACATCGGGACGATTTGCAGAGGAGATCACGCCGGTAACCATCAAGGGCCGGAAGAGTGACACCGTGGTGGATACCGATGAGCATACCCGCTTCGGCATGAAGATGGAGGATCTATCCAGGCTCAAGCCGATCTTCGCCGAAGGTGGGTCTGTGACAGCCGGAAACTCGTCCGGATTGAACGACGGGGCGTCCGCTGCTGTTGTGATGAGACGCTCTGTGGCTGACGAGATGGGAATTGCGCCCCTGGCCCGCATCGTTAATCAGTCCAGCGCCGGCGTTAAGCCGGAGATCATGGGCTATGGTCCGGTGCCCGCTACAGAAAAGGTGCTTCACAGGGCGGGATTGAGCCTTGAGGACATAGGACTTATCGAGATCAACGAGGCGTTCGCCGCCCAATACCTGGCGTGCGAGAAGGGATTGGGGCTGGACAGGGAGAGGGTCAACGTCAACGGGTCCGGGATCGGGCTGGGTCACCCCATTGGTGCCACGGGACTCAGGATCGTGGTCAGCCTTATCCATGAAATGAGAAGGCAGGGTGAGCAATACGGCCTGGCCGCACTATGCGTCGGCGGTGGCATGGGCATGGCTACCGTACTGCAATCAGTGGAGTAGGGGAAGGATCCAGCCTTCGGCTGGAGTCCTGCTGGCCTTTGGCCAGAGTTCCAGGGTTCAGGTTCCAAGTTCCAGGAGCAATGGGGTCAGGTCCTGCCTTCTTACCTTTTCTAATATCAGGCAATTTTTCCTCAAAAGGTAAGAAGGCAGGACCTGACCCCAATATACAATATCTTCCTCTTAACTTCCGGAGGGACTAACTTTACAAAACTCGTTCCAACAATATAAAATCTGTATAAGCTTCCTGGGGGAAATTGGGGATCTCATAGATATCCGATGTTGTTGATCAAGCCGCTTTTCTGTCAGAGCGCAAATCTGGTGTCAGAGCGCTCTTCACAGGACAACCTCTTCCGGACTGCATCGCTGCTCGAACATTATCTTCCCCCTTAGCAAAATTGTTTATGGACCTTTGAACGATCCAGAACCTTTTTCAGGGGTAAGGTCATCAAACCGTCAGGCATACATCGTGTCTATTCAATCGCAAGAATTGCGCTGGGAATCTGTCTGTTCACAGGCATTGCGGATTCGGTTCAGGCCGAAGACTACGCCCTTACAGTCTATGGCGGCCGCGTTACCGAGGAGCGGTTCATGGAAGCCCTTACCTTGAACGTCAATTTCGTCGATGCCTATGTCGTGGTTGGGGCGTTGGCATGGACCATGGCACACCTTTACGATGGAGCCCTCACTCTGGAGATCGAAGGGCAGGTTGCTAAATATTACGGAGATCAGGAGCACTTCGAGCTCAACCTTCCGGTGGCCGCCCGCTGGCACAAATTTGCCTGGAATAGAACAGTTGACACGAGCATCGCGTTTGGGCTTGGGCCTTCCTGGGCATCAGAAGTGCCCGAAGTGGAGCTAGTGCTCAACAATTCAAGCCAACAGTTTCTTGTCTATTGGTTTCTCGAATTCGCTTTTGGTCCACCTGACACAGATTGGGCCACGGTTTTCCGCCTGCACCACCGCTCCACTGGCTTTGGTCTCGTAGGTGAGAATGGTGGTGCAAATACGCTGGCTGCCGGCCTGAAGTTTCGATTTTAAAATAAAGAGTAGGCTGGCTGGCCGCTGGCCTACGGCCTGTGTTTCAAGACCCATGACCCATGTGTATCGGTCCAAGGCCCAATGTCTAACCACGCCTCTGGCGTGGCAGGCGTCCAAAGTGGGTTGAATCAGAATTAAGGAGTCAGGAGTCAGAATCCATAAACAGTTATCGTGAGGAATACAATGACGAAGCGATCTTATAAGATTGCTTCGTCGCGACAAGATGGCGTGACAAGCGCAATGACTTTTTGAAAGTGCAAGGTTAACATAGGTTAACTAGCATGAGGCTGAGGTCAGACCTCAATTTAATCATTTTTGCTCATCTTCACGGGGTGCTGCGTCCTCTGCCGTGAGCAGCTCCCTCTTTTCAACTGCGGACCAGGTACCCACAATCAGCTTAAATCGGACTTCCAGACCGCCACCGCTTCCCTGCTTCCACGGTTCGGTGAACAGGTCAATGGCTCTGTTCGCCTTCCGGTAATACAAACTGTACCCGGCACGGAAAAGGTAAGTTCCATCTGATTCTTTACTGAAGAGCGTTGGCTCTCCGTATACCCGGTAAGCCTGGCCGGCACCTTCATGACACCTGTGGGTTGCGCGGTCGAAGGTGCTTACAGGTTGGATACCTCGTTGGTTATCCGAGGTTGAATTGCGTATGTCCAATTCTAATGACTGTTGGTAAAGAAAGTAGTGTTTTGCGGCCTCCATTAGGCCGGAGGGAAGGGTTTCTGCCGCAGCAGGCATTGTTGAAAGAACGAAACCTGCGGAGACTAACAGGCAAATAAATATCCTGAATGTCCTGTCCAGTAGCTCTCCCCGCCAGTTTATATTAACCATTTCGGGTCAATATTACAGGAAGCAGGATGATACTGCCAGCCGTTGGCTGGAGTATGGCCACGCTTATGCGTAGAGTTTCCAGTTTCGGGTTTCTAGTTTCGGGTAAAATCAAATTTTTTCAGGTGTTGGAGTATGAATTATGATGTTACGGAGTGTGTCCGTGTGAGATGTCATCATTCATTTCAGTTACTGAAAATGTATATTGCTTGACATTAAATCAGACCTGATCTAAGTTATCATCTGATGATAAGTGTGTATGGGGTAATAACCATTGTCGGCCGATTTCACCTTAGAGGAGTTGTTGTTGCCGCTGGATGGCACGGTATATTACAGGGAGGACGGATACTGGATGAAATTTGAGGTGCGGAAAGTGGAACCAGGTCCCAAAATACCTCATGGCATCCGATACAGTTTGACACTACATGACAGCAGTAATGAAAGGATTCCCGGCTTTGATAATGCCCATGGGATCAAGCCAAAAAAGGGCAAACTTGGAGCGCGAAAAATAACATGGGATCACAAACACAAAAAAGATCAAGTTGAGTTCTATGAATATCAATATGCATCCTGATTATTAGAGGATTTCTTTAAAGCAGTAGAAGAAATGACCACAAATACGTGAGGTGATGAATATGTCTCAAAAAGCCATGAGGGTTGGCATCATGTCCAAAGAAGATTTCAAAAACAGGGCGATGTCGATTGCCAGGGGTGAATACACCCCCCCAAAGAGCGAACCCAAAATATGGTTTGAGTCCGTACAATCCCTGGCTCAAGTGTTGAGTACTCAAAACCAGGCCCTTCTAAGTACAATTATAGAATGCAGACCGACTTCGATTAAAGAACTTGCGAAATATTCTGGTAGAGAAGTGAGCAATTTATCTCGCACATTGCGCACTATGGAGCGCTACGGCATTGTTGAATTGAAGAAAGAAGACAGATCCAAGCGACCAATTGTAAAGGCTCGAAAATTCAGAGTTGATTTGGCCATTTAAGAGAAAGCTAAAAAGGAGGGTGGGGTAGTATTTGCCAGCCGTCGGTTGGGGTCCCATGACCCAAGACCCTGGTATGTTGGTCCAAGGTCCAAGGCCCAACGTCCAAGGTCGTGATGCGTGATGAGTGACACGTGATGAGTGAAACTAGGCTCTGGGCTCTGGGCGTTGGGCTCTGGGCTAGCAAACAGCTCAATAACCTTACTCTTTCTCTCCCCCTTGGGACGACGTAGCTTTATGCGAAGGCGCCTGGTGGGAGAGGATGGAGGAGAGGGGGATATATAATATTCCAATGTCTAATGCTCTAATGCTCTATCCCCTTACCCCCAAACCCCCATACTCCCTTACCCGTAAACTCTGTGCCGCTCTGTGCCCTATCTGCCTGCCCTGAGCCTGTCGAAGGGTGGTTCAAGACAAACATTCCGGCTGTGCTAGGGGATATTTTTCCGCACCCAATTGATAAATCGTCGAGCCTGCTCTACAAGGTCTACAGCTTCCTTTTCACTTAATTCTCTGCTCTCATACTGAATCCGGTTTTTCTTCGAAATAATCCGGGAAAAGCGGTTTGCCTGGGCACTCCATTCTTTTGAAGTGTCCGTTGCGATCGATTTCAGCAAAGCAGCTGTGTCGCCATGATCCTGCGAAGTTGATCTTATCCCTGCCAAAAAACTTGAGAGTGAGTCAGCAGCAGAAATTACTGCCTGAATTGCTAGCAAGCCTGCGACATTCCAGTTGTCAGTTGAAAGAGCGGTAATCGAACCCTCGAAAAATTCATTGGCCTTGGAAAGGTAGTTTTTTGATTCATGATTACTTACTTTTGTAGTTGGTCTCTTCTTTGCCATAGTTGCTTATGAGAGATTCGATAGACGTGCCAACCACGACTCTTCCATCTCTCACAATTGCTTTTAGTAGAGAATCACCCTCCTTTAGCCGCTGTTGAAAATCGTTTTGTGTGATTGTAAAGATAGTGGGCGTAATTCCAGTTGCATCTGTCAGAAAACCGATCTGATCTGCAATTACCTTTTCGGCATTCTCCCTGATTTCGGTATCGGCAACAACCACACAGAGGTCGAGATCGCTGCCATGCACTTCTTCTCCCCTGGCAGTGCTGCCAAATAGAATAATGGATTCTGCAATATCACCGATATTTCCCGCAAAGTTTTGAAGCTGTTCTTCCAGTAGCTTGCCCTCGTATGCAAATAATGGCTCCAGCAATCGCTCATTAATGATATTGCCAGACCTCAGTTTGTAAAGTTTGGCACGTACAACTCTTCTTACCGTCAGCATATTCAGTGCAGCCAGGCGATCCAGGGCTCTCTGGCAGGTAGCTGGATCCAATTCTGCGAGCTGTGCTACCTGGCGCCCAGTAAGGTCAATCTCAGTCTTTGCGAGAACACGGAGGACTTTAATGTTAGACGGAGATCCAAATATGTCGTTAAGGGGGTTTGTAAACTTCAAAATAGTGCCCTCATTAGCTGCTCAGATTGGTTTTTAATTGAAAGATAGCAACACAGCAGTGTTTCATAAATGATTCATTATGTTTCAATTACGAAACACAATGTAGCTATATCGAAACATCTGGTTTCTGTCAAGCTAACGTCTGATCTGGTTCCAGGTTCCAAATAACGATTCACAAGATTGCTTCGTCTCTACGTTCCTCGCAATGACTGTTCATAGCGCCCTTCGCACTACGCCCTACTCTTTACACTATCACCCGAAGAGTGTTCCCTTTCACCTGAAAAACAGATAAGTTGTACCCATGTATTCACTACCTTCCATAGGTGCCAACGAATTCGCGATTTTCTTCATTGTCTTATGGATAATGGTACATTTCCTTATTTCGCGGCTCACCGGCTGGGCAAGGATGGCAGGTCATTACCCTGATATGGGTGGTTTTTCAGGAAAAAAGTGGCGATTCCAGACCATCACAACACGAAGGGGGATGGGATATAGGGGAAGTGTAAATGTCGGAGCAGACGCCAGGGGGCTTTACCTTTCTGTGTTTTTCCTATTCCGCTTCGGGCACCCACCGATTTTCGTTCCGTGGCGCGATATAACCATCACTGAAAAAAAGATATTCAAAATACAGCTGCTGGAATTACGGTTCAGGAAAACCGAAAATCTGTCTGTACGGATCGTTGCAAAGCTGGGAGATCGTCTTGCTGGGGCTGCCGGTTCGAACTGGCCAGGGGTAAAGTCAGTGCGCAGGGCGTAGGGCGCAGGGCGTGGAGGATAGGGCAGGGCACAGGGCGTAGGGCGCAGGGCGTGCAGGATAGGTCAGGGCGCAG
>VAPD01014446.1_pt1 | contig 10464 bp, 9 predicted proteins | sample 3393901 | NCBI WGS metagenome assembly VAPD01 (sample SAMN08290435, study PRJNA428436) | hydrothermal vent metagenome | isolation source: Deep-sea hydrothermal vent chimney | place: Atlantic Ocean: South-mid Altantic Ridge | depth 3034 m m | reverse complement strand
GGCGCTGCGCCTCTTTATTGCTTTTTGACATACGCTTTATTTATGTAATGCCGCTACAATGGTTGATTCTATTTGCTCTGGTTTTGTTAGTGGTGCAAAGCGTTTAATGGCTTTACCATCTTTGCCAATTAAAAACTTGGTAAAGTTCCATTTTATTTTGCGGGTGATAAAGCCTGGTAATTCGGACTTTAGATGTCGAAAAACGGGGTGTGCGTGTTCGCCGTTTACATCAACTTTGCTCATCATTAAAAAGCTGACACCATAGTTGATTAGACAGCCCTCTTTTATTTCTTTAGCGTCACCGGGTTCTTGCTTACCAAATTGATTACAGGGAAAACCTATAATTACTAAGCCCTTATCATGGTATTTTTCATGTAGCTTTTGGAGTCCTTCATACTGTGGCGTAAAACCGCATTCACTGGCTGTGTTTACCACGAGCACAACCTTATTTTCAAAGTCGGAAAAGTCGATAGTTTGGCCTTGAAGGCTAGTAGCAGAAAGTTGGTAAAATTCGCTCATAATGATAACTTTTTATTATTGTTACACTGATTCTAACTTGCTTGAGATTTTTCTAAAAGCGTAAATTTTAATCAGTGAATGCATCGGTTAAATGTTCTATCAGCAAACGTACGCGAAATGGTAATAGATCTTTGCGAGGGTATACTAACCAAGATGCATTATCGCTGACTTGAAACTCATCAAGTACACTCACTAATTGGCCATTACTTAAATAAGGTTCAACAATATCCAGAGCAAGGTGTGCAATACCAACACCCGCAACAGCAGCATTTAAAATAGCTTGTGGATGGTTGCTACGCCAATTACCATCAATGCGAACCTCTTTAACTTGATTATCAATATTAAATCGCCAGCGTTTTCGCATGGTAATTAGACAGTTATGCTCAGTGAGATCAAAAGGTGTATTAAGAGTTGGGTGATTAGCTAAATACTCTGGGCTTGCTACGAGTGTCATTACGCGTTTACAGAGTGGTCGTGCAATTAAATTTGAGTCTTGCATTCTGCCAAAGCGAATAGCTAAGTCAAAACCTTCTTCAACTAAGTTAACGTTACGACTATTAAAGTCGAGGTCGACTTCAACCTCAGGGTAGCGTTTGACAAACTCTGCGACTTTGGGGGCGACTTGGTTTGCTACAAATTCGCCAGCACCTGTAATACGTATTAGGCCTTTTGGTTGGCGTTGCTCGCCCTGTAATTGATTGTTTGCATCAATCAATTCTTGGCGTATCGCTTTTAATTTAACGGCGTATTCACGCCCTGCATCAGTGAGGCTAATTTTTCGTGTGGTGCGTTGAAATAATACGGAACCTAAACGATTCTCCAGCTGTTGTACTTGCCGACTTATGTGTGAGGTGGATACTTCCATAGCCTTGGCTGCATGCGTAAAGCTACCATGCTCAACGACATATAAGAACTCTTCTAAGCCTTGCCACATTTTCGACCCTTAGGATGCTGCATTTAATTACGACTAGTTTATGATGATTATTGTTGCATGTCTGCAAAAGTGATTATTTATTTCCATCCTTTATCCCTATATAAAAATAACTACAATAGCCGGGTCACTGATTAATACTCACAAATATGAGAGAGTAAGCATGTTAAATTTTAGCTTTGAGAATCCAACCAAAGTTCATTTTGGTGAACAACAAATTAAAGAAATTCAAAATGAGATCCCAAAAAATGCCAAGGTACTGGTTACTTATGGCGGCGGCAGCATTAAGAAAAATGGTGTGTATGATCAAGTTAAAACCGCATTAAGCGAGCATGCTTGGTTTGAGTTTGCAGGTATTGAACCAAACCCTAGCTACCAAACGTGCATGAAAGCAGTCGAACTAGTTAAAGAGCAGCAAATTGACTACATCCTCGCGGTTGGTGGTGGTTCTGTAGTTGATGGTAGCAAATTCATCGCAGCTGCAGCTGAGTTTGCTGGCGAACCATGGGATATTTTAGCAAAAGGCGCTGAAGTAAAGTCAGCAGTCGCATTGGGTGTTGTTTTAACCTTACCTGCAACAGGGTCTGAATCGAACACCTTCAGCGTGGTATCAAACTTAGAGACACAAGATAAACTGCCGTTTGCTAGTGAGTTTGTGCGTCCTCGTTTTGCTGTGCTAGACCCTGCTGTGACATTCTCATTACCTGAGCGTCAGGTAACGAATGGTATTGTTGATGCGTTTGTGCATACGATGGAACAGTACCTAACTTATGATGTGGGTGCCAAATTACAAGATCGCTTTGCTGAAGGGATTTTAATGACACTTATCGAAGAAGGTCCCAAAGCATTCTCTGAACCCGATAACTACCAAGTGCGTGCTAATATTATGTGGTCAGCGACTATGGCACTCAATGGTCTAATTGGTGCTGGCGTTCCGCAAGCCTGGGCAACTCACATGATTGGTCATGAAATGACTGCTGTGTATGGCTTGGATCACGCTCAAACATTAGCGATTGTATTACCACGTATGATGGCAGAGCAAAAAGACACTAAGCGTGGCAAGTTATTGCAATATGCTGAGCGAGTATTAGGCCTTGATATTAGCGATGAAGATACGGCAATTGATAACGCGATAGCTGCAACAGAAGCATTTTTCCACAGTGTTAAAATGCCAACTCGCTTAAGCGATTACGAGTTGGATGAAAGTGTTGCCGATAAACTTGTGGCTCAGCTTGAGCGTCATGGTATGACGGCTCTTGGTGAGCGCGAGCAAGTTACGCTTGAGAAAAGCCGCGCGATTTTACTTGCAAGTGTCTAACTTAAGATTATAAATAATCCCATCCCTGCCAGTGTTGTGTAGTAAATATTGTGTGTTTTATAAGCGACAATAACGGATACGATTGCAGCACTTAGGTAGGGATTTTGCCAATCTAGATTTATCCCTTCGTCATTAATAAACACAATGGGTACCCAAATTGCGGTGAGTACTGCAGGGGCACTAAAACTTAAAAATTGCTGCATTTTCGGGCCGACTTTAAACGGTAGCGTACGGTGTAAAAATAAGTAACGGGTGAAGAAGGTGATACACGCCATCAATAAAATAGTCATCATCATTGTACGTGCTCCTCTTTTGCTCGCCAGCGACTAATTACATAACCCACCGTCATAGCGATAAGGGCCGCTGTGACTAGCCACAGTTGAAAGCCTTGGCTTTTCAATAGCGTTGCAACTGCACCTGCGGTGATCACGGTCGCCAAGGTAGCAAGGTTCTTTACGCCAGGAATAACTAAAGCAATAAAAGTGGCTGCAATGGCAAAATCAAGGCCAAGATTTGTTAAATCGGGGAGCAAGCTTCCCGCGACTATGCCTAGCAGGGTCCAAATATTCCACGCAATATAAAAACTAAACCCAGCACTTAAAGCATAAATAAGGCGTACTTTTGTTCGATAAGCTTTACGATGGTGCGAGAAAGCAAATAATTCATCAGTGAGAACAAAACTAACGGGGAGCCGCCAACGAAAAGGCTGATCGATGACCTTGTGGCGTACTGCCAAGCCATATAAAAAGTGCCGCGAGCTAATAATGAGTGTGGTAAACAAAATAGTTAAAAGCGGCGTATTGCCAGCCATTAATTCTATGGCGACCAACTGTGCAGACCCTGCAAATACCAGTAACGACATCGCTTGTGTTTCAAATGCGCTAAACCCATTTTGAATTGCTAAAGAGCCACATAAAATACCCCAAGGTAGTACCGCAAGACATAAAGGAAGCATGTCAAAAAAACCTTTAAGTAAGGCTTTTAGAATGGGTTTTTGCATCTTATCGCTCTTGTTTGTTGTTATGGCTCAGATCAAAACACCTATTATTGGAGTGTGTCAAAATCGTCGAAGTTTGCAATAATATACATTTCTTAGGGAGGGTTACAATGTCTAAAGTTAAAGTATGGGATGGCTTTATAAGAAGTTTCCATTGGTTGTTGGTTGCGGCTATCGCGACACTTTATTTTAGTGCCGAAGAGGGCATGCTTGAGCTGCACTTTGCAGCAGGGTATTTCACCCTTGCATTGCTAGTTACTCGTCTTATCTGGGGTCTTATTGGTAGTAAAACTGCGAGGCTCTCAGCACTAATTCACTCTCCTGTTGCTGCAATTAAGTCGTTCACGAGTAGTGAACACAAAGCGGGACATGGTGCGGCTGGTAGCTATATGGTGATAGCCTTTTTTGCTTTGCTCATCGTGCAATTAAGCTCTGGCTTAATGACGAGTGACGATATATTAACGGATGGCCCGCTGGTGGCGCATGTATCCTCAGATACCGTGGAGTTTGCAGGTTGGTTGCATCATCTTAATTTTGATATTTTGTTGTATGCCATTGTTTTGCATGTTTTGGCGATTGTTATTTATCGTATAAAGGGTAAGAATTTAGTAAAGCCTATGCTTACGGGCAGTAGCGATCAAATCTCAGTCACGGAGCCTGTGACTAAATCACCCGTTATGGCATTCGTTATTTTTGCCGTGTGCTTAGTGGTGTTATTTACGACTTGGGGAGCAGAACCTTTAAATTACTTGTTTGGCTAAGGTGCTTCAAAACATTAAAAAGGCGCTGATAAGCGCCTTTTTTGGTCAACGTTTTTTGCTAGTCTTTGAACGACTTATGGCAATCTTTACAACCTTTAGCCCATGCGCCAAATGCTTTACCAATAACTTTTTGGTCGCCACTTTGTGCTGCAACTGCTAGTTCATCAGCATACTGTTGGAAAGCAACGGCTTTTTTCATGAAGGTTTCGTTGTCGCTCCATACAGCTGCAAGTGCAGATGTATGGCCCTTATCAGAACCCGCTACGAAAGCTTCCCAAGGCATTTTTGATAGTGCTGCTGCATTGTTTGCACGCATCTGAAAACGTTCTGCATCAAAAGGTACTTTTCCTTTTAGCATATCGCCCATATCACCAATTTGTACGCGAATCATTGAAAATGCCGCTTGGCGGTATTCGATAGCGTCACTTGGCTCTTCAAATACAGAGTCTGCCGATGCGCTAAGTGCCATAGTCGACAGTATCGTACCTAATACTAATTGTTTTAATTTCATTCCTTTTGCCCCTTAATATGTCATAAAGATAAATTAACCGAGTTTTATCTCAGCTAAATAGATTATTCAAGTGTAATGCGGTTAATCTTAACTTAAGTTTAATTTAATCATTTATGTCAATGTCTGCGAAGATCATACCACGGCGCATACTTCGTGTTGCTAAGAAAACTTCACCAAGTAGTGATAAAAAGGCAAAAATGAGTAATGCCATTGCTGCAACAAAGCAGCTGGCAATCGTCACACTTAAATTAATAGATTGAATGTGTGATAAAAATAGACACATGACCACAGCACAGACAAGTAGAGCACTAAGTACGCTTAAGCTAAATGCAATATGGATACAGCGCGAGCGTTTGAGCAAAGCTCTTAATTCGGTCGTTAATGATAGATTAAAATCTTCGTCGGTACTTACTTTTAGCTTTCGCTCAAGCTGTCTTGCACGGTCAGTAATGCGTGCAAGGCGATTAGATAAAACCCCCAGTGTTGCAGCAATACCAGTAATTAAGAAAACGGGGGCTACGGCTGTTTGGATTACCTTTGCCATCGTTAAAATGTTAATGACGTCTGAGTTCATTTCGTCTCGCTTTACGTTAAAAAATACAATATTCGTTTACAAACATTTACAACCCGCTGTTTTTTATAAATTATTTTAAAAACAATGGGTTTGAAACGATGTTGTGTCTATTTTTGTGGTTATTGTAATCATAATGTAATTATTTTGTTGTTCCTATTTGTGGTCCCGTTTTATATTGACGGCGAAACTCAGTTTCAATCACTGTCAAAACGATAACATAACATATCCTAGGGGACCCTATGTCTAATAATCTAATAAAAAGAACAACAGTCGCACTCGCTGTTGCAAGTGCAATGTGCGCAAGTGCTCAGGCAAATGATTTTTCAAAGTATAACCTAGCGGGTAAAAAACTAATTAAGCCAGTCGCTGTTACTAAACAAGAAAAAAATGTAAAAGGTGAAGCAACAAGCTGGCTGGTTAAACTCAAAGCACCTGCAACAGTTAACGCAACAACCATGGGTGCTGATATTGCCTCAGTACAAGCGGTTGCTAAGACGGCACAAGCATCAGTAGAACAAACTATTGAGAGTATGGATTTACCTGTGCAAGTTATTGCTAAAACATCAACACTTGTTAGCTCAGTTGTTGTAAATGGTAGCAAGCAAAATGTCGCAATGCTTTTATCGAATCCTCAAGTTGAAGAGATATATCCTGTCTATGACTATGAGCTACATGTTGCTGGTAGTGCGGATTATATTGAAGCAACCCCACTTGTCTCAAATGGCTTAGCAACAGGTCAAGGGGTACGCGTAGCTGTACTTGATACAGGTATTGACTACACCCATACGGCATTTGGCGGCGAAGGCACAGATGCAGCCTATGCGGCAGCGACGGCCGATCCAACAACGGTTGATTGGCCGCAAGGAAAAGTATTAGGCGGCTATGATTATATAAATGATGATGCTGATCCGATTGATGTGATCACTAACCATGGTACCCATGTATCTCACTCGGTAAATGGTATTGCGCCAAATGTGGATCTGTTTGTTTATTCTGTGTGTACAGATCGCTCTTGTCCTGGCTTAGCACAATTACTTGCATTAGAGAACGCGATGGATCCAAACGGTGATGGTGATATTTCTGATCGTGTAGATGTAATTAACATGTCTTTGGGTGGTGATTACGGAGATATTGCTACCGATGCAGTAGGCCAATTGATCAATGAAGCCGTTAAGCTAGGCACAAACGTGGTTATCTCTGCTGGTAATGATGGTGCATATCCATTTATTGTTGGTGGCCCAAGTACCAGTGAAAATGCACTTTCTGTAGGTGCTATGACTCACCCTAGTGAACCTGATAATGTATTCACCAATGATTTAAATGGCGAAGAAATCGAAACGGGTTTAGCATCATTCGGAAATACAGATGCGTTTGTCTTGACCAGCGAAGACCATGAGTTAGTTTACCCAAGTGACAATGCAACGGCATGTGTTGACTTTGCTGAAGATGTCGATTTTACCGGTAAAGGTGTCATTATTGATCGTGGTGAATGTGGTTTTTCTGCTAAAGCATTGCGAGCACAGCAACGCGGGGCTGCTTATGTCATTATTGCGAATAATGCAGAAGGCAGGGCGCCTGGCATGTCAGCGGGTCCAGAAGCTGATCAAGTAACTATTCGTGTTATCTCGGTAACTCAAGGAGTAGGGCGTCAACTAAAAGAGCAGCTAGCGGCAGGTGAGCAGCCTGAATATCACTTTCAACTTGAAAAACTTGTTCTTACAGGAGCAATTGCGGGCTTTACTTCTCGTGGTCCATCAATGGGTGGCTTGCTTAAGCCAGAGATTACAGCGCCAGGTGTGAATATTATGACAGCACATCCAGGGCTTGGTGATGGGTTAACTGGCGTATCGGGTACATCTTTCTCTGGGCCTATTACCGCAGGTGCTGTGAGCCTCTTAAAAGAAGCACAACCAGAGCGTAATGCGTTAGAGCTCAAAGCGACACTAATGAATACGGCAAACTTAGATGTCACCATGGAACCTCGATTTTTGAATCCAAATGCAGAGTTAGCGCCTATTAGCTATATTGGTGCAGGTTTAGTGGATGTTAATAAAGCTGCTAACTTACCTGTTGCTGCATGGGCTGCTGATACTAAACAAGCGGCACTTTCATTTGGTCTGGTTAACGCTTCTGAGACTGTTGAATTAACAAAAACTATTCAAGTTAAAAACTTCTCGAATGAAGTGAAAGTATATTCGTTATCACTTGAGCAGCGTTATCAAAATGACATAGAGCGTGGTTCATTTTCATTAGAGTACCCTGAAACCATCACCGTTCCTGCTGGTCAAACAATGTCATTTGATGTGACGGCAACAATCGACCCTGCTACGTTGCCTGAGTGGACATTGACAGATGATAATATTGGTTCGCAAGCGACAACAGCAGATCTAACTAACTTGGAATTAGATGGTGCGTTAGTTTTCTCTGATGGCGATGAGCCAGCTTTCCACTTGGTTTATCACGTGTTACCAAAAGCGAATGCTGCCATGAGCTTTACACCAGTTGAAACTGAAAGTGGTGTAGCGCATCAGTTGACTAATACAGGCGCGACAACGCTAAACCCTGTTTTTGCACCAACAGTGATGACTGATGATATTGATGAAGCGCATCGCTTTGATCTAGCGGGAGCATCGATTGAAACATTCCCAGTTACGGCGGATATCTGTGAAAGCGGTTATGTGACTTTAACAACCGTTATTCTAAATGAGGGTATTACTCACTCATACGTTGCGGGCTTAATGGCTGACTTTGACCTTGATCAAGATGGTACATACGATGTAACAGTACAAAATGGTAAGCTTGAATGGTTTTTTGAAGATATTGAGCCGGGCACAGCAATCACCTTCACTCATGGTTATGGCAGCGCTTCTGGACAACTGGATAATATCTTTCAAATTATAGGTAATAATCATTTGACTCTACAAAGTTGTTTGGAGGCGTTTGGCTTAACGGCGGATGACCTAGACAATGTAACTGCAAATGTTCGTTTTAGAACAGAGGAAGAGTTGTGGACACCACTGGCGACAAACCTAGGTGATGTTGCTATGGGAACTTATACGTTCAGTGATGCATCTAAAAATGTCTACGCGGCCCTAATTGATGATGCTGGGAATGCTGTCAGCTCATTAGCACCTGGAGAGTCTGCAACTATGCTTAATGCTGGCGCTGATTTCTTAATTTTATCTGATTCAGGTTCGAAAGCATATGTTGCTACTCCGCAAAGTGATGCTAACACCTCGCCTGTTTTAGCGGATGCTGAGTTCTCAGTGGATGAAAATGCAGAGAATGGTACGGTAATTGGCACGTTAGAAGCTAGTTTTGGTGCAGACCTTGCCAGCCCTGTTTCTGAGTTTATTGTTATCAGCTCGACTTCTACAGCTGTTTCAGTCACTTCCGAAGGTGATGTTGTGGTAATGCAACAAGATATTTTGGATTATGATGCAGGAATGACAGCCATTGAACTTGAAGTTGTTGTCAGTGATAAGTCAGGCAATATCTCGGATCCCGCCATGGTTACTGTACTTGTAAATAATCTTGCAGATGAAGCATCTGAGATGCCAGCAGAACCTGCTCCTACAGCAAATAGATCGCGTTCATCGGGTTCTCTTGCATGGTTAGCTCTTTTAGCTGCACCGTTTGCATTTGTGCGTCGCCGTAAGCAAAAGTAGATAATCAATACGTTTGAATAAAGGGAGCTGTAGCTCCCTTTTTACATTGCTTCACAAAGCCTACTTATATCGTGACTTAATTTTACTTATATTAAAGTCGGGATAAAAAATAACTCAGGAACCCCATGAAAATTAGTCACTCTCTTTGTTTATTGGCTGTACCACTCGCCATTGTTGCGGCGTGTAACAAAATTCCTAATTCTGTACATGAATCCAGCGCATTTTCTGCTGTAGAAAAAGTGAACACGTTGGCACCTGTGGCTAACAAAGTACCTTATGAGATGACTCTTCATGGTGATACCAGAGTTGATAACTATTATTGGATGCGTAACGATACTCGCACTGACCCACAAGTTCTTGCCCATTTAGCAGCTGAAAATAGTTATGTAGAAAAAATGATGGCTCATACAGATGCTTTACAAAATAAGTTATTTGAAGAGCTGAAAGGGCGTATTGAAAAAGATGATGAATCAGTACCTGTAAAAAAGGGAAGCCATTATTATTTTTCACAAACTCATGGTGATAATGAATATCCGGTTTATATACGAAGTACTGATAAGCAAGGACTGCATCAGCAGGTTATTTTAGACGTAAATAAGCTTGCGCAGAATCATGATTATTTTGCAGTAACAGGGCTTGATGTAAGCCCAAATGGCGCTTTATTGGCCTATGGTGAAGATACGTTAAGTCGACGTATATACACGGTAAAAGTTAAGGACTTGACTACTAATCAATTATTGCCGGATACAATTGAAGGCAGCGAAGGTGATGTTGTTTGGGCGAATGATAATAAAACCTTTTATTATATTAAAAAAGACCCACAAACTTTACTGGGATACCAAGTTTTTCGGCACAGGTTAGGCACGTCTCAAGCGGATGATGAGTTAGTGTACGAAGAGCATGACACTAGTTATTATACCAGTATTGAGAAGAGTAAAGATCACCAAGAAATTTATATCAAGCATAGTAGCACGAGTGCCTCTGGGGTATCGGTTATTGATGCAAACGATATCAGTGCCATGCCAAAACGTTTAATTGCACGTGAAACTGGACTTGAGTATGACATTAAGAAATTAGGTGATTGGTACTACATAGTCACTAATTTAAACGCCGTAAATTTTCAATTAATGAAGGTGCGTCGTGAACAAGCTCACGATAAAGCAAATTGGCAAACGCTGGTTGCTG
>VAPD01007751.1_pt1 | contig 10476 bp, 10 predicted proteins | sample 3393901 | NCBI WGS metagenome assembly VAPD01 (sample SAMN08290435, study PRJNA428436) | hydrothermal vent metagenome | isolation source: Deep-sea hydrothermal vent chimney | place: Atlantic Ocean: South-mid Altantic Ridge | depth 3034 m m | reverse complement strand
GCCAGCAGGTGCGAGCAGGCTTGTCGCTACAACTGGTTTTTATCCGGGGCTGTATGTTTGGTTTCGGTGGGCGCAGCGTCTGCGACCACGGGTAGAAAATTCATTGCCAGCACACGGTAAATGGGTTCCGGGCACACCAGGCGTGACGTCATGTAGGCAATAAAGGACGTGGCCATCAGCGGCAGCAGCAGGTTGTGGTTGTCGGTCATTTCCATGACGATAACGAACGCCGTAATCGGGGTCTGTACCACGCCGGTGAAATAGCCCACCATGCCGAGAATGATGATGGCCGACACCGGCAGGCTCGGCATCCAGCTGGCGATTTCCGCGCCCACACCAGCGCCGGCGGCCAGCGAGGGTGCGAAGACGCCGCCCGGGATACCGCTGAGATAGGAGAACAGGGTGGCCAGCATTTTCATCAGCGGATAGCTCTCCGGTAATGTGCTGGCGCCGGTGATGATGGCCTCCGCCTCCTGGTAGCCAGTGCCGTAGGCGGTGTTGCCGGACAGGAAACCTGTGCTCGCAATGCCCAGGCCGCAGACAATGGCAACCGCTACGGGGCGGCGTTTCAGCAACGGCGCAAGGCGGCGCGAACCCTGGATCAGTGCGGTACTGAACAGGCCGCCCAGCAATCCCCCGACCACACCACAGACCAGTACCGGCAGCAGGAACTGCGAGGTTTCCAGAATCGCCGAGGTGGAACCGAAATAGGTATAGTTGCCCTGGATGGCGATGGCGGTAACGCCCGCCAGTAATACCGCAGTCAGCACTACGCCGCTGGTGCGTTCCTCGAAGGAACGCCCCATTTCCTCCACCGCGAACAGGATACCCGCCAGAGGTGTATTGAAGGCAGCGGCGATACCCGCCGCGCCACCCGCCAGTATCAGCCCCTTGTCCATATAGTGGTGCGGGAATCTGGCAAACCGGCCCAGCGAAAACATGATAGCTGCACCAATATGTACAGTCGGGCCCTCGCGGCCTATAGAAGCGCCGCTCAGCAGGCCAAGCAAAGTCAACAGGATTTTTCCGAAAGCGATGCGAAATGAAAGCAGTACCGTGCGGGACGCGTGCTCAGGTATTTGTAGCGCTGCGATGGATTGTGGAATACCGCTCCCTTGTGAACCAGGGAAGAACCGGCGTGTTAACCAGGAGACCAGCACCAGCCCCAGCGGGCAGACCACGAAGGGCGCATAGGGTGACACATCGACCAGCAGGTGGAACCAGTCATTGGCGTACTCGCTGCTGATGGCGAAACCGCTCGCCACCAGACCCACCAGAATGGCGCCCGACCAGAGCAGGATGCGTATTTTCCAGGCATCGCGGGACAGCAGAGTTTTTCCGGAACGGCGCAGATGGGGCAGCATGGGGGTCCAGCTCCGTCAAGTAGGGAGTGTGCAGGCGCGCCATGTTATTTCTCCGGCCCGCCACATGCAATCGTCCTGAATGGACAAGCATTTCCATAGTGCGGAGAATACGACGTCTGGAACAGAGGCAGGTGGAGTAGATGCAGCCAATGATCAGAGTCGGTGTTGTCGGTGGAACCGGATATACCGGGGTCGAACTTTTGCGCTTGCTGGCGCTGCATCCCGCGGTGCAGCTCAGCGTCATCACATCCCGCAGTGAAGCGGGTAGCAAGGTTGCAGACCTTTTCCCCAATCTGCGCGGTTATGTTGATCTCGAGTTCAGTGATCCTGAACTGTCGGTGCTGGCCGGGTGCGAGCTGGTATTTTTCGCCACGCCTAACGGTATAGCCATGGGTATGGCCGGGGAGTTGCTGGAGCGTGGTGTGAAAATTATCGATCTGGCAGCCGACTTCAGATTGAAGGATCCGCAACTGTGGCGGACATGGTACAGCATGGAGCACGCCTGCCCCGACATTCTGGCAACTGCCGTGTATGGTTTGCCCGAGATGAATCGCGAGGCGATTGCAAGCGCACAGCTGGTGGCGAACCCGGGCTGCTACCCCACCGCGGTGCAACTGGGATTTCTGCCATTGCTGGAATCCGGTTGCATCGATGCATCCACGTTGATCGCAGACTGCAAGTCGGGCGTCAGTGGTGCGGGGCGTAAAGCCAGTATCGGTGCTCTGCTGGCCGAGGCTTCGGAGAGTTTCAAGGCTTATTCGGTGCCGGGACATCGTCACCTGCCGGAAATCCGTCAGGGTCTGGAGCAGTGCTCCGATTCCGCCATCGGGTTGACCTTTGTGCCGCATCTCACACCCATGATCCGCGGCATTCATGCCACGCTGTACGCGCGCCCGACGACCGTTGCCGTGGACCTGCAGGCGGTGTTTGAAGCCCGTTATCAGCAGGAGCCGTTTGTGGACGTATTACCCGCCGGCTCGCATCCGGAAACCCGCACCGTAAAAGGGACTAACCACTGCCGCATTGCAGTACACCGGGCGCCGGATACCGATACTGTGGTGGTGTTGTCGGTTATCGATAACCTGGTCAAGGGGGCGGCCGGCCAGGCTATTCAGAACATGAATATCATGTCAGGATTCGAGGAGAGCACCGGTTTGCAATCCATCGCTCTTATGCCGTGATAGCGGCACGATAGTTGCTATGATATTTACAGGAAACGATGGTGTCCGGTAAGCGAAAAATCCTGGTTTACCAGCCGGTATATGCATGGCTGGGTCTCGCTGTGGTAATGGTATTTCTGACCATGGCAGCTTACCTGTTGTTTGAGTCCGGAATACGCTATTCCGGCGAGCGTGTGGAGCAGTTAACGCAGCAACTGGATAGTATTGAAGGCAGCTACGAGGCACTGCAGCAGGCCAATACTGAATTGCAGGAGCAGCTTGCGGTTCTCAAGCGATCCAGCGAGATCGACAGGCGCGCTACGCGCGAGGTGCGCAATGAGTACGCGGGTCTGCGCGAGAAGGCGATGGAATTGCGCAAGCAGCTGGCATTCTATCAGGGCATTGTTTCGCCGGGAGATGCCAGGCCCGGGTTGAGGATACAGCGCTTTCATCTGGAGCCCACTCAGGAAGAGGGCGGTTTTTTCTTCAGCCTGACCCTGACCCAGGTGAAACGAAACGAACGATATGTGCGCGGTGTCGTAGAAATGGAAATCGACGGGATGCAAGATGGCAAGCCGAAGCTGCTGAAATTCAGCAAGCTGGCTGCAGGCAATAGCAAGGTATTGAATTTCAAGTTCCGGTATTTCCAGAACTTCGAGGGTGAAATCCGGATTCCGGCACAATTCAAACCGCAGCAGGTGCGTATTTTGCTGAAACCAAAGGGGAAAGGGCAGCCGCCTGGTATAGAGGAAACAATGGATTGGCCGGTCTGAGAAGACGGGTTGTTGATTGATCAGGAGATAGACCATGTTTGGAATTGGCAAGAAATCAGGTTGTTCCGGGATAGATACAGTAATCGGCTCGCAGACCCATGTGGAGGGCGATATACGCTTCAGCGGGGGGCTGCACGTTGATGGCACCATAAAGGGAAACCTTGTTGCAGAGCCCGGCACCGAAACGGTGCTCACGGTAAGCGAGAAGGGGCGTATTGAAGGGGATGTAAGGGTTCCGAACCTGGTGCTGAACGGTGCCGTGCAGGGTGACGTGTACGCCAGTGAACGCGTCGAACTGGCCAGCCATGCCAGGGTGACGGGTAATGTGTATTACCATCTGATCGAAATGGCCATGGGTGCCGAAGTGAATGGCAATCTGGTACACCGGGTCGAGCCACAGCGGGCGCCGTCGAATACTGCGCAGAACGTTGAGAGCATCGAATGCGCTGACACTGGCGGCATGTCGGTAGCCAAGTAATACTTGACCAAATTAGTAGGGAAATGCCATACTTCCTCCAGTACTGATTGAATGCCAGTGGAGACGGATAGATGAATGAAAGTAGCGCCGAACAGGTTAATTCCGGCGACGAGTTGATGGTAGTCACCGATGCTGCGGTCAACAAGGTCAAGGGGTTGATCGAAGAGGAGGACAAGCCGAACCTGATGCTGCGGGTTTTTGTCACCGGCGGTGGTTGTTCCGGTTTCCAGTATGGATTCACTTTCGAGGAAGCGGTCAATGACGGTGATACCGAAGTGGAAAAGGATGGTGTCAAGCTGCTGGTCGACCCCATGAGTTTTCAGTACCTGGTGGGCGCCGAGATCGATTACAAGGAAGATCTTGAAGGTTCAAGGTTCGTGATCAAAAATCCCAACGCCACAACTACCTGTGGGTGTGGATCCTCTTTCTCGGCCTGAGATATTTCCGCGTATATTCGTAAAGGGGCGCATATTGCGCCCCTTTTTCGTATTGCTGTCGCCATAACCACCAGTAGCTGTAAACCGTTATACTAACCGCTCAGTGTCGGCAGCTGCACCCGGTTATCAGGAGAACGGAATGAGTGAGTATTTGCCCGGGCTGGAGGGGGTTCCGGCAACCCAGTCCAATATCTCTGACCTGGACGGTATCAAGGGAATCCTGACCTATCGCGGCTATCGTATCGTCGATCTGGCGCTCAACAGCACCTTCGAGGAAACCAGCCTGTTGCTGCTGGACGGCCATCTGCCGACTTACCAGCAGCTTGAGGAGTTTGATCAACAGCTGCGTTCCAATCGTATTGTGAAATACAACGTACGGGAGATCATGAAGTATCTGCCCGCTACCGGACACCCGATGGAAATGCTGCAGACTGCGGTGGCCAGCCTCGGTATGTTCTACCAGGGTGACGAGTGCCTTACCGGCAGCGATATGTGCGGAGACCTGAATTATGTGCACAATATGTCGGTCAAGATCATCGCGCGTATGGCTACCATCGTGGCTATGTGGGAGCACGTGCGCAATGGTTATGATCCCTACGCACCGCGCAAGGACCTGAACTACGCCGAGAACCTGCTGTATATGTTCAACGGCGAGGATCCGGATCCGTTCATGGCACGCATCATGGACGCCAGTCTGATTCTGCACGCTGAACATACGATCAACGCATCGACCTTTGCGGCACTGGTTGCCGGTTCAACGCTCGCCAGCCCTTTTCTGGTGATTGCGGCAGCCGTTGGTACCCTGGCCGGCCCGTTACACGGCGGCGCCAACCAGCGCGTGGTCAAAATGCTGGAGGAGATTGGCCGGCCCGAACATGTGAAGTCATGGCTGGATGCCAAGCTGGCCAGCAAGGCCAGAATCTGGGGTATGGGTCACCGTGAGTACAAGGTCAAGGATCCACGCGCCACTATCCTGCAGAAACTCATGCATGAATTGATGGAACATCGTGGTGGCAACATGGGCCCCATGTTCGAAACGGCACTGGCGCTGGAAGATGCCTGTGAGGAAAAGCTGGCACCGAAAGGTGTGTATGCCAATGTCGATTTCTACTCTGGCATTCTGTACAAGGAAATGGGGATTCCGCCGGACCAGTTCACCTCGATCTTCGCTGTCGCCCGTTCAGCCGGCTGGCTGGCGCACTGGCGTGAACAACTGGGAGACAACAGGATATTCAGACCGACACAGGTCTATGCAGGCCAGTCAGAACGCGACTACATCCCGATCAGTGAGCGTTAGATTTTACCCGGGTAGATTGCCCCCAGAATCACTGGCCGGTTGGCGCCGGTAACCGCTGGAATATTGCCCGGTTTTCCTTCCAGCGTTTGCTTCGCAAGCCAGGCGAATGCAACCGCTTCCACCCAGTCCGGGTGCAGCCCGTATTTTTCAGTGGTCTCTACCCGTTGTTCGGGCAGTTGAGCCTGCAGGCACTGCATCAGAAAATCATTGTGCACACCGCCACCGCAGACCAGTACCTGTTTTACCGGCTGACCGAATTGTTCGAGCGAACCGGCGATGGTTTGCGCAGTGAATTCAGCCAGTGTTCTTTGCACGTCGGCAGCAGGCAATACGTGGTGAGCAGACTGAAGCAGGTTTTCGAGCCATTGCAGACAAAACAGTTCACGCCCGGTGCTTTTGGGTGGCGGCTGACTGAAGTAAGGATAGTCCATCAGTAGCTCCAGCAGGGGCTGATTCAGATCACCGCTGTGCGCCCATGCACCACGCTCATCGTAGTCACCCTGGCGGTTTTTCCGATACCAGGCATCGAGCAACACATTGCCTGGGCCGGTATCAAAACCGCTGATCGCCTTACTGTCAGCCGGTAGCAGGGTCAGGTTTGCCATGCCGCCAATATTCAGCACGGCGCGGGACGTTGCCGGGTCGTGAAACAGCGCCTGGTGAAAGGCCGGCACCAGGGGCGCACCCTGTCCCCCGGCGGCGATATCCCGGCGTCGGAAGTCCGCCACCGTTGTGATGCCTGTTTTTTCGGCGATACGATTGGCATCGCCCGCCTGCATACTGAACGCAGGATTGCCTCCGGGGGCGTGAAACAGGGTTTGACCGTGGCTGCCAATGGCTGTGATCTGACCGGTTTGCAAGCCGGCTTTGGCGATGAGGTCGAGCGCAGCGTCGGCAAACTGTTCGCCCAGTTCCGCATCCAGTGCGCCTGCATCCTGCAGTGAAACGCTCTGCGGAGCGGCAACAGTTTCCAGGATGCGGTCGTGAAGCCGTGCTGGCCAGGGACAGGTCAGGGCGGTCAGAAGCGCGGGAATATCACCCGACAGATCAACCAGCGCGGCGTCGATGCCGTCTATACTGGTGCCGGACATGAGGCCGAGATAATACTCAGGCATTGTGCCGTACGGTATTTGCGGGCCGGGTGGTTTTGCTGCTCAACGATCCTGCAGCGCAATAGTCCGGGTCTTTGCCAGTTTCAGCTGGGCCAGCAGATTTTCGGTGGCCAGTTTGAAATCCTGGCGGTATTTCCCGGGCAGGGGGGCGGCATCCGGCAGCTTGACGGTTAAGGGGTTACGGTGCACACCGTTAACGAGAAATTCGTAATGCAGGTGGGGGCCGGTTGCCAGCCCGGTACTGCCTACATAACCGATAATCTGACCCTGTTGTACCCGGCTGCCGGTGCGCAGGCCGCGTGCATAGCTGTTCAGGTGGGCATACAGGGTGCTGTAGTTGTTGCCGTGCTTGATGACCACGGTCTTGCCATAGCCGCCCTTTTTTCCTCGCAACACAATTTTGCCATTGCCGGTTGCCTTGATCGGTGTGCCACGTGCGGCTGCATAATCCACGCCCTTGTGCGCGCGTATTTTGTTCAGGATCGGATGTTTGCGGCCCAGGCTGAAACGCGAGCTGATACGTGAGAAAGCGACCGGGGAACGCAGGAAGGTTTTGCGCATGTTGTGACTGTCCGGCGAGTAATAGTCAGTGCGGCCTTGCTGGTCGGTATAACGCACTGCCTGGTAGACTTTGCCGTTATTGGTGAATTCGGCGGCGAGTATATTGCCCGTGCCAATGCGTTCGCCATCCAGGTAGAGTTCCTCGTAGATCAGGGCAAACTGATCGTTGTGGCGAATATCCAGTGCGAAGTCGATATCCCAGCCAAAGATACCGGCCAGCTCCATCGTGATATTTTCCGGCAACTTCGCCTGTTGTGCCGCAACAAACAGCGAGTTATCGATGGTGCCGGCTGCGTGCACGCTGCGACGTTCCGGAACGCGTGCGATCAGCTGAGCGTCATAACCTGATTCAGTACGGGTTACCTGCACCTGGTTCAGGGCGTCGATTTCGTACAACAGCTCCAGCAATCCTTCTTCCGGCGTCGTGCGCATGCGCAGTTTCTGCCCCGGGTAGATCCGAGTCAGCTTTTTGGCTATGCCGCCACTGGCGATAATGTCATGAAGCTGGCGTGGCGGAATGCCCTGTTTGGTGAAAATACGCGCCAGGCTGTCACCCGATTCTACGGTGACGTCGTGCCAGCTGCCGCGCTGCTGGTGCTCAGCCGAAGCGGGTTTCGCGGCTTGAAGAATGTCCTCGACCGGTGTAATCGAGACCTCGATTTTTGCTGATTCCGGGAGCGTTGCTTTCGGGAGATCAAGAGGCAGATCCTTGATACGTAACGCGTTTGCGTCATAGGACGTCAGCGAGAAAAATCCGAGCGCAAGCCCCGATGCGCCGCCCAGCAGCGCCCAGCGCAAGCCTTTGGCCCCGTGTTTGCCGGTCCGGCCACCGTACCAGCCCGACTTGTAATCCCGCATTGACGAATAATTGTACTGCACCAGAAATACCTTCCTAATCCCAGGTTTCAAACTAACTGACAGACCCGCTTGTGGTCAACTGTCACGGTTTATATTGGCAAGGCAGCAGAAATTATGCCAGTGTGGCCAGCAGCGCTCGGCGTATCGGCTGTCCTCACCAGTATGTTCCTGTAGTTCAACAAGTTAAGGGCCACACGTCAGGTTATCGGCCAACTTGTGCTACTCTTGCGCCCCAATTTTCAGGTACCGGGAGCGGTCAGATGTCTCACAGCGAGGCTTTGCAGCAGATCAAGCGGGGTTCGGAAGAAATACTGGTGGAGGCTGAACTGGTAGAGCGCCTGAAGGAAAGCCGTCCGCTGCGTATAAAAGCAGGGTTTGATCCGACGGCACCGGATCTGCACCTTGGCCACACCGTGCTGCTCAACAAGCTGCGTCAGTTTCAGGAACTCGGCCATGAAGCGCTTTTTCTGATTGGTGATTTCACTGGCATGATCGGTGATCCGACCGGTAAGAATGTCACGCGCAAACCGTTAACCCGCGATGAGGTCATCGATAACGCCAGGACCTATGAAACCCAGATTTTCAAAATCCTGGATCCCGAAAAAACGCTGGTGATGTTCAATTCAAGCTGGATGAATGAAATGAACGCCGCAGATCTGATCCAGCTGGCGGCGAAGCATACCGTTGCGCGCATGCTGGAAAGGGATGATTTCAGCAAGCGTTACAGCTCGGGTCAGCCAATTGCCATCCACGAATTTATTTACCCGCTGGTGCAGGGCTACGATTCGGTTGCGATAAAAGCCGACGTTGAACTTGGCGGTACAGACCAGAAGTTCAACCTGCTGGTCGGCCGCCAGTTACAGGAAGCTTACGGTCAAAAGCCACAGGTTGTATTGACCATGCCGATTCTGGAAGGCCTGGACGGTGTGCAGAAGATGTCCAAATCGCTGGGCAACTATATTGGCATAAGCGAGGCACCAGACGAAATGTTTGGCAAGCTGATGTCCATATCGGATGAGCTGATGTGGCGCTATTTCGAGTTACTGAGTTTCCGCTCCATCCCGGAAGTGAAGGCGCTGCGCAAGTCGATGGATGATGGGCGCAATCCACGTGATATCAAATTCGAGCTGGGCAGGGAGCTTGTGGCGCGTTTCCATTCCCAAAGCGATGCAGATCGCGCGCAGGAGAATTTTATCGCCCGTTTTCAGAAAGGTGCGATGCCCGACGACATGCCCGAGATCAGGTTGCGGGCTGGCGAGGGCGGTATGCCGATAGCAAACGTGCTGAAGGAAGCCGCTCTGACTTCCGGTACCTCGGATGCGATGCGTATGATCAGGCAGGGGGCGGTCCGCATCGACGGGGAAAAGGTCAGTGATACCGGATTGCGGCTGCAATCGGGCGTCAGCTGCGTTTGTCAGGTGGGTAAACGCCGCTTTGCCCGGGTCGTGATGGCTTAGCCGGCATATGCTGTACAAAGGTCTATAGTGATAACGTAGCCTGATAGGCGGGCAGGGTTTTGGTTTATAATCAATCCAGCCATCCCGGTAGGGGAATTGTTCGAATACGCATCGTCGGGCCGGGGATCACTGGAGGAGGTCCTGGTTATGGAAAATAAAACCATCTTGCTGGTTGAAGACAACCCGGATGATGAAGCGCTTACGCTGCGTGCACTGAAGCGTAACAACATTCTCAATGAGGTTATCGTGGCGCATGACGGCGCGGAAGCGCTGGATTATCTGTTTGCGCGTGGAGTGCACAGCGACCGGGATGCAGGCAAGCTCCCCGAAGTGATCTTGCTGGACCTGAAGCTCCCCAGGATTGACGGGCTGGAAGTGCTGCGACAGATCCGCAAGGCTGAATCCACCCGGCGACTCGCGGTCGTCATTTTGACCTCCTCCAATGAAGAGCGGGATATTATTGCCGGCTACGACCTCGGGGCTAACAGCTATATCCGCAAGCCGGTCGATTTCAAGCAGTTCATGGAGGCAGTTCGCCAACTGGGGGTTTACTGGCTGGTATTGAACGTTTCACCAGTCTGCAGATGACCCTGGTCCCTACTGAATTTACTGATTTATTAAGTATTATCATCGATTTCCCTGCCCCTTCGACGGCAGCCGGAATTTCTTCTTGACGGTCCCATGACGGGCTGTATAATGCGCGCCTCTGCCTCGGGGCGGATGCATTTTTCACCCGAAACAAGGCAGAAAAGTATTGACTGAACAGGTGATTATGTTTCATACTTGTCGGTCTTCGTTGGCCAGAGCGCCAACGAGTTCTTTAACAATCTGGATCAGGTAATTTGTGTGGGTGCTTACGTCGAACTGGTTGCGTAGCTAAAGCAACATTCGATGGAAGCAAACTCAAGCAATTCCGAGTTTTGTGTACATCGAGCCAGATTTGTCGCCTCAAGCGACTAAAGTGATTGAACTGAAGAGT
>VAPD01015502.1_pt1 | contig 10524 bp, 11 predicted proteins | sample 3393901 | NCBI WGS metagenome assembly VAPD01 (sample SAMN08290435, study PRJNA428436) | hydrothermal vent metagenome | isolation source: Deep-sea hydrothermal vent chimney | place: Atlantic Ocean: South-mid Altantic Ridge | depth 3034 m m | reverse complement strand
GCTTGCCAGGGCTGCATCGCAAATAGTCGTACCCCGCTCCGCTTCGACCACGGCACCTTCTGGACATATCTCTTCGTGTGGCAGGAAAATTATCTGCGGCATCTATTTATTGCTACCAGTCTATTTGAATTCATCAACTGCATGGCCTGCCATCGCTTTACGGATGCTGGCATTCATACGGCGGTCTACATACACCGTGCTTACCGACTCGAGTTTCTCGATTGCCGCCTTTATCACCCGGTGGTCTCTGCCATTACGCGCCGCTGCCAGTTCACCGGCGGCCTGCTCAATAGCGCTGCGTTCCTCACTGCCCAGGAAACTGTCGGCATCCTGCTGCATGGCAGCCTGCAAGGCTTCCAGCACCCGGTCCGCTTCCACCTGCTGCTCACGCAGACGGCGTGCTTTCATGTCATCTTCAGCGTGCTTCATGGAATCACGCAACATGCTCTCGATTTCGTTGTCCGACAAGCCATAGGAAGGTTTTACTTCAATGTGAGCCTGCACACCACTGGTCTGTTCCTCGGCAGTAACGCTCAACAAACCATCGGCGTCCACCTGGTACGTCACACGGATACGTGCGGCGCCGGCGGTCATGGGCGGTATATCGCGTAATTCGAAACGCGCCAGCGACCGGCAGTCATCCACCAGTTCGCGTTCGCCCTGCACTACGTGCAGGGCCATCGCTGTCTGGCCATCCTTGTAGGTGGTGAACTCCTGTGCGCGGGAAACCGGTATGGTGGCATTGCGCTTAATGATTTTTTCGGTCAACCCGCCCACGGTTTCGACACCCAGCGACAGAGAGGTAACGTCGAGCAGTAGCATGGCGTCTTCCGGTTTGTTGCCCGCCAGAATATCGGCCTGTATTGCGGCACCGACCGCGACCACCCGGTCGGGATCGATATCCACCAGTGGCTCGCGGCCAAAGAATTCGCCAACCATGGTGCGTACCTTCAATACCCGGGTAGAACCGCCCACCATAATGACTTCCCTGATGTCGGCTGCGTCCAGGTCGGCATCACGCAAGGCACGACGGCAAGACCCAAGGGTTTTACGTACCAGGGGTTCGATCAGTTCATCCATTCGCTGCCGGGTCAGCATACCCTGCCAGTCTGCTCCATTCCCGATCTCTATCGCTATATCCACCTGCTCGCTGTCGGTGAGTGCCTCCTTGGCGGCACAGGCATTCAGCAACAAACGGCGCTGCAAGCCATGGTCAAGATCATCACCCAGGCCGGCCTGTTCCATTACCCATGTAGCAATAGCGTGGTCCATATCGTCACCGCCGAGCGCAGTATCCCCTGCCGTGGCCATGACTTCGAAGACACCCTGGTTCAGACGCAGAACGGAAATATCAAAAGTACCACCGCCCAGGTCGTAGACGGCAATGATACCGTCCGAGGCACGATCCAGTCCGTAGGCAACGGCTGCCGCTGTCGGTTCGTTCAGCAGACGCAGGACGTTCAGTCCCGCCAGCCTGCCGGCGTCCCTGGTCGCCTGGCGCTGGGCGTCATCAAAGTAGGCCGGTACGGTAATCACCACACCAGCAAGCTCGCCACCCAGCGTTTGTTCGGCACGCTGCCTGAGTTCGTCAAGGATATCCGCGGATACCTGCACCGGGCTGCGGTCGCCCGCGACAGTACGAATCAACGGCATACCCGACTCGCCCGCCACAAATTCGTAGGGTAGTACCGACCCCAGGCTTTTGACATCCTCGACACCACGGCCCATGAAGCGCTTTACGGAAATAATGGTATTCAGCGGATCACTGGCAGCCTGTTGCATGGCAGCCGCACCAACCTGATGCTCACCCGTCGCCAGGTAACGCACTACCGAAGGCAGTAAATGATGCCCTTCGCTGTCGGGCAGCGTGTCGGCCGAACCACTGCGCACACTGGCAACCAGTGAATTGGTGGTACCCAGGTCAATACCCGCTGCCAGCCTGTGCTCGTGTGGCGCAGTCGCTTCGCCGGGTTCTGAAATCTGTAGCAATGCCATTAATAAAGCTCGTCTTCCAGGTCTTCTTCCAGTTCCTGCACTTCGTTCTGCAGGCGCATAAAATACTGCATCTTCAGTACCAGTGTAACCGCTGGTTCGATTTCTTCACCAGCCTCCAGCGCCTGTGCCAGTTCCGACTCCAGCGCCCGGTACTGTGCCTGGATTTTACGTGCGAGCCCGTCCAGCGCCTGCAGGGGATCATCCTGATTGCGTATTTCGCCGAGGGCCTCCCTGAGTTCGATCTGCCGCATCAGGAACTCCGGGTCCTGATGGGTGGTCTGCTGGTTCTCGATTACATGGCCGCGCAATTCCAGCAGATAGCGCCCGCGACGTAACGGGTCTTTGAGGACCTGATAGGCCTCGTTGATGTGCGTTGCCTGCTGCATGGACAGGCGCCGCTCCTGGTCGCCGGCGCTGGCATAGCGATCGGGGTGCACCATACGCTGCAAATCCCGGTAGCGCGCGTCCAGTTCTGCACGCTCCAGCACATACTGCTGCGGCAGGGAAAACAGCTCGAAATAATTTTTCGTCAGGATAGGCGGCATGGGAGTCAACAATATTTTTGTCATTGCGGGCGTAGCGCGGCAATCTTTTACAGTCTGGCACCCGCTTAAAGAGATTGTCACGGCGCTATGCGCCCATAGAATCCCTTCGGGCTTCATTACGGGTACCTTACCTTCGGGTCAAGGCATCGCAATGACGGATTAATCAGAACACCCCTAAATGTTAAAACTTTCGCCGCACCCGCACGAGTCTTTGACATTCGGGTTATTGAACCTGAAGCCCTCATTGAGTCCTTCCCGGCCAAAATCCAGTTCTGTGCCATCAACGTATACCAGGCTCTTTGAATCGACAAATATCTTTACGCCATGGTCTTCGAAAACCAGATCGGCAGCGTCGGCCTCGTCGACGAACTCCAGCACATAGGCCATACCCGAACAACCGGAAGTACGCACGCCGAAACGCACGCCTACGCCTTTGCCACGCTTCTCCAGATAGCTCCTGACGTGGTCTGCAGCTGCCGTTGTTATAGTGATCGCCATCAGTGCGCTGCCCACTGCACAGAATCGAGATCAATACCTTCCTTGTACATATCCCACAGCGGCGACAGATCTCGCAGCTTGCCTATCTTGCCCCGCACCAGTTCTATGGTGTAGTCGATCTCTTCTTCGGTGGTGAAACGCCCGATGGTAAAACGTATGGAACTGTGCGCCAGCTCATCGTTGCGGCCCAGGGCGCGCAGTACGTAGGACGGCTCCAGACTGGCGCTGGTACAGGCCGAACCTGAAGACACCGCAAGATCCTTCAGTGCCATGATCAGGCTTTCGCCTTCCACGTAGTTAAAACTGATATTCAGATTACCGGCAATGCGATGATCGAGATCACCGTTGATATAGACTTCCTCAACATCCCTGAAACCTTCGATAAGACGGTTCCGCAGCGCCAGAATACGCTCGTTATCCGCTGCCATTTCTTCCTTCGCAATGCGGAAGGCTTCACCCATGCCGACGATCTGATGGGTCGGCAGGGTACCGGATCGCATACCGCGTTCGTGCCCGCCACCGTGCATCTGCGCTTCCAGGCGCACCCGGGGTTTACGGCGCACATACAACGCGCCAATACCTTTGGGACCATAGATCTTGTGCGCCGAGAAAGACATCAGGTCCACCTTGAGGGTTTGCAGGTCAATCGGCACTTTACCGGCGCTCTGCGCAGCATCGACGTGGAAAATAATCTTCAGCTCGCGGCAGGCATCACCAATCGCTTCAATATCCTGGATGACACCGATTTCGTTATTGACGTGCATGATGCTGACTAATACAGTGTCTTCACGCAGGGCCTTGTGAAACTTGTCCGGATCCAGCAGTCCGTTTGGCTCGGGATCCAGGTACGTCACCTCATAACCTTCCCTTTCCAGTTGCCGGCATGAATCCAGAACCGCCTTGTGTTCTGTCTTCAGCGTGACGATATGCTGACCCTTTTTGCGGTAAAAGTGTGCGGCACCCTTGATGGCGAGATTGTCGGACTCTGTGGCGCCGCTGGTCCAGATAATCTCCTTCGGATCGGCGTTTACCAGCGCAGCAACATTATGCCGCGCCTCTTCAACTGCATCGTCAGCCTGCCAGCCAAACGCATGCGAACGCGATGCCGGGTTACCAAATTTTCCCTGTGGCGTCAGGAAAGAATACATGCTTTCCGCTACGCGCGGATCCACGGGTGTGGTCGCCGAGTAGTCGAGATAAATTGGCGTCTTCACAGTCATATTCATTACACCTGTCAAAATATTTAAACGTTCTACCAACCAGCCGCTTGACCGGCTTTCTGTACCCACTTGATCTGTTTATCCAGCGCTGCCAGCAAAGCGTCGACCTCCAGCCCGGTCGTATCCTTGCCCAGGCTGATGCGTATCGCGCCACGCGCAATATCCGCGTCTATACCCATCGCCATCAATACATGGCTCGCTTCGTTCTTGCCACTGGCACAGGCGGAACCACTGGAGACCGCAATACCGGCACGGTCAAGCTGCATCAGCAATGTCTCGCCATCAATACCGGCTACCGCCAACTGAACGGTGTTGGGCAAGCGCTCGGCCTCCCTGGCAAACAAGGTGATCTCAGCGTAGCGGGCCAGGCCCTGCTCCAGACGATCACGCAAGCCGCGGGTATGATCAGCGCGTTGCTGCAGCTGCGTTTTTGCCAGCTCGGCAGCGACACCAAAGCCCACGATGCCGGCCACGTTCTCCGTTCCGGCACGCAGCCCTTTTTCCTGGCCACCACCGTAAATCAACGGCGCCAGTTGCAGCGATTTGTCAACAATCAGCGCACCGACACCCTTGGGCCCGTAGATCTTGTGCGCTGACAAACTCAGCAACTGTACGCCGCTGGATTCGAAATCCAGTGCGATCTTGCCAGCCGCCTGTATAGCATCGGTGTGAAAAATCACACCGGCCGAACGCGCCCGAGCTGCCAGACCGGTGATATCCTGGATAATACCGGTCTCGTTGTTCGCCATCATCACAGACACCAGACGGGTATCCCGGTGCAGCTTTTCCGCCAGCGCCTGAATCGTGACACGGCACTGCTCGTCGACTTCAATCAGGTCCAGCTGCCAGCCCTGATCCGCCAACGCCCGTGCCGGCTCAAGCACCGAAGGATGTTCAATACGGCTTACCGCAAGCCGCCCGGCGGGTTGCCCCGCGGTCACCGCATGCAGCGCCAGGTTATTCGCCTCGCTGCCACCTCCGGTGAATATCACCTGGGTGGGTTGCACACCTGCCAGCGCCGCAACCTGTTGCCGCGCGCTATCCAGCCTGGCGCGTAGCGCTCGACCGAACTGATGGGTGCTGGATGGATTGCCCGGCATCCCGGCCATACACTCCGTCACCGCCGCGAGTACGCGTTCATCCAGCGGGGTGCTGGCGTTGTAATCCAGGTACAGTTTCATCCACCGTTCCCCGGACTATCAGGCAGGGTCAACTATCCTGTCACTGGCTGTAAGGCTAACCGCAACCGCGTGCGCGGCAGCCTCGTCCCCGGTCGCCTTCCTGGCCACACCCTGGTCCACCAGCTGCCCCAGTGAAATACCACTCAGAAACCCGTAAACCTGCTCACTCAACTCGGTCCACAGATCATGCGTCAGACAGCGTTTACCATCCTGGCAATCCCCTTTTCCACCGCAGCGTGTGGCATCGACACTCTCATCAACAGCCGCCACCACCTCCGCAACCTGGATGTCATGCGCCGACCGGCTGAGCGAATAACCGCCCCCCGGTCCGCGGGTACTCGACACCAATCCGTGCTTGCGCAAGCGGGTAAATAATTGTTCCAGGTAGGACAGGGAAATACCCTGGCGCTCTGAAATGCCCGCCAGTGTTATCGGGCGCTGGTCGGCGCGCAACGCCAGATCCAGCATCGCGGTTACCGCGTAGCGACCCTTGCTGGTTAATTTCATTCCAACCTGTCCTGACTCAAGTCTTGGAAAACACGATCAAAATGCCATAACCGAGTAAAACAGTCAAGAATTATCCGAGTCGGATTTCAAGGGTTTTTCGGGTTCTTCACCGGTTTCAATGGGTTCCGTGCTGCAGGCGCTTTCCAGCTCACAGGCATCCAGATCGGGCATCTGCAAATCGCCAACCTCCGCACCCAGACTCTTCAGTGCGCGACACACATCCTCCAGCCGCTGGTCCATGACGTGTATATGATCCAGCATGTTGTTGATGGCATTTGCGACCGGATCGGGGGCATCCTTGGTACTGCCGTAGGCATCGAAGCCCATTTTTTTTGCGATGGCTGCACGGTGTTCAGGCTGCTCGCCCCTGTCGCCACCCACAACGCGCCCCGGCACACCCACCACCGTGGCATCTTCAACGACATCCTTCAGTACGACAGCGTTGGAACCAATGCGGACGTTGTCACCGATATGCACGGGGCCCAGCACCTTGGCGCCGGCACCTATAACCACGTTATTGCCCAGCGTAGGGTGACGTTTACCTTTATCCCAGCTGGTACCACCCAGGGTGACGCCGTGATAAAGCGTGCAATCGTCGCCAATCTCCGCTGTTTCCCCAATCACCACGCCCATGCCGTGATCGATAAAAAAACGGCGGCCAATACGCGCGCCGGGGTGTATTTCTATACCGGTGTACCAGCGTGCGAAGTTTGAAAGGATACGCGCCAGCCACGGCAGGCCATTGCACGATAACGCATGACTGGCACGGTGCACTAACAGTGCATGAATCCCGGGATATGTGGTGAGCACCTCAAAGCGGGTGCGCGCCGCCGGGTCCCGCTCAAATACACAGCTTATGTCTTCCCGCAATCGATCCCACATAGATCACCTGAATAGATACTGAATTAAATAACCCGATCGCACCAACAACAGGCGATGTAGGCGAGCGGACAGGGCATCAGCCCGTAGGAGCGGGCTCTTGCCCTGCAACATGGGTATGCCCGCGAACAAGGCGTGGGCGCCCTGGAGGACGGTTCGAGATACTCTAAACGCTGGTTCGCGGGCAAACCCGCTCCTGCATTTTTCGCTGCAAATGCGGTTTATTATAGGCCGGGCACGGACTGGCGCAAACTCAGCGTGTCTTCCTGTTCGTCGCCGTGAGGATACCACGCAGGATATTTATCTCGTTCTGATCCGGCCGGGCGCGATTAAACAGGCGACGCAAACGCCGTATTAACTGTCTGGGATTGTCCGGATCCAGAAATTCCAGTTCGACAAGTGTCTGTTCCAGGTGGGTATAAAACTGCTCCATCTGAGTCATGCTGGCGTAATCAACCTCTGGCTCGTCCGGTTTTTCGCCGGCAGCGGCTGCAATCCTGAGCTCGTAGGCAATGACCTGCACGGCTGCTGCAATATTAAGTGACGGGTAATCGGGCGCGGTGGGAATCCGGACCAGTTGATGGCAACGGTCCAGCTCATCATTGGTCAGTCCGCTGCGTTCGCGACCGAACAGGATAGCCACGCGTTCGACATCAGGCTGCCGGTGGACCAGCTCTGCACAGCCGCGCGGGTCCAGCATGGGTACCGGCAAGGTGCGGCTGCGAGCACTCGCGCCGATCACCAGCGCACAGTCAGCAACAGCTTCGTCCAGTGTGGCAAAGCATTTTGCACTGGCCAGCAGGTCATCGGCACCGGACGCGCGCGCGGTCGCTTCCGCACTTGGATAGTGTTTCGGCTCAACCAGGCATAGCGTAACCAGACCCATGTTTTTCATGGCACGGGCGGTAGCCCCGATATTGCCGGGGTGACTGGTGTTTATCAGTACGATTCCGGGTTGTTTCATTGTGCTTTGCAGGGTCACACTTTACTGAGCGGAAAGGACATGGCTGAAGCAATATCCGGCAGACCGGCGACCACCATCACCAGGCGATCAAAACCGATAGACACGCCGGCACAGTCCGGCAGACCGGACTGCAAGGCTGCCAACAGGTGCCGGTCAATCGGGACTGCCGGTTTTCCTGTCCGCTCACGAACCCTGTTCTCATGTTCAAAGCGTTGCTGCTGTTGCCCTGCATCCGCCAGTTCGTGAAACCCGTTGGCCAGTTCAATCCCCTTGATATAAAGCTCGAATCGAGCTGCGACAGGAACTTCTCCGTACCGAACCCTCGCCAGCGAGGCCTGGCTCACCGGGTAATCGTACACAAACACAGGCTGATCACCGAGCCCCGGTTCCAGCCGGTGCGTTACCAGCAGATCAAGCCAGGGATCCAGCTCCTGGTCATCCATGGTCTCAGGTACCGAATCAAGCTGCTGTTCAGCAAACCGGCGGAACGCAGCAACCTTGTCCGTCCAGGGATCAAGCCCGGTTCCGTCGCGAAACCACTGCCGGTACGTTACACGCCTTGCCGGCTGGTAATCCATGAAATCCTGCAAAACAAACGAGAGTAACGCATCCGTCTCATCCATCAAAGCCAGCTGGTCCATTCCCGGCCGGTACCATTCCAGCATCATGAACTCCGGATTGTGCCTGTTACCCAGCTCCGCGTTGCGAAAAACGTGGCATAGCTGGTAGATCGGCCCGCTGCCGGCGGCAAGCAGGCGCTTCATGAAGAATTCCGGTGAGGTATGCAGGTACAGCGGCAGACCATCGGCACTGCCAGGTCCCCTGTAACTGCTGTGGAATGATTCAATGGCCGGATCGGTACTTCCGAAACGGGACAGCAGAGGCGTGTCGATCTCCAGCACGCCCTGCTGCATGAAAAAAGAACGGATACGCGCCAGCAGAGTAGCGCGCAGTGTCAGGATTTCCAGACTGGCGCCGGGCCGCCAGAGGTCGTTGCCGACAGCCTCAGTCTTTGGCACGGCCGACGTATTCGCCGGTTCGGGTATCGACCTTGATGACCTCATCGATATCGATAAACAGGGGTACGCGCACCACTGCGCCGGTTTCCAGCGTGGCCGGTTTACCACCGCCACCGGAGGTGTCACCGCGCACACCCGGGTCGGTTTCGGTGACTTTCAACATCACAAAGTTGGGCGTGGTTACGCTGATCGGCGTACCGTTCCACAAGGTCACTACACAGGTATCCTGTTCTTTCAGCCACTTGATAGCGTCGGCGACCGCCGTGGTATCCGCGGGCACCTGTTCATAGCTCTTCGGATCCATGAAATACCAGAACTCACCGTCTGTGTAGAGATATTGCAACTCGGTTTCCATCACGTCGGCAGCCTCAACGGACTCACCCGACTTAAAGGTCCGCTCGATCACGCGCCCGTTTTTAAGGTTGCGAATCTTGACGCGATTGAAGGCCTGTCCCTTGCCGGGTTTGACGAACTCGTTTTCAATAATTGAGCAGGGGTCGCCATCCAGCATGATTTTCAACCCGCTCTTGAATTCGTTTGTACTATAGGTCGCCATTGAGCATCCTTTGTGTTGCAATCCGGAAAAACCAGGACGCATATGATAACCCGAAGCATTCAACTACGACAGTCACAGGGTTGGCAGACCCTGCTGGGTCAGGCGATTACCGACCCGGAGGAGCTACTGCAAGAGCTGCATTTACCGGTCAGCCTGTTACCAGCGGCCTTGCAGGCCTGTTGCGGTTTCAGGCTGCGGGTACCACGTGGCTTCGTAGCGCGCATGCGCCCGGGGGATCCCGACGATCCGCTGCTGCGGCAGGTCCTGCCGCTGGGACAGGAACTTGTTGTCGCGCCGGGATATAGCAGCGACCCACTTGCCGAACTGGAGGCGATGCCTGCGCCGGGTCTGCTGCACAAGTACCAGAAGCGCGTACTGCTGACCATGACCGGCGCCTGCGCCGTGCATTGCCGCTATTGCTTCCGCCGCCACTATCCTTACAGTGACGCCAACCCCATGCGCGAAATTCGGCAGACGCTGAACTACCTGCGCCGGCAGATGGACGTTAACGAAGTCATTCTCAGCGGTGGTGACCCCCTGACCCTGTCGGACCGGCGCCTGGCCGGGCTGGTGGCTGAACTCGAAACGGTCCCACAGTTGCAACGCCTGCGCATTCACAGCCGGGTGCCCGTGGTTCTGCCGGAGCGCATTGACCAGGAGCTGCTGGCATGGATGAAGAACACGCGCCTGCAGGTTGTGCTGGTTATTCACAGCAACCACGCTAACGAGATCGATAGCAGTGTCGCCACAGCCATGCAGCAACTGCACGCTGCAGGCATCACTCTGCTTAATCAGTCAGTGCTGCTACGCGGTATTAACGATCGGGCTGAAACACTTGCTGATTTGAGTGAAAAACTGTTTGCCGCCGATGTACTTCCTTACTACCTGCACCAGCTCGACCCGGTGCTGGGCGCTGCACATTTCCAGGTGGATGACCGGAAAGCCAGGGCCCTGATGGAGAAAATACGCAGATCTTTACCCGGTTACCTGGTCCCACAGCTGGTGAGGGAACAGCCGGGACACCCGTCGAAGACCCCTGTTTAGAGTCCCCGATAGGGGATCCGTAAACCCCCCGCCTTCAGGCGGCGGACAAGTAGGTTGGTGCTGAGCGCAGTGAAGCCCAAAACAAACACATTGCCCATACCAGGCGGCCGAATGGC
>VAPD01001435.1_pt1 | contig 10563 bp, 8 predicted proteins | sample 3393901 | NCBI WGS metagenome assembly VAPD01 (sample SAMN08290435, study PRJNA428436) | hydrothermal vent metagenome | isolation source: Deep-sea hydrothermal vent chimney | place: Atlantic Ocean: South-mid Altantic Ridge | depth 3034 m m | reverse complement strand
GCAGAGAAAAATCTAGGCTTGTGTTTTACTAGAAATCAGGAACCAGGAATTAGAAACTGTATAAAAAAGGCCCTTTATTAAGGGCCTTTTTTATTTATTGGTGGCGGTGCAGGGACTTGAACCCCGGACACTGCGGATATGAGCCGCATGCTCTGGCCACCTGAGCTACACCGCCGAAACAAGGCAAAATAAGTAACTCGTTTCTATTTAAATGTCAATACGGACTCAACAGGATCGAGTCATTAGAGCATTGGAGATTGGAAATTGGAAAATGGATCAACACACTTGGGTCTTGGGTCCTGGGACTTGGGACTGAAACCGGAACTCAGCCCAGGAGCGCTTCCGCATACGATACCGGATCAAAGGGTATCAGATCATCTATACTCTCACCCATGCCGAGGAATTTTACAGGCAGTCCCAGTTCCCCTGCAATGGGGACCAGTATACCCCCCTTTGCAGTACCGTCCATCTTCGTCAGGATAATACCTGTGACTCCAACCGTTTCGGTGAAGGTCTTTGCCTGCGCCAGGGCGTTCTGTCCGGTTGTAGCATCAAGAACAAGCAATACCTCGTGAGGTGCGTCCTTGACTATTCGTGAGGCTACCTTGCTGATCTTCTCCAGTTCCCTCATCAACGGCTCTTTTGTGTGGAGTCTCCCGGCAGTATCTATTATTACAATATCAGCTGAATCAGATATTGCAGCATTGAGTGCATCATGAACAACAGCCGCCGGATCTCTCCCCTGGGTTCCCCCGAAGAAATCAACCTGCGCACGTTCGGCCCAGATCTCCAGCTGGCTGTCGGCAGCGGCTCGATAGGTATCCGCTGCTACAACTGTCACCTTCCTTTTCATGGAGTTATAGATATAAGCCAATTTCCCTATTGATGTAGTTTTGCCAGTCCCGTTGACACCGACAACCAGGGTCACCTGTGGAGAAACTGTATCCGGATCCAGGGCCAACTGGTCTGTGCTTTTTACAGCTTCAGTGATATTTTCAATCAGAAAGGCCTTAAGGTCATCGACGCTCCATTCTCTCGCTGTGGCCATAGCTGATTTAAGATTGCCAATGATACTTTCCGTATACCGGGATCCGATATCAGCAAGGATCAGTGCTTCCTCAATTTCCTCCACCTGTTCTTCACCCAGAGTCGTCCCTGCTCCGAATACCTTTCTGATACGCCCAAGCAGTGAACCACGTGATTTTTCCAGACCTTTCCTGTAAAGGGAAACATCTTTATTGTTGTCCATTAATTCGGTCCTGTTATGCTGTTATGCTAAATACGGCTTGTTAAACAAGTAGATATGCCCATCACTGCATGTATAACTTTAAGTACTAGAAATTGATTCCCTGCTGTTGATAATGGGAAACGAATATATCAAGATATTACATCGACTAGATCAGTGACTGTATCTCAGGCACTGTATCCCTGAGTACCTGCATACCCTGAGTTTGAATTCCGGTGCTGTCCTGAACAAGAACAAGAAACGTGCCGTCTGTAACTGGAACCATGGTGTAAAGATAATTTTCAGACCTGATTCCTACAGTGCTCATGGAGTTGCCGTTGCTGGATCTTGCCATTGCATCTTCACACATCCTGAGGATTAATCCCTGCTGTGCTCCCGCAAGCCTGATCTCCTCGACATCACCGTAGGTGAACTGGTCAATTGCTTCACCTTCGCTGTCGACAAATATAATCCCCACACCACCCTTGATCCTTGAAACAGCGCTTTCCAGTATTTTCTTAAATGGCATCAGGCCACCTCCCTGAGCCTTACAGAAACGACCTGGGAAACACCCGGTTCTCTCATAGTGATACCGTAGAGCACATCCGCATCTTCCATGGTTAGCTTGTTGTGGGTGATGATAAGGAACTGGTATTTGTTCGCCAGTTCTTTCAGGATACCTGAGAACTGGATGAGGTTTTCATCATCTAACGGAGCATCAACTTCATCCAGGATGCAGAATGGGCTGGGCTTTATCATGAACATGGAGAGTATCATCACAAGGCTTACCAACGCCTTTTCGCCCCCCGACAGGAGCTGCATGCTCCTGAGCCTTTTGCCCAAAGGACGTACGTTGATCTCTACACCGGTGTTTAACGGGTCCGTCTCGTCTATCAGAGACATCTCACCCGTACCTCCCGCAAATAGAAGAGGGAACAGCTCTGAGAACTTCTTACTGACCTTCTCAAACGTTGCAAGGAATCTGTCTTTACTCTCCTGGTTTATCTTCTTTATCGCTTTTTCCAGTGACTGGATCGATTCCTCCAGATCCTGCTGCTGGGTTGTAAGAAACTCAAAACGTTCGTTCAGCTCTTCAAATTCCTCAACGGCGCCGGGATTTACCTCTCCAAGCTTGGATATCTTCTGCCGAAGGACCCCCACCTTCTCTTGAGCTTCCATCTGGTCAAACGGCTCAGCCGGAAATTCCTCTCTGGTCAGGGAATCAATGTCCTTTTCGTGTTCCTCCAGAACTCTTGCTGACAAATTCTGCCGCTGTGTCCTGAGCTCATGGATCCTGATGTCGATCGAGGCCGTTTCATTCCTCATGGTGGCTGCCTCTGTCCTGAGCGTCCTGACTCTACTGGCGACTGACTCTGCATCCTGTCTTGATCTTTCCTGATCCTCCCTCAGCTTTACGAGATTTTCCTTCTTGCTCTGAAGCTCGGCAGCCAGAACTTCTACACTCTCCCCACCCTGAGTGATCTCGTTTCCGTGATGCTCTATCCTGACTCCAGCATCTTCGATCTCGGCCGAGATACGTCTTATTCTGTCATCCATTTCCACTGTCCGGCTCCTGGCAGACTCCAGGACTTTTTGGGAACTCTCCTTTTTAAGAGCGATCGTATTTGCTCTGAAACGGGCTTCTTCCAGGTTAGTACGCAAGCTCTCCATCTCGACGCCCAGTTGCCTCATGCTGCTTTCATGATCCTTGCGGTTCTGAGCAGCTTCCCGGTCCTCCTCTTCGATCTCTTTCAGTCTGGACTCCGTTAATTTAAGTCTTTCTCCCAGGGACTTTGCCTCATCCTCAACGAGTTCCCTTTCCATTGCCAGATCCTCAGAGGTCCTGGATAGCTGTTCGTACTCCTTTGAAAGCAGGTCAAGATCGCCCTGCCTTTGTATGCAAACCCGCTCCTTATCCCTCAGCCTGATCTGAAGATCCTCAAGGGAAGCCTCAGATTCCGAGACCTTAAACCTCAGTGAATCACGTTTCGCAAGGGAGGTCTCCATGGTAACTTCCAGCAATTCAGTAGCTTCTGATGTTTCCTTCAGCCTTCTTTTTCTCGCAAGCAGCTCATGGCCCTTCTCCTCTACGCTGCCTCCTGTAATAATGCCGGCAGGCTCAACAACATCTCCATCAAGGGTGACCATGGTGGCTGTTATTCCGTTCGTCTCCCATATCTTGTGAGCCTTCTGAAGATCTTCAATCAGCAGCGCGTCACCAAGAAGGCATTCGGCAACACCGCTCATCTCCTCAGAGAATTCCACCATGTCAGTGAGGTATCCGATGGCCTGGTCATTTTCTACCTGTACGTTGCCGTTGCCATTGGTGCACGGCGTCTTGGGGATGAAGCCTCCCCTGCCCCTGGACTGCGCCTTAAGAAAACCCACCGCATCAAGACCGTTTTCCGGTTTGTCCACGATGATGTGCTGAAGCCTTTCGCCGAGAAGTGCGAATACAGCCTTTTCATACTTCTGCGGAACCTGAATGTGGTCAGCGACTACACCCAGGACTCCTTCAGCTTCGGAACCGGCGTATTCATTCATAATTCCTTTGACACCCTCCGAAAATCCCTCCATATCCCTATCCAGCACCGAGAGCGTCCTCTCGAGTCCTCTGAGCTCGGCAAGATTTTCGGAAAGGCCCGATATTGATCCTTCCAGATCCTTGAATTCCCTCTTCCTCTCGTCCAGGGACTGTTGCCATTTTTCTATTTCGGCCATGATACCGTCTCTCTCGGATGTCGCGGCCACAAGCTTCTTTTGTTTCTCTATCCTGGTTTCGGACGAATTTACGATCCTCTTTTCAAGATCCTCGATCCGCAGGCTGATCTCGGCACTTCTCCTCTCAAGGCTGTCCGTAGCCCTCTTTCCCGAATCCAATTCAGTGGTTAGCCTGCTCTGCTCGGTACCAAGGGCAAAAAGGGTGGTACGGGCAGCTTCAACCTGCTCACCGGCCCCATCGTACTCAAGAATAATAGCCTCGAACTTTTCCTGTTCTTCCCTGAGAGCATCTTCACTAATGTTGAATTCGGCAACTATATTCTCCAGCTCCAGTTCCATCTGAACCTGTTCAGATTTTTCCGAATCCCCCTGCTTTTCGAGAAGCTCCTCGTCCACCCTGAGTCGGGAGATCCTCTCTTCAAGCGATTTTATAGAACCCTCCCTGACTGTGATATCCCCCTCCAGTCGGGCTATTTCATTCTCTTTGGCACTCACCTGCTCAAAATGATCTGTTATGCTATCCTCGCCGGAAGCAAGTCCAAGGCGAAGGGACTCTTCCCTTGCCTCCAGTGCACTTAAGGACGCCTCCCTTTCCTCCAGTTTCGAACTCCTTGACTCCAATTCGCTCTCCAGTTCGCTTAGCTTTTCCGCGATCTCGGAGAACTCTTCGAAACGAAGTCGGAGCACAAGATTTTCAAGCTCTTCTCTCATTCGACGATATCGCCTCGCCTTGGCAGCACTCCTCTTGAGAGCGTCAAGCTGCCGTTTTACCTCACGGATCACATCGCTTACCCGCAGGAGATTCTGTCTTGTCCTTTCAAGTTTGCGCTCGGATTCCTGACGGCGCATTCTGTACTTTAGTACGCCCGCGGCTTCTTCTATAAGAGCGCGTTTTTCTTCAGGTTTGGAGTTTACCATCACGGATATCTTGCCCTGTTCGATGATCGAATATCCACGGCTGCTGCCTCCCGCATCCGCCAACAGCTCCCTGACGTCCTTGAGCCTGCACTGGACGTCATTGACGAGGTATTCGCTTTCACCGGACCGGAACAAACGCCTGGCAATGGATATCTCGGAATACTCCGACCAGGGTCCGGACAATGTACCGTCGTTTTCGAACAGGAGCGTTACCTCCGCCATCCCCATGGGGTTTCTCTTCTCGCTTCCGGAGAAAATCACATCCTCCATTATCTGACCGCGAAGAAGTTTGGCGCTCTGTTCACCCAGGGCCCATCTTACGGCATCAACGATGTTGCTCTTGCCGCATCCGTTGGGCCCCACAATAACAGTCAGGCCGTCCGGCTGGAACTTGAAGACGGTCCTGTCCGGAAAGGATTTAAATCCCTGTATTTCCAGTCTCTTAAGTTTCATAATATTTCCGTTACCATCAAGTTATACTTGATACTTTGTTTCACAGTGAAGATTATCACGAGTTTTTTTTGAAGTAAAGTTGATTTGGGGCTTTGTAAATGGTATACATATGTATACCAAATTCCAGTTTCTAGTTTCTAGTGAACTGCAAAAAGAGATAGAGAGGAAGTATGAAGGGAAAACTGACCAGTAGACAGAAAGAGGTACTGCAATTCTTAAAGGACTTTACCGCGCGAACCGGATTTCCTCCAACTGTAAGAGAGCTGGCAGATCATTTTAACATGGCAAGCCCGAGAGGGGCCCTCAAACATCTGGAGGCGCTTCAGAACAAGGGCTGGATAAGGCGGACACCGGGATTATCCCGTGGGATAGAACTCCCTGACAACCTCCCCTCCCCCGGAATCCGGATACCCATAATTGGAACTGTCCCGGCAGGAGATCTGGACCTGGCAGTTGAAGACTGGGAAGGCACGCTCCTTCTTGATAAGTCCCTGGCCGATGAAGACACATTTCTCCTGAGAGTCAAGGGCCTGAGCATGATCGGGGATCATATCATGCCGGGCGACCTTGCCCTTGTGAGGCGGCAGGAAGCAGCTGACGACGGTGACCTGGTGGTCGTCCTGGTTGGAGAAGAGGCGACCTTAAAGCGGCTCAGAAGAGGGACCGATGAAGGATCCCCTGTTGTTCTTGAGCCTTCCAATCCTGAATTCGATCCCATCGTCCTGGACGGGAGTTCGGAGAATGTAAGGATCATAGGAAAAGTCCAGGCTGTAATAAGGTTGATGGCATCGCAAAGTAAAAAACCATGAATGGACTTTTTACGACCCTAACAAGAACGCGCCCGAGCGTGGGCGCCCGGATAAATGACATTAAACCTTGAGTCATTTATCCGTGAGGGAAGCGGAAACCGCGGTTTCCGCTTCCCGGGGAGCAAAAAGCCGCTCACGGACTTTTTGCGACAATAACAACAGGAGACTTTGAAAAATTGAGAATAGAGGGTCTTTCCGAAAAGGTGGTAGTGGGAGCAGTTTTCGGGTCGGGGAACCAGGTGAGACCCGCCTGGTTTATATGGAACGGGAGGAAATACACCGTTAAAGAAACAACCTACACGTGGACTGAAAGGTGCGGCACCGAAATGCTTTACCATTTTGCGGTAAGCGATGGTGCCGATCTGTTCGAGCTTGTCCTGAATAATACTTCCCTGGCCTGGACCCTCGAAAAGGTGGAATACAGGGCATGATACCGACCATCCTTCACATCGATATGGATGCGTTCTTCGCCTCGGTCGAAGAGAAGTTCGATCCCAGGCTCCGCACAAGACCCCTTGCCGTGGCCGGGCCCGGGGCAAGGACAGTAATTACAACAGCTTCCTATAAAGCAAGGGAGTGGGGAGTGGGAACGGGTATGACGGTCGGCGAGGCGAGGCGCAGGTGTCCGGATCTCGTTCTTGTTAAGGCTGACCACCGGAAGTATACACACGCATCCAGGCAGATGCTCTCCGTTCTGGAATCCTTCACTCCGGATGTGGAGCCATATTCCGTTGATGAAGCTTTCATGAAGGCTGAGGGAATACTCTCGCATTATTCTTCTCCCAGGTCCCTGGCGAATAAAATAAAGGATCGGATCATGAGAGAAGTGGGGCTCACCTGTTCAATAGGTGTCGCCCCCAATAAGCTTCTGGCCAAACTCGCAAGCGACCTGAAAAAACCTGATGGCATAACCGTTCTTGAAGCTTCTGATATCCCGGCTATCCTGGAAAAGACTCCTGTAAAGGAGCTTTGCGGAATTGGACCCAGGACAGTGAGGGAACTCAGTTCCCTCGGGATTGAAACATGCGGTCAATTGGGAAGGTTTCCCAGAGAGCTTCTTGTCAGCCACTTCGGGATTCTCGGTAATGTTTTGTCCAGTATGGGCCGGGGTGGGGATTCGTCATTGTTGAGTCCGGTTTTCCATGGAACCGACGAAGTAAAAAGCGTCGGCCATTCGGTCACCCTCGGCAGGAATATTTCCGATCGCTCACTCATGAAACAGGTTCTTCTGACCCTGTCGGAAATGGTGGGAAGGAGAACCCGCCGTTACGACTGTAGTGGAAGGAGGATCACCCTTACAGTCCGCTACGGGGATTTTACCACCTTCTCACGCCAGAGGAGTCTTGCCTGTCCTGTATGGACTACGGATCAGATCTACCGCGGGGCCTGCGGGGTGTTGTCTGGCATTTCCCTCTTCCAACCGGTACGGCTTCTGGGAATATCATTAGGTTCCCTGGAATTCGGAACCCGTCAGCCTTCCCTGATCCACGAAGAACAAAAGCGCGAGTCACTCCAGGAAACCATGGATGATATAAACAACAGATATGGGGAGTTTTCGGTCGGGTATGCCGCCTCCCTGAAAGATCTCAGAGGACACAAAATAATATCCCCCGCGTGGAGACCACGGGGGATACGGAGTACGTCTACAACATGAATCAAACTCGACCCATGACCCAGGTCCCACGTGGTCTAAACAACATTAACCATGACTTGGAACATGGTACGCGGTCAAATGTTATTAAACTCAGTATTTATTTACCTGGGTCTTGGGTCCTGGGACTTGGGACGCGATCAAACACTACTTTCCCGCACTTTCAACCAGATATCCAACAATATTAGCCTGGACATCATCAGGTAGAATCTTTCCGAATTTTGCCTTGTGGTTCTTTGACATCCGCTTTACTGTTCTCTCCCATGCAGCCCTGTTCTTGGTCTTGCCAAGGGGCCTGGAGAGAGCGTGGCATTTCGAGCATGTTGCCTCAAAGGTGTTCTTGGCGGCGAGGTAATTTACGATCATTCTTTGGTTAGGAGTAGAAATCCCTTTTCCGAACCGTTTCTTGCTGTTCTTGTTCATCCTGTCTACGGTCTTTTTCCACCCGGCCTGGTCTTTCGTCTTGCCCAGTGGCCTTTTAAGACTGTGACATTTTGAACATAAGTCTCCAAAGACCTCTTTTGATTTTTCCAGATCCACAGCCACTGGTAGCAGAGTGTCCACTGGGCCGACATGAATGGCGAACTTGGGATCCTTAATATCACCGTCCCCACTGACGAGAACGGGAACTGTAACCATAATTGCTGCAACGATTAGAAATAGTAATTTTCGTGTCATGGATTAGTCCTTTCACTCCTCGTTATATATATGGTGGAAAAAACAGGTACCCCTTTCCTGAAAAGTTTAGCGTATAACCATACCAGGTCAAATCAGAGGTAATACCGAGCTGAAGAAATTATACACTCTCGGTGGGATCGAAAAGCTTCCTGTGTTCATCGAGGGCGAATTTGTCCGTCATACCGGCGATGTAATCACAGACAATCCTGTTGACATTCCCATCCTTTTTAACCTTGTCAAATACGTGTGGTGGAAGTTGGGCAGGTTTATCCAGATAGGCGTTAAAAAGGTCAGTGAGTATTCGATGGGCTTTCTCTGACATGCGGATAACACGATAGTGGCTGTACAGATTATCCATCAGAAAGGTTTTGAGCTCTCTGTTGATCTTCGACATTTCCTCGCTGAAAGAAGCAATGCGCTCACCAGCCTCCTTCAAGTCGTCTCGATCCTCTATCTTCAACTTCTTCAGATTCCTGCTAATGTTGGCAATAAGATCACTCACCTGCCAGTTAATTATCCTTCGGATTGCCTCGTGCTTCAGCATTGTAGGGCTTACCGATGGTTTTTCACTGAGGATACTATCGGTCACCCTTTTCCAGATCTCCACATCCTCCAACTGTTCACTACTGATCATCTTCGAAGTAAGACCGTCATCGAGATCGTGATTATTGTAGGCTATTTCATCAGTTAACTCTACTATCTGGGATTCGAGGGAGGGCTGTGTATCGCCGAACATGCCCATCTCGGGCTTATCGTAATCGGTGCTGTGTTTCGCGATCCCCTCCCTTACGTCCCAGGTGAGGTTCAAACCGGGAAACTCTGGATAACGATATTCCAAAAGGTCAACGATCCTCAGGGAGTGAAGATTGTGCTCGAACCCTCCATGATCCTTCATGAGAAAATCCATCGATCTCTCGCCTGAGTGTCCAAAGGGTGTATGACCCATGTCATGGGCAAGCGCAAGGGCCTCAGCAAGGGTCTCATTGAGGTTCAGGGCAATAGCAACTGACCTGCTGATCTGGGAAACCTCAAGGGAATGGGTGAGCCTCGTGCGGTAGTAATCCCCCTCATGATAGAAAAAAACCTGGGTCTTGTATTCCATTTTTCGAAAGGCGCTGCAGTGAACAATCCTGTCCCTGTCGCGTTCAAAGGCCAGCCGGTACTCGTGCTCCTCTTCCTCATGTTGACGGCCCTTTGACAGAGAATTCAGAGCAGCAACAGGTGAAAGCTCCTTTTTCTCTTTTATCTCTCGCTCTACTCTAAGCATAACCTTTTTAGTGAATCACAAATTTATTTTGGATTATATGGCGTTGAGGTCCAAAATCCAAGACCCAAGATCCAGGATCATTTAAATAAACCAGCTTTTGGAAGCAGTATATCCTGCTTCGCTCGATCTTGGATTTTAGACCTTGGACCTTGGATCTGCAGGGAAATAATAAGGGGCACGGCTTACCGTACCCCTGTATTTCACCTTAAAAAACACGCAGTTTTAAGAATAACTTAACCTACTCTGTTACCACATGACTGAAGTCCGCCACCTGGGCGAAAAGTGTAGAAATTGAGGACAGAATGGCAAGGCGGTTATTTCTCTTCGCCTTGTCCTTATCCATTACCATAACACCATCGAAGAATCCGTCCACCGGTCCTTTGAGCTTCGCAAGAGCCTCCAGAGCCTCAGTGTATTTACCCTCCCCGATCAGTACTGATGCTTCCTTTTCCACCTTCCTGGCAGCTTCGAGAAGCTTCTTTTCCGCGTCCTCTCCGGCTTTTTTCATGTCCGGTTTTCCTGAAAAACCATCGGGTATTATGTTCATGACCCGTTTGAATGAGAGCATAAGATCCGCAAAGTCCGGCTTCTTTGAAAAGTCCATCATGGCATCAAGTCTGGCAGCCGCATCCACAGGGTCATCCCAGTGGTCCTCGAGCACAGCCTGGACCAGATCGTTCCTGTAGCCTTTACCGGTAAAGAGGTGAAGCAGCCTTCCCGCAAAGAACTCCCTGAGCGCCGCCAGAGTGGTTTTGGGATCCTTATCTATCTTCTTTTTCAGCAGTTTCAGGGATTGATTCATCAGGTCGGTCAGGGAAACTCTCCATCCTCGGTCCATGAG
>VAPD01010884.1_pt1 | contig 10616 bp, 10 predicted proteins | sample 3393901 | NCBI WGS metagenome assembly VAPD01 (sample SAMN08290435, study PRJNA428436) | hydrothermal vent metagenome | isolation source: Deep-sea hydrothermal vent chimney | place: Atlantic Ocean: South-mid Altantic Ridge | depth 3034 m m | reverse complement strand
TTGAAGAAGCAAAAGAGAAAGGTGCCACCATTCTATGCGGCGGAACACGAGACGGCGCCATGCTTGAGGCTACGGTAATGGAAAATGTACCAAAGGATTGTGATGCCAGTGCCGAAGAAGCGTTTGGCCCTCTATCTATTCTGGTGCCATTCGATGACTATGACGAAGCGCTTGAAGAAGTAAATAACAGCCGCTACGGACTTCAAGCAGGTGTGTTTACCCGCGATATATACAAAGCGCACAAAGCATGGGACGTGCTTGACGTTGGCGGTGTGGTCATTGGAGATGTACCTAGCTGGCGGGTGGACAACATGCCCTATGGTGGCGTGAAGGACTCAGGTCTAGGGCGCGAAGGTATTCGCTATGCGATTGAAGATATGTCTGAGACTCGACTTATGGTTATTCGTACTCCTCAGCAGTAGATCGAACTTCACTGCTCAATCAAGCAATGTTCGCGCAATATTGCGAATATAAGCATTCGAGGGCGAGGCGGCAGATTTAGATTAATCTGCCGCGTACTCTTCTAGCAGTGAAAGTGGAATAATGTCTAACGCTTTTTCATGTGTGGCTTCCAAGCGTACTTTCGGCGCTACACCTGCCTCATAGGCTTGTAGCCAGCGAGAGGCACACAAACACCATCTGTCGCCTGCTAACAGGCCTGGAAATGTCATACTAGGCCACGGCGTGATGAGGTCGTTGCCTTGTCGTAGCGAAAACTGAAGGAATTCGTCAGTGACAACCGCGCATACGCTGTGATTACCCACATCAGCGTCTGGTACATAGCAAAACCCTTCTCGCGTAAACCCAGTATTTCCACAGCATAGCTGGAGTGGGCGTCCATAAACATTTTTTGCGTTCGCCAAAATCAGAACCCTCTTTTACAACGTATGGTTTAATAGGTATGTCTTATTCAAATCGCCAAGTAGCGAATTTAGGATGAATAGAACCTTATCTATCCACCTTATGACCCTGCTCGACAAGGGTCAACAATAAGCGCTACGGTAACTACGTTTTAAGGTAAAAAATCGTGCTCGATAAAAGCAAAAAAACAGGCGACAGTAACTTTTCTGAACAAGAGATTGCGCGCTTCAATGCGCTGGCTGACTCTTGGTGGGACCCAGAAGGCAAATACAAAACCGCGCTGGATTTTAATCGGGCAAGACTAAACGTTATAAAAGCACAAATAGAAAATCATTTCGGTCAGGGCAACTTGCCTCCCGATTATTCCGCCTTATCAGTGATAGATATTGGCAGTGGCGGTGGGCTAATAAGCGAACCGCTAGCAAAATTAGGCGCTCAAGTTACGGGAATAGATGCCAGTGCGGTGAGCGTAGAAGTGGCAAAGCGCCATGCTCAAAATACAGGAGTAAAGGTAGACTATCAGCATAAACTCCCAAGCGAGGTAGTAGAAGAAGGTCGGCAATATGATGTGGTAATTAACGCCGAAGTTGTTGAGCACGTGCCTGACCAGCAGCAGCTTATGCGTGAGTGCGCAAGTTTGGTTAAGCCGGGTGGCCTCCTGATTTTGGCGACGCTGAACCGCACGCTGAAAAGTTATGTTGTTGCCATAGTGGGAGCGGAATACGTAATGCGCTACTTACCAATAGGAACCCATGACTGGAAGAAATTTGTTAAGCCCTGCGAATTAAAACGCTGGATTGGAAATGAGTTTACCCTTAAGTATCAGGTCGGTATGAGGCTAAACCCACTTAAAGGAGAGTGGCTAACCACTTCGAGCCTAGCGGTAAACTACATTCAAGCATATTCCAAACATAAATAAGCGGCTATAAGTGTTATTTATGTCCTGTATGTTTAGTGCAAATGGTATGGGTTAACATACTTCATACCTGACGCTATCTTTCTGAATTAACTGACTAATAGTAACTAACTCCGTCGAAAATTTACCTATACACAGTAAAAGCCTTTATTAAAGATTTCACACAAAGGTTGATCTTTACATTGTGTTTACATAATTATAACAAAGGTCTGACCACAGACTACACATAACCATAATTATGGGACACACTCGATGACACTATATAACCACTTACGCTCTATAAGAATACGCTCTACAAAACCATGGCTCGGTAAATTCGCCGTGATATTAGCTTTGTTCAGTATGACATTAGGCTTGTCTGGCCAAGCCTACGCTGGCACCTACGCAAAAACCAAGCATCCTATTGTGTTAGTTCACGGTCTGTTTGGGTTCGAAGATATCTTATTTGTTGATTATTTCTATAAGGTACCGCACAAACTTAGCCGAAACGGCGCTGTTGTCTATATCGCAGAGGTCTCACCAGCAAACTCGACCGAAGTCCGCGGTGAACAGTTACTCGAGTATATTGATGAAGTTTTGGCGCTATCAGGAGCTGACAAAGTGAATTTAATTGGACACAGTCACGGTGGTCCAACGGCACGTTACGCCGCAAGCGTTGCCCCAGATAAGGTTGCTTCGGTAAGTTCAGTTGCCGGCGTAAACTGGGGAAGCAAAGTGGCAGATGAACTACGAGACGCTTTTTCTGAAGGTTCAGTGGGCGAGGGTGCTGCGGGCGTTGTAGTTAATGCGTTCGCCAATATCATCGAGATTGCCTCTGGGTCAGATCCGCGAGACAAACCTACAGATTCAATCGCTGCGCTTAATTCATTGTCTACGTCTGGCTCTGTTGCTTTCAATCAAAAATATCCAGAAGGGATGCCTACTGCCTACTGCCGCAACGATGGAAAAATGTTGGCTGAAAATGGCGTGTACTATTTCTCGTGGAGCGGAGGCAGAACTTACACCAATGCACTTGATGTAGTTGACCCATTCTTAGCTATTACTGGCACCGCATTCAAAGAGCCAAACGATGGGCTAGTATCGACCTGTAGTTCTCATTTAGGCAAAGTACTTAAAGACAACTATAAAATGAACCACCTTGATGAAGTCAACCAGAGCTTTGGCATAACGCACTGGTTTGAAACCGACCCAGTTGACGTGTTTGTTCGTCAGGCTAACCGACTGAAAGGCTTAGGACTGTAGTGGCGAATCGTCAATTACGCCGTGTTTTTCCAATACTAGGAGGGCTGCTCGCCCTCTTAGTATTCGGTGCTATTCTTTACAACCAGTTAGCGTCTGAATCCCAAACCTCTAATTCAGAAATTTTCAGTCAACGCTCATCCTTAGGTGAACAAGCGAAAGCCGAAGAATACGAGTTAGAAGGAGGCGGTGCAGTACATCAAGTAACTGATGTAGGTAGTCATCGGGATAGTGACACTGATATTGCAGCTGCTCTCATTCCCTTTGAACTCAATTACTCGACCAAAGACGCTTTCGATCGCTTCGTATTTGCACGCACCTCAGAAGTGCCGCAAGCAGTGAAACTTGCCTACACAACCCATGCTCATGAAGTATTCACACTCAGCACGCAAGGTGACGCAATCGACTTATTTGCCCGGTATGTCGATTACAAAGTAGCGCTGTCTTTGGTTGAATTGGACGTCGACCTTGCCAGTCACAGCTTGCAGGATGTGTCGTTTAAGCTAGATGAGCGAGAGGAAATTAGACGAACTTACTTTAATAATACTGAATATCACTATCTGTTTAGTCAAGAAGCGCAGGTAGATGAGGCGGCGCTAGCACGTTTAAGTGTTGCCCAAGAAAACACCTTATCCAGAGACGAAAGAAAGGCCCTTATCGTCGAGTCAATTAAAGCGGGAAACTCCGCCGAACGTGAAGCCTTCCAGCCCACGCTTAATATGCATCGAATAAACGAAATAAAAAACAACCACAGCACTATTAACGATCGCTATAACGCAGTGGCGGCTGAATTTGGTAGCGAAGTTGCAGAACGCTTTTCCAAAACATGGGCACAACAAGCTCAGTGGCAAAACAGAATTGCCGAATACAAAACATTCCGCGATAACTTGGTTCAGCAATCTCTTGATTCAAACGCAATAGAAAAAGCACTGCAAGAGTATCAATCTGCCCATTTTACTGACAATGAAATAAAGCGTCTTAAAGTACTCACAGCGCTGTAGCAGCATCTAGATAGAGCTGGTTCAAGACCTGCAACTGGTTAATTATCTGCGAAAAACACAGAGGTATAACCATAAAGGCGCTGAATAGTATGAGTCATATACAGAGTGATTTGAAAGCGTACTGCACAGTTACTAATCTTGGGTTATTACAATTCCTGACTAATCACCATAAGGCCCGTAATCATCATTATGAAAATCTACGAAACAAAGACTGCGCCCAACCCACGTCGAGTACGAATGTTTTTGGCTGAGAAGGGCATTGACGTTGACTACGTTCAGGTCGACATTCAAAAGGGTGAAAATCTAACTGCGGAAATGCGCGCGAAGAACCCGCTGGGAAAGATACCTATTTTAGAGCTTGATGACGGCACCTGTATTGCCGAAACCGATGCCATTTGTACGTATTTTGAAGCACTGCAGCCAGAGCCACCGCTAATGGGAACAACGCCCGTTGAAAAAGCGACTATTTCTATGTGGCAACGACAAGTAGAGTTCGCGTTTATGATGCAAATTGGTATGTGTTTTCAACATACTACAGGCTACTTTAAAGATCGTATGACGCCGGTTCCTGAATTCGGTAAGGAAGCGGGTATTAATGCGTCGAAATATTTGAACATTTTAGAGCGTCGACTTGGTGTTAAAGAGTTTATTGCTGGTGACACCTTTTCTATTGCTGATATAACCGCGTTATGCGCTATGGATTTCGCCCGTGTGGTAAAAATTCGTATGACTGACGAGCATGTCAATCTGGCGGGCTGGTATGAGGCGGTAAGTAACAGAGAGAGTGCAAAAGCCTAATGATAGATTTATACACCGCAGCCACACCGAACGGTTGGAAAGCGTCGGTAGCGCTTGAAGAAATGGGGCTTGAATACACCGCCCATGCCGTAAACCTGATGAAGGGAGAGCAGAAAACTCCTGAATTTTTGGCAATGAACCCCAATGGCCGCATTCCTGTAATTGTGGATAGAGAAGCCGACGGTCACATCGTGTTTGAGTCTGGCGCTATCATGATTTATCTCGCAGAAAAAAGCGGTATGTTTTTACCCTCCGACGCAAAGCGAAAAAGCCAGGTTTTACAGTGGGTCATGTTTCAGATGGGAGGCATAGGCCCAATGATGGGCCAAGCTAATGTGTTCCACCGTTACTTAGAAGAAAAAATTCCAGTGGCGATAGCACGTTATCAAAACGAAGTACGTCGCCTATTCACCGTGCTAGATGGGAGGCTAGAAAATCGAGAGTATTTGGTCGACGACTACAGTATTGCTGACATGGCGAACTGGTGTTGGGTGCGTACCTATGAATGGTCTGGTGTAAGCATAGAAGGGTTAGACAACTTAACCCGTTGGAAAAACAGTATTGAAGCGAGGCCAGCCGCACGGCGTGGAGTGGAAGTCCCGAATAGAATTGACAGAGAAGCACTGATCAAAGGGGCTAAAAATGTTGTTACGAAATAGCGCTTTTAACTGAGTCGACAAACCGGTTGAGCCATCCCGATGCCATGCTAGGTTTGTAAACAAGTTCGAAGTGCTCCGTATGATAAAAGTCATAACCTAATACATCGACGCTAGTAAGGTTATGGCTTTTTGCTATGAAGTCAGGCACGTAGGCCAAGGCCAGTCCTTGTCGAACAATAGATATCAGCGTGCCAAAATCATTACATCGATAGCGAATTGAGCGGGGCACTTTGAACGAGGCGGTAATCAGTGGCTAAGTGAATCGAAACTGACATTCGTTGAATTGCTGTTTAAACGTCGCTGATGGCTTTAATATGTTCAGGGCCGATACCACAGCAGCCCCCGATGATGGTTGCGCCAGCAGCCACCCAAGTCTTAACGTATTCAACATAGCGGGCGGGGGTTATATCGTCACGTATTTCGGAAAGTAGCGCGTTGGCCGCGTGTGTACGTTTTCTCTCAGAAAAGCTATTTGCATAAGCGCCAATATTAATCGAAGTATTTAAACTTCGCGTTATTGAAATAGCGTCTTCCATCTCTTCCGGCTGCGAGCAATTGAAAAGTACGCTCTGTACTTCGCTCAATAATGACTCTATCTCACTTAGCAGCTCACCTGAGCGCAATGTCACAGTCTCGTTAGATGTTTCTCGATTACTAACGGAGAATGACAGCCATATAGGCAGTGAAGAGTGCTGTTTTATAAGTGATACCACGGCTTTAGCTTCTTCTACCGAACTTGCAGTTTCAATCAACCAAACATCAACATAGGGCTCCTGGGCTTTAATAAGCGGGGTGAGAATGTCGGCTACACGGCTCGCATCAAATAAATCCGGGCGGTAAGAACCAAAAGCTGGAGGAACGCTACCCGCGACAAATCGCCTCTTGTCACCATCGCTCTTTAGTGCGTTTACTGCACCTCGAGCGAGTTCGGCCGCATTCTGAGCGAGAGTAAAAGCCTGCTCCCTAAATGTATTTTCCCCAATATGAAAAGGTACAAGCGCATAGGCGTTAGTGGTAATAACGCAGGCACCAGCTTCAAGGAAACGTTTGTGCACATCACTTACTAATTCTGGTGTTTGCATTAGTGCCAGTGCTGACCACTCTGGCTGCTTAAAGGGCGCACCTGTCTTTTTCAGCTCTCGCCCCATGCCGCCATCTAAAATTAAAATGTCATGCATTCCTTCTTTCATGCTGCCCAAAGCCAAACCTTTTGAGATGTGAGATGATTAGTAATAATTTGCCTGAAGGGCTAGGTTTGCACTTCCAATGGATTGCGCTTTTCTGCCTACAAGACCTTCGCTTATGTGTACCTGAGCAAGGCCACGCATATCAAGCGTCTCCATCGCGGTTTGCGTATGCGCGACCAATGCGTTTTTGACATCATCAGGAATTGCGCCATCTATGATTACGCCGTCTAGGTCTAACAAGCTCATTGCACATTGAGTCGCAAAGGCCAATCCTCTGGCGGTTTCGCTTAACCAGTCTTCTATTGAGTGCGTGTCACAAGACCAGTGGGATGGCGATTCATAAATATGCTGACCGTTATGCCCAGCGTCGTTTAGCTTTCTTTCCAGCAAATAAAGTGAAGACTGGGTTATTAGCTGGCTTTGTGTACTGCCATTGTAAAAGGGTAAAGAGCCAATGGCCCCAGCGTTGCCTGTTTTTCCATTAACTAACTGGTTATTGAGTACCAGGCCACCGCCTAAGAATGTGCCAACAAAGATGTAAAGAAAACTATTGTAGTTTTGGGAATTACCGAAAGACATCTCTGCGCTGCACGCTGCTCCAGCATCATTTTTTATAAAAACAGGCAGTGATAATAAATCTTCCAACGCCGCTTGTGGATTAAACCCTCTCCACTCTTCCAATTCATTTTTTGGGGCTCCGGCTTCTTCTGCCCAACTCCAAATTTCGAAGGGCATAGCAACACCTAAACCTCGGATTAGGCGTTGTTGGTCGGTATCCAAATTTTTAATGAGTACATTGAAAGCACGTTTTGCAAAGGTAAGCAGATTGCTTACGGTCGGGTAGGCAAACTTCTCGTGAAGTGTTGCTCTTACATTGCCTTTCAAGTCGAGTAACGTCATATCGAAACTTCGTCGACCTACTTTCAGCCCTATACCAAACGCGCCGTTTTCATTTAGACCAAACGGCACCTTGGGCTGGCCTACTCCGCCTTTGATTGGCTTTAGTCGCCTTACCAGGCCGTCAGCCTCTAGTTTTTTAATGATCACTGTCGCTGATTGTGCAGACAGCCCCGTTAACTGTGCTATTTCAGCTTTAGGCAATGAAGAACGTTGGCGAATTAGGGTAAGGATATCCCGTTCATTCGCTGAGCGGCTATCAAGCAATGTAGGTGCTTTTTGTGATGGCAGGTGAAAGGCCGATTCAGTATTCAATGTATTTACAATCTATCGTTTTAAGAAGCTAGAGTGTAATAACAACCTAGCCGTGTATCAAATTTAAGAAATGGTGTAGGTACTTGTTCAGACATAACTTTATTCGACAGTACTAGGTCAACCCTATCACACTCGTTGATTTTTGCGCAAAAGGTTAAATCAATTAGGTTGATTTAATTGATTCTTTCGACAATACTATGCCCCAATTAATTAACGATTCGTTAACCTTGCGCGAACTGTGCATAGGTAAGCTGCAATTTTTAAATTCTGTTAAGTGAGGCTGGTATGAAGATTTTATGTTTAGGTGAAGTGCTAATTGATATGTTAAGCCAAGGTGCTGCGCCCAAAGATGGCAACATACCAGCAATGAAACCTTTCCAGCCCTACGCGGGTGGTGCACCTGCTAATGTGGCAGTCGCTGTAGCTCAGCTAGGTGGTGAGAGTGCGATGGTCTCGAAAGTAGGTGACGATACTTTTGGCGCGTTTCTTAAAGAAATGCTAGAGCATTACAAAGTAAACACTGACTTCGTGTGGACTACACAAGAAGGTAATACGGCTCTGGCATTTGTAAACTTGGATGCAGACGGCGAACGCTCTTTTGATTTTTATGTTGATAATGCCGCGCATAAACACATTTCAGAGCAAGATTTGTCGACGATAGATTGTGATAAAAGTACAGTGCTTCATTTTTGCTCAGGTTCTATTTCAGGCCCTGAACTTATTCCTGGTACCGAGTTTATTCTGAACAAGGCGAAGGAAAACGGCATGATGGTTTGTTTGGATATTAACTATCGCCCAGCGTTTTGGGATGACACAGCGAATGCGCCGTCACGTATAGATGAAGCTGCAAAGAAAGTGTCTGTTTTAAAGGCTAGCCGAGAAGAACTCGCAGAGCTATATGGCGAAGAAAATGCTGATACAAAGGTTCAGCAGTGGTTAGATAGTGGCGTTAAAGTGGTGCTAGTCACCGATGGTGGTGAGCCCATTCACTATATTACCAAGTCCTTCAGCGGCACGTTAGCGTCACCTAAAATGGATGTAAAAGACACGACGGCAGCGGGTGACTCTTTTATTGGTGGCTTCTTATATTTCCTATCTACAAAAGTGAAAAGCGCTGATGACTTCGACGCGTGGGCGGAGAACTTCGAGAATGTAAGCGAAGCTACGGAATTTGCTATCCGCTGTGGTGCTTACACGGTAACGCAGTATGGTGCATTTAGCGCATTGCCAACGCAGGCTAATATCGCTAAATAAGTATCGATTATCTTAAGATAAACAAAAGGGTTCAAAATGAACCCTTTTTTCTTCAATCGCTGCGCACCGACAAAGGTGGCGTCAGCTGATGTATTGGTTGCTTAGTGCTTATCCGCTCTACTTTGGAACTTGCGTTCCTCGGTGTTTACCTTAATCCATTCGCCAGTGCTGATGTATTCAGGCACCTGTACAACCAGTCCGGTTGAAAGCGTGGCAGGCTTGGTTCGAGACGTAGCAGAGGCGCCTTTAATAGATGGGTCTGTCTCAACAACTTCAAGCTCTACGCTCATTGGCAAATCTAACGCTACTGGCACTTCACTTACGATAACCACCTGAATACCGTCGGTGTCTTCATTAATGAATAGCGCCTCATTTTCAATACTTTCTTTGTTCAAGTGATAAGGCGTGTAGTCTTCCTTATCCATGAAAATGTATTCGTCACCATCAACATAAGAAAACATTGCCGGACGACGAATTAAATCAGCCATATCTAATGTGTCTGAGTCTTTAAATGTTTCGTCGTACTTAGCACCTGTGACGACGTCATACATGCGCATGCGATAAATGCTGCCACCTGCACGACCTTGGGGTACAGAACGTTCTATGTCTCTAACTATGCAGGTCTTACCGTCAAATACCACGGTGTTATTCTTTTTGATTTCACTAGCCTTAGGCATGGCGATTTCCTATTTTTGTTCTCTTCAGGCAATCCGCCCGAGGTCATCTGTAAAACTTCATTTTCAGCGATTTTTTCTTACTTAGGAAGTATTTTTACGTGGTTAGTTTTCGATTAACGCTTTAACGTTGGTTAGCGTGTCAGCTTCGGCGGCGGGTTTATCCCAACGAATACGGTGAATGCGAGGGAAGCGCAGCGCTACCCCCGATTTATGTCTTGAGGAAGGATGAACCGCGTCGAAAGCCACTTCTAACACCAGATCTTTCTTTACCTCCCGCACAGGGCCAAAGCGTCCCACTGCATTGCGCCGTACCCAGTTGTCTAGCTTCTTAAGTTCTTCGTCGGTAAATCCAGAATATGCTTTTCCTATTGGCAGAAGCTGGTCGTCTTCCCATGCACCGAACGTGTAATCGGAATAGAAGCTCGATCGTTTCCCGTGCCCTCGCTGCGCGTACATCATTACCGCATCAACCACCAGCGGGTCGCGCTTCCACTTGAACCATTGCCCTTTGGGACGGCCGGGGATGTACTTGCTATCTAAGCGCTTTATCATCAACCCTTCCACCGCGCGATTTTGACAAACGTGGGCATGAAGTTCACGAAGGCTTTTAGGAGAGCTCGCAGAAAGGGTTTCCGATAAAAACAAGCGCTCGCTTTTGTTATGGTTAAACCATTCGTGGAGCGCCTGGCGACGTTCCTTCAACGTTTTCTCAGTTAAATCTTTGCCATCTAGCACTAAGGCATCGTAGACAATAAGTCCAACAGGTGAAGACGCTTGCAGTGCTTTACTTGGCTTTTTCTTGTTGAGGCGTT
>VAPD01003530.1_pt1 | contig 10690 bp, 6 predicted proteins | sample 3393901 | NCBI WGS metagenome assembly VAPD01 (sample SAMN08290435, study PRJNA428436) | hydrothermal vent metagenome | isolation source: Deep-sea hydrothermal vent chimney | place: Atlantic Ocean: South-mid Altantic Ridge | depth 3034 m m | reverse complement strand
GCTCATTTCCAAATGCTAAAAAGTCAGTTGCTTGATAATTATAATGGTCCCGAAAATGATGTGTCGATAATAAATTTATACCTTGTTTTTCAAGGCTCAACTCAAAGCGTACCGGATTGCCAATGGCGCTAATAGCATGTCCGTTTGTTGGCGTTTCTGTAACTTGTTCAGACGACGATACTAATCTAAATTGACTTGCATTCAAATCATAACGGTATGCTGTTTCGCCACCATTCTCGACAACTAAATCAACTGACTTTAACCGTGCTTTCGCTTCTCGAAGTGGGCCTGCCGGCATTAAAAGTCCATTACCAAATTGACGTTCACTATCTACAATACAGCACTCTATATCACGCGCCATTTTATAATGTTGCATACCGTCATCTGAAATAATGATATCGATGTCGTGGTTTTGTAACTGCTCGATACTTGCTTGGCGATCGGGGCCAACCATCACAACACAGCCTAAACGACGTTTAATAAGAACCGGCTCATCACCCGCTTCACTTGTGGCTGTATCATCAGTGACTAAAAGCGGATAACTTGCTGACTTACCACCATAACCGCGACTGATCACTGCGACCTTCAGTCCCTGTTGTTGCAAATACTGCGCTAACCAAATAACAAACGGCGTTTTACCATTCCCCCCCACACTAATGTTACCAACAACAATTACTGGCACATGGGCTTTAAACGCTTTGAGTATGTTAATTTTATAAAGGTATTTTCGCAGTGTTGAAATCAACCAAAAAATAACACTTAGCGGCAAGAGTAAAACAGTTAATAGGCTTGGTTTTTTATACCAGCTTTTTTCAATGACACTCACTACTGCTCACCAAACTGCATTTTACATAAGGCCGAATAAGTACCGTCTTTACTTAAAAGCTCAGAATGCGTGCCTTTTTCGATAACCTGACCATGATCAATTACATAAATACAATCACTATTTTCTATAGTCGATAAGCGGTGTGCAATCACTATCGATGTTTTCTGCTTCATCAAAGTATCAAGTGCTTGTTGAATTAGTTTTTCGGATTCAGTATCCAGTGCAGATGTAGCCTCATCTAGAATGAGAATAGGCGCATCTTTTAAGATAGCACGCGCGATGGCAATGCGTTGACGCTGACCCCCTGATAGCATCACACCGTTCTCGCCAACCATGGTATTTAAACCTTCTGGTAAATCCTTAACGAATTCCCAAACATGCGCTTGTTTAGCAACGGCCATTAATTCATCATCTGATAAAACACGATCTAAACCATAGCAAATATTATTAGCAATTGTGTCATTGAACAGAACAACCTGTTGCGACACTAAAGCAAACTGTTTGCGCAAATCAGTTAGTTTATAATCAGACAATGGCACCCCATCTAATAATATTTTACTCTCTCCTTCGAGCTCATAATAACGGGGTAAAAGGTTCGAAATTGTTGACTTTCCTGAGCCAGAGCGCCCTACTAATGCAATGCTTTCTCCTGCTTTAATTTCAAGTGATAAGTTTTTTAAAACAGGTTCATCTTTTGTAGGATAACGAAAGGTTACGTTTTGAACGTCAATGTGCCCTGTCACTTTATCGGCTTTATGCGTTCCTGTGTCTTTTTCTACTTCTTCATCAAGTACTAAAAAGATACTTTGCGCGGCAGAAATACCACGTTGCAAGTCACTGTTGACATTAGACAACTGCTTTAATGGGCGTAGTAGCATCATCATTGATGAAATTAGTAATACGAAATCACCTGAGCTAATGGTGTCAATCATCGAAGGCATAGACACAACCCATAAAATCACTGCCATCGCGCTCGCAGCGAGGATCTGAATAACAGAAACACTGAGCGCTTTAGTGGCATCCATTTTTATGCGCTGCTGACGGTTATGGTTATTGATTGCCGAGAATTGAGAAATTTCTTGTTTTTGACCACCAAAACCATGGATCACTTTGTGACCCGATAGCATTTGCTCTGAGCTACGTGTAACTTGCCCCATAGCTGATTGAATTTTTTTTGAAATTTTGCGAAAACGTTTTGATACGAACGCAACAATCACTGCAACTAAGGGGATAATAACTAAGAATATTAGCGATAATTTCCAGCTAGTATAAAACATGTTGAATAGTAAAAAGACCACGAAGGCGCCTTCCCTAACAACAATAAGCAATGCTTTTGTAATTGCCTGTTGAACTTGCTCAGTATCAAAGGTGATTTTTGAAATTAGATCACCGTTTGAGTTTTTATCATGAAAAGAAACAGGCAGATGTAAGATATGCTCAAACAATTGCTGACGTAAGCTTCTAACAACTTGTGAGCCTACATAGCTTAAGCAATACGATGACATATAATTAAACATGCCACGACCTAACACCAATGCAATAACCACGAATGGTGCATAAGTTAAAACTTGCGTGTTACGGGCATTCAAACCTTCATCAATAAATGGTTTCATCAAATTGATAAACAATGCATCCATTGCTGAGTAACCAATCATGCCGACAATAGCAAAAAATGCAATAAGCTTATAATCACTCACATAACTAATTAAGCGCTTATAAATTTGGGATGTAGTTTGATCCATAACACTCTCTTATTCATAGACTTCGACTATTGTAGCCTTATGGGGGTAAAAACAAAACGTCAATCTTCTTCGAACCAATAACTTTGTGACTTACGAGCAAATTCTAGCTGGTAATCATTTTGATAAAAGGTGATTCGTATATGACCTAGGTTGGCCGTTGTAAATTGAGGTATATGGTGCTGCTGATAACGCTTTACAACCTCTGGATGAGGAAAATTCCACTGCCCTTGATAAGCAGCAGAGTGAATCACAATATCAGGCGCGACTCGCTCTATAAACTCAGAACTTGAAGACGTATTACTACCATGATGTGGACTTACCAAAACAGTGCTTTGTATACGCGCATTACTATCAACTAATGCTTGCTCTACCAATTTAGAAATATCGCCAGTTAATAATAATTGATGATTTTTACTCTCCACCATGACTATACAGGACTGGTCATTTTTGTTGGTCGACAACGTGGAATGATTGATAGTTCTAACACTTAGATTTTCAATCTGAAAAAACATATTTTCACAGGCCTGATCAAGGCCATTTGGATGAAATGTACTAAGCGTTTTACCAAAACCAGCAGCTTGCCAACTTTCAAGACCTCCTGCATGATCATTATCTTGATGGCTAACAACCGTTGCTATAACCTCAATATTATGACGTAAAATATAAGGACGCAGTACTGAGTTTATGTAATCAAACCGTCCAAAGTAGCGCGGTCCTAAATCGTAGATAAGTGCTTTTTGATTTGCACTAACCATAATCATAAGCCCATGACCAACATCAAACACATCTAACTTAAATTCACCTTTAGGTGTTAAATGCCAATCAATCAGTGCTAACGTTAATGGAAGAAAAACCAGTCGCTTATAAGGTGAGAAAAAGAGTATTACTAAAATGACATAGAACAATAAGAGTAGATTAAAGCTAGGTAAATAAAAGTTTAGCCATCGCCAATCTGAAGGTATTGAGGTTAGATATTGGTAGCCGTGATACAAAAATTCATCAAAAAATTGCCATAAAAAGCCCAAATCAACCAGTATTGATAAAAAGCAGTATGCTACTAATAGTGGCATTAATATTATGCCTAGTAACGGCACCGCAATAAGGTTTATGATCAAACCAATGACGCTGATCCCGCCAAAATAATAAAGCGTGATCGGTAACAACCCTAAAAACAAACCACATTGAATTATGACTAACTGTACCACCCCCCTTGCTAGCTTGAATTTTGGGTAAGAGCGGTAGTTCAATGTTAAAAAAATAATTATTACTGCAATAAAACTAAAGTAGAGTCCTGGATTTAATAAAGAAAAAGGATCAAAAAATAATAAAATAGTTAAAGCATACAGAATGGCTCGCCACCTTAGAGGCTGCTTTGCAAAGCTATAAATTATTAAATAGCAAGCTAGCATCAACAGTGCTCGCGTTGCAGAGACAATAAAACCACTAAGGTAGACATAAAAAAATGCAAGCAATAACCCAATAACTACAAATAACTTATTAAGGTTATTTTGTTGATTATGCTTTACAGAAAACAGATCAAACAATAACTTACTGATATAAAAACCAATCGCGAATATTAGACCAATGTGTAAACCAGAAATAGCCAGTAAGTGACTTAAACCAAGTTCTTTTAAGTGAACTTTATCAGCGTCTTTGATTTTACTTCTGTCACCGGTCAATAATGCATAATACAGCCACTGCATCTTCATATTGTCTGTGATAGAAAATATAAAACCACGGTATGACTCACGGGTAGTAGATTTTTTCTGAGCTGAAACTAGCACGCTTTGACCTACAGAGCGGCCCTCATATAATACACGTTCAGACAGTGCAAAGCGCTCTGCATCAAATACATCAAAGTTCTTTACACTCCTAAATGGCTTTAGCTTTAATTTGCTGGTTAACACATCCCCTACGTAAAGCTCATTATCACTAATGACACTCAACATAGCAAAAGGCGTCGCTTTGAAGTTTTTATCCTTTTCTGATAAATCAATAATCTTCGCTTTTACGTAAAATGGAGATTGGCTTGAGTGAATGGATACGATTTCAATTTTTGCATCTACGACCTCATTTCTTTTCAAGTCCTTGTAAGGAAGACTATAAAAATAGTGGTAGTTAAGAAGTACAACCAAAATAGCGCAAATAAATCCTAACAAAACTGACGAAAAAGGCTTAAAATAGGCACCAGCTAAAACAATAGCAAAACTGAGTATATAAAACGCCGCAGTGTGCAAGGTATAAACGGTTATAAAACAACCGAATATAAACCCACTGCATAACCAAATAGATGTAAATGGTTGCTTTAAATGGCTAAAAAAACGATCCAACGGTTTTTACCCGATCATAACAAGGTAAGAGATCATAAATATTTAAGAATTTTTGGTCGTTTGTTGCATGATGCAAATTTGTGGCATCTTAATCGACGCTCAGCCCGCGGAGCATTTGCAGTCGGTTTGTTTTTTGCTTTCATCCCCGTTCCTTTTCAAATGGTTTTAGCTGCCGCACTTGCTATCCCTTTACGCGTTAATTTACCCATCTCGGTTGCGACGGTTTGGATAACAAACCCGCTGACTATGCCACCTATTTTTTATTGCTCGTATATCGTTGGCACTATTGCACTTGCGCAACCACCACAACATTTTCAGTTTGAACCTAGCTGGCAATGGTTTTTAGACAGCCTGACAACAATTGGACCGGCATTTCTTGTAGGATCATTCATTTGCGCCACAGCTGCAGCTATTATTGGTTATTTTGGAATCGATATGCTGTGGAAACGCTCGGTGCGCAAAGCTTGGCTACATCGCCACAAATAAAGTACCCAAATTAACAACGAATGTATAGACAAAAAAACCCAGCGAAAGCTGGGTTTTTAATGGTCACTCATTTTATACCAACATGCTTAAATATTATCGCATGTTGGTATCAGATTATTATTTTCTGAACACGCGACGTGCTGCAGCAAAGGGCAGTAATAATAAAGTGTACCAAGGGAAGCTTGATGATTGACGCTCGTATTCTTCAATCTCTTGCGCAGGGCATTCTTCAACACTACCGCTGGTAGGTGTTAATTTAACGGCAACAGCAACACTTTCATATTCAATATTACCGTCAACGTCTAACACAACATTACCAAATGAGTCTGTCTTCTCAACCGTTTTAGTTGCAACACCAAAAATCTCATTGTTGTTGTTAATTGCTTTCGCCTCAGCAACAGTATACTTAAAACGGGTCTCACCATCAGCTTCGTAACAAGGTAGTAAGCTATTTATGTTAACAATTTTGTCTTCACCAATTGTGTACATAAAGCCTTCTCGACGACGACTTGTTGAATTGAAAATATCAGTTTCACCTTCACCAACAATCACACCGTTGTCGTTAATGTCGTTTGCTAAAGAACTTGAGCTTGTGAAAAAGTCTGTCGGAAAAACAACGCTATTACTATTCTTATCGAAATAAAAGAACTTAGTACGAGTTCTATTTTCTATACGCTTATTGGCATAGCCAACAATGATATTATCATTATTAATTGCGAGCGCTTTACCGCCAACCCAGTCATCATCTTGGTTAATAAATTGTTTTACTTCGCCATTCTCAAAATAAACAGGCATCGAATAACGTCTATCGTCATAACGTACATCGGATGTGCCAGCAATCAGACCATTTTCATTTACAGCTAAGGCATTACTTCTAAAGGCAAAGTCTTCGTCATCTTCAGGTGTAATTGCTAAGCCAAAAACCTCAGTGTTAATAATGTTCAAGCTATTATCAAGTGTCCATTTAACTGCACGTTTATCAAATAAGCCTGTTGATATGTTTCTATCTAAACTTTCAATACAGTCCGATACTGGTTCATCTTCACCGTCACAGTTATCGTCAATGTCTTCTTGGCGATCAACAGGAATGCCTGTTGATACACTGCCAACTACAACGTAACCATCACTGGTTTGCACGATATCAGTCGCGATACTTGTACCACCATACTCATTAAACTCGGGTACTAATGGCACTTTTACACCGTCAGGGCTTATTACAATACCACGGCTGATAAACTCACGTAAAAAGTGCGTTTCTTCTTCGTCTTCATCCGTTTGCGTAAAGGCTGTTTTTTCGTAAGGCGCACTGCCCCAACCAACCATTACGCCATCATCAGTGACTGCGTTTAATAAATTAGTCGTCGAGCGAGTCAAACCGTCATAATCAAGTGACTGTTCATCAAAAAGAACTTGCTCAGAAGCGCCTTCAGCTGTGTATACCGTAGTAAGCGCACTTGATATTTTTTGATACTCAGAATTAGTTAAACGACCAGATCGAGCATCTGTTACAAAGGAGATCATAAACGCATGTGCATCTGCATTGGTATTTACAGCATCGTTATTTTCAATATCATCGAGTGTAAATGTGACCTCTTTGTCGATAAGTTCATAGCTAGCTTTGGTTGCATCGTATGCATTTCTAATCGCGCTATCTTCAAAATCGATATAAGAGATATCAATAGGTAGTCGATAGACACCATTCGCTAAACCAATAATATGACCGTTTTCACTGGCATCGGTAATATAGCTGTGTTTTGCACCGTCTAATCGACCTAGCTCAGTCAATTGATAAGTTGCGCTCATTGCTGAGGTGCTAAGAGTCGCTAATATACTGGCAGCGAGTAATTTATATTTCATTTTAATCCTTACTACTGATTCTTTAATTCTTCGAGTTCTTCCCAGCGCTCAAATGCGGCTTCAAGCTCAGACTCTAACTGGGCTAATTGGTTCAATGCGTCTGTTGTAATAGCAGCGTCTTGCTTAAAAAAGTCAGGGTCATTAACGACAATTTGCTGAGCTTCGAGTGCTTTTTCTAGTTGCTCCACTTTACTGGGTAATTCTTCTAATTCAAGTTTTAATTTGTAAGAGAGTTTATTACTTTTCTTTTGTGGTTTTTCTTGCTGACTACTCGTTTCAGGCTTTTCCTGTTTTATCTGCTGTAGTTGCTTTTCTTGTTCTGCTAAATAAGCAGCGTAGGCCTCGTAATCACTATAGCCGCCTACGATATCTGAAATTTTTCCTTGGCCTTCAAATGCCCACACAGAACTACAGGTATTATCGATAAACTCACGGTCATGGCTAACAATTAATACCGTGCCCTGATATTGATTAATAATATCTTCAAGTAATTCTAGGGTTTCAATGTCTAAATCATTGGTTGGTTCATCAAGGACCAGAATATTAGACGGTTTTAAAAATAACTTCGCTAACAACAAACGATTTTTCTCACCACCTGAAAGCGCTTTAACAGGCGTACGCGCTCTTGCCGGTGGAAATAGAAAGTCCTGAAGGTAACCTAGTACATGACGAGAGCGCCCGCCCATCATCACCTCTTGTTTGCCTTCAGCAACATTATCTTGCACGGTTGCTTCTTCATCAAGTTTTTGACGGTACTGATCAAAATACGCAAACTCGAGGTTTACGCCTTGCTTCACACTGCCACTATCAGGTGCTAAATCACCAAATAAGATTTTTAATAAAGTGGTTTTGCCAATACCATTCGGACCGACAAGGCCAATACGGTCGCCACGCATAACAAGTGTCGAGAAATCTTTCGCAATCACTTTATCCTTAAATGCATGGGCAATATGTTTTGCCTCAAATACCAGCTTTCCTGAACGATCAGCCGTTTCTATATTGAAATCTGTTTTACCAACTTGATCAACACGCTGTTTGCGCTCTTTACGTAAGGCTTTAAGAGCACGGACTCGTCCCTCGTTGCGGGTTCTTCGTGCTTTGATCCCTTGGCGTATCCACGCTTCTTCCTCTGCTAGACGTTTATCAAATAACGCATTTTGTGTTTCTTCAACTTTTAAATCATGCGCTTTTTGCTCAAGGTAAGCGGCATAGTTACCAGGGTATGAAACGAGCTTACCGCGATCTAAATCAAGAATACGGGTTGCAACAGCACGAATAAAAGCACGGTCATGAGAAATAAAAACGATACCGCCTTTAAACTCTTTTAAGAATTGCTCAAGCCAAATAACACTACTCATATCTAAGTGGTTAGTCGGCTCATCAAGAAGGAGTAAATCAGGCTCACTGACAAGTGCTCTGGCTAGAGCGACCTTACGCAACCAACCGCCAGATAGCGATTCCAGCTTTGCTTCTGGGCTTAATTCTAAGCGAGATAAAACCAGTTGAATGCGCGTATCAAACCGCCAACCATCAACCGTTTCTAGCTGATTAGATAAACGCTCTAATTTATTCAGCAGTTTATCGTTATAATCTGTTTGCATTTGATTGCTAACTTGGTGATATTCAATCAGTAAGTTCGCTATATCAGGCATGCCTTGAGCAACATAGTCAAAAACCGTCCCTTCGGCTCCTTTAGGTGGATCTTGCTCTAAACGTGAAATACGGATACCGCCTAATTGGTTTATTTCACCATCATCTAATGTTACTTGGCCATCGAGCACTTTCAGTAAGGTCGACTTACCCGCGCCATTTCTACCAACAATACAAACACGTTCACCCGACTCAATGACTGCATCAGCATCATCAAGCAGTGGGTGTGTACCATAAGCAAGTTGTGCCTTGGCTATTCTGATTAAATCCATCGTAATTACTACTCTTATTCTTTGTTATCAGCAATAAACTGCGCCAATGCGACAGTATCAAAAGGCCAAAATAATTTATTGCCTTGGCTGCTTTCAACAACCGGAATACTTGTTTGATAAAGCTCAATTAATTGTTCATTATCCATAATATCTTTTGCTGCAAACGGTATATTTGCAGCACTTAATAACTCATCTGCCAGCTCACATAAATGACAACCATCGGTGTGATACAAAGTAAAATTAGCCATGGGTAATAAGCCAACTATTATGAATTTGCTTATTACGCTTAAAGTCTGGCGACAGTGTTTTCGCTGAAATATTTTCAGCTTTTAAACCTAAGCCCATCAGCCCGACTTCGTCTAAGTTAAAGCCTCGTTTATTGTTAGAAAAAATCAACGTGCCATTCGGACTTAAAATTTTCTTAACCCATGTGAGTAACTTAATATGATCGCGCTGTACATCAAATGCATCTTTCATACGTTTTGAATTCGAAAACGTTGGAGGGTCTAAAAAGATGAGGTCGTATTGGCCTTGCGCATGCTCTAACCATTTTAAACAATCGGCTTGTTCAAAACGATAGCGAGTATTGCTAATACCATTGAGGTCAAAGTTTTCTTGCGCCCACTTTAAGTAGGTTTTAGACATATCTACCGTAGTAATAGCTTTTGCACCGCCAATAGCTGCGTGAACCGAGGCACTGCCAGTATACGCAAACAAGTTTAAAAAACGTTTACCGTGTGCATTTTGTTGAATATAACGTCGTGCCAAACGGTGGTCTAAAAACAATCCTGTATCTAGATAATCAAATAGGTTAACTTTGAATTTAGCGCCAAACTCTTCAACCACTTGCGTACGGTTTTGTTTTGATACCTTGGTATATTGCTCTTCGCCTTTTTGTTTTTTACGCACTTTAACAGCGATATTCTCAGGCGCGACTTCTAACTGTTCTGCGGTTAGACTGATTACATCTTGCAGACGTTTTTGTGCTGTATTGTCATCAATCTCTTTTGGAGCAGCATATTCAAAAATAACTGCTGAATCATCGTAAATATCAACAGCTACGTTATATTCAGGAATATCTGCATCGTAAACACGATAACAGCTCACTTCATTTTGCTTTAACCAGTTCTTTAAGTTTTGTTTATTTTTCTTTAAGCGGTTTGCAAATGCTGTTGAGCCTTCATAATTAAGCGCTGGCTTGTCTTCTTTGCTTAACTCGACTTGTTTATCGTCAAGTTGATAGAGATTTAGAACAACATCTAACGGGCCATTTTTAAATTTATAACGTTTAAGTTTTACCAACTTTAACAATTTAAATAGGCTTTCGTCAGTACCAAGCAAGGCTAGCTTCCAATGATTAAAGTGCTTTTTGAAACCCACACCTAAACCTCGGTGTAAGTTAACTAGCTCTGCCATTGAGCCTAAACGTTCACCATAAGGTAGGTTAGAAATCACCACGCCTGGTAGTTTAGCCACGGATGTTAGCTTGGTTGCATCACTTTGCTTAAACTTAATAATAGTGCCAAG
>VAPD01005779.1_pt1 | contig 10730 bp, 5 predicted proteins | sample 3393901 | NCBI WGS metagenome assembly VAPD01 (sample SAMN08290435, study PRJNA428436) | hydrothermal vent metagenome | isolation source: Deep-sea hydrothermal vent chimney | place: Atlantic Ocean: South-mid Altantic Ridge | depth 3034 m m | reverse complement strand
CTTCATTTGCTGGAAAATGGCTATATCAGGGAACTGGTTGCCGTTGACGAAGAGCAGCTTTCCATTTTCTCCCATACCGTGCTGGAAAAAATTCGCAATGGTGATTCGGACTGGGAATCCATGGTACCGGAGAAGGTGGCGAAAATAATCATGGACAAACGTCTTTTCGGTTACCGGGGCTGAGGTCGACCAGTATCCCTCCATCAGTCAGCAACAGGTAGGTCTTCACTGTACGATCCGGCCAGAGCCTGTGTACTCCTTCGCGGTAGAGGTCCAGCTGTGGTTTATAGCGTGAAGTGAGCTGCTGTATTTGCGACTCATCAGCGATTCTGTGTGTTTTGTAGTCTACCAGGTGAATAATGCTGTCGCTCACGATCAGGCGATCAATGATTCCGTAAACAGTTTGTTGCTCATGCAGGTATTGAATGGGCGCCTCGTTATATGCCTGCATGTCGGCAGCCGGTTTCAACAGCCAGGCCAGGTCTTTACTATCCAGCAGGTCTGTAACCTCCCTCCAGCAGCGTTGCAACTCAGGGTCGTTTATGGCCAGGCAGAACTCGCCCGCAAGCTGTTGTACAAGGTGAGGCGCTTGCGCCGAGAGGGCACCCTGGGGTGCAAGGTGAGGCGCTTGCGCCGAGAGGGCACCCTGGGGTGCAATGTCCTGGCCGGCCTGCTGCTGCGTAGCCAGTTGCAACATGCGATGAATGATCAACCCCCGTATGCGTCCTCCTGGACTTACAGACTCAAATTCACTTTCGCCCACACTACGGCTGGGCGTGATCTCATGCGATACAGGCTGAACGGAAAACGGTTGGCCAAGGCGCGGGTCGATATTGACAGTGCTCGCTACCGGGTTTTCGGTTGTGGTTCTGACAGCAGGTTCGCCAAAGCTGTGTATCCAGGTGTCACCGGGTGAGGGGTCGTCACACAGGGCTGTGGCGATCTGTCCGTACCAGCCGGCGGAACGGTTTGCCGAGGAAGGTGCGCAGCCGGAAATTACCAGCATGTTTTTGGCACGAGTCAGGGCCACGTAGAGGAGATTTGCAGATTCCCGTTGTTCCTCTTCCTGCTCCAGCGCGTAGCGGGCGTTGCTGATGTTGTCGCGCAGTTTGCTGTTGCTCAACAACATGAAATCGTCCGGACGGTCAGCTTCAGCCGGCCAGCGCACCAGTGTCTGACAACCGGGGGGGCTGCTGCCCTGACTGGTGCTGTCGGCCAGAAATACTACAGGTGCCTCGAGACCCTTGGCGGCATGGATGGTTAGCAGGCAGACGCGCTGCTTCTGGTCGGTTTGCGTTGTTGCCTGATTCGGGCCTTCCTTTTTAAGGTTACGCAACTGGCGAACGCGATCAAGGAAACGTGGCAGGGTGGGATAGCGGCCGGCGTCCATTTCGAGCGCCAGTTCGATGAAACGTGTCAGGTTGGCCTGTACGCGCGCAACCTGGGTTGCCGGAAAGGCGGCCTGATACCGCAGCAGCAGGTTGGATTCGTGGAAGATGCGTTGCAGCAGGTCGTGTATCGGTATACGGCCGGCCAGCGATCGCCAGTTAGCCAGCAGACGCTGTGCGCGTGACAGTGGGTGGTTTGCATCGAGCGTGCTGCAAACGGCATTGAGACGCTCGATCCAGGGGCCGTCCGCTGTACGCGCCAGCAACATCAGATCATCGTCGCTGGCTGAAAACACGGGTGACCGTAGTACCTGTGCCAGGGACAGATTGTCCTGCGGTGTCATCAGTACAATCAGCAGGGCTTCCAGGTCGCGGATCTCCAGGCTCTGCAACAGACTGCCGCGGTCCAGGCTCAGGTAGGGTATACCGCTATCGCGCAGTGCGGCCTCGTAGTCAGCGAGGTGGGTGCGGGAACGCATCAGGATCAGGATATCGTTGTAGTCGGCGGTTTTCTGCTCAAGCAGTTGCTGTATGCGCCCGGCGATAGCCTGCCCCTCCCGGTAGTGGCGGCGATCAATAGCTACTGTCCGGGGCTGTTGCAGCGGGTTACGCAGACCCGGCATATTACTTGCCGGGCTTTCAGATTCTGCTTCGATCAATGGCCAGAGCTCTACCCGCCCCCAAAGCTCCTGCTGGTGAGTTGAATGCGTCTTGAAGTTGGTTAACAGCTGTTCCATTTCGGGGTGCTGGAAGATCCAGTTAACACAGTCGATGACTGCGGGGGAAGATCGCCAGGAGTGATCCAGATTAATACTGCCTGCGTCCAGATGCTGCTGCATCCACTCTGACGCAATGTTAAGCAGGCGCGGATTACCGCGTCTGAACCGGTATATTGACTGTTTGGCATCGCCAACAATAAACAGACTGCGCACGCGTTCACTACCGGCGGCCATTTCTTCCAGTAACGGCAATATCAGCCGCCACTGGGTCGGGTTGGTGTCCTGGAATTCATCGATCAGCAGGTGATCGATGCGCTGGTCCAGTTTGTACTGTATCCAGTGGGCGTGCTCGGGATGGTTGAGCAAGCAGCAGGTGTTCCACTCGAGGTCGGCAAAATCCAGCAGGCGTCGTTCGCGTTTAATGCGCTGGTAGTATTCGAGCATGCGCTGACCGGCGCGGTACCAGGCTGTGTTGACCTGCAGGGTGCGCTGACGGTTCTGTTGTTCGATGACCTGTTCCAGCTGTGCGCAGAACCACTCATGCAGTTCCAGGAAGCGTTCCTCACCGGCTTCGCCCATGGACTTGCGCTGGGCCTTTTTTGAAGAGCGTTTACGGCGTTCGCCGCTGGTAGTGAAAAATACCGACTGTACGTTCTGGATGACTGCTTCAGCATCCTCAACGTTTTTCAGCAGGCTTGCAATTGATGCGATGGTTTTCAGATTGGTCTGGGTAGCGTGGCGCCCCAACAGGCTGGTAAACTCGCCCAGCCTGTCATGCGTTGCACTGTTCCAGAAGCTTTCGGCGGCCGAAGCCTTTTGCTCCAGTTCCAGTCGCCGGCGCAGACAGGCTGTTGCCACTGCAGCAGGGTCTTTGCTCTGTTGCGTGAATGCCCACCAGTCGCTACGGTGTTCGACAAAGGTAAACAGGGCGCCCCGGGTGTTGTGCAGTCCGTTGAGCGAACTGAACAGGAAATCCAGCGCTTGCGCCAGCGCTTGATCGGGTTCGGCAGTGGCTTCGGCGAACAGGGCGTCCCAACTCTCGGTGATCAGCAGACCGGTTTGTTCGACGAGCTCGAAACCGGGTGGCAGCCCGGCTTCGAGGGGAAAGCGCTGCAACAATTCCTGACAGAAGCTGTGAAAGGTCGTAGATCGCAGGCTCTGTTCGCTGCGCAGGGTGGATTCGAAAAGCCTGCGTGCCTGCTGACGTAGCCCGGGCGTCGGTGATTCGCCGATACTTGTCAGCGCCAGATCCAGTTGCTGATCGTCAGCCTCCAGCAATTCCCGCAGGCGCTGGTTCAGGCGCTGCTGCATTTCCCCTGCGGCCTTGCGGGTGAAGGTGATGGCGAGAATGCTGTCGAGCCGGGCGCCATTCAGCAACAGGCGCGTGAGCCGGGCAACCAGTTGCCAGGTTTTTCCGGTGCCCGCCGAGGCGAGTACGCTGAAACTCCTGTCAGGTTGCGTGGCGAGCGGTGTATCAGGCATTGTCACTGTTTCCGTGCAGCCACATGTCGCGACGGCAGATCCCGGTAAACTCGCAGTAACTGCATACCTTCGGGTCACCCCAGGCAGGTAATGCGGTGCTTTCCTGCAGTGCTGCATCAAGCTGTGTCAGCCGCTGCCCGACATCGTGCAGCAGTTGTTGCAGTTCTTCACCTTCGGCACAGCTCTGCTGCCTGGCCCGATCCCTGGTGAACTCGAGGTAGTCGATCCGGGCTACGGGCGCGTCGAGTAACAGTGCATAGCTCGGCAACTGCACGGCCTCACCGCTCAGGACGGCATCGGTTGCAGGTGGTTTGCCGGTTTTGTAGTCGACAATGGCGATAGCACCGGAAGCCTGTTCGACACGGTCGATCCGGCCCCGCATCCGCAACAGGGGACTGAATTCACGTTCAGCCGTGACTTCGACATTGCGTAGTTGCCACTGGTGCTGGCGCTGGATTTCCCATTTCAGGTAGTCAGGCAATACCGCCAGCCACTGTTTGAGCCAGCTGCGCGCCTGGAAATTATCCTTTACCGCTTCCCTGAACACCGCATGGCTGATTTTCTCCAGCAGCCGCATTGCCTGATCACGCCGGGATTCATTCAGCTCGCCCGACCAGGGCCCGGGCAGCCATTCCACGTTACTGTGAAAGGCTTGCACGATATAATGCACCAGGGAACCGTAGTCACTCTTGCTAAGCGCTTCACGGATTTCGTCCTGTGGTTTAAGGCCCAGGGTGTCAGCGGAAAAATAGCGATAGGGGCAGTCGATAAGGCGCTGGTGGGTGTAGACGGACCAGGTGTCGGGTTGCATGGATGAGGTTGTTCGCGGGGCAGGGGATGTCTGTAGTTGCGGCAGGTCGGCGCTATCAGGTGAGACTGGATACGCTTCCGGTTGTACCACCAGGTGCCCGAGCTCGGTGTCATCCAGGCTGGACCGGTAAGCATTGTGGTAGAAGGTTTCCAGCAATTCCAGCCACGGGCTGACACTGACGGGTTCGCCATCGCGTTCACGGTGACAGGTGAGCAGCACGTGCTCCGCACTGTGCAATACGCGGCAGAAATGGTGCAGCTTTACGGCAACTTGCTGCGACCAGGTCGGTAATCCCAGTGCGGAACGTACGCGCTGATTGAAAAATGCGAGACTCGCCGGAGCCCCGGGCATGTGGTCGCGGCTGCAGCCGGCAACAATAGTTGCCGCGAAGCGTTGCAGGCGGCTTTGCTCCAGCGTCAGCAGACATACCGGGCTGGATGAGGGAGCCAGGCGGAAGGTGGTGCGTTCCAGATTGCAGCCCAGCCAGTTACGGAATTCCGACCACTTGAGCGGCACGCTGGAATAAGCTGCAGCCTGCTGTAACTCGTCCAGAACTTCCAGCAGACGCTGCCCGGCCAGATCGCCGGCAAGGCATTGCCAGGCACCGAGTTCCTGCAGGCTTTCACCTAACGCAGTGAGGTAATCGTTTGCTGGATGAGATCCGTGCAGTAATGGTACGAGTGGACTGGCAGCATGATCAATCAGGTTCAGCATCTGATGCACAGCTTGCTGCATGGGTTTTGACCAGTCGGGCAGGCGTTCGCTGCGCCGGTCCAGGTGGTGCCGGTAACGGTTCAGGCCACGGGCAATATTTTCGTGCAGAATAATGTCCTGTTCAAAACGCCGCACGCGGGCCAGGTGTTCATCGCGGTCTGCAAAGCAGACGAAAGACGATTTCAGAACATCCAGCAGTGGCGCACAGGCAAAGTCTTCCTCGACGGTTTCCAGCCAGCGTTCCAGGGTGGCCGCGGCGCTGGTGGTAGACAGAGCCCAGCCGCCGCTGTCATCGAGTTCGATGTGCGAAGCTTCCAGCATAGCGCGCACGCGGCGCGCCAGGCGCCGGTCTTCGGTGACGATAGCGATGGGCTGGAGATCTTCCAGTAACCAGCGCCGGACCTGCAGTGCGACGGCCTGTGCTTCCTGTTCCGGGCCGTTAGCCTGAAAGGTTTTCAGGCGCGGGCCTATGGCGTCCTGTGGGTGCAGCCGGGCAAAGTCCCGCGCCCGCTGTTGCAGATTGTCCGGGGAGGTATCGAACAACGCGCTGATGAGGTTATCCAGATCATTGCTGGTGAATGCGGTGCTTGTCGGGACTTCGACACCGAGCTGATTCAGAATGTCTCTGACCGGCCTGTCCGGGTGATATCCGTCCTGCCGTGCATCGCCGTGCAGCAACAGATGTGCTTTACCAAGATCGAGCAGGGTACGCAGCCAGTGTGTTTCGCCGGGAGAGAATTCTGTATGGCCGATCAGCCACAGGTCGGTGGTGCCGGGCTTGCGCAGATGGTCTGCAAGTCGCCGTCGGTTGGCAGTTGCTGGGTCCAGCAGTTTTTCGGCTGTCAGTTGCTGCCTCCAGGCATGCCACAGGGTGTGCAGCATAAAGGCTTCCTGTTGCAGTGAAGCTGACGGTTCGGAAACGGCATAACAGTTTTTCAGCCGGGTATGAAAGCTCTCAAAGTCATCAGGAATTTCGAACTCGTTACGGGTCAGTTCGTCAAACAGCGTCAGTAACCGGCCTGCCAGTTGCCAGGGATCAGTTGCGATATAAATCCGGGCTGCATTGCGCAATGCATCTGCCAGCACCAGTTCGCGGGCGGGTTGGTTCAGGATAGTTTCCGGTACCGGACCCAGACGTGACAGCCACGCATCCATGCAGTCGATAGAGGGCCCCAGTAGTGCCTGAAAGCCTCTTTGTGCAGCCTGTCCGAGCAGCTCTGCCCGTAGCTGAGAGACGCATTGGTCTGACGCGATCAGTACCTGACAATGGCTCAGGTCCGGCAGGCGGTCCCGGTAGTGGTCGAGGATCTGTTGCGCCGCAACGGCAAGAGGATCCTGGCTGAATGGGATCAGGGTCAGCAGGGGCAGTGCTCCTTGCAAGGAGTACTATCGCTCCAGGAGGTCGAGCTTGCCGGGCTTGCCGTTCCACTCATCGGCATCGGAAGGGGCGTCTTTCTGTTGAGTTATCACTGGCCAGTTCCGGGACAGTTCTTCATTGAGGGCCAGGAAGATCTCCTGGCCGGACGGAAGGTCATCCTCGGGGAAAATAGCTTCTACGGGACACTCTGGTTCGCACAGAGTGCAGTCAATGCATTCTTCGGGGTCAATCACCAGAATATTGGGGCCCTCATGGAAACAATCCACCGGACAGACTTCCACACAATCCGTGTATTTGCACTTGATGCAATTTTCCCCCACTACATATGTCATGTCAGGCTCCTGATTGAACAGGCGCCCATAATACACGGATTGCATAGGGTGGTGCAGGGGTAATGGTCTACGGACAGGCGCTTTTAATCGGTGCGGTGCGGGGGTGTGCGACTTCAATACAGTTGCGACCATTTTCCTTGGCCTTGTACAGCATCTTGTCGGCAGTCTTAATCAACTCATCAGTACCGGAGCTTTCTTCCGGATACAGTGTGGCGACGCCGATGCTGAGTGTGACATGATCAGCTGAATCGGAGTTTTTGTGCGGGACTTTCAGGTCGGCAATATTTTTGAGCATTTTCTCTGCTATCGTCAGTGCGCCTTCACTGATGGTGTCGGGAAGAATCATGACGAATTCCTCGCCCCCGTAACGACTTACCAGATCAGCAGGACGATGTACGGTTTTCTGTAAACTGTCAGCGACCTTCTTGAGGCAGTCGTCGCCGGCCTGGTGGCCATAGCTGTCATTGTAGCGTTTGAAATAATCAATGTCGGCAAACAGCAGGGACAGGGGCAACTCGGAACGGATGGCTCTCTGCCACTCCTGTTCCAGCGTTTCATCGAATTGCCGTCGGTTAGCAAGGCCGGTCAGTCCATCCATTGACGAAAGACGTTTCAGTTCACGGTTGCTATGGGCCAGCTCATTATTGATTGCGGACAGCTGTCCCTGCATTTTTTTCATGGCCCTGAATGCGGTATCGCGCTCCTTTAACGCCAGATAACTTTTGGCGTGGGCCCGGATCCTGGCCAGAAGTTCGATTTTCTCCGGCAGTTTTACCAGGTAATCAGTAGCGCCATTGGCGAAGGCATCGCTCTTGATAGTCGGATCGTCCTTGCTGGACAGAACGATAATCGGGATATCGCGCGTGGTCGGGTTGTTGCGGTAAAAACGGACCAGGGTCATGCCATCGATATCAGGCATCACCAGGTCCTGCAGAATAACCGTTGCTTTAACAGCAACGGCTTCCCTGACGGCCTGTTTGGGATCTGAACAGTAGTGGAACTCGATATCCGGCTCGTCGGCGAGCATGCGGCGGATGCCTTCGGCGACCATGGCCTGGTCATCGACCAGCAGCACAATCGCCCACCTGCCTTCGTCGGCGCACCCCAGGGCGCCTTCTCGCGAGCTCACCTTGCCCGGTGCTTCCCCGTTTGTGTCTGTTTCCGTTGTCATCCTGATGTTAATTTATCCCTGCCTCTGCTGGAGGCCTGTTCCGCCCACTCGGCCAGACGCGACCCGATGTCCCTCAAAGGCAAAATTTCTTTAGCTGCATCAAGCTCTTTTGCGGCTTTCGGCATACCGTAAACGGCACATGTTTTCTTATCTTGAGCAAGGGTTAACCAGCCACGTTCGCGCATGGCCTTGAGCCCGGCCGCACCATCTTTCCCCATACCGGTGAGCAGGACCCCAACTGCCTGATCTGGCTGATGTTCTGCGAGACTGTTGAAAAAAACATCAACCGAGGGCCGGTAGGCCAGTTCACGTGGTTCCGGCGTGTAGTTCAGGGTGCCGCCGGCAGTTAGAATCAGGTGGTCTTCGCGTCCGCACACCAGTGCCGTGCCAGGTTCAAGCCGGTCGCCGGGTTTAGCCTGGCGTACCGGCAGCGGCGCGTGTTCATCGAGCCAGTCGGTAAAACTGGCGGAAAACTGTTCATCAACGTGCTGTACGATGGCGATAGCGACCCCGGGGTTGGCGGGCAGAGCCTGCAGCACTTCCCTGAGTGCAGAAGGACCACCTGTGGAAGCGCCGATAGCGATCAGTGGCACTGCAGCACCACCGGTGGCTGGCTGCGGGTTCCCTGCCGCTATGACAGGTCTCCTGCGCTGATACGGTTTACTGTGTAACAGCATGGCGATGGTATCGATCTTGTGGATCAGGGAGTCCCTGCCCTTGCCTTCACCGGATTCGCCCAGAACAGGGGTGTTCACTGCATCAAGGGCGCCGGCACCCATCGCTTCAAACACCTTGCCGGTGTGACCGTTGACGGGGGCGGTGACCACCAGGATGGCGCAGTTGAAGTCGGCACTGATGCGACGCGTCGCCTCGACGCCATCCATCTCCGGCATGATGAGGTCCATCAGGATAATGTCAGGGCAGTGTTCGCTGCAGCGTTGCACCGCTTCATAGCCGTTATAGGCTGTCCACACCAGTTTGTACTCCGCTACGCTATCGACTACCCGCCGCAGACTTTCCGCCGCAACCAGGGAGTCGTTCACTACTGCAATTTTCAACATAAAACTAGTGCTCTATCAACATGATAATTACGGGTTCAGCGTCCCTGTGGTGTTTCGCAGTACCAAAAGCAGGCGCCTTAGAGGCGAGGCGCAGCGCGAAGGCAATGGCCATTCCCTTGTCGAGCACTGCTTACTCCGCTGTACCGATCAGGTCCAGGACGGCTTCGATGAGTGTTTCATCGTGGAAGCTGCCCTTGGTCAGGTAATAATCCGCACCGGCTTCCAGCCCGAGTTGCCGGTCTTCCTCGCGATCCTTGTAGGACACAATCATGATCGGTATCCTGCTCAGGCGTTCGTCCTGCTTGATGAGGCGTACGAATTCAAAGCCGTTCATGCGCGGCATGTCGATATCGCTGATGACCAGGTCGTAATCATCCATGCGCACGGCATTCCAGCCATCCATTCCGTCGACAGCGACGTCCACCTGGTAGCCACGGGTAATCAGCATGTTGCGTTCTACTTCGCGCACCGTGATCGAGTCGTCGACCACCAGGATACGTTTGCTGCGCACATCAGGCCTGTCCTGTTTGTCATGTATACGGTTCAGGCGCCCGCCGGTGATAAGAATATCGATGGAACGCAGCAGGTCGTCGACGTCGATGATCAGGCAGGGATCACCGTTTTCCAGCAGGCTGGCGGCACTGATGTCCTGGATCTTGCCCAGTCGCGGATCAAGGGTATGCACCACCAGGTTGCGTTCACCAATGAAGCGGTCTACGACCAGCCCGAAACGCTGCAGGCGCTCGCCCAGCACTATCACGGGTAGAAAATCGCTGTTCTCGACGCTGCCGGTGCAGCCCAGTACCTGGCTGGCGAACACCAGTCCCACATGCTGGGTACCGAACGTGAAGTACTGTCTGCCCTCCAGGGATTCGACCTGGCTGGTATCGAGTCTGAGTGTACGGTCTATGCGCGACAGCGGGATGGCGTAGGGTTCGCCGCAGATTTCCACCACCAGCGCGCGGATGACGGACAGGGTAAGTGGTAACTGCAGGTGAAAATGTGTACCCGTACCGGCAGTACTGCTGGCGCGTACTACACCGCGCATCTGCTGAACCGTACTGTGGACGATATCCAGTCCGACGCCGCGTCCGGATATCTCGGTGACTTCATCGCGTGTTGAAAAGCCGGGCAGAAACAGAAACTCGAGCAGCTCGGTTTCACTCATCTCCATGGTCATGGTTTCGTTTACCATGCCCTTGGCAACAATGCTTTTGCGCAGTTTTTCCAGGTCAATACCGCGTCCATCGTCTTCCACATGGATCGACAGCATGCCGGAGCTGTGTACTGCAGTCAGCCGTAATGTTGCCTGTTCGGGTTTTCCGGCCTGACGCCGTTCCTCGACCGTCTCGATGCCGTGGTCCAGCGCATTGCGCAGCAGGTGATTCAGAGGGGATTCGATATGATCCAGAATATCCCGATCGACCTGTGTGGCGAGGCCTTCTATCCTCAATTCCACTTTTTTGCCGAGTTGCCGGGCGACGTCGCGTATCATGCGCGGGAAACCGCGTGTCACATCGGAAAACGGCCGCATGCGACTGGAAATAACCTCCCCGTGCAGGCGGTTTCCAAGGCTGTGCATACAGCGGTCATGCTCATCGAGTTCCACCAGACGGTCGGAAAGCTGGTGACGGCAACGATTGGCCTTGCGCTGGAGTTCACTGGCGAGTGTCT
>VAPD01008658.1_pt1 | contig 10782 bp, 11 predicted proteins | sample 3393901 | NCBI WGS metagenome assembly VAPD01 (sample SAMN08290435, study PRJNA428436) | hydrothermal vent metagenome | isolation source: Deep-sea hydrothermal vent chimney | place: Atlantic Ocean: South-mid Altantic Ridge | depth 3034 m m | reverse complement strand
GCTGTCTGAAAGAGGTGTGCCGATTTTCATCAGAAAAACCACCAGCCCTTATCCAGCGAGTCCTCGCATTGCTTGAGTTGAGCGCGGTAGCTTTTGGCGCGTGCATCCACCTTGCGTGCGACTTTCATCAGCCAGGCCTTTTTCTTGTAGGTTTTGCGCTTAAAGCCACCATGACCCTCATGGTAAGCCAGGTACTGGTTGTATGCATCTCCTTTGGATATCCCCAGTGTGCGATGCGAGATACTGCCATACCAGCCGATAAAGTCCACTACGTCGTCAAAGTCATCGCGGTCTGCCCAGCGCCGGCCAGTGGATTTCAGGTACCAGTCCCAGGTGGAATCCTTGATCTGCCCGTAGCCATAGGCCGATGACATGCGCTTCCAGGGGATAACCCACAGCAACTTTGTGCGCGGTGGTTTTGCGTCGTGCACGAAGCGCGACTCCTGGTAGATAATGGCCAGTTGCACGTGTATCGGTACGCCCCATTTTTCGTAACTGTCGAGCGCCGCCGGATACCAGTCATCCTTCTCGGTAAAAATCTCGCAACTGTCCCTGATATTTTCCGGAGGGCTGGTTGAACAGGCAAGGATCACAATGCCCGCGGACAGGAGCAGCGTGATCAGGAGGATGGGTGTTTTGTACAAACTGGACATATCTGGTAGCCAAGCTTACCAGATTACACGTCAGCTGGCGGACCCCGAACCGTTCGCGGGCAACTGGATCCCGGCCTGCGCCGGGATGACACAGAAACCAATTGTCCGTGTCCTTCCGTGGCTATATCTTGCCGGTCTGAGGTGGGACCTCACTAGAAATGCAGATAGAGCCCTGCATAAGGCCCGTCGAACTCGACATTCGCAAACGAGTCATCGAAATCGTCCAGGTCGAGCTTGATTTTTCGGTAACCGATATCGGCACCCACGAACCATGGTGATGTATAGGTGACTCTCAGCGTGTAATCGTAGAAACTGCTGCCCCGGTACTTCATATACGAACCATCTGCACTGATGCCCAATCCTGTGAGTGGAAGGTCTATCCCGACACCGGCATAGGCCATAGGTACCCAGCCGGATATATTGGCAGTCTGCGACCCCGATACAGCACCGGTGATGCGCGCCTTGCCGTCTATATACTTGGCATTGAGACCAAGATCAATATTAGCAACTGTATCGAGCGGGCTGTAGTACAGGGTGATATCGGTCTGGTCGAGTTCCACCTTGCTGCTGACATTTTCGTTCACAAAAAAGGTGGTGCCACCGTAGACGACGTTTTTCGTCATGGTGCCGTTGGCATCTTCGTCAACATCTGTCCGGCTGATCCTGATATTCGGCAGGAAGGGGACGGGGTGCTCCAGCCCGACGTAGTAGTAGCCCAGGTTGCCGTCATCGTAACCGAGGTCCCTGTTGACATCGATATCGTTGGAAGAGTCCCTGGTCTGGTAGCGTGCGGTACCGCTGATATCATAATTCCAGTAATTGGCGCCGACTGTTACTCCGAGCACGTCAGCCCCGGCGGCAGCGGGAAGCAGCAAGGCCGGTATAAAAAGATTATATGACTGACGCATGCTACGCCTTCCTGGTTGGCAAAGTTGAGTTACACTAGTGTACTGTAACGAACAAACTATTCACTTGAGGACGCGGGACCAGCTGCGTAGGTTGGGCTGAGCCTGCGAAGCCCAACAATGCGCGGCAGCCGATAGCCCTGTGTTGGGCTTCGCTTCGCTCAGCCCAACCTACGCTCTGTGTCTTGTTTACGAGATGCTAATCTCGTAGATCTTATTCGTTACAGTACACTAGCATAACGACGACCTGATTACGGGACTTGAATCACAGTTGTCGTCCTGTATGAGCAGATAAGGATTTCAAGGATGAAATGCTTTATTCAGCGCTGGCGTTTCTAGCCGGCATTTGCGTTTATCAGTATGTACCGGGATTGTCGTTCAGCAGCTGCTGGTGGCTGCTCGCCGGTATTCCACTGTTAGTGTTCCCTGTTCCTCTGTTGCGCGCCACCGGCATGTCCTGTGCGGGATTGCTATGGATCTGCTGGCAAGCCGGCCAGGTTGCAGGTGCACAACTTCCGTTCCACCTGGAAGGCGAGGAGTTGCTGGTGCGGGGCGTAATTCAGGGTCTGCCCGAGACGCTGGGTGGTCAGCGGCTGCGTTTTGGTTTTTTGATCGATCAAGTCTCGGAAAAGGGACACTGGCAGACACTGCCGCTGCTCGCCCGTATCACCTGGTACCGTAACAAGCTGGCCGTAGCACCCGGAGAACGCTGGCAACTCAAGGTCCGCCTCAAGCGACCGCGCGGTTTTTCCAACCCGGGCGGCTTTGATTATCAACGCTGGTTATTGGCACAGGGCATCCAGGCAACCGGCTATGTGCGGAAAGGGAAGGCGAACCAGCGCTTGTACCAGACCGGAAGTCAAGCGGTACAGGGTCTTCGGCAACAGCTGTCGGCACACCTGCAGCAACTGGAGGTACCGGAGACGATGCGTGCCTTGCTGCGCGCTCTGGGTGTCGGAGACCGGAGCGCCATGTCAACCACCCAGTGGCGGGTGCTGCAGAAAACCGGCACCAGTCATCTGCTGGCTATCTCCGGCCTGCACGTCGGGATGGTTGCCGCGCTGGTATTTTTCGTGGCACGTCAGGGATGGAGTCTTTTCGGCGATCCGCAACGCTGGCCGGCGCCCAGGGTGGCAGCACCGTGTTCCATGATCGCGGCCCTTGCGTATGCGCTGCTGGCAGGTTTCCAGGTTCCTGCGCAGCGAGCCCTGGTAATGGTCAGTCTGTGGATGCTGGCAGTCATGTGGACAGGCAGGCCCGATCCATGGAGGGTCTGGGGTCTGGCGCTGCTGGCGGTACTGTTACTGGATCCGTTTTCGGTAGCGGCCCCCGGTTTCTGGTTATCCTTTGCGGCAGTGGCGTTGATTGCTCTGCTGACAGCGGGGCGCCACGGGCGGACGGGAAGATTACGACGCCTGTTGAGCGTTCAGTTCGGCCTGCTACTCGGGCTTGCGCCGCTGCAGTGGCTTCTGTTTCAGCAGCTATCCATCAGTGCGCCTTTTGCCAATCTCATCGCTATCCCCTGGATTGGTTTGCTGGTTGTGCCCGTCATGCTGGCGGGGATTCTGTTGTTACCATTTGCACCCACGGTCGGCGATTGGCTGCTGGGGCTGTCTGCGCACAGTTTGTCGATACTCTGGTGGGTGCTGGAGCAGTTGGCCGGCCTGCCGGTGAATCTGTGGCAGTCGCCGGCGGTATCGGCTGGCTGGATGCTGCTGTTCGCGCTCGGTATTGTAATCGTACTGTTACCGGCGGCATTCCGCCTGGCGCCGGTCGGTGTCATGCTGTTGTTACCCGTGTTCTGGCTGCAAGCCGAACGTCCGGCCCGGGGCGATGTATGGTTCACTTTGCTTGATGTAGGGCAGGGTCTGGCCGCGGTTGCGGAAACCAGCAACCACGTCCTGGTGTATGACAGCGGGCCGGCATTCAGAAGCGGATTCAATACCGGTGCTGCGGTGCTGGTCCCGTACCTGGTGAACCAGGGTTACCGGCATATCGATCGCCTGGTTATCAGTCACGCGGATAACGATCACATCGGTGGAGCACACTCCCTGTTTGACCGCATGGACGTTTTCAGCATCTACAGCGGTGAACCGGGAGAAATTGACTGGGCGCGATCGAAGCAGTGCATGGCTGGTCAGCGCTGGGTCTGGGACCAGGTTCAGTTCGAATATCTGGCGCCTTTTGCAAGGGGGGAGGGTAATAACAGTTCCTGTGTATTGCGCATCGAAACGGCAGCCGGACAGGTATTGCTGCTGACCGGTGATATCGAACGCAGCGTCGAACAGCAGTTGCTTGAACAATACGCCCGGCGACTGGCGGCGGACGTTCTGGTTGCACCGCACCATGGCAGCCGGACCTCTTCGACGGACGGGTTTGTCAACGCGGTACACGCCGAATACGTTCTGTTCCCGGTCGGTTACCGAAATCGCTTCGGCTTCCCCAAACCGGATGTGCTGGCGCGATACCGGGGGACGGGCGCGCGCATCCTGGATACGGCGACCAGCGGTGCTGTGAGTATTCGCCTCGAGGCAGGGCAGGGCATAGCAGCGGTGGGTTACCGGCAGCGTGGCCGGGGGCACCACGTGCGCTGAGCACCTGCATCGCCGGTACAGGCCTTGGTACTGAAATCATTCGTATTTCACTCCAGATCAAGTATTATTCCCCCGGTTTGATCCCGACAGGAAAGGTAGACATTACGTGTTTGAACTGGTAGCCGCGGGCGGCTGGCTTATGGCCCCCATCATCGCCTGCTCCATCATTGCATTCGCGATTATTGCGGAACGCTTGTGGACACTGCGCGTCAAACGGGTGATCCCCGGGTCACTGGTGGCCCAGGTCTGGGACTGGACCAAGGAGAAGAAACTGGACATGGAACGCATGCAAACCCTGCGTGCCGGTTCACCGCTGGGCCGGATTCTGGCCGCTGGGCTGAGCAACCGGAATGCCAGCCGTGAAATCATGAAAGAATCCATCGAAGATACCGGCCGTCATGTGGTGCACGAGCTGGAGCGTTACATCAATACGCTGGGTACCATCGCCGCGATTTCCCCGTTACTGGGTTTGCTGGGTACCGTCATCGGCATGATCAAGGTATTCTCGGCCATTACCACGCAGGGCGTTGGCAACCCAAGTGCACTGGCGGGTGGTATCTCTGAAGCTCTGATAACCACTGCTGCGGGTATGGTCGTTGCCATCCCGACGTTGATGTTTTACCGGTACTTCCGCGGCAAGGTGAACATGCTGGTAATCCGTATGGAGCAACAGGCCCTGCGCATGGTCGAGGTGCTGCACGGCCAGCGCAGCCGGGAGAGTGTTGAGGCGCAGCAACCATGAACCTGCGCCAGGCCGGTGGTGACGAACCGGAACTCAATCTGACACCACTCATCGACGTGGTGTTTATATTACTGATCTTTTTCATGGTCTCGACCACCTTCCAGAAGGAATCGGAAATCAAGATCGAGCTGCCGGAAGCCAGTGCCGACCCGGTGGAAGAAAAGGAAGACGTACTGGAACTGGTTATCGATGCCGAAGGCCGCTATTTCATAGACCAGCAACAGGTGGTCAATACCGAGCTGGTAACGCTTAAGAAAGCCCTCAGTAAATTTCTTGGTGAGCGGACCAGTATACCCGTCGTGATCCGCGCTGACCGGCGCACGCCGTACGAATCCGTGGTGCGCGCCATGGATGCCACCTCCCAGCTGGGGCTGGTGCAGATGTCTCTGGCTACCAGCCAGCCGGAAAATTCCCGAGAGTGAAGCAACAGCCAGTTACGGCTGCCGCGCTGTATAGACGCCTGCTCGGTTATGCTGTACCGCACTGGCGTATTTTTATCATCGCCGTCGTGGCGATGATTTTGTTTGCGGCTACCGATACCGGTTTTGCCGCATTGATGAAACCCATGCTGGACGGCAATTTCACCGATCGTGATCCGGACATGATCCGCTTTGTACCGATTGCGCTGGTCGCGCTGTTTGTTTTTCGCGGACTGGCTGGTTTCGTATCGCGCTACGGGATGAGCTGGATCGGCCGGCGTGTGATTCAGGTGCTGCGCCGCGACCTGTTTCACCAGCTGCTGCGTCTGCCGGCGCAGTACTATGACCTTAATCCCTCGGGCCGCCTTTTATCGCGGCTGACTTTCGACGTCGAACAGGTTGCGGAAGCAACCACCAATGCGGTCACTATCCTGATTCGGGACAGCCTGACCCTGTTTTTCCTGCTAGCCTACATGTTCTGGATCAGTGGCTGGCTGACACTGTTATTCCTGGTCATTGGGCCGGTACTGGTTGTTCTGATCCGTGTTGTCAGCCGCAGCTTCCGCAGAATCAGTCACCACATCCAGGAGTCCATGGGTGAGCTGACGCAATTCAGCGATGAAGTGATCCACGGCCAGCGGCTCGTCAAGTCGTTCACCGGCGAGCAATGGCAGGAAAAGCTGTTCGAACAGGTGAATGAGCGCAACCGCAAGCTGCATATGAAAATGGCCGCAGTACTCGGCGCCAGCACCCCCATCGTGCAGCTGATCGCCGCCTGCATACTGGCGCTGGTGATCTACCTTGCCACACTGGAATCGATCACCAGTGAAATCACTGTCGGCAGCTTTGTATCGTTTATCACCGCCATGTTACTGCTGATGCAACCCATAAAACGCCTGACCAATATCAACGCCTCGATTCAGCGTGGCGTCGCGGCGGCACGCAGCATTTTTGACGTACTCGATGAGTCGGTAGAACAGGATACGGGTACGCTGGCACTGTCTCACGCCCGCGGGGCAATCGAATTCCGCAACCTGGGCTTTGCCTATGATCCTGCCAAGGGTAAGGTTTTGAGGGACATTTCCTTTTCGGTTCAGCCCGGACAAACACTGGCCCTGGTGGGGCGTTCCGGTAGTGGAAAAACCACCCTGGCTAACCTGCTGGTGCGTTTCTACGACCCCGGGCAAGGCGCGATCTACCTGGACGGTGAAGATATTCGTCACTACCGCCTGGCCGATCTGCGCAAGCAGATCGCGATGGTCGGGCAGGACGTTACCCTGTTCAACGATACTATTGCACATAATATCGCCTATGGACGTCCGGGTGAGGTGTCTGAAAAGGAGATACACGCCAGCGCTGAAGCCGCGCACGCCATGGAGTTTATTCGCGATCTTCCGGACGGCCTGGAGTCCCGCATCGGCGATCGCGGTGTGCTGCTATCGGGCGGTCAACGGCAACGCATCGCCATAGCGCGCGCCATACTCAGGAATGCACCGGTGCTGATACTGGACGAAGCGACCTCCGCGCTCGACAGTGAGTCGGAGCGCCTGGTACAGGAGGCCCTGGAACAGCTGATGCAAAATCGAACCTCGCTGATCATTGCCCACCGGCTGTCCACGGTTGAGCGCGCTGATCGTATCCTGGTGCTGGAACAGGGGCGGATTGTGGAGTCGGGCAACCACGCGGCGCTGTTGGCAAAAGGAGGGGTCTACGCCGACCTGTACCGTTTGCAATTCAGGGAAGACGGCAGTCGTTCATGAATCGTGCACGGTGGGAGCAACGCCTGCAGGCGCTCTGGTATGGAGACTCACAGGCTTACCTTGCCTTGCTGCCGTTCTCATGGTTGTACTGTGCGCTGGTGCGAGTCCGGCGCCTGGCCTATGACATCGGACTGTTGCGCAGAAGCTGTCTCGACACGCACGTCATCGTGGTCGGCAACATTACTGTGGGTGGTACCGGTAAAACTCCGCTGGTGATTGCGATTGCCAAACGCGCACAGCAGGCCGGCCTCAGGGTGGGCATACTGGTGCGTGGCTACCTGGGTCGTGCGGACCACTGGCCGCAGCAGGTCAGTGGCGACAGCGACCCGGCCGAGATGGGCGATGAAGCCGTATTGCTGGCGCGAAAAACCGGGGCACCGGTCTTTGCCGGACCGGATCGTGTGGCGGCGGGGAGAGCGCTGTTGCAGGCATCACCTTGTGACCTGCTGATCTGTGATGATGGTCTACAGCACTATGCCCTGCAAGCGGATACCGAGATTGCAGTGGTTGATGCGAGCCGGGGCCTGGGTAATGGCTTCTGCCTGCCTGCCGGACCCCTGCGCGAACCCGCCTCGCGTCTGCGCACTGTTGATGCAGTGGTTGCGCTGGGGGATGATGCGGGCCGGCCGTATTCAATGAGTCTGGTGTCGGCTGCAGCCCGCGGCGTTGCGGATTCGTCAATCAGCCGTAGCCTCGATTCGTTTCGCGGGAATACGCTGCATGCCGTGGCGGGGACAGGCAACCCGGAGCGGTTTTTTACCGGCCTGCGTACAGCCGGACTCAGCATCCGGGCACACCCGTTCGCCGATCACCATCCGTTTTCTCCCGCGGACCTTGACTTCGGTGACAGCAGCCCGGTTTTAATGACCGAGAAAGACGCGCTAAAATGCGAGCACTTCGCACAACACAACTGGTGGTTTGTGCCGATTGAGGCACAGCCGGATGCCCGCCTTGAAGCATGGCTGGCGAAACAACTTGATCAGGATACTGGCTTTGGATAAAAAACTACTCGATATACTCGCCTGCCCGGTCTGCAAGGGCCCCCTGGTATACGATCAGGAACAGCAGGAGCTGATCTGCAAGGCAGACCGTCTGGCCTATCCGATTCGCGACGATATTCCGGTCATGCTGGAAGAAGAAGCCCGGCAGCTGCCCGCCGAAGAAGACGTTTAGGGAGCCTCTCCATGTCCAGTACCTTCCGGGTAATCATACCTGCGCGTTACGCCTCGACCCGTTTGCCGGGCAAGCCGTTGCGCAATTTACTGGGGAAACCCATGTTGCAGCATGTGCACGAAGCCGCCAGCCAGTGTGGCGCCCGGCAGGTCGTGATTGCCACAGACGATGAACGTATCGAGGCGGCCGCCAGGAACTTTGGCGCCGAGGTATGTATGACTTCGTCAGAACACGCCAGTGGTACCGACCGGCTGGCCGAAGTGGTTGCGAAACTCGGTTGGCCGGATGACGATATTGTGGTCAATGTGCAGGGTGATGAACCGCTGATGCCGCCGGCGCTGATCGATCAGGTGGCCTGTGACCTGGCAGATAATCCTGACGCTGCAATTTCGACCATTGCCACGCCTATGGTTGCCGCCGGAGAGTTTTTTGACAGCAACGTAGTCAAGGTGGTCACTGACCGCGCCGGTTTTGCACTGTATTTCAGCCGGGCGTCCATTCCCTGGGACCGGGATTTACTGAACGGCGGGGTAAAGGCCTTGCCAATCGGTATAGTGCCGCTGCGGCACATTGGCATTTATGCCTATCGTGTCGGCTATCTGGTGCGCTATGCGCAAATGCGCGCCTGCCCGCTGGAACAGGCCGAACAGCTGGAGCAGCTGCGTGCGCTATGGTACGGCGAACGTATTCATGTCGCAGAAGCCGGCCAGCGGCCGGGGCCGGGCGTTGATACTGAGGAGGACCTTGTTATCGCCGAACAGTTACTGCAGGCGAAGCTGAACGGCAGCTCTTAGGCCAGCCAGCTGTTGATAACCGGATTCAGGGATCCGTGTTCATCGAACAGATGCAGGGTATGGCATTGCTGGACGCGCCGGGTGGCTTCACCGAACTGGTTGCCCTGTATCACCGGCGGTTTATTTTCACAGCGAAGCACAATGGCTTTTTCGCTGTCGAGTATTTCAATCACGCGGCAGGCATGGCCACTGTATTCGACGTGTTTGCCGACCAGCAGGCGTAATTGTTGCAGAAGCGTAGAGTCAATCACGGCGGTATCCTTCGGGACTGCTTGCGCGCAAGTCTATAGCATGCAGTATTCTGGTCCAGCCGAGTGTAATAAATATGTTTAAATATGTTATCTAACTATGTGTAATATAAAAGTATTATTTGTGTGTATGGGCAATATATGCAGGTCACCCACTGCACAGGGCGTGTTTGAATCTGTTGTTGACGAGGCTGATCTTGGCAGGCATATCAAAATCGATTCTGCCGGCACTCACGCCTACCACGTGGGTGAGGGTCCGGACAGACGTGCAATGCAGGCTGCAGCAAAAAGAGGGTTCGAGCTGGGCGGGCAACGCGCACGACGTGTGGAAGAGGCAGATTTCACACGTTTCGATTACGTGCTTGCGATGGATAGCAGTAACCTGGATGAGCTGTTGTCGATGTGCCCGCAGCAGTACCGCGGCAAGGTCAGGCTGTTTCTGGAATTTGCGGAAAACCCGCTCCAGCAGGACGTACCCGATCCCTATTATGGGGGTGGGCAGGGGTTCGAGCGGGTGCTCGACCTGATCGAAGCCGGGTCGCGGGGGTTGCTGGCGGATATCAGACGGCAGCTGGATTAAGCCCGCTCCTGCACAGTATAAAATCAGTCATCGCTGACTGCGGCGGGTCTTGGTTTTGGCTCCGGCGGTGAGGGCGGGGCTTTAGCGGCTTCAGGTGCCTGCGATGGCCTGGCAGGTTCGCTGGCAGCGGTGTCCGGTCGGCGTTCTTCCGCGCCGCCTACTGGTGGTTGCTTTGCCGGTGCCGGTCGGGTTTCCTGAGGGCGCGGGGTTTTTGCCTCCCGGTTAGCATTGTCACTGGACGGGGGATTTTCAGCATTCGCGGCGTTACTGGCCTGAGCAGCTGTCGCTTCACCGTTTGCCTGCTTCTGACCACCGCTGCTGCGCGGTCCGGAACGACGGCGGCCACCACGGCGTCCGCGCCGGCTACGCCCCTGACCCTGGCCGCTTTTGCTATCGGCGGTTTGTTGTTGCTGATCTTGAGGCTGCTGGTCTTGCGGTTTGTTGTCCACGGCCTGTGAATCTGCTTTTTCAGCATCCTTACTGCTTTTGTCCTCAGACTCGGTACTGGCTTTGGGTCGTCGGTTCTGGCTCGTGTTGGTACGCTGTTGCCTGTTCTTCTGCTGGTTGCCTTCACTGGAGCGACTGGACTGGCTCTGACCACCGTGGCGCCGGCCGCTGCTGCGTCCGCGACCACCCCCGGTTCTGGCACGCTTCGGAGGGGCTGCAGGCTTCGGTTCTTCCTGTTCGAGCTGGGTGCCTTTGCCAAACAGGCTGTCCCACATGCGGCGAATGAGTCCGGGTGCCTGTGGTGGTGTGACGACTGCGGGCGCCTGGCGTATAACCACAGGTGCCGGAGCCTGTGGTGCAATGGCTTGTACTGCGGGTTTTTCCGCTTCCGGCACATTGCCGCCGCCGATCTCTGCCAGCGCACCCGCTTCGGTTTCCTCTTCCTCTACGATCAATGTGTGGCTGGT
>VAPD01005051.1_pt1 | contig 10919 bp, 13 predicted proteins | sample 3393901 | NCBI WGS metagenome assembly VAPD01 (sample SAMN08290435, study PRJNA428436) | hydrothermal vent metagenome | isolation source: Deep-sea hydrothermal vent chimney | place: Atlantic Ocean: South-mid Altantic Ridge | depth 3034 m m | reverse complement strand
TCGGCTGCTTGAACCTGGGTTAATTTCCGCTTTTCAATCTTAAGGGCAATTACATAAGCCATACGAGATTTAACGATCATTTCACCCGTATTATCAAACCCGAGATCAGCAAAGACATTGCCGCTGCTGACTTCAATCTTTGTGTCTTTCTCTGTCATGGTCGTTACTCCCACTCTTGGGTAGTGTGATACTGCCTGGCCGCTTTTAGTCGGCTCTCTATTAATTTTTTGTCGGGCGTGGGCGTTTTAATGCCCTTGGGAGACTTCTTTTGAAATGCGTGCAGAACATAGATCGCGCGTTTAAATTTAACAGTATAAACTGCCCTGTATGTATCTCCGTCGAAGTCTTCAATAATCTCCAGCACGCTGGTGCCTGTGAATCCCTTCAGCGGCTTAGCGTCAGGATGTTTTCCGCCACATTGCGCTACATCCAGGGCATGACCCATGATTTGCCTAACGTCAGACGGGAAATCCAGTAGCCTTTTTCTGGAATCCCCTAGCCAGATGAGTCGCTTCCTGCGGTTACCCATATGCCATTCTTAGCATATAGATCGGCCCAGTCAATAAAAGATTGAATGCAATAAATAAGGCAATTGAGTGCCCTTTTATCTCTTTGATTTTCCTTTGTTCTTTGTTTTAGGTTATTAGTCTGGTATTGACAACGCAAATAATTATTATGATTGCCAGGTGGCAAATGTCAGGATCGGGGATGGTGAGTATGTTGCCAGCTACGAGGGCTTGAACGGGCATAAGCCTATGCGCGGCGGTTGAAAGGGGGCGGTACCCCTTACCCGTGGCGCGTCCGTGGGTGGCGCACCAGGCGCTGATTAATACCGAAATGCTAGCCCGAAAGGTTTTCAGGTATTCATCGGTTTGCAAGCTATTGATTTTGTGGTGCCGGAGAGAGGAATTGAACCCCCGACCTTCTCATTACGAGTGAGCTGCTCTACCGACTGAGCTACTCCGGCGTTTATTTTCCGTCCAGCCATGTTGGCCGCCGCAGGGATGTGCTGCGAGGAACGCGCATGTTACCGGGAATTTACAGAATTTACACCCTGCTAGCCAAACACGCCCTTGAGGATAAAGAAAAACAGGATTGACAGCAGGCCACCGGCTGGCAGTGTCACGATCCAGGACATGAAGATATTGCGCACCACCGTAAGGTTCAGCGCTTCCATGCCGCGCGCCAGACCCACACCCAGCACCGCGCCTACCAGCGTATGGGTCGTTGAAATCGGCAGGCCGGTTGCGGACGCCAGCACGACTGTTGAAGCAGCGGCGAGCGTTGCCGCAAATCCGCGGCTCGGCGTAAGTTCCGTGATGCTGTTGCCGACGGTCGCAATCACTCGCTTGCCGTACATCACCAGACCGAGCACGATACCCGCGCCCCCGAGCAGCAGGACCCAGGGTGGCAGTGCCGATTTTGCCGCGACCTCGCCACCACTTTTGACAATACTCACAACAGATGCAACCGGACCAATAGCATTCGCCACATCGTTGGATCCGTGTGCGAATGCCATGGCGCAGGCAGTAACAACCATTAATACACTGAAGACACGCTCCACATTGGCATAGTGGAAGTCCTTGTCTGCCGAAGGATCGAGTTTTATTCTGCTTACAAAGTACTTGCCCGCCAGCATCAACACCGCACCCACCAGCAAGGCGTAGGCGTAGTTCTCAAATGTACTGTTTTCCAGGCCTATGTGTTTCAGGCCTTTCAGGAAGGTAACCAGCGCAATGATGAAACCGACCAGGAAAATATAATAGGGAACGTATTTCTTGGCCCTGCTGAAAGGATCGTCAGTGTTGAGGATAAGGTTCTGTACGCTGCGAAACAGACTGTACGATATAAATCCTGCCAGCAGCGGAGACACTACCCAGCTTGCCACGATGTAGCCCAATTTGTCCCACTTGACCGCATCCATGCCGATACCCACCATGGCGAATCCGACAATGGCACCGACTATGGAGTGGGTCGTTGAAACCGGCCAGCCGTTTTTCGAGGCAATCAACAACCATACCCCTGCTGCCAGCAATGCAGCCAGCATGCCGTAGACCAACAACTCGGGTGATGCCACCAGCAGGTCTGCGTCGACGATACCTTTACGAATGGTCTTGGTGACCTGGCCACCGGCCAGAAAGGCGCCGGCGAACTCGAATACCGCCGCGATGAGAACCGCCTGTTTGATAGTCAACGCTCTGGATCCCACAGACGTCGCCATGGCATTGGCTACATCATTGGCGCCGATGCCCCAGGCCATGAACAGGCCGAATACGCCGGCCAGAATGAGGAATACCGCACCGTAGGTGGCAATAATATCCATGCGCCTGCCCCGGCTAACGCGCCAGCATCAACTGCAGGCGGCTGCCAACACGCTGGGCGCGGTCAGCGACATCGCCTGTCCATTCGATAATTTCGTACAGGAACATGACGTCAATGGGTGGCAGCTCTTTTTCAACTGCAAATAGCTGCAGACGTATATCCGCCTGCCAGGTATCTGTATCACTCTCGATAGCATCCAGCTTCTGAATCATTTCAACGACCAGTTTGATTTCATGGCCGCTGAAGCCGGTACCGACCAGTTCATCGAGCTCGTTAATGGCGCGGTTGGCCTGTTCACAGGCATCCACGCAACGGCGTACATATTTTCTATAGCTGTCGTGGATTACAGCGGGGAGCACCATGTGGCGTCCCAGGATCACACCGGCAATATCCTTGGCCCGATTGGCTATCTTGTCCTGCATGATCAGCACTTCGAGCAGATCCTGACGCGATACCGGCATGAACAGGCCTTTCGGCAATTGCAGGCGCAGTTCTTTCTTCAGCACATCCGCTTCTTTTTCCATTGCGGAAATTTTCTGCTGTGATGTGGCAACACTGTCCCAGTCCTCACGAATAACAGCGTCAAAGAGTGGGATCAGTTCTGACACACAGGCCAGCACCTTGGCCATGTGTTGCTGCATGGGTTTGACAGGTGAACTGCCAAAAATCCCGCTCATATAACCGCCGACAGCCATAAAACTCTCCTTCCGGCACCACTGCAGAAAAAATTGAAAATTGTAGCTATGAATTTGCTCGCATTTTACTGCGAGCCAAAAAGAAAACCAGTGATTTCTAGACGCCCGAAACCGGCTGCTGACGAATGCGAATAATGACCTCTACACTGTCCACTACGCTGCCCGCAGGCGCTTCCGGTAGCTGATCGACAGGAATCTGGCCGGGATCGATATCAGACAATTCGCCGCTGTCGATGTTGTAGAAATGGTGGTGCACGCTGTTGTTGGTATCGTAGAAAACGCGGTTGGGATCAACGTTTACCTCGCGCAGAATACCCTTGTCGGCAAACAGACCCAGGGTATTGTAGACCGTCGCCTTGGAGACTCTGCTGCCTGTTGCCTTGACCAGGTCCAGCACCTGGTCGGCACTCAGATGCTGGTCGCCTGTCAGCAGCACCCGGGCAATCTGCACGCGCTGCTGGGTCGGCAGGATGCCATAGTCGCGCAACCGATCGGCGGCTTCAACTTCGTCAAGCGCAGCAGGCGCTACAGAATCACTCATTCGGTGAGTATACGCCGGCGATTTAGACAAAGTCCAGATCGGTCACAAAGCGCTAATATCTACTAAATTTACAGGTAGATAGGGGTTCTGATCAAGAGTCGCAGAACGCCTGAGAACATGATCCGCCAGTACCCTGGCTGTTGCCGGACCCAGCACCACGCCGTTACGGAAATGGCCGGCATTGATATAGAGATTGGCGATACGCGGGTGCGGCCCCACCAGTGGTATGCCATCCGGACTTCCCGGCCGTAAGCCCGCCCACTGTTTTTCAATCGGCAGCGCTGCCAGATCGGGAATAATCTCCGTGGCGGATTGCCTTAGATCATCCAGCCCCTGTTGCGTGGTGTGTTTATCGAATCCGACATATTCCAGCGTACTGCCGACCAGCACACGACCGTCCCGGCGCGGAATCACGTAGCGTCCCTTATATAAAGTAATACACGAGACCAGCCCGGGCGGTCCTTTGTACAGAAGCATCTGGCCGCGCACCGGCTCGATTGGCAGGTTGATGCCGGTAGACTGCAGCAGTTCCGCGCTCCAGGCGCCACTGGCGACAACAAAACAGTCAGCGCCCATCTCGCCCTCAGGCGTTTGTACTGCCTTGATGCGATCAGCCTCGATTATCCAGCCCCGGGCCGGGCAGTCCGGACGGATTTCGACACCCATATTAACCAGTGTGGCACGCAACGCCTGCGCAAGGCGCGGATTGCGTACCTGTGCCACTTCAGGCAACCAGGCTACCGACTCCGGGAGCAGGCCCAGTCGGGGCTCGATCCTGCGCACGTCGTTTCCGCCACGCCATTCGAGTCTTGCCTCGAAGTGCGTCGCCCATTGCTGAGCGGGCTGCCGGTCATCAATATCCGCAATCATCAAGCCGGAAGGAGTCCATTGCGGATCAATACCCGAGCGTTCCTCGAGCCGCCGACAAAAGTCCGGATAGACGCGCTGGCCCCAGCTCGCCAGTTCATTGACAGAATCCGGGTATCGCCAGGGATAGAGTGGCGACAGTATCCCGCCGCCCGCCCAGGAGGATTCACGTGCTGGCTGACCCCGTTCCAGCACCGTAACCTGCATACCGGCGTTCGCCAGTTCGTAGGCACTCAGCATACCAATCAGGCCGGCACCGATGACCACACAATCAGCCATTGCGTTCTATTAAGCTGTACAGAAGTTGTCCGACATGTCTTTTCGGGACCGTCGGCAGCCCCCGAAAACCCGCCGGGGGACTTTGGGCTCTAGCGCTTCCAGCACTCCGCCCCTGCATAACCACCACTGTACACCGGACCGTTCGGGCCAAGCGCATAACTCCCGCAGCGATCCGACTGCTGCACGCCTGCTGGCTGTGCAACCACCAGAAAATCGGTAGCATCCGCGGTAACGATACGCAGCGCGTAATAACCGTCCGGCGACTCTGCGGAAGCCCACCCCAGCGTTCCAAGATCCCGGGTATAGCCCGGGTTACCGGCGCGCCAGCGTTCCTGCGCAAGCTGTACCAGTGCCAGTGCAGCCATGGCATCTGCACGACGTGACTTGGCGACCAGTCCACTGTAGGAAGGAACGGTGATAGTGGCGAGAAGCGCAACAATGGCCAGCGTGATCAGTAGTTCGAGTAGTGAGAAACCCGGCATGTCGGGTCGACCCATGACGCAACTCCCTTTGCTTTAAAACCTACGGTGGCGAGTTTCAATCCTGCTACCGCATCAGTTCATCCTTGAACCTTCCGGAAACTCGACTATACTCGGCGTGACAACATGGAACAAGTTGATCTGGAGCCTGATCATGGAAGATGCAGGGTATTCCGGTTTTACGCTTATTGAATTGCTGATGACACTGGCGCTGGCGGCTGTACTGGCCGGTCTGGCAGTGCCCGCGATGAGCCACTTCGTTGACAATGCGAGACTGCGGTCCGCGGGCGAAGCTCTCGCCCAGCAACTGCAATTCGCGCGCAACCACGCCCTTACATACCAACAGCCTGTTTACTTTTCGGTATCCGTCAGCCCCGGGCAATGGTGTTACGGCTGGAGTGACAGCGAAAACTGTGACTGCAATGCTACCGACCCCGGAACAGCGGTATGCAGCACGCAGGGCGGTAATCAGAACCTGATTCACCGTCACTTGTCTACAGAGTTCCCCGCTGTCCAGCTGAACACCAACGGTTCCGACACTTTACGCAGCATCCGTTTTTCACCCATACGCGGAACGGCCAGCGCTGATTCAGTCTCGTTGCGCAATGATGCCGGTGAGTTGCGCATTATTGTCAGCCCGCTCGGCCGGATAAGACTTTGCGCAATCGACAACCCCGGCTACCCGTCATGCTGAACCGCCACAGCTTACAGGGCGGCATGACGCTGATCGAATTGATGATTGCCAGCGTCATTGCCCTGATCGCAATGTCATCTGTTATAACGGTATACAGTGCGACGGCAACCCACAGCTCGCAACAATTGCAACAGGCGCACCTGCATCAACAACTGCATGGCCTGCTGCATCTGATCAGCACCGACCTGAAGCGTGCCGGTTACTGGTCCTTCTCTCCCAACCTGCAGGCACCGTCCGCCAACCCGTTCCAAAGCCCGATTAACCAGGTACGCATTCAAACCTATAACGGGGAAAGCCCGGACTCCTGCATTCTGTTTGCCTACGACCTGGATCAGGATGGTCTTGTCGGTGTCGGCCGCTGTGATGACTCAGGCTGCACCGGCCAGACCGATGACGATAATGTCGAGCAATTTGGATTCAGACTGCGCGATGCGCGAATACAATCCCGTTTTGGCGGTAGCGAATTCAATTGCGAGAGTGGTTACTGGCAAACGGTCAATGATCCGGATATCGAAATCACACAGCTGCGCTTTGAACAACGGTCGCAATGCCTCAACCTGATCGAAAATGACCGGGACTGCACCCCGGAGTCCCCACGACTGATACAGGGCGGCATTGAAATCCGGATCGACGGCCAACCAGGCAACAGACCGGACACGGGTATTACCCTCAGCCACTGGGTGCGGATTCGCAATGACCTGCTCAGGGAAGGAGACAGCGATGCCAACTAGCCCGCACCGGCGAGAGCACCAGCAGGGTGCTGCGACACTGCTGGTCACACTGATGCTGACGATGTCAATCACCATTGTCACACTGGCTGTTGCCCGCACACAGCTGGTTGAACAACGCATTTCCAGCAACGAAAACTGGAATACCCGCCTGTCTCTGCAGGCAGAATCCGGGTTGGCAAGAGGTATTGTTTACCTGAACAGTGCATTCGGGGACCTGTCCTGGAGCGCGGGGGACGACAACACAGAGACCAGTCGCATAACGATGGCAACGGACCAGCTGGATATCGGGATAGAACTTGTGTTCAGCCGGGCTGGTAATTTTAACAGAATGATTTCTGTACAGGCGACAGCCCGCAGAACTGATGGATCGAATATTCTGGTGCGTGCCATTCAATACGTTCGTCTGCTTTCGGTACTGACACCCCTGGCAGAATCGGCACCACCTCTGGTCATAAATGGCTGTCCAACAGGCTTGCCCCAAGCACTCGATATTCGTCCACAGGACGCTGACACTGATCAAGCCGGGGGTTCACTGTGGTCTGACACATCGACAGCATGCTCGCTCCCCGGATCGGTGGATATCCACAACGGCTCGCTGGAAACCATAAATATGGCCAGGGGTCTATGGCCGCTGGTCTTTTCAGTCAGCATGGGAGAGTTCGTGCTGCTCGCTGAACAGGACCAGTCTCTCCCTGAGCAGAATCGGCGCTACTGGGTAGCACAGGCTTCCGGGCCGGGAGCGAACATCTGGAACCGGAACCTGGGCAGTGCGGACAACCCGGTAGTACTGTACTTTCCGGCCGCGACCGGCTGCCCTGTGTTTTCGCCTGGTACCACCATTTACGGGATTGTATATATCGATAACAACTGCCCCGACCCCGTAGCCGGATACAGCGTCTCGATCATTGGCTCGCTGATGGTAAACGGTAACCTGAATATCACAGACTCGAGCATACAACTCAATAACATACAGGTTGCTGACAAGCAGCAGACCCGGCTCGATTTCCCGGTCCTGCGCAGTGTACAGGTACCGGGCTCCTGGAGGGATTTCCAGTCGTGAAAAAGTACTTACACGGGATCAGCCTGATCGAAGCATTGGTCACACTGCTGGTTCTCAGCATTGGTTTGCTGGGTCTCGGACAGTTACAGGCACGTCTCTGGTCTTCCTCGGGCAAGCTTCACGCAACCGCTAATGCCTGGTTGCTGGGGGCGACATATCTTGAGATATTGACAGCCACACAGATCATTTCTCCCGATCTGATCGCAAACCCGCCCGTGCAAGTGCTGCGTGCCGGCACACTTTTCAACACAACCGTGTCACTCAGCCAGGACGATCTGCTTACAGAAGCCGAAATCCGTGTTGAATGGGAGGATCCCAGCGGATCACAGTCAATCAGGTTTAAGTCCGTCACAGATACCGTTTCACGCGCCTCCGACACCCGTCTGCTGTTACCAACAGACTGACCTCAACCGCTGGTCGGCCACAACCCGCCGCTGGTCGCCTGCTGGCACTACCCCACCTTAAAGTTTTTCCGAATCAATCCCCTATATAAAGGCGGAGACCGGTAAGAAGGTGAGACCGCGCAGCGGTCAAGAGGCTGCCCTGGGGCATCTCGCGCCCGTAGCTAAAACCGCTTATCGCGAAATCGGCTCCATCGATCGGAATTGAATTTACGACGGCGCCCGAACGGGTTTAGGTTAGCCTCATGAAAAAAGAACACGCATTTACATTGATCGAGCTTTTGGTGACGATGGCAATCGCAGCCATCCTGTTGACAGTTGGCGTGCCCAGTATGCGCGATCTTATTAGCAACAACCGCCTGTCGGCCGCTACTAACACGTTCGTATCATCATTTCACATGGCCCGTAGCGAGGCGATTAAACAGGGCCGTAACGCTACTGTGTGTGTCAGCGATGATCCAGCCAACCCTGCTTGTACTGGACAAACCAACTGGCAGCTGGGCTGGATAGTATGGATAGACAGCAATAGCAATGGCGTACTGGATGCCCCGGACGAAGTACTGCGCGTCGTCGAGCCACTGCCGAATACAATCAACATAACGCTGAACGCCGCTCAGACCAGCTTTCAGATAGATGCGCAGGGCTCGGTCAACAACCCAAACACCACCCTGACACTGTGCGACGACCGCACCGGAGAAATCGGCAGGCAGCTACGCATAATGGCTACCGGCGGTATAAGTTTGAACAGCCAGGTCGCATGCATTTGAACACGCCAGGGTAAAAGCCATGAAACACAGAAAAGAACACATTACAGATACTCACCGGACTAATGGATTCACCCTCATTGAAGTAATGGTGGCGGTTCTTGTCCTGTCGATTGGCCTTCTGGGTATTGCAAGCCTGCAGGCCACAAGCCTGCGCAACAATAACGACGCGTCCATGCAGACACGGGCCAGCTATATGGCCAGCGATATGGCGGATCGCATGCGCGCTAACGCTGCATCGGTGAATGCCTACCCGGCAGCCACACTGGCAACTCCTGCTGTTGGCGATTGCACGACAGCCAGCTGCACGCCAACGCAAATGGTAGACAATGATGTCGCCGAGTGGAACCAGCAACTGGCACAAACATTGCCAGCCGGCCAGGGCACGGTCACTTCTCCCGGCGCCGGTTTATTTACCATCACTGTGCTATGGGATGAAGCACGCAGCGGCGTTACCGGCACAGGCTGCGATCCTGACGTCCAGAACGACCTCCGCTGCCTGTCTATTACTACACAGCCATAATGATGACTATGACAATGACTACATCACAAAATTTTAACAACAGCATTTACCAGTCCATGAAAGGTTTTTCACTGGCCGAGCTGATGGTCGCCATGCTCCTCAGCTTGCTGCTTATGGCGGGGGTCATTCAGATCTTCTCAAGCACAAAAAGTGCCGCTCTTGCACAGGAGGGAAATTCCCGTCTGCAGGAAAACGCCCGGTTCTCACTGAGCCGCCTGTCTGAGGACATCGGTGCCGCCGGCTATCTGGGTTGCCTGGACAGTGATGCCCCGGTCAGGCCATTTGTCAATGACCTGACTGACAAGGCCCTGGGCTCATCATCCGATTTTTCCTCATCGATTTTCGGCACTGACAACGCTGGCACAGGTGGTAGCGATACCATCAGCATCCGCCGCGCCGGTTCCGGCGGCGGTATCCGCCTGGCACAGCCGATGGATTCACCGACCGCTGATATCGAACTGGACAATACATCAGCAGGCTACAGCCCCTTGCAACAATTTGATCTTCTCGTTGTGGGAGACTGCGCAACCGCCTCGGTATTTATGATAACCAATGATCCGGCCATCAGCGGTGGAACCATACAGCATGTTGCCGGCGTAACAGCAACTTCTGGACCCAATAATGGCCAATCCAATGCCTCTGGCGATCTGCAAAATTATTTTGGCTCTGAAACCTCTTCAGTTGCCGGCGCCACACTGGTAGGTACGTCCACCTATGAACTCTGCGCCAGCACTTCAGGCAATGGTACTTCACTGTTTCTTAACAGTAACAACTGCGGCAATGCCACGCAGGCCAATGAGTTGGTCGAAGGGGTGCAGGATATGCAGATCCTCTATGGTATGGATATCGATGGCACACCGGGCGTCGAGCAATACCTGCGTGCAGATCAAATCGGTGCAGGTCTGTGGAATAGTATCGCCAGCGTACGCATGACACTGGTATTTGACACCGTGCGGAACGTACCTGGCGGCATGTACAGCCAGTCGTTCACCACCACCGTTCGCCTGCGTAACCGGGGCAGCTGATTTCCATAAGCTGGAGCAATAATTATGGCTAACCATTCACACTATAAGCGGATATCAACAGGCAGCAAGGCGCAGCGTGGCGCAGTGCTGGCCGTCAGCCTGCTGATACTGCTGGTAATGACGATCATCGGCGTCGCCTCGATGAGTTCTACGACGCTACAGGAAAGAATGGCCAACAACAACAATCAGCGCCAGATCGCGTTCCAGGCTGCAGAAGCCGCATTGCGCGCCGGAGAAACCTTTCTGGTTGCCAATATAGGCAGCGTTACGGATCTGGCCACTAACTTCGATGCAACAGCACCAGTAGCCGGCCTGTACTCGGAACGCGCACCGGTGGTGGGCATGGCCTCCTACCCATTGCCATCTGCTACCAATATTTTTGACGATACCGGCTGGCTTGCAGCAGGCAATGCCATTGAACTTTCCAGCTTTACTACCTTGTCACGCCCACCACGTTTCATCATCGAGTATATGGGGCGGGCAGATCGTCCACCAACAGGCTACGGCGGGGAAAAAAAGGACACCCCCCAGGACGCCC
>VAPD01002914.1_pt1 | contig 10955 bp, 8 predicted proteins | sample 3393901 | NCBI WGS metagenome assembly VAPD01 (sample SAMN08290435, study PRJNA428436) | hydrothermal vent metagenome | isolation source: Deep-sea hydrothermal vent chimney | place: Atlantic Ocean: South-mid Altantic Ridge | depth 3034 m m | reverse complement strand
CACTTCGGTCTGCACCTGTTTTTATAGCGGTAATCCTTCCCGATTCACCTCGAAAAACACACAAAGTTTCCGCCTAGACCGTCCCAAACCATGTGTATTGGGTAGGCCGATCCCTGGAGAACATCGAAGCATGTCATTTGAATCCCTCGGCCTCAGGGCCGAATTACTCCGTGCTGTATCCGAAAAAGGCTATAGCGACCCTACCCCGATACAGCGGCAGGCCATCCCCATCATCCTCGAAGGTCAGGACATCATGGGTGGTGCGCAGACGGGTACGGGCAAAACCGCCGGTTTCACTCTGCCGTTATTACAAAGATTAATGTCCTCCGGAAAACCGGGGAAAGGCCGTCGCGTAATCCGCGCCCTGGTGCTTACCCCGACCCGGGAGCTGGCCGCCCAGGTGAGCGAAAGCGTGGACACCTATGGTAAACACCTGCCATTGAAATCCACCGTGGTTTTTGGTGGTGTGAGCATCAACCCGCAAAAACAGAAGCTCATCAGGGGTGTGGATATCCTGGTAGCAACCCCGGGCAGATTACTGGATCACGTCGGCCAGAACTCGGTTAACCTTTCAAAGGTGGATATCCTGGTACTCGACGAAGCCGATCGTATGCTCGACATGGGTTTTATTCGCGATATCCGCAAGGTTCTCGCATTGTTGCCCAAACAGAAACAGACATTACTATTCTCAGCCACCTTCTCGACTGAAATCAAACAACTGGCAAACAACCTGCTCAAGTCACCTGCCCTGATAGAAGTGGCCCGGCGTAATACCGCTGCAGAAAGCGTCACACAGGTCATTCATCCGGTAGACAAAGTTCGTAAACGTGAGCTGCTTTCCTATCTGATTGGTTCGAACAACTGGCAACAGGTACTGGTATTCACCCGCACCAAGCACGGCGCCAACCGTCTTTCCAAACAGCTGGTGTCCGATGGCATCGTAGCCACCGCGATTCATGGCAACAAGAGCCAGGGCGCGCGTACCAGGGCACTGGCAGAATTTAAATCCGGCGAGGTGCGCGTACTGGTGGCAACGGATATTGCTGCGCGCGGACTGGACATTGATCAATTGCCACACGTAGTGAATTTTGAATTGCCTAACGTAGCGGAAGATTACATTCACCGCATTGGCCGAACGGGTCGTGCCGGCCATGAAGGTGAAGCCATGTCACTGGTGTGTGTAGATGAACTGAAGTTACTTAAAGATATCGAACGCCTCGTAGAACGCGACATCCCCAGGGTGCAAATCGAAAATTTTGAACCCGACCCTTCCATCAAGCCGGAACCCATCAACAATGGCCGGGGCAGACAGCAAAAAGCCACGGGCAAACCGGCGGGAAACAGGGCGGCCTCACCCCGCAACGGTCAACGTCCGTCCGGCAACCGGCGTCCGGGCAACCAGAGCCACCAGGGTAATCGCGCACGCCGCAGCGCATAGGGATCGTATCGGGGAAAATCCTTCGCCGGTATGACGGGTTAATCAACTTTTTACATTCGGGACAAGACAGTGCTGACAACCGCAAATATCACCATGCAATTTGGCGCCAGGCCACTCTTTGAAAACGTCTCGGTCAAGTTTGGCGATGGCAATCGCTATGGCCTGATCGGAGCCAATGGCTGTGGGAAATCAACCTTCATGAAAATTCTGGGGACCGACCTGGAAGCCTCCGCCGGTAACGTCTCCAAAGACCCCCACGAACGTATCGGTAAATTGAAACAGGATCAGTTTGCTTACGAAGAATACAGCGTGGTCGACACCGTGGTCATGGGGCACGAGGAACTGTGGGCGGTCAAGTCAGAGCGCGATGCGATTTACGCTAACGCGGAGATGACCGAAGCAGACGGCATCCGGGCCGCCGAGCTTGAAGCTGAATTTGCGGAGATGGATGGCTACACTGCCGAAGCCCGCGCCGGCGAATTGTTACTGGGCGTGGGCATACCCATTGAGCAGCACTTTAGTCCCATGAGCGAAGTGGCGCCCGGCTGGAAATTACGGGCATTACTGGCACAGGTCCTGTTCTCTGAACCCGATATCATGCTGCTGGACGAACCCACCAACAACCTCGACATCAATGCCATTCGCTGGCTGGAAGGGGTGTTGAACGAACGCAACTGCACCATGATCATCATTTCCCACGACCGCCATTTCCTCAACAGCGTCTGTACCCACATGGCTGATCTGGATTACGGGGAAATACGCGTGTACCCCGGTTCTTATGATGAATACATGATCGCCGCAACGCAGGCGAACGAACGTTTATTGACCAATAATGCAAAGAAAAGGGCACAGGTCGCCGAACTCAAGGCTTTCGTCAGTCGATTCTCCGCGAATGCCTCGAAATCAAAGCAGGCGACTTCCCGCGCCAAACAAATCGACAAAATCAAGCTGGAAGAAGTGAAGCCGTCCAGCCGCCAGAACCCGTATATCCGTTTTAATGAAGATAAAAAACTGCATCGTCTGGCACTCGAACTGGAAGGTTTGGGTAAACGGTTTGATGAAGACCTGTTTACTGATCTCAGCCTCATGGTGACAGTGGGCGAACGTATCGCCGTGATCGGCCCTAACGGTATTGGAAAAACCACCCTGTTAAAATGCCTGATCGGTGATCTGGAGCCATCCGCCGGCACAGTGAAGTGGTCTGAAAATGCAGAAATCGGCTATTATGCACAGGATCACGCCGCTGACTTCGAAGAAGACAGATCCCTGTTCGACTGGATGAGTCAGTGGGGCAAAAAAAGCGATGACGAACAGGTTATTCGTGGCACACTGGGCCGCCTGCTGTTTTCCCAGGATGAGATCAACAAATCTGTCAACGTGATCTCCGGTGGCGAACAGGGCCGCATGTTATTTGGTAAGTTAATGCTGCGACGTCCCAATATCATGTTGCTGGACGAACCCACCAATCACCTGGATATGGAATCCATTGAATCACTGAACCTGGCCCTGGAAAATTACCCGGGTACGTTGATCTTCGTCAGTCATGACCGTGAATTCGTGTCCTCACTGGCGACACGCATTATCGAAATGACACCCACTGGTATCGTTGATTTCCACGGCACTTATGAAGATTACCTGCGCAGCCAGGACACGGAACAACGGAAAATCAAGGCATCTCGTTAACCGGTCCAAAAGTGAAAAAAATCGCTGTTTTTGCCGATGTTCAAAATATTTATTACACCACCCGACAGGCCTATGGGCGCCAGTTTGATTATCGGAAACTCTGGCAACGTATCGGTTTTGAAGGAGAGATTGTTTCTGCAACTGCGTACGCCATTCACCGCAATGATGACAAGCAACTCAAATTCCAGGACGCCCTCAGACACATTGGCTTTACGGTAAAACTCAAGCCTTATATCCAGCGCAGTGACGGATCTGCAAAAGGAGACTGGGACGTTGGTATCGCCATTGATGTAATGGATACAGCAAAAGACGTTGATACCGTTGTATTACTGTCGGGCGATGGAAACTTCGACATGTTACTGGAAAAAATCAAAAAGGATTATGCCGTCAGTACCGAGGTCTATGGCGTGCCGGCACTCACAGCCAGATCTCTTGTTGACTCCGCCGATATCTTTCATCCTGTTGAAGAGGATTTATTGCTCCAGGCAGTACCGGTTACTTTTTCTCCAGCGTCCTGAATACAACATCAACTGTCAAATCCAGTTTTTGCAGGATGCCTGCCGCTTCCCTGCCCTCTTTAGTCGCTCTATAGAAATGTGGCGTCATTACAAGCAAATTATTGATTTGCTCATTATTGACTGCACCCGTTTTGAACTGAAGCTGCTGTCTGTCCACCATTGAAAACCCTGTTTTTTCAATACAGGAAATATCGGGTGGCCCCGTTTTTCTGACTTCGGTATAGATCACTTCCCTCATTTCCTTTAAATGATCGGGTCCGGGCTCAACGAGAACCACCTTGCCGTCTGCCTTCAATATTTTATTAAAGCCATCGAAACTATGGAATCCAAACACACATAAAATCATGTCAATACTGGCAGCTTCAACCGGCGGCTGTCTGTTGGTGCCAACGACCCAGCTTATCTGTTTGTTTCTTTTTGCTGCCCCGGCAATTGCGGCCTTCGATATATCCAGGCCAATAAAAGAGAGATCACCGCAACCGCTGGTATCCTTAAGACGGTTAAAAATATAGTCGAGGTAATAACCCTCACCACAACCCGCATCCATAAGGCAAATTTCTTTATCCCCCGCGAGTTTCGCAAAAGAAATTCCGGCCAGTTTACTGGCTACAGGCTCATAAATTCCGGAATTTAATAATTGAGTTCTCGCTAAAACCATCTCTTTGCTGTCACCCGGCTGCTTCGATCTTTTATGCTGCACCGGCAACAGGTTCACATAGCCCTGACGGGCAACATCAAAAGTATGTCCATGCTCGCAAACCAGCTGTTTTTCACGGGGTTGCAGCCGGTCTCCATCAACAGGACAGGCCAGGTTATGTGCTTTTATAATATTCATATTTCATCAAATGCCTTGACCATCCTCTCACGCATGCCAATCAGAACTTCCGTATCAGGCCCCAACTGAAACATAGTCCTAATTGACAGAAAGGCGAAGCACCGCTTCATTCTGGTCAATGAAAAACTGGAAATGCTTCAGGAAATTCATACCCAGCAAGCCGTCGATAGCTGAACCGCCACCCAGGTCCAGTACACCGACTTCGAGCTGACTGACCTGCCAGTCCCCCACCGAAAGAGCATCGAGTTTATAAACAGGCGCCCGCACCGGGCCGTTTGCGGTATTAAAGACACCGCTCCTGCCGGTGTTTTGATAGCGGATACCACGCTGCTCAAGCACATCGGGTGTGAATATTGTCAAGGACGCACCGGTGTCGATAAGCAGCCGTATACTCTGACCATTGGCCGGTGTTGCATCGACAATAAAATGATTCCCGCTGCGGTGTAAGGGTATGCCGACAACCTCTGCCACAGAAATCTCTGGCTCTGCGTTCTGCGCCCCGACCAACTCAGGATCCAGCTCCGAGAGCATTGCCTGTGCCTGTACGCCTACATCAGGGTCCTGTGAGACCAACAGTAATGAACGACGGGCAGCCTCTTTGTTGTCAAGCGCCAGCTGCGTTACGGCGAGCCCCATGAACCAGGGGGCATGGTCGGGTTCCAGCTGGGTGAGGTGCTGGTACAATGCCAGCAACGCGTTTTGATCGTTGCTGCGCTTCATTGACTGGGTCAGTTCAGCCACAATGGATCGAATACGCCTGGTTATTCGCTGCAACATAGCCAGGCGATAAGCGTACCCCCGGGCTTCATAGAGCTGATCGATCGCCGCATGAAAGTCTTCCTGACCCCGGTACGCCGCTGCCAACAGGACTCGCGCCTCCACATCACGGTATGCGGCGATCAGGAAAGCTTGTAACAACTGCTCTGCCAAACTGAAACGACGATCTGCAATGAGCAGGCGGGCGTGAGACAGAATTTGAGTTCTGGCATCTGCCACCGCTACTTCGTCCGCGTGAACCTGTAATGATTCATAGCGTTCCAATACGGCTTCAAATTCATTGCGCTGCAACAGGTTCGCCATGTTATCCACCTGACCAGGCGCCGTCAGCGTGAGATCTGCTGCCGGTTCTTCAGGATTAACGGGGTTCGACGGAGCGGGGACAACAGGCTGTGCAGACTGTATCGGTTCTGCACCCCGATGAGTGTATGTATACCAGCCCAGACCCCAGCCGGCCATGAAAATCAGTAAACCGACTATAAGTTTATGCATGCCTGGTGGTACCTGTTATGAGGAAACAGCACTTTCCCTCCGAAATACTGCCTGAGAACCGGCCTGGCGGCTACTTCCCGGGAGAAATAATCACGGGTATGTGAATATAATGCTACCGGGCTCTTTAAAGCTTGTGCCGACAAACCCGTGAAAGAAACAATGACCAGCTTCATAATCATCATCGTGTCCAGCCTGTTGCTGCTGAACGTCTGGATGTATTTCCAGCAACCGCACATGATTTTTTATCCCGTACGCGAACTGTATCAAACGCCGGCGGACTGGGGCCTCGACTATGAAGATGTCACCCTCAACACGGCGGATAACGTCCAGCTGCATGGCTGGTATATCCCTTATCAGCAGTCAAAACAGGTACTGCTGTTTTTTCATGGCAATGCGGGCAATATCGCATACCGTCGTGATTCAATAGAGGTCTTCCATCGCCTTGGCCTGAATGTCTTTATTATTGACTATAGAGGTTATGGAAAAAGCGGGGGCAAACCATCCGAACAGGGCCTTTACCAGGATGCATCGGCGGCCTGGCGTTATCTCACCGACGAAAAAGGCTTTTCCGGTAACCAGATCCTGATATTCGGACGTTCCCTGGGAGGTGCCGTTGCAGCCAGGTTGGCATCCGGGGTTCAGGCACGCGGACTGATACTGGAATCCACTTTCAGCTCAGCACGGGACTTTGCCAGAGCAGCATTCCCGGTTTTATCACGCCTGGTGTTAACACGTTATGACTTCCATACCACAGAGAATATCCAGCGCGTGAATTACCCAGTGCTCGTACTGCATAGCCCGGATGACGAGATCATGCCATTTCGCCTTGGGGAGAAAGTCTACCAGTCAGCGCATCAACCAAAGCGCTTTGTACGACTGCAGGGTGATCACAATAACGGCTTTCTGCAAAGTCAGCCGGGATATGAACAGGAACTCGCTGGCTGGCTGCAGGCGATGCAATAATATTCCTTAATTATCATATTATTACAATATCTTTCAAAAAGCCCCATAGCTATCCGATACAACAGGTATGGGCAACCACACCCCCTACCCGGGCTTCCGGACAATAGACGGCGGTCACCCGCTAAGGCAAGCGGTACCTGACGGTTTCGTCAACTATGCTGCCCGCAAAAAACCCGGCGGTGAGGTGTTCTTTTTCAACTTTGCCCTGGCCAGGGAAATGGGCCTGATTCCCGCAAGCCATCCGGACACACTCAACAGGAAACTTTGCCAAACCATACTGGATACATTCAGCCTGCAGATCATCAACGAATACGATGTTATTCATAAAACCAGGATTCCGAAACAAGACATCCTGACCAACGAGTACATGGCAACGCGTTACCTGCAGTTGCAGCACGCGGATAAAAAGGGCGGGAATTCGGGCGACGGTCGTTCGATATGGAACGGCTGTTTCACAGACCTTCGAGCCGGGAAAAAAACAAGCTGGGATATATCGAGTTGCGGAACCGGGGCCACGCGACTGAGTCCGGCCACCTCACACGAGGGCCGCTTCATCAAAACGGGTGACCCGGCTGTTTCCTATGGTTGCGGGCGCGCTGATCTCACAGAAGGCGTAGGTGCTGCAATCAACAGTGAAATCTTTCACCACAACAATATCCCCACTGAACGCATCCTGGCGATCATCGCTTTCAGGGACAACAGCTCGATCAACGTCCGCGCATCCCGCAACCTGTTGAGACCCGCCCATTTCTTCCATCACATTAAACAGAATAACTATCAGGGCCTGAAAGGTGCCGTTGATTGCTATATCGCCCGCCAGACAAGCAATGGCGACTGGCCGAGAGTCCCGAAAACCGCGCATCGATACCAAACTTTTCTCGAACGAATAGCCACCCGTTTCGGCAGGGCTGCAGCCGTATTCGAGATGGAGTATATCTTCTGCTGGATGGACTGGGACGGCGACAACATACTGGCCGATGGTGGCATCATCGATTTTGGCTCTGTCCGGCAATTCGGGCTATTCCATTCCGAGTATCGCTATGATGATGTCGACCGCTATTCAACGACCATTTCCGAACAGAAAAACAAGGCCCGGTATATAGTTCAAACGTTCGCACAGATTGCGGACTTCCTTGCTACGGGCCGCAAGAAACCGATCCGGAATTTCAGACAGGATCCTTCCCTGAAGATATTCTCGCAGACCTATGAGCGGACCAGGGATGAACTGATGGTGTACAAAACGGGCTTCGATCAAAAGCAGATCCGCTCTCTGATGAATGATTATCAAAGCAGCACTGTCATACGATCTTTCCGAAACCTGTGCCGCTATTTTGAAAAAGCCAAATCCGGAAGAGGCTCGCACAGCGTGGGCGATGGAATCACCCGGGACGCTATATTCTGCCTGCGCGATATACTGAGGGAATTACCCACCATTTACTTGACCAATGATGCCACATCCATCCCCCCAGAGACGTTCATCAACATCATTAAATCCAACTATGCAAGCAAAAATGACCTGGCGCTGACGTCCGGACGAAGGGAAAAGATCAGGCAGTTTCAACTGGTTTACAAAAAGCTGGTAGACAGCGCCGTCCGCATCACAGGATCGAACAGACAGAAAATACTTCAAAAAATGGCTTCCCGCTCGAGCCTGATAAACCGTTACGATCGCGCTACCGGCGATGCTCTCATATATGTAACCGACCAGCTGATCAAGAATAAACGCAAATTCACATCCACAGAACTAAGCCGCATTATCCACTCGTTCGTGGAACAGCAGATTCTCCGGCCTGAATATTTCGAACAGGGTTCTGCTTCCAGAACCAGAATGAATGGCGTGGAATCAAAGCAGTTGATGAAAGCCATGCTCAAGATGGTAGAAGTGTATCGCGAAGGCATCTGAATGACTGTTTAAGAAAATTCCAGCCAGCCTCTATGCCCGATAACAGCAAAAGAGAATGGCCGGCAGCTTCACCCACCAGGCAAACCACTGACAGGCCAGGGGCAGCACGCCAATGGCCGCAGACCCAGGACGACGGTTTCGTTCACCTTGCCCTCATCCCCCCCCCGTAGCTACCACATCAAATCATCGGGAACCCTGTAATCCGCGTAGGAATCATCATCTCCATCCTCCGGTTGGGATTCCGCATTACTGACAATGCAGGATTCATCGCGAAGCTTTATTTTCTCTGCCACAACGGATGGAATCACCTCGTACCCGGCATCAAACCTTACGATGGCAAGAAGCCCGCGCGCCAGCTTGTCATGGATCTCGTCCGAGACAAAGAGCTTCTTGATCGCAGTACCATCCTGAAAGTTATAACCCGTCTCACCGTCATCCCGCGGCAAGCGATTCATCTCGACCAATTGACGAATCTGCGCCTGAACCGCCTTGCGCTCGACCACTTCCTTTTGCCGGCGATTGAGTTCGCGGTCGCGAGCCGCCTTCTCTGCTGCTATCCGCCGGGCAGACTCCGCGACCTCACCAACAACATCGTCCCTGTTCTTTTTCCCCGCTTTCTGCTGTTTGTGCCTGGACTTTTTCGCCTTGTTGAGCTTGTCCTTGTTTACCAGGCCCGCTTTAAGGAGCTGATCACCAAATGTATTCGCCATCGGACTTACCTTCACAATCCAGTCATTCTACAAACCATCATGCTCATTCTAACCCGGCGCCTGCTCATAATGGAGGCCCTGCCCATCGCCCCAGGAAACCAGGCGCCTCAGCCTTCGAAACCCGCGAGAGCGCTTGCATAAACGAGAAAGAGATACGCTCTATAGGGTGCCCGCTACTGATATCGTTCAGCATGCCCAGCCAGAGGTGCGCTGTCATTTCCGCATCCGCGAGCGCCCGGTGAAATGTACCATCGCCGGGAAGGCGATTGAACTCCACCAGTGTGCCGAGCTTGTGGTTTGGCGCATCCGGATACACACGCCGCGCGGCCAGCATAGAGCAGGCAAACTCCCCTTTATAGTTCCTGCTTATACGACAGCACTCAGCATCCAGGAAACGTCGATCAAATGACGCATTGTGCGCGACTAAATTACTGTCACCGATAAAGTCGGTAAATTCGTCCATTACCTCTTCACAGGGCGGTGCCTGCTTCAACATCGTATTGGTGATGCCGGTATAGTCCTCTATAAATCCATTCACCCGTATTCCCGGATTCATCAGGCACTGAAACCTGTCTACAACTACACCCCCTTCCAGTTTCACGGCACCGACTTCAATAGCACGATCTCCGTAATCGGGAGACATACCTGTAGTCTCGAAATCGACAACGATAACGGTATCCGCGTTAGTGTTACGGCACTTAATCATTGTCCAGTTGCGGATAACGCCACGAGTGAAGGACCGCGGATGAACCGGCAGTTGAAGTACGCAGCCTGCGATGACAGAGCACTTGTGCGCTCAGGGCGCCGTGACAACGGATTCGCCTGATACATCAGGCGCAGGCAGCGGCACCGGCTCGCCGTCGTCCTGGACTGACTCCATCGACGCAATCTGGACCGTCTCGGGTAGCGCAGCGCTGGAAAGGCGCAGTGACTGGCCGGCGTGGATCCGGTTCTCGCTGCTGAGATTATTCAGCGCCATCAGGTCGCGGACGCTGTGGTTGTGGCGCAGCGCAATGCCCGACAGGGTGTCACCCGCCTGCACCCGGTAGAAATGATCCGGGATCTGCTGCGCATGTCCCCGCATTTGGGTCAGCAGTGCTGTGACCGTCGTGTTTTCGGTCGTCGCCGGCAGCCGCAACGGATAATCTTTTGGCACATACTTCTTGCCACTCCATACGGCCCGCTGCAAAGCCGGATTGAGCGATTTGATAACAGCCATATCCAGCTTCAGCTGTTGAATCAGGTCCCCGGCCGGAAGATAACCCGGCACTTTCACAATCCAGTAGCCCCTGGCCTCCTGCCGATCAAGCGGGCCGAAATACTTTTCCGCATTGCGTGTGACATCGGCCACGGCCAGGAACGCCGCATAATAATTGCGTGAAGCAAAACCGAAACGCGGCCCCGTGTAACCCTGCACGATAACGCCGATATCTGTGCTGCCTGTCTCTCGTACGGCACGACGCACGCCGGACAGGCCATGGTTATAGGCCGTGATCGTCAAAGGCCAGCTCTGCAGCCTCGAATAATACTTTTGAAGCAGACGTGCGGCGCCATCGGTTGATTTAACAGGATCGAGGCGCTCGTCCACAATATGATCGACACGCAGATAGTGACGCCCGGTAAAACGCGTGAATTG
>VAPD01001133.1_pt1 | contig 10998 bp, 11 predicted proteins | sample 3393901 | NCBI WGS metagenome assembly VAPD01 (sample SAMN08290435, study PRJNA428436) | hydrothermal vent metagenome | isolation source: Deep-sea hydrothermal vent chimney | place: Atlantic Ocean: South-mid Altantic Ridge | depth 3034 m m | reverse complement strand
GGACGACTCAGCAGCTTCTTTTTCCTCTTCGGCACTTGCATCTGATCCCTCCTCGGGACCTTCTTCGATGCTTTCCTCGGCACCTGCGGTGGAGGTTCTGCGGTCCTCTATCTTGAAATCCTCATCCTTCCTGTCTTTTCCGGCCATGAGCAGATTCTCCAATCACCAGAAATGTAATGTTCCATTATTCCGCGTTAAACCAATTTCTGCGAAGTTTTGAATAAATATCTTTTTTATCGGGGCATTCTCCCAATAATCGGCCTGGTTTTGCAAGTAGAATCATGGGCCAGTTATCGGGTCGTAATATACCAGTATTGGACCTAAGCTGGCAAGATTAGTTGTTAGTTGATAGTTATACATGAAACAAATAATTATTTTACTAACAACTAACAACCAACAACTAACAACTAACAACCAGATGTTATACTCACTTGGCTTCAATAGCCTCCAGTGTTCTTAGAATCGCGTTTATTCCCGGATCTTCATTGATATCGTGGATATCTATGTACTTAATAATCCCTTTCCTGTCGACAACGAAAATGGCCCGCTCGGCTAGACCTTCTGACCGGAGAACATCATAAATCAGCGCAACTTCTCCATGGGGCCAGAAGTCACTGAGAATGGGAAAGGATAGATTTATCCCCTGCGTCCATGCCATGAGAGTGGGCATGTTGTCTGTGAGGACACCCAGCACCTGGGTGTTTAAGGCCGCGAATCTACCCTTTAACTCCTCGTACGCGGCCAGCTGCCCAGTTCAGACGGGGGTAAAAGCAGCGGGCAAAAAGGTGAGAAGGACGTTCTTTTTGCCATAATAATCGCTGAGCTTTATATTATTCCCGTGAGTGCTGGGGAGTTCAAATTCAGGAGCTTTCTGACCCACCCGAAGAGCGTTCACCGCTTTTAATGCGGGAGCTTTTACGAAAAGTGGGACCCTCCCCTCCCCGAAGGCTCCTTTGCCGGCATAGGCTGATCTCGGGCTGATCAGCATCCTGAGGGTTGAAGAAGCGCGGGGCCAGGCTCTTCCCTCTGAGGTTGAACCGAGGGCCTCATCTATAAGCTCCTTGTATTTTTCAAAGGGCTGATGTCCCTTCAGTATCTTTCCGTTGATAACAAGAGTGGGTGTGCTCCAGATATCCATAGCTCTGACCCTTGCCCTGGTTTCCGTAAGTTCATCCAGGAGTTTCTTGTCATCCATTCCGGCAGCGAATTTCTTCATATCCAGGCCCATCTTTTCGGCCAGGCTGAAAAGTACTGTTCTGTCGATCTGGGGGGCTTTATCGAAGATCAAATCGTGCATTGCCCAGAATTCCCCTGATCCCAGGCCGCAAAGGCGGCCAGGGCAGTGTCCCTTGAGTTTTCCGAATAGGACCTCATGTATGGAACAAAAACGAACCTTATCTTTCCCTTGTATTCCTCTTTTATACGTTTGAAGGTCGGACCGGCCTCCTTGCAGAAAGGTCACATGAAGTCCGCTATCTCATAGACCGTGACAGAAGCATTGTCGGGGCCCACCGAGGGCGCTCTGACCGGTTCAAATTCTATATTGCCACCAGCAGCTCCCGCAACACCGAAGATCAACATGACTACAGTCATAAGGACGAACTGCTTTACAAATTTACCCATACTAATCCCCCTTTTCGTCGAGAAAGAAATCCCCATCACCTAAGGTTGATATTGTCGTAGAAAGTCCATCCATGGCTTTTTACTCCGCGGAAAGCGAAAAGCGTCGTTTTCCCTTCCCTCACGAATCCATAACTATATATTAAGGTTATGGATCCGGGCGCCCATGCTCGGGCGCGATTGTAATGCTGAGCAGGTCATTGATTTGGGCGCGCCTTAATGGGCGCCTTGATGACTTTTTACGAAGTCATCAAGGCTGAACCAGCACACATTTGCCAATAATTATAACACTTGGGCAGAAGCAGTGTGAAGGTCTATTGCATTTCTGGCTCACGTTGGACACGCTCGTCCTTTCAACGTGCTCTGACTCCGGTTTTGAGACCCAAGACCCATGCCCCAGGACCCAGGAATTGAAGTCTTACGTGGGACTTGGGTCGTGGGACCTGGGACGCGGTCGACTCATATCAGCGTGCTCTAACCACGGCGCCCTGCGGGCGAGGGGCGTTATGGGGCACATTCCAATCTTCTCCTTCAAAGGGCCTTGACCCTGGGGAGAGTGCATTTGTTTTCATACACTTTCAACTGGCAGCTTAATTAGCTATACTTCACACAAACACCATCGGAGGACTCTTTGACGAAAAAGAAGGACCAGACGCCGATCCAGAAACTCCTGGGCCTTATGAAACAGCTCAGAGGCCCGGAAGGATGCCCCTGGGACAGGGAGCAGACACCGGAATCACTGCGGCCATATATAATCGAAGAGGCCTATGAACTTGTGGAGGCAATCGAAGACGGGAACTCTTCAGAGATCCAGGAGGAACTCGGCGACCTGCTCCTGCAGGTTGTTTTCCAGTGCCAGCTGGCGAGCGAGGCGGGCCATTTTTCCTTCAATGACGCTGTAGAGAGTATAAACGAGAAGCTCATCCGCAGGCATCCTCATGTCTTCGGCGGCGATGGAGCAATTACGGGGGATGAGGCGACAAAGCACTGGGAAAGGATCAAATACGAAACGGAGGGCAAAACCAGGACCGACCGTCCAACCGGGTTACCAATATTGCACAGGACCCTCAGGCTCCAGGAGAAGGCCGTCAGCTTTGGCTTCGACTGGGAAAAACCGGAGGATCTCCTGGACAAGGTTGCAGAAGAACTGGGTGAGATAAGATCAGCCCTGGACTCGGGAGACCGGGAGGGGCTGCTTGAGGAGGTGGGTGACCTCTTTTTCATGACGGTCAATCTGTCCCGCTTCCTCAATATCCATCCCGACGATGCCATTGAAGGGTCGCTGATAAAATTCAGAAAACGCTTCAAGTCCATGGAGCAGCAGGCGGAGCGGGAAAACCGCTCTTTAGAGGAGATGGACATCGAGGAGATGGAGGAACTCTGGGAAGTGGCAAAGAGGGAAGAAAAAACAATGAAAGGATGATCGAGGGGGACCAGGAGGATAATTATGGGCAAAGGCAGAATTTTACTGAACTGGCGAATCATCGTCGTCGCAGCGCTATGCACGCTTCTTTTAACAGCACCGGTATTTACTCCGGCCCAGGCGGGCGAATTGGTCGGAGTAACCCTTGCAGACTCTCTGAAAATTGACGGCAAGGATGCTTCACTTGTGGGCATGGGACTGAGAAAAGTGTTATTTATTAAAGTCTATGTTTCAGGTCTCTATATGGAATCTCCCACAAATGTTCCAACCGAGGTCATTGAAGCGGACATGCCCAAGGGTATGATCGTTCACTTCCTCTACAAACTGAGCGCAAAGAAATTAAAGAAAGAATACCGTAACAAGATTGAAGAAAATACACCTGAGCGATCAGATGACCTTAATCGCAGCATAGATAAATTTATTGATATGTTTACAGATCCAACGCAGAAGGGCGACGAATTCATCTACACTTACATCCCGGGCGATGGCGTCACCGTTTCCCTCGGCGGAAAAACAAAGGGAACTGTTCCGGGAGACGACTTTATGAAGGCGTTATTCAGGGTATGGTTCGGAGAGAAACCATTCGACGAAAAACTGAAAAAAAGTCTCCTGGGACTCAATTAATGGGAGGATAAAATGCGAAGATCAACTGTTGTTGCTGTGGTTCTGGCGCTGTTTCTAACACCCTTCATGCACATACCGGTCAGCGCGGCCGCCAAGGGCCCCGTGGTAGTAGCCTCCAAGATAGATACTGAAGGAGCCCTCCTGGGCAAGATGATAGTACTTCTTCTCGAGGAGAACGGCTTTAAAACTGTGGACAAGACCGAATTCGGCCCCACGTCCATGGTCCGCAAGGCGATCTCCTCAGAACAGATCGATATATATCCGGAGTACACCGGTAACGGCGGATTCTTCTTCGGTATCTCCGACCAGCCCATATGGAAGGATGCCCTCAAGGGTTATCTGAAAGTAAAGGAACTGGACAAGAAGAATAACGATATTGTCTGGCTGACACCGGCGCCCGCGAACAACACCTGGGCCATCTGCGTCCGCAGGGATCTCGCAAAAAAAGAGAAACTATCCACCCTCGAGGATTTTGCAAACTTTGTTAACAGGGGCGGTCGGGTGAAATTGGCGGGTTCTGAAGAATTCGTGACTAGCGGCGCGGCGCTACCTGCGTTCCAGAAGGCCTACGGCTTTTCCCTACGCAAGGACCAGCTCCTGACTCTTTCCGGAGGAAACACAGCCCAGACGGAAAAAGCCGCAGCCCAGGGCATAAGCGGGGTTAATTTCGCCATGGCCTACGGCACCGACGGGCAGCTTGCCGCCCTGGGTCTGGTTGTGCTGGATGACACCAAGCGCGTGCAGCCTGTCTACGAGCCGACGCCCATTATCAGGGCCAAAGTGCTTGCCAAATACCCGGAGATAGAGGGAATTCTGGATCCGGTATTCAAGTCCCTGGACCTGGTCACCCTCCAGACCCTCAACGCCTCCATAGCGGTAGAAGGCCTGGATGCAAGGGAAGTGGCGGCAAAATACTTGAAATCGAAAGGATTTATAAAGTAATGGGGCTATGGGCTTTGGGCACTGGGCTATGGGCTCTGAACCATGGGCTATGGGCCTTGTGCTAAAAAATGAGTCCTAATTATAAATAAGTTGAAGCTCACAGCCCATGGCTCACAGCACACAGCCCGAAATGCTCACTGCTCACAGCACAAAGCAGTTCAAGTTAATAAATATTGACAGGGTTGCCCTGACTGCAGCCGCAGCCGGATTTTTATCGACTTTTGCTGCCGGGTTCGTAACCTTCAAACCCAATCGCATTGCAGCCGGTGAGGTCCTTTCCCTGGCTGCATCTGTTCCCCTGCAGGGTTTTCTTGCCTTCCTGGCCCTGTGGATCCTTGTCGCCATTTTATCTATTTCAGGCATTCGCCTCGAGAAGCAAGCCGTTTTTACGTCAATATGTGGAGGGTCACTGCTTCTTCTCACCTTTTTCCTCGCTGGCCAATATGCCCCCACCGCCACACTGGAACATGGATCCATATCCAGGATCTCGCCTGGAACCGGAATGTGGATAATGGTCTTCGCCGAAGTTGTGCTGCTCCTGAATGCGGTGCAGCGTGGGGGGGAACGGACGCGTTTCGTCACAGCTCTGTCAGCGGCAACAGTAGCAGGTTTTGTTTTTCTACTCCTGACCGGTCACCTGAACGACATATCCATAATGAAGGAGTACTTTAACCGGCAGGACCGGTTCTTCAACGAGTTTAAGGTACATTTACTGTTGGCCACCTCCTCGGTGGGAGCCGCCACATTGCTGGGTATCCCCCTGGGGATCCTGGCGCTGAAAAAAAAGAGCCTCGATGCTCCCACGTTCTTTACCCTCAATATCCTCCAGACAATCCCCAGCCTGGCCCTCTTCGGCATCCTGATCCCCCTGCTGGCATACCTGTCAGCCAGGTACTCCCTGATCAGAGAGATAGGCGTACAGGGGATTGGATGGGCACCCGCGGTTACAGCTCTCACCCTCTACTCCATCCTTCCCATCGCCAGGAACACCTACGCCGGTTTCGCAACTGTAGATCCAGGGGCACTGGATGCTGGTCTGGGCATGGGAATGACCAGGACCCAGCTTCTCATGAAAGTGGAAATACCCATTGCATCTCCCGTGATACTCAACGGTATCCGCATCGCACTGGTCCAGACTATTGGACTTACAGCGGTGGCCGCCCTCATCGGAGCAGGGGGGTTCGGAGTATTCATCTTTCAGGGATTGGGGCAGGCGGCCGTGGATCTCATACTACTGGGCGCAATACCCACGATACTCCTTGCAGTAGCGGCAGACGGGATCACCAACTGGTGCATCGCAGTGATTCAGCCCAGGGGGATCAGATGATCGAACTTGTGAACGTAACAAAAGAGTACCCTGGTACGGTAGCAGTAAAAGACCTTACATTTGAAGTCGGGGACGGGGAGTTCTGTGTCCTGATCGGTCCTTCCGGCTGCGGCAAATCCACAACATTGCGTATGATAAACAGACTTATCGAGGCGACCTCGGGTACCCTTCTCATCGACGGCACCGACATAAGGGATTACAGACCCGAAGAACTTCGAAGGAAGATCGGCTACGCTATCCAGAGCGTCGGTCTTTTTCCCCACATGACCGTGGCCCAGAACATATCGGTAGTGCCGGGACTCCTTAAGTGGGAAATGAGCAGGATTGATAAACGGGTTGGTGAACTGCTGGATCTCTTTGGACTTGACCCGTCTGCCTATAAAGGAAAGTATCCCAGGGAGCTTTCCGGCGGAGAGGCCCAGAGAGTTGGTGTAGCCCGGGCGCTGGCAGCCGATCCATCCATACTCCTCATGGACGAGCCATTTGGAGCCCTTGACCCAATTACGCGTGAATCCCTTCAGAATGAGTTTGCGCGTATTCAGCGAGGCCTGAAAAAGACCATTGTGTTTGTTACCCACGACATAGATGAGGCCATCCGGCTCGCGGCCAGGATCCTCATCATGAGGAAAGGCGAGCTTGTTCAGTACGACACCCCAGAAAACATCCTTACCAGTCCGGGTGATAAATTCGTCCTGGAGTTCATCGGGACCGACAGGGCACTGAAGCGCCTTGCCAGGCTCCCGGTACAGGGCCTGATGAGGTCCGCCTTATCAGTGGTCCTGAGCGATGATCCCGGGAAAGTAGAAAAATCCCTGGCAGAAAACAGCTACCTGTGGGTTACGGACAATGAAGGTCAGCTGAAAGGATGGTTGGATCGGAAAGTTCTGGACAAAGCACCGTTTAATATGGAGGACTCCATCGTCTGGATCAGAGTTGCCGATTTTGCCGTCAGTCCGGACTCCACCGCTAAAGAGGCGCTCTCCAGGATGGTCCTTGCGGGGACCAGCAGCGCGCCGGTCGTGGACAATACAGACCTTCTGGTTGGAGAGATCCGTCTCGCCGACCTGCTTGAAGCCTGATGAACAGGATACCTTCATGAAACTAAGCGGACGAATAAAGATCCTGATCCTGCTTTCAGGTATCTTCTTAATACTTATTTTCAGTGAGTGGACATGGAGGGCGATCGTATCAGGGATTGCCCCGGATCCATCCACCGCTATATACGACAGAGCCCCGTTTCACGTGCTCGTCAGGGAGCATATCAGCCTTGTCTTCATCTCCAGCATCATGGCCACATTTATTGGTCTGCTTGCCGGCATCTTCGTAACCAGGGAATCGGGCAGGGATTTTATGCACGTTGTAAACGCTATTGCCTCCATCGGCCAGACATTCCCTCCTGTAGCCGTCCTCGCGATTGCAGTTCCGATAGTGGGCTTCGGTTTTAAACCCACCCTTATAGCCCTTTTCATCTATGGACTGTTGCCAGTGATACGAAACACGATCGCCGGACTGGATTCAGTACCGGTGGACGTTATCGAGGCCGCAAAGGGTATGGGAATGACCCCTATTCAGGTGCTTTCAAAGGTCGAACTGCCCCTCTCCATGCCGGTAGTTATGGCCGGGGTGCGGATCTCAACTGTGATCAATATAGGAACCGCTACTTTGGGAGCGACTATCGGCGCCGGCGGCCTCGGTGCGCCCATCATCGCGGGCATAATTTCGGACAACCCCGCTTACATCATCGAGGGCGCGGTCCTGGTGGGGCTGTTTGCTATTATTGTGGATACTGTTTTGGGCGGCCTCGAAATTAAATCGCAGGCCCAAAGGCCTGCGATTTCCAGTACGTAGTCGAAGCAAGAGCTTTGCTTTTTTTATCTCCAGTTCGCCGATTCTCCGTTTCACCGTTTCACATCCGCTGGCTCACCATCTAATGATGGACTCTAAAACACGTTGGAAGCCTGCCACGCCAGAGGCGTGGTTGGTCGTTGGACTCGATCATCACTACCATCTAATAATACAACCCGCCCACGTAAGGCCGGCACCAAAGCCGGAGAGGGCCAGGAGATCTCCTTCCTTCAGGAGGCCTTCCCTGTTGGCCTGGTCCATGGCCAGTGGGATGGTTCCCGCTGAAGTATTTCCGAACTTGTCGAGGTTAACGAAGAATTTGTCCCTGTCTACACCCAGCGCCTTGGCTCCCGCATCGATGATGCGAATGTTGGCCTGGTGGGGAATGACCATATCGAGGTCTTCGATAGCGACCCCCGCCCGTTCAGCGGCGCCGATAACGGCATCCGGCAAGGCCTTTACGCCAAATTTGAAGACTTCCTTGCCCTCCATCCTGATGGCAAAGTCAGTCCCGCTCCCCTCTGAAAAAGGACCGCGGTAGGCTACGCCCGGAGATACCATGAGCCACGGCGGTGGAGCGGACCCGTCGGCCCTCAGGTAAGTTGACATGATCCCCCTGTCACCCCCTTCATGCTTCACCAAGGCCGCCCCCGCACCATCGGCGAAGATAACGCATGTATTTCTGTCACTCCAGTCAATAACCCTGGATAGTGTCTCGGCTCCGATCACAAGAGAGTGCTTGATCCCGGCCTCGGGCATCATTCCATTGGCACAGGCCATACCGTATACAAAACCTGAACAGGCAGCTTCCAGGTCGAAACATGCGGCGTTCTTCGCCCCTATCTTGCCCTGAACTATACAGGCGGTGGAGGGTAACAGCATATCAGGGGACAGGGTCGCCAGGATTATCAGGTCGATCTCCTCCGGGTCCACTCCGGCCATTTCACAGGCCTGCAGTGAAGCGGTGGCGGCAAAATCGGATGTGCTCTCGTGATCCTCTGCGATCCTCCGCTCCTTTATGCCTGTTCTGGACAAGATCCACTCGTCCGTTGTATCCACGATCTTGGCAAGATCCTCGTTGGTCATTATCCGGTCCGGATAGCCGGCACCGGTCCCGATTATGCGATTTCCCTTCATTTACAACCTCCCTGTGTGCATCGGTAAGCCATCATCCAACCTCCCTGTGTGCATCGGTAAGCCATCATCAAATTGTGCTTCATAATATTCCCTTGATGAGTTTCACTCAAGGGTAATTATTAGTAGGGTCGCAAAAAGTCCGTGAGCGGCTTTTTGCTCATCGGGAAGGGAAAAACGTCGTTTTCCCTTCCCTCACGGGTTGCTTTTATTTGTCGTGAAAAGTTCGTGAGCGGCTTTTCACTCCACGGAATGGGAAAAGCGTCGTTTCCCCCTTCCTCACGGCTCGATGACCCACGATCCATGTCATCGATCCGGGCGCCCACCCTCGGGCGCGAGGGTTTATGTTATTAATTCGGGCGCCCATGCACGGACGCAATGGTAATCCTCACAAATCAATTACTTGCAATGCAAAGCCATTGATTTGGGCGCCCCTCAATGGGCGCATTGATGACTTCTTACGTAGTCATCAACTTTGACAGGATCGTAAAAAGTCCATCCATGGCTTTTTACTCCACGGAAATCGAAAAATGTCATTTTCACTTTTCCGTTTTTTTCGCAGTAACTATCATGCGGCGGTTCATGAAGCCGTAGTCACCCTCCCTGTCGTGGGGCTTAAAATCCCTGTGCACTGTAACTGTTTCGAAGCCGGCTCCAATCATCATGTCCCTTAAACTCTCAGCCTCAAAATACCTTATGGAATAGCTCTTATCCCTGATGAGTCCCTGCTCTTTGGAGACCACGACCTCTCTTGCGAGGACGGATCCGTCCTCGATCTGCCGACTTCTGCAAACGACTATGTCTTCATCGATCTCGTGCCAGGCGTTGGGGCTAAGACTATCTCTTACCTGCTCACCATCGGCTACATCCACCAGAATCCATGATCCAGGCTTGAGCACCCTGAAAGCCTCCATCAGTATCCGGCTGTCGTCGTCGGGACCCGGAAGGTAGCCTATGGAGTTGCCCAGTATAAGTACATGGTCGTAACTGCTCTCCGGCAAACCTGTCTCCCGAGCATCTCCCTGCAGAAATTCTACCTCATAACCACTTCGACCGGCCATCTCCACTCCCACATCTATCAGGCACTGGGAGTAATCCAGCACTGTGCAGTTGGGAAAACCCCGTGATGAAAGTTCCATGCTGTGCCGCCCCTGGCCTCCGCACAGGTCCAGTATTCGGTGATGCGTTTCCACGGGGATGAGATCGCAGATAACGTCTGTCTCACGCCTGGTCAAGTCCTCGTCGCATACGGATCTGGCGTCTGTGAGGAGGTAGACCTCATCAAAAAGCGTCTTCCACCAGTCGGGATCCACCTTTATGCTCATTCTTCCTCCGGGTGGGCTCCGAAACTGAACAGTCCGTCTGAAGCGAAGACAGCAGCTGATCCTCCCCATGGCTGAGACCGGGCGATCGCAAGTTCGGCTTCCTCGATAGTTATATACTCGTCAAGCTCCCCGTCCAGCCACATTTTCTCAAGAGTCAGGCAGTCAGCCCACATCGCCCGACAGTATTCTTTAAGGCTGTCAAGCTGGCCGTCGGTGATTATCCTTGGCCTTAGACCAAGCCAGATGGGACCGAGGAGATAGGTGAATTTCTCATCAATAGCCATCTTCTCCTGTCCCTCCACTACCTCCAGCAGGTCACCGTAGCTGATACTACAGATAGCATCATTGATTCGATGCACAGCTTCCCTCACGCTCATTTGCGACCTGAGAACAGCAAGAGGCTGGACTCCCCCTCCACTACCCACGTTGGTGGGAACACCTCCGAACCTCACCAGAAATCCAAAGAGACCATCGGGTCCCATGAGGCACCTGAAATCGGTCTGGTATCGTTCCAGGACAACTTTACCGGTCTGTCTATTGATGCTCGGGCTGTCCTCCGCCCAGAGATTCAGGGGAATCTTCTCCTGCACGATGTAGCTTCCCTCTGCAAGAGCCAGGTTCACTGCCTCGTCCGGATCGGGATTGACCACCCCCACCCTGACACCCATGCCGGAATACCCCCGTTCGGGTTTGAGGACCAGGTTCTCCCAGTTCTCGTGAGTCCACCTGACCAGATCACCGATGTGCTCACCGGCCGG
>VAPD01017832.1_pt1 | contig 11012 bp, 8 predicted proteins | sample 3393901 | NCBI WGS metagenome assembly VAPD01 (sample SAMN08290435, study PRJNA428436) | hydrothermal vent metagenome | isolation source: Deep-sea hydrothermal vent chimney | place: Atlantic Ocean: South-mid Altantic Ridge | depth 3034 m m | reverse complement strand
GTAGCTCGTCCGCCGGGCGGGAGTTACTCAGGCCGCATCCGTGTAAAACTGGAGTCTTCCGAACCTGCCACGATCCACTATACCCTGGACGGATCCAGACCCACTACAAACTCACCCGGGTACAGAGGTCCCATCAGCGTTGCAAGAAACCTGGAACTGTCCTACTTTGCCTTCGACAGCGTCAACAATGTCAGCCTCGTGAATAAGCAGAAATATATCCTGGACAGCACCCCCCCGGTTTCCGCTGCAGAGCCTGCCGGCGGGACCTATTCGGGTCCGATCGAAATCGGACTTAAAACAGAAAAGGGAGCAGTTATACACTATACAGTTGACGGAACCACTCCCATCGAGGCCTCTCCTGAATATAGTGGTGCTATCCGTGTCTCGAGGGACATGGTGCTGAAGTTTTACGCAACGGACGAATCCGGCAACAGGGAGGAAATACGGGTTGAAAGGTACACATTCGACTCAACACCCCCCTCAACTGTGATTACACCACCTCCGGGGGCATATAACCGGCCAGTGAGCATATCCATGTCATCGGAAAAAGAGGGAAAGATCTTCCTCAGGCTCGACGGACGGAAGGATTTTTCACCTTATCGTTCCCCCTTTGTAATGGACAGAAGTACAAGAATCTTCTTCTATTCGGAGGATTCGTCCGGCAACAGGGAGGGTGTCCAGATGGCTGAGTATATTATCGATACCCAGCCACCTCGCACTATCCCATACCCTGCGCCGGGAGAGTACAATCCTCCGATTACCCTGGAACTTAAGAGTGAAGAGGGTGCCAAAATATACTACACTCTCGACGGATCGGAACCATCCGTATCATCACCAGTCTATCTGAATCCCCTGGCCAGTCGGGACAACGTGACCGTAAGATTTTTTGCAGTCGACAAGGCCGGCAACAAAGAGAAAGCGCACACCGCCATTTACAGAGTGGCAAGCGGTATGTGGAGAGATTATTCAAACGGGGTCTTCCTCCATCCCAGTGTCATTGACGGAGATTTCCTCTGGGTCGGAGGGGAAGAAGGCCTTTTCAGGGTAAACATCCTCACCAAGCGCAGGAAGAACTTCACCACTTCCCACGGTATGCTCAGCAATTCTGTGCGTGCTCTGGCAGTGGGACGCCTCGGCTTCAAATGGATCGGGACCGACAGGGGCGTTTCCCAGTTCGACGGTAAAAAGAACTGGGTCAGCTACGATTACGGCGATGGTCTGCCAAGTAATATAATAAATTGTATCGTTATAGACCAGAAGGACAATATATGGTTTGGGACCGACCGCGGGCTCTCCCGTTATAACGGTGAGTCCTTCAGGAATTTCACAACCAGGGACGGACTGCCTGACAATAACGTGACCTCACTGGCGATAGACTCTGATGGCGTATTCTGGATCGGTACCCAAAGCGGACTGGTGCGCTTTCACCAGAAGGTGGATAAAATATACACTGTAAAGGATGGTTTGCCGTCAAACAGGGTCACGGCGGTAGCCGTTGATGGCCGCTGGAATGTCTGGGTGGGAACCGTCGATAGTGGGGCAGCCAGATTTGATGGCAGTAACTGGGTGCCCATGGGCCAGTCCCAGGGGTTGGGCGGCAGATCCGTCTTTACCATTGGGGTGGACCTCTCGGACAACAAATGGTTTGGGACTGATGCGGGTGTCTTCAAATACGATGGCAAGAGTTTTGAGCTTGTGAAGATGCCTGTTTACCGTTGAGATAGGCAAGAGGCAGGAGGGAGGAGGGGATCATTAACGCGTATTGGGGTACGGGAGTGTGGGGGTATAGGCGTAAATCCCTCTCCCTTGACGGGAGAGGTTAGGAGAGGGTGGATCATTGTAACCTTAGACCTGGGACAGAGACTCGGAACCACGGAGAAACAATTTTTCTTTGGAGTTACTAGAAACCAGAAACTAGAAACTCCAAAGGAGGATTATTCGATCTTCAGGTTATGGGTTACAGTTTACAGTAAATCTGTATACAATACGCCCTCATTCTAGCTTTACGCCCTCATTCGAGCTTTGGGTAAGTGAAGCTTGAGACATAAGATACTATTGAGTTTGCGCCCATGGTGTCTTATGCAGGTGGTATGTATAGATGAAAATAACCTGTGACAGCTGTCGTACTATATATCAGATAGCGGATGAAAGGATTCCTTCGGGAGGAGCCAGGGCCAACTGCCCGAGCTGCGGCCATCAGATTGTAATACCTGGTGGGATGCCACAAAGTGGAAAATCATCCAGCTTCCTTACTGAAAAATCCCAGGCGGACTTCGGGCAGACAATATCCTATGATTTTCAGCAGCTGGATCAGGACAGTGCCGAGATCTCTGCACTTCTGAGGAAAGTCTCCCAGGAAGATCCCTATCTGACAGAAGGTGTGCAGTATGAACTGAAGGATACAAAGACGGGAGAGGTTTTCAAAGTATCCGAACCCAGGCTTGTCCTCGGCAGGAGCGGGGCCGATATAAGCGTGAACGATCCGGAAGTCTCCCGTAAGCATTGCCTGGTCAGAATTTACGGTGATTATCTTGTTATCATCGATCAGGACAGCACTAACGGTACCTTCTACATGGGAAAGAGAGTCATGACTGCTAAACTTGCCTTCGGCGATACTTTCACAATCGGTAACACCACATTTCTGGCTGTTGTCCAGGGGGGCAACTGAAGCCCACAGGGTTTCTCTGAGGTCTATTTATGGGTGACCAGTCGGAACTGAATATCACTGGTGGTACTGATCCCTCCAGCAGTTCGAAGAGGAGAAGAAGGGGTTTTCTCCAGGCTTTGCCCATCCAATCGATATCACTTCGCTGGAAGGTAGCGCTCTCCTTTTCTATCCTCCTGATTCTTGTGACCGGTACGGTTGCCATGGCACTGGTACGTTATGAATGGATCTTCCTTTCCAAGGAAGCAGAAAAAAGAGCTGATCTGCTGGCGGTAAACCTTGCTGTCAACGCCAGGGACCCCATACTTGTCCAGGATGAGATGCGTTTTGGCACGATTGTAGAATCCATAATGATGGAGGAAGATGTCAAATATGCCTTCTTACTGGATAACAGGATGGAGGTTGTCTACCATTCTGACGCAAATAAGATAGGTGAGGTGTTTGCAGGAGGTATCCCCAAAACCGGGAAGAGTGTCATCCAGAAGGTTGTGGACATCGAAGTTGAAGGAGTCATGGTAGGCACCGCTGTAGTTGGACTTGGCGCAGACCACATCCACAGCGCCATGGTAACGACAATTATCGGTGCCCTGGTGCCCTTACTTGTCGGAACAGTACTTGGTGTTCTGGGGATATTTTTCCTGGCGGGTATCCATGTCAAAAAGATTGAAAGCCTGGATATGGCTGTTCAGGCCCTCGGTGCCGGAAACCTGTTCATCGAAGTGGATGTCAAAAGTCAGGATGAGGTAGGGAGATTGGCCGCTCATTTCAATGAGATGGTTGGAATGCTCAATAAGGCCCGCCAACAGGTTCTCAAGAACTTCACAGAAACAGTAAATGCTCTTGCCGCAACGGTAGAGGCAAAGGATGCATATACCAAGGGGCACTGTGAAAGGGTAGCGCTGATTTCAAACGCCATTGCGCAGCGGGTAGGCATGAACGAGTCCGCCATGAAAGATCTGGCCATGGCAGCCATTCTCCACGATATCGGTAAAATTGGTGTCGAGGGAGATATCATAAGCAAGCTGGGACCCCTTGATGACGTGGAAGTAGACAATATGAAGCATCACCCTGTGATCGGAGCGAGGATCCTCAGTCCCCTTTCCACCCTTGGGAGGGTGAGCCTCTATGTAAAACACCACCATGAGCACTACGACGGGACCGGGTATCCATCTGGTCTGAGAGGTGAGGTGATTCCGCTGCCGTCGAGGATTATCCACCTGGTGGATGCCTATGACGCGATGACATCCAACCGCCCATACAGGCATGCATTATCACCCGGAGAAGCTGTTGAGCGGATCAAGGAGGGCGAGGGCTTCCAGTTCGATCCCGAACTGGTGGATGTGTTCCTAAAGCTTGAAAGCGAGGGTGTGATAGCCCATATCTACGATGAGGTAGTGAGATCAGAACCGGCCTTATCATAACAGTACTGATCGTTTTTCTCCCGGTATGGTCAGGCTGTGTGCTAACGGGTTCAGATTTGAACGTTAAGACAGAGTGCATGCGGATCGTGAGACTCTCCTCTTCTGGAGAGCATAAGGCTTCTGTTGATTCCCTTGCGGCACTGAAAAGAAAAGGTGGTGACTGCCCTGACAGCACTTCAAGGGCGGAGAAAGCTTCAAGATCAAGGCTTGAGGCGGCGGATTCCTTCGTCAGGCTGGCCATGAAACAGAAAAAGAACGGTGATCTTAAGGCGGCCCGGGGGAGTCTTGAAGAAGCCCTGGAGGTCTATCCGCGGTATTACTGGGTCCAAAAACTTCTCAGGGGAGTTGAAAAGTCCATGATCGCCGAGACGGAAAGTTTCCTTAGCGAAGCCCATTATCTGGAGTCGGTGAACGATCCTGAGGCAGCCAGGAACAGGCTTGAGCAGGCAGCCATGCTCTATCCGGCGGATAAAGAGATAAAATCCCGGATAACCAGGATTGACAGGGTGATCGAGGAAAACAACGCCAGGGCTGAGGCGGCCGAGAGGCGCAGCAGATTACAGGCTGATATTGATAGAGCAACCGGAGAGTTAGATGCGGCCCGCAAAGCTGAACAGGACGGTAAACTGGACGATTCCGCATATTACATTTCCCAGGCACTCATAATTATTCCCCGGGATGTTCCGCTCCACGGTGAAATAGTTGAATATGCCCAGCTTATCGGGATGAGGTCCTTTTCCACCGGTCGTCTGCGTCAGGCCAGGGAGGTTTGGCGTCTGGCCCGGGTAGCGGATCCCGATAATGAAAAACTTCGGAAATATCTCCATGAAGTAGAATACCGCATCGAGAATCTTGAGAAGATTCAACGGAGTGGAGGCAGAATTGACATCCAGTGACTTTGACAAATTCGTTCGCTCAGCAAGAAAGGTTCTTTCCGATTACGGTACGGACTATGCTATCGGTGCTATCCGGGGGTTGGCGGTCCGGAATATGCTCTCCGTAAAGCTGCCGGTCACAACGCCGGGGTTTTATCCGATAGTTAAGGTGCATTCGCATGCCCTTGAGGATCTTGAAGAGTTATTTTATTCTTATCTTGAGTCTGCCGAGATTGAGGATAGTGAGGACGTTATTAATAAATTAGTGGAGGAGAGAGTTTGGGAAGAGATCTGAGAAGATCCGGGAGGCGCGGTGTCAGGGTCGTGAACTCCGGTGAGAGAAGAAGAACGCCGGTAAGGATCCGTTATCTCCTCCTCCTTTTCGCGAGTCTGGCACTGATGTGGGTCAGCACTTCCGAGCCAGGAACGGATAAGTCAGACCTGCCCGAAAACAGATCCGAAATTACAGATGAAATGGTTCCGGTTAAAAGCAGTCTCGACCCCCCCATCGTGCCTGAGATCAGGGTAGGGCGTATAAAAAGGGGTGACACTCTGTACGGGATCCTCAGTGAACTGGGGATTGACGACGTATCCATTATGAATGTGGCAACAGCCGATGTGGAGGACGTTAACCTCTCAAGACTGGTAGCCGGAAAAACATACAAGGTCATCACGGTTGATGATCAGATTGTGGAATATCAATACGAACCGGACGATACCAGGGTCGTCAGTATAATGTTCGGTGACTCTGAACCCGACGTACGTGTATCCAGCATACCCTACGAAATAGAGACTCTGTCTCTTTCCGGGACGATCGAGGACTCTCTTTTCGGAGCTGTAGAGAAAATAAGAGAAAAACCATCTCTTGCCCTCGATCTTTCGGAGATATTCGCATGGCAGATAGACTTTTTCAGGGACCTGAGAAAAGGTGATACATTCACCGTCCTGCTGGAAAAGGTCTACCGGGACGGTAAATTTGTAAAGTACGGTGACATACTGGCTGCGAAGTTTATCAATGCAGGCAAGGAGTACTCGGCTTTCCTGTTTTCTGGCAGCGATGGTGGAAGAGATTACTTTGACCGGGAGGGGGGAAGCCTCAGAAAACAGTTTCTCAAGGCACCACTGAGGTTCCGACGCATAAGTTCCGGTTATACCGGCAGAAGGCTTCACCCTGTTACCGGAAGGATAGTTGCCCATAGGGGGATAGACTATGCCGCCTCGGCCAGGACACCGGTTCGATCCATCGGTGACGGAAAGATCGTTCTCAAGAAGAAGGACAGTGTAAACGGCAGGATCCTGAAAGTGAGGCACAATTCGGTCTATTCAAGCGCCTACGCCCACATGAGAGCCTTCGCATCCGGCATAAAGGTCGGCACCAGGGTCAGACAGGGACAGATAATAGGATACGTCGGTAAATCCGGTAGAACTACGGGGCCCCACCTTCATTTTGCCATGTATCGCAATGGAAGATACGTAAATCCAGGATCGGTGAAAGTTCCCAGGGCTTCTACACTGGCGGGGGAAAAGATGGAGACCTTCAGATTCATCAGGGATGACAGAGATGCACTGCTCAAAAAGGCCGGAACGCATGGAATGGTTCTCGGGGAGGCCGGCAGATGATGAGAGAACTTGTCAAACGGATCAATGCCTTCGACAAGGAAAACCTCCCGGACATTCTTCACTACCTTGCAGAGGGGATTGAGAAGATCACCGGGAATTCCGAGATAAGGATCTATATAGAGGATATGAGAGAGGGCGCTCTCGTGTGCCTTTATACACCCGAAGGGGAATTGGAGAGAAAAGGCGGCAGGATCCCTATCCAGAGAAGAAACAACAATCTTGTGAAGGCTTTTCTGGAATCACGACCGGTGGAGGATGTTCCCATCGCTGAAGGCAGCGGGGAACTGCACCTCGCCTGGGCTGCCGGACGCGGGTTGACAAGAACAACTCTTTTCCCCCTTGGTCTGTCGAGTCAGTCCATAGGTGTTCTCTGCCTGGACGCGCCAGAGGAAAGAGATCCAATTATTTCCCGCTCACAGAGAGGTCAAATCGAGGACCTTCTCGGGAAGACGGTTTCAGTCCTTAAGCTGGCTCATAAATTCTACCGGCAGATCATGCTAAACAGGCATCTGGACATGACCAGAAAGAAAGACGCCGCCAGGATTATCCTGACAGGTGTCTTTGAGCTGGATCGTGCCATCGAAATGACATCGGTGCTGATCCCTGCCGAATCCCCGATTCCTGAAGCCTTGAAGGAGCAGCGTGGGGGTTATATGGAGATACTTGCGGCTGCGTCAAGGGTTCCGTCGGACATACCGATATACGAAACTCTCGAGAGGATCAGTCTGCTGGAGGGAAAAAGCCTCCTGTCGCGGCTTGTTATGAAGGGAAGTGATAATGTCCTGCCCAGACCGGGCGCTCCGGATGTTCTTTTCTTCGACGACATACTTTCCGAGAAATTCGACAGGCTGGAGATCTTCGGCCAGTTATCCTTAAGAACACTTCTCATGGTTCCGGTGATGGATGAATCTGGATCGGTAATATGTGTGGTTAATTACTTCACGAAAAAACCTCACAAATTCAGTGAGATGGAGCTTGGTCTTCTCGTCAATCACGCCAACGCGGTTGGGGAAGGTATAATTGGCCCAAGCAACGAACATTTTGAGATAAGAGTTCTGTCCGAGATCGAACAGCTTTTGGTTGAGGAAAATAAACTTCCCGTATTTCTTAACCGTGTCGTTTCCATTGCCAGCGGCTTTGTGGGAGCCGATTCGGGATCTATTGCCCTGATTCAGGAGCGTGATGAGCAGAAGTGGCTGGTCGTGGAGGATGAAGAGGAAGAGGGCAAGCTGATAGGAGCAAAATCCATGGAGTGGAGGAAAGCCCACATCCCCCCACTCAAGGTCGGGGGAGAGGAACTTCCGGCCAGGGAGCGTTCATTAACAGGCAATGTTGCGTACACGGGGAAACCCTTTTTGTGCAACGACACCCGGGAGGAGGCTGCAAAAGGCGGGTTCTACAGAGAACTGGTGGGTGATGTTAGATCCGAACTGGCGGTGCCAATTCAGGTGGGAGAAACTGTCGTTGGAGTGATAAATCTGGACAGCTTCAGAAAGGATTTTTTCTCACTTGAGCATCAGCGGATATTGCTTCTTATTTCCCGCTTAATAGCTAGCAGGATCGCTGACATGATCAAGATCGACGAGCTGACCAGAAAGGTTGCCCGGCTCAACAGAGAAGTTTCCTACAAAAGCCCTGAAGTAAGCTCTTATCTGCTTGGCAACATTATTGGCAAAAGTGAAGCGTCAAGGCAGGTTGTAGAGAGGATAGGAAAAGTCTCCGCTCTTCTCACGAACTGTCTTTTGAACTGGGATACGGATGAGGATGGCGAGATCGAGCTCGGCCTCCCGACCCTGCTGATCACAGGTGATACCGGTTCAGGCAAGGAGTTCGTCTTCAATAACCTGTATTCACTTCTCAGCACAAGTTACCTGGGATCAGGGGGCCGAAGAGGCCAGTTGCTGATCAGAAAGAGCAATATAGCTGCCTATGGGGGTGATCTGACCTATACGGAGCTTTTCGGCCACAAAAAGGGTGCGTATACGGGAGCCTATTCGGATCGCATAGGGATCCTGGAGGAAGCTGATGGCGGAATAGTCTTCCTCGATGAGATAGCCGATGCCGATCAAAAAACTCAGGTTCAGCTGCTGAGGTTTCTTGACAGCGGTGAGTTCACCAGGCTGGGTGACAACCAGGTCCGGAGAAGCAGGGTGATCCTGGTAGCTGCAACCAACAAGGATCTTTCGTTTGAAATAGAGAGAGGAAGCTTTCGAGAGGACCTCTTTCACAGACTCAATGAACTCTCTGTGAAAGTGCCCTCGCTGGCCGAGAGGAGAGAAGATATCCCTGATCTTGCCAGGCACTTCCTTAGCAGGCTGCACTCGAATTACTCAAGAGGAACACCGGTATCCAGGCTGGATGAGAAGGCTGCATCAATACTCAAGGAACTGGACTATCCTGGAAATATCAGACAGCTGGTGAGCATTCTGCAAGGTGCTCTTATCGAAAGCTCCGAGGGTGTTGTTGGCGAGAAGGAAGTGCTGCGGGCTCTTGTGGCTTCCCGCGGCTCCGCGGCCAGTGAGTCGTACCAGGATGAGTCAACGCTTTACAATCGGATCCGTGAGGGTGAAGGTGATTTCTGGTCACTTGTTCATGCGCCATTTGTCGCTCATGAGGTAACGAAGTCTCAGGTGCTTAGAATTTACAGGATGGCTCTGGCTGAAGGTGGTAATGTAAAGGGTGCAGCACGTATTCTTGGGGCTCTGCCCGACGACGACAGTAAAGAGAAGGCGCTGAACAAATTCAAGAACTTCATGTATAAGACCGTTGGTGCCGGGAAGAGCCAGGGTCGAGGGAACACATGATACGTAACGGCGTACACCCTTCGGGTAAGTGCGTAGGGCGTAGTGCGAAGGGCGTTTAGTTAGGTCCAATGTCCAACGTCCAAGGTCCAACGTTTTCGAGCAGTGAGCTCTGGGCGTTGGGCTATGGGCCATGGGCTACGTTTATAAAATCTCAATTATTCATGGATGTTGACCGAAGCACAAAGCTCATAGCTCACAGCACATCGGTTGTTAGTCGATAGTTTTGTTTTACGCCTATAGCCTGTTCTACGCGTTACGCATCACGATTCAGGATATTGGACCTTGGATTTTGGATCAATATACCTGGGACCTGGGTCATGGGTCCTGGGACCGAAACCAGACTCCACGCCTAAGCGTGGCCGGAGAGGTTAGGAGATTTTAATGACTGAAGTCAAAGCCAGGTATTTCAATGAGCCGGGTAGCCGGAATACTGATGAGACGATCACCATTGGGATTCAGAGAGCCCTCGAACTTGAGCTCAGGCACGTGGTTGTTGCCACTACAACAGGCGATACAGCCCTGTTGGTGAAAAATAAGGCTGATAAAAACGGTTTTTCAGGCGCTCTCGTGGCGGTAACATATCACGGGGGGGTTTCAAAGCCCAACGAGGATCGGATGGGATCTGAAATGAGGAAAAAACTTGAAGAGTCAGGCTTCCGTCTTGTAACCGGCTGCCACGCCCTGAGCGGTCCTGAAAGATCTTTCCGGTACCAGTTCAAGGGCATCTACCCCCTTGAGATGATAGCATCGACTTTACGATTGTTCTCCCAGGGTGTAAAAACGTGCGTCGAGATCGCTGTCATGGCTGCTGACGCCGGAGCGGTACTGTCTGGAGAGGATGCTCTTTTTATAGCAGGTACGGGCAAAGGGGCCGATACGGCCTGTGTGATATCACCTGCTCATCAAAATAACTTCCTCGATTTGTCTGTCCGGGAAATCCTGGCCATGCCGCGTTGATGCCCCTCATGGGGCAATGGGCCTATATATCGTCCAACGTCCAACCACGCCTCTGGCGTGGCAGGCGTCCAACGTGAGTCACGTGATGCGTAATGCGTAGAACAGGCTATAGGCTTAAAACAAAACTATCGACTAACAACCGATGAGCTGTGAGCTGTGAGGTTTGTGCTTCGGTCAACATCCATGAATAATTGAGATTTTATAGACGTAGCCCATGGCCCATAGCCCAACGCCCAGAGCCCATTAAGCAATGCTCTAATGTTCTACTTCGATACCTCGATACTTCGTTACCCACTAATAAACCCCTTCTCCCTCTTTCCTATTCAAAATCTCTGCGGCCCCTGCGCTAAGGGCTGACTAGCCCTCCCTGCCTGTCCTGAGCCTGCCGAAGGGCGGAGCAGCCTGAAAGTGGCTGCACTGCGTTAAAGGCTCTTATCTCTTCAGATGAAACCCGAGCAAGGTTTCCTCTGTGTCCTCTGTCCTTCGACGCACTTACGTTTTCTCCGGACCCTGAGCCTGCCGAAGGGTGACTCTGTGGTGAAAAAAGCTTGGTTTTGAATTTTGGATCTTGGATCATGGATCAAAATTAGCGTTTTACGCCTGCCACGCCAGAGGCGTGGTTGGTCGTTGGACGCTTTATTTACTCAGAACAAACACTCGTAACGATCTG
>VAPD01001223.1_pt1 | contig 11084 bp, 9 predicted proteins | sample 3393901 | NCBI WGS metagenome assembly VAPD01 (sample SAMN08290435, study PRJNA428436) | hydrothermal vent metagenome | isolation source: Deep-sea hydrothermal vent chimney | place: Atlantic Ocean: South-mid Altantic Ridge | depth 3034 m m | reverse complement strand
TGTTAAAGGCGAAATCAGATCAATTATGCTCCGGATGCCACAGTGTTTTGTCCGAGGAGGAACGGCCCCACTCTGCCCTTCATAAAAGAGGGTGCGTTTCATGCCATGATCCCCATTCTTCCACTCTGTACAGGTTACTCAAGCAGGAATATAGAAGCGACTTTTTCCCGGGATCCTATGAAAAGGAGAAATACAGCCTTTGCTTTTCTTGTCACGACAGCTTCCTTGTTGTCGGCAAAGACCCGAGTGACACTGGTTTCAGGGATGGATCTGTCAATCTGCACACGGTTCATGTTCTTGGAAAAGTGCGTTTTACAGGAGAAGGTCTCACCGTCAAGGGCAAATCCCGGTCCTGTGCAAACTGCCACGACCCACATGGTTCAGTTCAGTCTTTCAGTCTGAAGCGGTATTTCGAATGCACCGAAATAATGTGCAGGATGATCACATTTTTTCCTGAACCGGATGGTGGCAGATGTCTGACTGCGTGCCATGGACGGGCTTCCTATGCCAGACAGTAAAATGATGCTGTAAAAAGGCCAATTCCCTGGTTGGTTATCCTGATATACAGACCCGGAACCGATAGGATTTTCAGTTGTTGATGAATCTGATGCCGGGCAGGATGGTAGATACGGTAACTTCTTGTAATAATTGGCAATTATAGTTGTCACAAGGGAAAATTTCAGCTTGACATAAGTATGTCCTTCTGGTAGCAAACTCCCACTTGTCACTAACGATCTAAATACTGATTATTTCCCGGGGAGTACCTCCACTGACATTGGGGGATTAAGCTTTCCTCGAAAGGCTCTTTAACACAGCAATGAATAAAATTTTATTCACCGTGACCATTCTCCTTGTCTTGGTAAGTCCTGCCCTCGCCGGAGATCAGTGCGCCGAATGCCACGAGGAGCGGATCGGGGAGATTCGGGCTAAAAAAGTGATTCACTCTGCAATCGAGGATGATGCCTGCGAGGATTGCCATGAGTCTCACGGCGATGACGAGAGGCTGGTGCTGGTAGAGGAGGGTAGCGCCCTGTGCCTTCAGTGTCACGATGATCCGGCTGAAGGTGAGGTGGTCCATGAAGCGGTAACGGACGGGGACTGTATCGACTGTCACGACCCGCATTCATCTGATAAGGCATCGCTCCTTGTAGATGCTATGCCAGAACTGTGTCTTCAGTGTCACGACGATCCAACTGAAGGCAAGGTGGTCCACGAAGCAGTCTTGGACGGCAGTTGCACAGATTGTCACAATCCGCATTCATCCGACCAGGGTGCTCTCCTGACAGAAGGAATGCCAGACCTGTGCAGTCAGTGCCATGATGTTCCTGATGAAATGAACAGCCTGACCCACACAGCTCTTTCCGACGGAGAATGTACGGACTGTCACGATCCACACTCCACTGAATTTTCAAAGCTTCTGATTGACAAGTACGAAACCACCCGATTCCCTGGTGGGTTCAGCGAGGAGATGTACCCGCTCTGTTTTCAGTGCCATGAATCATCACTTGTCACCGGTGGCCCGGAGGATACCAATTTCAGGAACGGTTCGAAGAATCTGCATAACGTTCATGTAATGGGCGCTTTAAAGCCCAACAGATACGGGATTGCAAAGAGAGGCAAGGCAAGATCCTGTTCCATATGCCACAGTCCCCATGGAACCACCCAGCCCTTCAGTCTGATAAGTAAATATGTACACAAGGGGATCATTTTTCTCACAATGACCTACACCCCCTCAGAGGATGGCGGCAACTGTACAGTTGGATGCCACAAGCCCCAGGACTACAATAGAACTGCCCCTGATCCCAGGCAGGGAGGCTGAAAGATCGTCGTAATGCCGCATTGGCAGGTTTAGCCAGCAGCATCCAGCAGTCCATAGTATCCAGGAGCGTCAGATCAGCTACGAAGGAGCCCAGCCCACCCTAGGTGAGGATGGAAATGATGTTATCCCAGAGCTCTTTGGGGTCAAAGGATGAATCTTTGGCCGAAAAGGGGACAATAGTTGAGGGAGAGGTCGCAAGTTCCCTGGCTATAACGTCGAGGGACCTGCTTCTTGCAGAGCGGGATATCTTGTCTGCCTTGGTTGCAACGATCAGGGTCTGAATGCTTCTGTCGGACAGAAGGCGGTTAACGACTATGTCGTCGCCGGTCGGAGGGTGGCGTATATCGATAAGCTGCAGAACAAGATCTGGCCCGGAATCCCCGTCAAGATATGCTTCCACCAACGCTCTCCAGCGGGAGGAGACCTGCTTTGGCGCCCGGGAAAAACCGTATCCGGGCAGGTCCACAAGCAGGATGGATTCATTGACAAGATAGTAAAAGAGGGCTCTTGTCTTTCCCGGTGTGGAGCTTGTTTTGACCAGTTTTTTTCTCCTCATCATCTTAGCAAGGAGAGATGACTTTCCAACATTGGACCGCCCTACCACCGCCACCTGAGGATGTTGAGTGTGGGGGATCTGCCGGGGAGTGAAGGCCTGGTCGTACAGGTCTGCGGATTTTATCTTCATTGGGTTACGATTAGCATGGCCGTTATTTTGAGTCAACATAACGGGGGTGGATTGATGCGGTCCCGCCTAGGGCGGGATTCTCGGTCGTCGGAAATCCTCGCCGTATGTGCCCATATACGCCTCCGGTTTCCTCCTCCCGGCGGCCTTACATCTCACCCATTCTCCCTCGCCTTGTTTGCGCTTCCAAAGTTTTTACTCGCGTTGGATATTGGACGTTGTATGTTGGACCCATTTATATAATCCAGAATCGGGCCTCGCATCTGGCCAGTTTTCTCTCGCCTCTATTGAATACAATCCGATTGAAGACGAACTTTAATTAGTTTCAAATTGTTCGCTTGGAACCTGGAATCTGAAAGTTGGAACTGCAACCCAAGGGTTGCCGCCCATTCTCCCACGCCTTGTTTGCTGTTCCCAGGATTTTTTTGTTTGCGTTGGACCTTGGACATCGAGCGATGGACCCATTAGTTCACAACAGTGTAGTGCCTCGGTTTTAAACCCGTGTCAGTTTATGGGTGTATCGGCGTAAAAGATTAACGCAATATTTACTAAAATCTACCCAAGGTGAGCACTTCTCTGCGGCCCCCTGCGGCACTCTGCGTTAAAGCTCTTGTCGTTTTCAATGTTTTATTGCTCTAATTTCCAATGCTAAAAAACAGTTTGTGAAATTACACGACATTGAGGGTCGCAAGTGAACTAAATTCATGATACTTTAACCCTTCGTTTTCCAAAATAACTTCCCGCGTACCATGAACAATTAGTGGCTGCTCGGCGTGATGATTGCGGTTGTCCAGGCACAAGTGCCGGGACAGGCATGGTGACCTGCTTTATTAAGGCTGGATCAGAAACCAGCGGAGGGAGGAAGGAAAAACAGTGTTTGAGATCAAGAAAAAAACAACTCTGGCTCATGACGTTCACTCCATTGAGGTAGAAGCATCCTACATTGCTTCAAAAACCCTTCCCGGACAATTTGTGATCATAAAGATCAACGAGGAGGGGGAGAGAATACCCCTCACAATAGCTGACAGCCACCCGAAAAGGGGAACGGTCACTCTGATCTTCCAGGAGGTAGGCAAGAGCACCATGCAGCTCGGCGGACTTTCCAAGGGTGACTTCCTGGAAGATGTAGTTGGCCCTCTGGGGATCCCGAGTCATCTTGAGAAGCTGGGCCTTGTGGTATGTATCGGGGGCGGCATAGGAATTGCCCCTGTGCATCCTGTTGCCAGAGGTTTCAAGAATGCCGGGAGCAAGGTGATCTCGATCCTGGGAGCAAGATCCAGGGATCTGCTGATAATGGAAAAGGAGATGGTAAAGGCCAGCACGGTAATTATGATATGCACCGATGATGGAAGCTACGGACAGAAGGGATTTGTGACAAACCTTCTGGAAGATCTCATCAATAATGGTTCTCCCATAGACCTGGTCGTAGCGATAGGCCCCGTGCCCATGATGGAGGCGGTGTGCAAGCTCACCAAACCCTTTGAGATAAAAACCATGGTCAGCCTTAACCCCATTATGGTTGACGGTACAGGAATGTGTGGTGCCTGCAGGGTAACTGTAGCTGGCAAGACAAAGTTCGTTTGTGTTGAGGGGCCGGACTTCGACGGCCATCAGGTGGATTTTGCCGAACTGAGATTAAGACAGAGGATGTATCTGAAAGAAGAAAGGGAAGCGATTGAGTCTTTAACATACATTGGAGAGTGAGGAAGGCGCACCGATGACAGAGAAAAAGGAACCAAAAAAGAAGAAAGAAAAAGTCCCACGTCAGGCGATGCCCGCGCAGGAGCCGGTTAAAAGAGCCGGAAACTTTGAGGAAGTCCCGTTGGGGTATCCTCCTGAGACGGCAATGCTTGAAGCAACACGGTGCATCCAGTGCAAAGACCCGCGCTGCGTGGCGGGATGTCCGGTGGGAATAGATATCCCGGGCTTCATACTGGCTATAGAAGAGGGCGATTTTGCCCGGTCTATAAGGATATTGAAGGAGAGCAATGCCCTGCCCGCTATCTGTGGAAGGGTATGTCCCCAGGAGGACCAGTGTGAGATCCTGTGCATTATAGGTGTCAAGGAAGAACCGGTGGCCGTTGGCAGACTGGAGAGGTTTGCAGCTGACTGGGAAATGGCCCAACCTGAAACGGAATTGCCCGAATCAGCTGAGCCTACCGGAAAAAAAGTAGCTATAGTTGGAGCAGGTCCGGCGGGCTTGACTGTGGCTGGAGATCTCATCGTGAAGGGGCACGAGGTGACAATATACGAAGCGCTCCACAAACCTGGCGGTGTTCTTGTATATGGTATACCGGAGTTCAGGCTCCCCAAAGAGATTGTCTACTACGAGATCGAGAACCTGGAAAAGATGGGGGTTAAGATCATCTACAATATGGTGATCGGGAAAACACTGACCGTGATGGATCTCATGGAAGATGAAGGCTATGATTCTGTTTTCCTTGGAGTAGGCGCGGGACTTCCGTGGTTCATGGATATCCCCGGCGAGAACCTCAACGGTGTCTATTCAGCCAACGAGTACCTGACAAGGGCAAACCTGATGAAAGCCTATCTCTTTCCAAAGTACGACACGCCCCTTGTCACGGGCAAGAAGGTGGCTGTTATCGGGGGCGGCAATGTGGCAATGGACGCAGCCAGAACTGCCCTCAGGATGGGTGCGAAGGAAGTTACCGTTGTCTACAGGCGTTCGAGAAAAGAGATGCCGGCAAGAATAGAGGAGATTCACCACGCGGAGGAGGAGGGCATAATCTTCGAGTTGCTTGTGAATCCGGCAAGAATAATAGGTAACGATGATGGCTGGGTTACCGGCATGGAGTGCATCAGGATGGAACTTGGTGAACCTGATGATTCAGGCCGCCGAAGGCCCGTTCCAATCAAGGGTTCCGAATTCATCGTTGATGCCGAGACAGTGATCGTTTCAGTTGGAACCGGCGCAAATCCACTCATGACCAAATCTACACCTGGTCTTGGCCTGAACAAGTGGGATTATGTGGAGATCAATGAAAAGACGGGAGAAACCAGTCTCCCGGGTGTGTATGCCGGCGGCGATATCGTGCGTGGTGCCGCAACTGTCATTCTTGCAATGGGAGACGGCAGAGTCGCCTCAAGAGCTATGCATGCACATATGATGGGTGAGGAACTCGTATTCGAGGAAGAAGAAAACGGGGAAGAGTAATGGGGGATGAAGGGCAGCCAAACGCTACCCTAAAAGAAATAAGCGAACCTGTAAGGATCGAGCTCGATGCGCTCGAGAGTCACTTCAAAGATTATCTGAGAACTGACGTTCCGGTTATTGACAGTATCTTTCAGCACCTTCTGGATGGGGGAGGAAAGAGATTCCGCCCCCTTCTGGTTCTCCTTGTTGCCTCCTGCAACAACAGCATCCCGCCTGAAGACATAAACCGGCTCGCGGTGGCTGTTGAGTTCATACATACAGCAACGTTGCTTCATGATGATGTTGTGGACCAGTCAGATGTGCGCAGGGGCAACAGGGTCGCTCACCATATCTGGGGCGCCGAACCTAGTGTTCTGGCCGGCGATTACCTTTATTCAAGGGCCTTTTCCATACTCGTAGAGATAGGACACCTGGGCATACTCCAGTCTATGTCCACTGCCACAACATCCATGGCCAGGGGAGAGGTCCTCCAGCTTCTCCGCTCCTACAGCGTGGCTACTACTATAGAAGAGTATATCGAGGTAATTACAGGCAAAACGGCTAGCCTGATCTCGGGTTCATGCCGGGCTGCCGGCTATCTTGCGAATTTCGACGATATTGTTCTCAAGGCACTGGAACAGTACGGGCTGAATCTGGGATTATCGTTCCAGATCGTTGATGATATCCTGGATTACACTGCCCAAAAGGGTGTTTTCGGCAAAACCACAGGAAAGGATTTCCTTGAGGGCAAGGTGACACTCCCGGTGATCATCCTCCAGGAAGTTCTTGGCAGTGGCAGCAGGCGTGAGGTGGCAGATATCTTCCTTAAAGAAGCTCCTGATCCTGACGATTTCGAAAAAGTGCGTGAAATGATGAATCAAGAGGGAGTCTTCGAAAGAACCAGGGAAATCGCCAGACAGTACTCCGATAAGGCGAGTGCTGAACTTGCAGTCTTCCCCAAGTCTGACTCCAGGACAAGCCTCGAGGCTATGGTGAAATATGTGGTTTACAGAAAGGCCTAGGATCGTTGATGGCTACACCCAGGCATCCATTGGCAGAACTTGCTCAAAGAGCAATCGAGGAGTTTGTCAAATCGGCCAGAAAACTACAAGCTCCGGAAGATTACATGAATAATCCGCCTTCCGGCGTCTTCGTCAGTTTGAAAAAGTCCGAAAAGCTTCGGGGGTGTATAGGTACCATTACGCCTGCCACGGAAAACCTCGGTCAGGAGATCATCGAAAATGCGATCAGTGCGGCAGTGAGAGATTCCCGGTTCTCTCCGGTTTCGGACGAGGAGCTGGATGACCTTGAAATAACGGTAGATATTCTCACCGAACCGGAGCTGGTTCAGGATGCATCCTTGCTGGATGAAAAAAGGTATGGGATCATTGTCAAGAGCGGTGGCAAAAGAGGGGTCCTTCTTCCTGACCTTTCCGGAGTGGACAGTGTCTCCCGGCAGCTTGAAATTGCAAGGAAAAAAGCCGGTATCGGTCATGATGAGAGCTTTGAGATCTACCGCTTCGAGGTAAAACGATACAGATGACGAGCTCAATACCCGTAGGAGAAAACCTGTTCAAACTCCTTATCGTGGACGATGAGGAGAGCGTAAGGGATTCTCTCGAGCTTCTCCTCGAGGAGAGCTACAGGATGTATAAGGCAGCCGACGGCATGGAGGCTCTTGCCAGGATCGAGGACCTTGGCGTGGACCTTGTAATTCTTGATGTAACCATGCCCGGGATAGACGGAATGGAGACCTTAAGCCGCATAATGAAGCTTCCGGCTCCACCTGAGGTTGTCATGCTCTCGGCTACAGACAGCGCAAGGTTGGGGATACAGGCCGTCAAGGAAGGAGCCTACGATTATCTGGCAAAACCGTTTGATAAAGAGGAACTCAAGGAGGTTATAAAAAGAGCGCTTCAAAGAAGAAGCCTTGAACGGGAAGTAAGCTTCCTGAGGGCGGAGGTTGAAAAGCTCGGTGGGTTCGGTGACATGGTGGGCAGATCCCCCATGATGCTGGAGCTATTCATGATCGTGGAAAAGGTAGCGCAGACAGATACAAGCGTTCTCATCTCGGGCGAGAGCGGAACCGGGAAGGAGCTGGTGGCCCGGGCGATACACTCCAGGGGAGAGAGGAAAAAAGGCCCCTTTGTCCCCGTAAACTGCGCTGCCATTCCACGTGAACTTTTAGAGAGTGAATTCTTCGGTCATGAAAAGGGCGCCTTCACGGGGGCGCATGCCCGGAAGATAGGGAAATTCGAACTCGCGAACGGAGGAATACTCTTCCTTGATGAGATTTCCACACTTCAGCAGGAACTTCAGGCAAAGCTCCTCAGGGTCCTGCAGGACAGGGAATTTGTGAGGGTGGGCGGCACCCAGTCTGTCAGATCGGATGTTCAGATCATAGCCGCTTCAAACCAGGATCTGGGGGAGATGACAGCTGACGGAAAGTTCAGGGAGGATCTTTTCTATCGCCTGAATGTTATTCCCATAAACATACCCCCACTGCGTGACCGCAGAAAGGACATACCCCTGCTGGTAAAACATATTCTCGGAAGGCTCTGCGAGCGCCTGAACAAGAAAGTGCCAACAATTTCCCGGGAGGCCATGAAGGTACTGAAATCCTGTCAGTGGCCGGGAAACGTCAGGGAACTGGAGAACCTGCTGGAAAGGATCGTAGTTCTGTCTCCGAAAGGGTCCGAAATTGACGTGCAGGACCTTCCCATGGAGATAACCGTTGCCAGGGGGGGTCCGGAGGCTTCCTCAGGATCGGTGTCGGATGGACTTATTTCGGCGCGTGCCAGATTCGAGAGGATGTACATCCTCACTGCCCTGAGGAAAACCAACTGGAATCAGTCTGAAGCGGCAAGGCTGCTGAAAGTGCACCGCAATACCCTGTACAAGAAAATGACGGCCCTGGGGATCGCACTTCCTGAAGACTAGTACGCACATATTTGTCAACACCTGCACACGACCGTGTGCATTGACTGTATCCCATTGAAATTAAGATAACATTACTGGCATGGAACTGCTGCCACCATCTTTGCTGCACACGTTCGTGTGCACATTAATTCGGTCATTTGCCGGGGGTGGACAAAATAATCCTTTAATAACAACAAGTTAGGCGTAGCAGCGCTTTTGGCAAGGGTATTGCTTCTATAGTGGGTATAAGATGTCCTTAAACCCCTGTTAATAAAGGAGGCAGAAAATGAAGAAGCTTATCGCTACGCTGACCCTGACCGCTCTTACCGTACTTACCTGGGCCACAGTGATCATGGCAGGTGATGGAGGGGGCCTGTAGGGAAAACTGCCAAATTCTGGTAAGGAAGAAGGGGAGCGGGAAGCTCCCCTTCTTCTGTTTCCGTGGATATTTTCTGATATGCTTAAAATTAGTAGTATTTTCAGCTATATAATAATAATATCGTGTTGCAGGCTCCACAGAAGTTGCTTCCGTACGCATGAGTTTTTGCTGAGAGGTCCTCCAACAGAATGCCCCCTAAATTACAAAAACGAACTTACCTCAAAAAGGCTTCGATACTATTCATCGTAATAATATTTCTTGCGGTTACTTCTACACTGGCATCTGCTACGGGGGTTTTCCGCTTTCCCCTTTTTTATCTTCCATCGACTTTAGACCCGGCCCTAGATCCCGCTGATTCAATTGCCCATATTATCCAGCAGGTGGGCGACGGCCTGGTGGCCTACGACCGGAACCTCAGGGTAGTTCCCGGCCTGGCAAAAAGCTGGAAAGTAAGCAGGGACGGCAGGGCGTACCTGTTCACCCTGAGGAAGGGCGTTAAATTCCACAGCGGCAAGACTCTGACGGCCGACGATGTCGTGGCCTCCTTCCTCCGGGTTTTCAGATCCGGGAAGCTGCCTGCAACTGGAAAGTTCCTGGAGCGCATCGACGGGGCCGGGGAGCTTCTTGCCGGCAGGTCTGACACTCTGGGGGGGCTCGAGGCCGTATCTGAAAACCTGGTCAGGATAAGGCTGACCGAACCATATGCGCCGTTCCTCTCGTCTCTTGCAATGCCTCTTGCCAAGATAATGCCCGGGGAGCTTGCCCGCTCTGCTGAGGATGAATACGGGAAGCACCCTGTGGGTACGGGGCCCTTTATTTTCCACTCCTGGGGTGAGAATGTTATCGTCCTGAAGGCCAACAGGGATTATTTCAGGGGCCCTCCTGTCCTCGACGAGGTTCGTTTCGTGATGTACGGAAAGGGCGACAGAGATAAGGCCCTGGCGGATTTTCTCGCCGGCAAACTGGAGGGCACCCCCCTTCCGGGCTCTACTGATCCCGACGAACTGAGAAAGAAGGGCTATCAGGTAATTATTCGCCCCCGTCTGTCCATCATGTTCTACGGCATGAACGTTAACGTCCCGCCCTACGACAACCCCGACCTGAGGATGGCCCTTGCCCTGGCGACGGACAGGAAGACAAATATAGGGGTGGAGCTGGGGGGGCTCCACGCCCCCGCCCGCCAGATCCTCCCCCTTGGGATGCCCGGCTACACCCCGGAAAACGCCCTTATAAAGTACGACCCGGATGAGGCCGCAAGGCTCCTTGCAAAGGCCGGATATCCAGGCGGGAAGGGGCTTGGGGAGCTTCTTCTGGCCTCTGCCTCCCGCTCGGATTTTGCGGTCAGGGAGCTTGCACTCTTTTCCAGGGACCTTGAGAGGCTTGGCGTGAAGGTAAAGCCGGTCTTTGTTGAAAGCTGGAACGAGTTCAAGCAAGGTGTCATGGCGGGGCAGTATCCCTTCTTCAGGTACGCGTGGTTCGCAGACGTGCCCACACCGGATAATATAATTGCACTCCTCTTTGAGACGGATTCATCAGTTAACCTGACTAACTTCACAGATCCAGACACCGACAGGCTGTTTGCCCAGGCTCGCATAGAGATGGACCCGGCAAGGCGAGCCGCCCTTTATCGGAAAGCCGAGAGAATTATCCTGAAAAAGACTCCCATCATACCGGTCCTCTTTATCTCCACGCAGGTAGTCTTCCAGAAAAACGTTCGGGACATCGACCTTCCAGCCACCGGAACCCCCTACCTCCGCTTAAGAGAAGTTTCCATTACAGGCTCGCCCTGAGGGTGTCCGGCTCCATGCCTCGGAGGACCCTCCAGAGAAAGCTAACGCTCCTTTTCGGTGTCATTATCGTCGCCGTTGTTCTCACGGTGGGGGGGATAACCGTTTTTCAGGCCCGGGAAATGCTCATCGAGCAGGCCCGGAGGACGGGCATCGCTCTGGCGGGAAGCATCGCGGCCGCGGCCTCCAACGATTTTTACAACTACGATTACGTCGGGCTGGAGCAGAAAGCAGAGGAAGCGGCAAGGGACCCTGAAGTTGCCTACGTCATCCTTTACGATAAGGAGGGGCAGATGGCGGCCTACTCCGGACAGGGTTCTGCAGCCCTCTTGGACACCCCGGCC
>VAPD01002191.1_pt1 | contig 11237 bp, 14 predicted proteins | sample 3393901 | NCBI WGS metagenome assembly VAPD01 (sample SAMN08290435, study PRJNA428436) | hydrothermal vent metagenome | isolation source: Deep-sea hydrothermal vent chimney | place: Atlantic Ocean: South-mid Altantic Ridge | depth 3034 m m | reverse complement strand
GAAATTCCCCTGTTTAGTCAGCATTATCAGTCCTCAACAAAATTTATCCCTTTTTCCTCGCACCATTTCCTGGCAATTTCCCTGAAGGCCTCTTCCCTGTATTCATACCACTGGTCAGCCATCCCCAATCTGTGGATCTCATCCTTGAATCTTCGGAAGGCTCCTCTTCCCACTATGAGGCCTGACAGTGATTTCGATAAATCATTATCTTCGATGGAAAGACAGAACTTTTCCATTATCGTGTACTCGTGGATCTCAAACATTGAAGGCAGGGGAACAAAAAACTTTTCGTTGGTAATCATCTCGCGGGCGAATTGAATGATTTCCCTCTGCCAATCAGGAAAGCTCTCAAGAGGCGAATTCTCCTCAGCGGCATAAAACTCATCGTCTGAGATCATCGCTATTTTATTCGTTCTTATATCCAGATAGGCTGTCATCTCATCGGACATGAGGTCCATCCCATTTACAATTTCTTTCAATTTGATCGGCTGCGAGGCCATTTTGAGTATTCCTTTCTTTATGGTGATTCGAAGTTGAAGTCTTCATTTCTATCCCGTGACTGACTAAGGAGTCGCGCGCGGACAGAAGCTGGAATGTTGGTAACATGCTTATTGCTCACAGAAGGGACTCCATGTACGGCTTTATGACATTGGAAACCCGGCACACTCTTGCATAGGTCCAGATTTGGTCCACTGTAGCCTTTCTCATTCTCAGACAATCCTTCAGGGCTTCAATAGCGACGTCCAGCCCGATCTTGTTCCTGAATTTGAAGCAGTCCGCCACAGTCTTGGCCGGGTTGTAGATTTGGGCTGTCACACCCTCAATTTCGAGAATATCAATACCCAGCGAAAAGGAATCACCTGAAAACCGGACTATCCTGGCAGGCAGGTCATCGACCCGGGGAGATCGCGCTCTTGTGTCGATCGCAATCCAGACCTGGTGCGGAACCTGGGTGGTCAGTTCATGGTACTGGAGAGCGGACAGAAGGCAAATAACCCCGGAGGATATCCTCTTGGACGCCTCGGCAAGCGAACGGTTTGACGACGGCACTGCATCTGGAAGGGTGTACAGACCGCGTCCGATACGTACCAGCTGGCCACGTTCATGGAGGCGGCTCATCCAGCGCCGGGGGATGCCATACAGATCAAGGTCCCGCGGGCGAAGTATGCCTTTTTTCTTTGCGAGCCAATGGATTTTGTCAATGGATGAAGAGCTCATCACTTGTCCTATTTTGCATATAGTTATAAATAAGTATCAACATTATAGGACAAGGAAGCTTTATGTTCAAGTAAAGAGAACTACTTAAGAGTCGTGATTGGTTTTGGATTAGGGAAACGAGGTCAGGCTTATTCTGGCTTATCAGCAGCCAGACCTTCGATGGTCGCCTCTTGCCGGAACAGATTACGCCAATATGACCCAATTGGCTGCACATCATCATCTTGCACCCAGACATGGGCCTTGGCGTTTTCAGCCTGTTCATAGGCCCAGCAGGTGATCTGATTGGATGATTCAAGGTTGTGGAAGACAGACTTTTCATCGAAGAACTCTTCCAGGGCTTTCTGACGTTGATGGTTGCGGTTAAACCAGTTCTCCAGGTGACTTTCAGCCGCAAGGTAATCACGCTTTTTCCGATTACAGCCAGGATCTGCAAGAACGAAATTATGTCCCAGATCCACAGGATACTTCACCCATGGGATAAAGTGATCCACATCTCCCGCACCCCTGATGCTCTTATTGCAATAGAAGCATTCGCCCGATTGAATATCCTTGAGAAAATCCCTGTAAACGTCCAGGCTTTCCCTCTCTGAACCAAACAGGAAATCCTGGAGATCCTTCGATTCTCCCAAAACCTGTTCATTTCCCTTGATGCTGCGGATATGACGAACCCATACACCGCGAACCAGGTCCTGAATCAGGCTATGAAACTTACGGAAGTTATAGGCCACTCCCGGCAGAAGCTCTATCTCATTTCCCTCACCCCTGTTTTTGTAAAGGAATTCAACGTTCTCATTTCCAATGGTCTGTAATTTCCAGAGAGGCATATTCCTCACAACTGAATCAGTTTCATTCACCAGCCTCTGCCAGCTTGCTTCATCCCTTTTTACTCGGGATAAAGAGCCGTCATATCTCTCGCGAGCTGACTCAATCAGGTTAATAACAGCAGCCTGCTGGCCCGTATTCTGTTTGAGGATCATTACCTCCCGGCCACCTGGTGAGATGAATGGTAGAGCCTGCCGCCAGTAATGCTGGATGAACTTTTCGGCTATCTCTTTTGTTTCAATTAGAAGAGTTTCCCCGGAATAATCTCCCTTTTCAATGGAGAGATCAGCCAGTGCCTGCAGAAGGGCGAATTTGTAGGTTGCTACGAAAGACCCTTCACTGAAAAGTCGCTGAATTTTAACAAGAAACTCAATCTGCTCTTCTGGAGATGGTTTACTCAATTTCTATCCCCATTTTCCGTGTCATTGCGAGCGACCCGTCACGTCAAAGCTGATTAAGCGAAGACAGAAGCGCGGCAATCCTATTTACACACTTCGACTTCGACTACGCACTCCCCGAAAAAGCCTACTAATCCCTTCTTACCCTCCTCTCCCTTGAGGGGAGAGGACAGAGGAGAGGGTGATTTTCTGTACCTGAAAACTCGAAACAAGAAACTTCACTCTGTAGCGTGGCAAGGCTCCACACCCAGGTGTGGGATCAACCACCTTGATATTTTCTAATAAATTCGGAGGGCGTAACAATAATTAGATCTCTGTAACCATTGTGCTCCAACAGGTGTTTATCTCCGGTGATGATCACTTCAGTTCCAGTTGACAGAGCACAGGCGATGAATTTGTCATCATCCGGATCAGCGCTTACCGGTTTATCAAGTGGCTTTATAGCCGCTATTTCGGTACCGGAAAGCAATAATTCAAGAATTGGTTCACTGCTGACAGGTGGGTACTGGTCGACAAGCCGGTCAAGCACATCTACATATTCTTTTACAATATCCTCTGATAAAACAATCCGAACCAGGTTATCCCGCCATGCTTGTAGAATTTGGCCCGGAATCCCTCCAAAAAATACGCCTGAAACAAAAACGTTAGTATCCAGAACGACTTTCATCTGGCCTTTCGGACATCTGCGATAACAGCTTCAATGTCCGATTTAGTGAGTCCAGCCTCCCGAGCCTGCTGCCTTGCTTTTTTTATCACACTATCAAATGCTTTCAGCGAAGGTGAAGCAATAGCTTTCAGGATCACTACGTCTCCCTCTCCCACAACCACAAACCTCGTACCTGCTTCCAGATTGAGGTTTTTGCGTATAGACTCAGGTATGACAACCTGTCCTTTTGAGGACATCTTGGTCGTTGAAACGGATTTCATGATGCCTCCTTTCTATTCTTACTAGTAAGAATAACGCAGGCCGGTTCATTTTACAATCACAAAAAGGGTTCGCACCAATTCTTGTTGATTATACTTAAATGTCTCATGAGGTTTTGGAGATCACATTACGAAACCGGGCATGTTTCTGGGCGCAGACATCAGATTTCAAGTCAAAATGCATCCTCTGACCTTATTTATCCGGAATAATCTCCCTTTTCCACGGAATGATCGGCAAGGGTCTGCAAAAGGGCGAATTTGCAGGTCGCAACGAAAGCACCCTCACTGGAAAGCCTCTGAATCTTAACAAGAAATTCAATCTGCTCTTCTGGAGTTGGCTTACTCATTATATCTCTGGCCCATCAGGGGAGATCAATCAATGCTAATCACCGGAAAGCAAAGATCCTATCTCTGAAATCAGGCCCGGAAGGTAATTTTGGACAATATCCCATACTACATTGTGATCAACCATGTCGTAGCCATGGATCAATATATTTCTGAATGAGATTATCCTTTTGTAATCGGTAACTTTTGAAATAGCATCTGGGTTTATTTTAGAGAGGCGGTTGAGGGCTTCTCCAATTATTTCAAACTGGCGCTCAACAGCGGAACGTAGAAGGGCTTGAACCTTATAATCATCAAGGGTTTTATCTTCAGTGAACTCATTAATAAGTACAGCAGCCTGCCTGATATCTTCCAGATGTTTTTTAGAATCAAGCTGCATAGAGGACCCTGCGGCTCTGATTTACTGATTCCAGAAAATAAGGGTTTTTTATTGCGGTGCTCATAACAAGGTCGACAGGCCTGTCAAAGAGAGACTCCAGAGATTCCAGGAGTCCGAAATAAGCATCAGCATGCTGTCCGGATTGCAGAGGGGCAAACTCTACTAAAAAGTCAAGGTCGCTATCAGCTTGGTCAAATCGACCCTCTACTGCCGCCGAACCGAATATTTCAAGACGCCGAACGTTGAACTTTCCGCACAAATGTATCAATTCTTCGCTTTTTTGTTCCAAAATCTTATCCATAACCAAATTTCCCGAGCTCGATTCATTTATCACATTGATTAAGTTGATATTTTACTTTGTGAATCAAGAGATTGCAAAGGGATAAACACGCATCCCGCAACTGCCTTCGCCAACCCACTTTAGTGCTGTATCGAAATAATCACACCATTTCGCCAGTTCTCTCACTCTCCCCTTCAATGTACTAGAGCGCCCTACGCCCCCCGCCCTTCGCCCTGCTCTTAATCCCAATATCTCGCTTTTTCAGGGGATATCCACCTGATCCCACCCCTTGGATCTGAAACATCCCCACGATATCTTGGAATTAAATGAATATGTAAATGCGGAACTGTTTGACCTCCGGCCTCTCCTTCATTTATCCCGATATTATAGCCATCCGGAGAGAATTCCCTGTCCAGGGCGACTTTTGCATCCTCCAGGGCCTGGGAAATAGCCACTTTCTCTTCTGGATTGCAGTCAAACAATGATTCTACGTGGCGTTTGGGAATGATGAGGGTGTGACCATTACTAACAGGATATCCATCCCGGATGGTAACAGTAGAATCGTTCTCGAAGATGATTCGGTCTTGAGGCAATGAGCAGAATGGGCAGGTCATAGTCATATAATAAGTCTATAGTTTAAAACGGAAAAAAGGCAAGCCTGTTAGCTGTGTTGTGCTCCGACTTGCTCGCCATAGTTACGCCACTAGCGGAACGAAGGAGGAAGTATCTTAGGTCCGAACCCACATTCTTTTTCTCCGCGCAAAAGCTGAGCTGAATATTATTGGCGAAGTCACGCTGACCTGTCACGACATAGCTACGCAATAGGGTAGCGACGGCGGAAAGCGTGATTAGAGGAAGTCAGCCTGGACATTTATGGCAGCGCAGGACCTCTTGATACTCTTGATCGTAGCTTTGCTCATGCGATAGTCTTGCAAGATTCCGGCAAGCTTGTCCGAGTCCATATGTGGCGCAAGAATTTCACATTGCTCCAAATCCTTATCCTGTTTCGAGTCTTTTTTCCGACGTTGCGCGATTATTAACTTATGCAGAAACATGGTCTCCGGTGAGGGGATGCGGATTCTATATTCAGGCAACCTTATATCCATAGACGCAATAAACAGCAGATCCAGAAACGGCAATGGCTGTGCGTGAACATTATATTTGGTAATGGTAACAATCTCCTCGCGCCCTCCCTTGCGATGGATCAAAAACTCAATATCAAAAGTACCTGCAAGAAATTTCTGAAGCCCGGAAAGATTATCCATCACCACGTCGTATCCCTTACTCACAAAAGCAGCTTCCAGGTCTATGCGCTCTCTACTTTTCATGACATCCGGAACAAGAGCGAAATCAACGTCGTCGGTGCGTAAGACATACTCGATCCCGAAGACTTCCTTATAAAACGGAAACACCCAGCTACCGACCAACAGTCCATCTTCAAAAAACCCTGACTCATCAAGGATTCCCAGTACATCTTTAATCTGAGCAGGCAGGGGTATCTCTTTGTCTATGAGGTGTTGCGACATTTAATCCGCTCCTGCCTTGAGCAACTTCTCCAGATATTTGATTCGGGCTTTTAATTGCCCCAGGTCTTTATCTTTTTTTTGCCGCTCTTTTACCAACTTTCCCAGTTCTCCTGCCTGTCCTTTTGGTACATGTTTGTAGACACTCCTGGACCCTTCTCTGAATTTCAAGTAGTTATATACGAACTCCTTTTTCTTGTGCTTTATCTTTCGCTCATGCAGCGATCCCTTCGGTAATTCTGAAATAGCTGCCTCAAGAGAATCAGCCAGCCTCTCGCACCGCTCAAGTTCATCCTGAAGCATCCCATGAACTACTTTATCTTTTTTCACCACACTCATGCATATATTTATACCATGTGGTGTAAATATATCAAGCATATATTTACACCACCACATCGTATTATTGCTATTGTGTGGTGTAAGACATGTAAATCAATAGAATGTTTGGTTATTTAACTCAAAAGGTAAGAAGGCAAGCCTGCCAGCTATCTTGTCCTCCATAGCCTGAAAGGCAAAGGGGGAAGCTCGCAGAGCGAAGATTGGATACGTCCCCTGGGTTTTACGGGACAACGATTTCCCCGCCCACACTTATTCTCCCTTGATCTTTTTGATGAGCTTTTCGAGCTTTTCGGCAGGAACCTTCTGACCTCTGAAAGTCCTGAACAATAACGGCAGCTGGCTCATAGCTTCCTCATCTGAAAGGATCTCAGCTGGAATCCTTCCGGTTTCTGTAGCTGCCAGGTCGAAAAACTCGTACCAGTCATCGCTTCCCCTCTTGATTCCAAGAAATCCTGCATATTCCTCCAGCTTGTCCGTGTTTTGGGGCGGAGGAAGAAGACCCCGTTCCATTTTACTCAAGTTACCTGGGTCCAGCTTGTGGATCCTCGCAAACTGCCTTAACGTTATCCCCTTTTCTAATCTTTTGGTTTTGAAAAACTCTCCAAATCCCTCTATTCTTCCTGACCTCTCCTTTCCTGGACTCATTGTCACCACCTCCCCTTCTCTCCATATTCGAATTGAACTTCTCCTTCCTTATCCCCACTGAGTTGTATAATTAGTACAACGTTGTACTTAACATACAACACACCGGGCAAATGTCAAGGGTCTAAAAAACCTCTCTGCAAAAATTGAATTTGGAGATGTGAGACTTTTGAGGAAGAGAGTAAGGCTGGGAAGTCTGGTTTTCCAGAGTGCTTTAATGAGAAATACCAAAATCATGGCCTGACCCCATTGGTTCCCCAAAGTATTCGTATCCCTTATTTAGAGTTAAACATACCAAGCTGATCGTTCTTTTGATCTTTGAAAATTTCATACCGCACAGGCCGGCTTTTCTTTGAGATCTTTTTGTCATCTAGAGCTCTTTTGAGCCAGGCATCCAGTTGTCCGGGTGTAAGATTGAAGAGATCTTGAATCTCCTTGCGGGTTAGGGGGGTGACCTTCAGCCGGTCCATGAGTTTTATCAGGAAAAACTCGTACACGGACATTCCACTAAGGTGTGCCTCTTGTGGTGTTTCCTCACCACCATCCACCTGAGGTTCTTCCGGCACCATCTCATCTGAATCCCCGAAGAGGAAATCTGGATCAAGATCCTGGACGTTTGCTGGTAACCATCTCCCACCCAAATTCACCAGATCACTGTTGCCGGAGTCAGCGTCATCTGTTTTCTTGACCCACAGTGGAACCCAATTGTTCTTGAGGTTCTCTGTTGCCCCACTCCACGTTCCCCCGGTTCTCCCCGAATGAACAACCACGGCTGCATCTGAAAGACAGTAGATGTATTTGTTCCTGCCCATCGCGTTCCCAACGTTGAAGCCAGCTTCCGGAGAAAACGGAGAAATGAGAACCAGATTTTTCCTCTGGATGTGGCTTCGGTAAATCCGCGAGGTGCTCTTCTTGAGCAGGCTGTCCGCCAGAATCCCGACAGCAGTTCCCTCAGCCTCCAGGGCCCCTAACATGGATGATTCATCGACGCCTCGGGCGCCGCCGGATACCAAAGCAAAGGCCCACGCCGCAGCCTGAGCGCCAATTGACCTGGAGAATTTGAGGTCTTCATCCGTAACTTTTCTTGAACCAACCGCAGCAATCGCCTTTGCGTTCAGTATGTTCCTGTCACCGCTTCCGAAAAGAACGGGCGGAGAATTGTAACCGAGGTGTTTCTTCAGTTTCTGGGGATATTCTGGATCAGACCGGGTGATTATCCAGAGTCCTGCCCGGCTCCACTTTTCGACACTCAGTGCTAAAGTGGTACCCCGATTGAGAAGGCTTTCGATTCTCTCGAGAGAAATCCTGTTGTCCTGAAATCCTCGAAGGAGATTCTCCCTGTTGTCAGTTAAAAGTTCACCCGGAAAGAGAGACTGATCATCCAACCAGCGAGCAAACCTCCCCCACTCGGTCGGGGCAAGAGGCTTGTGATCACCTTTTCCCTTCTCCCCAAAGTGGGTGGTGAGCAAGAGAATTGCTTGAGCGTCCTGATTTAATTGTTCCATTTTACTTTCCGGCAGCTGTTGTGGCCAGAGCCATGGGAGAAACAGACCCGCTTCCGGCTTCCCTCAAAAGAGCAGCTATTACTGTCAATGTCCATCCTGAATCGACCATATCATCAATCAGGAGAACGGGCTCTTTTTTCACATCTTTATCCACGGTAAAAACACCATCAAGATTTCGGCACTGATAGAAACCGTTCCGCATTTGCTTCTGCGGTCTGTTTCGCACAGTCTTTTTCACAACATCCTCGAAAGGCATCCCAAGCTTCATTGCCACCCGTTTGGCAAAATCAGGGACCAGATCCGGGTAGTTAAAAGACGGGACGCAAGTCACCCAGGTGGGAGGGGGGTCCGGATCCCATCTCTCCCTGAACATCTCACAGACAGCGTCGACCAGGTTATCATCGAAGTGATTGGTGTGCTTTCCATCCATCACGAGTCGACCCCATCCTGCGTCTCCCAATCTTGACAATATACGTCCAGTCTCTGCTTCAAGGCCATTACGATTCAAATATCCGCTGAATCCATATTTGGGGAAGGCATCCCTGGGTATTTGAATTCGCGGTTTCAAAGACATCTCACTGTGTCTCAAAAACTTCGCAGCTTCGATGCCAAAAGTCTCAGCGAAGGTCTCCGGTAGTTTGTTTTCGGGTAAACAGTTGCTGCACTTCCCGCAAGGAGTGTCATCGTCGTCATCGAGGGCGCCACTGAGGAAGACCATCAGGCATTCTTGGTGACCAATATATTCCTGAACTTCCAACCACTCTCTTGCTTTCTGTTGAGTGAGGAAATTTATGCGCTCCTGGTCCATTTCAAAATCGACTGCTGTACGCAGCCACTTCCGGTCTTCCCTGATCACCGGTGCCGGGTTTTCCACACTCAACAATTTGAGGGCATGTTCGATCTGGCCTTTTTTCAGGTTAACCCTTCGCTGTATTTGCGGCACAGAAAGGCCGTCCGAATCCTCTAATGCGTGAAGTATCAGGTCCACATGCTCTTCATCAGGGAAAGAAGCGTTTCTGAAAAATTCGTGAATGTCCTGGTCTTCCCTGCCTGAGAGAAGAACTCCCCGCGCACTTTCAATTGCTCTTCCTGCGCGCCCCACCTGCTGATAGTAGGCTACTACCGATCCTGCTGCCTGATAGTGGACTACATAGCCCAGGTCCGGCTTGTCATACCCCATACCAAGAGCTGTAGTGGCTACCAGGGCCTTTATCTCATTGTTCAGGAGCTTGTCCTCTAAAGCAATCCTGTAACTAGCTGAATCGTCATAACCAGGGTCGGTCACATCGGAATAATAGGCAGCCGCGGCAATGTCGTTCATCCTCAGCCACTCAGCCACCTGCTCGGCATCTCTCTTGGTCAAGGTGTACACGATGCCTGTACCAGGAATCCCTGGCAGGTGTTCTGACAGCCAGGCCAAACGAGCAGCCTGGTCAGGGAGTTTAATGTTCTGCAAATGCAAGCTCTCCCTTATCAAGTGTCCACGGAGCACTTCGATGTCGCCAAGCTGAGAAACTATGTCCTTGACAACTCTGTTGTTGGCTGTAGCTGTGGTGCCGAGTACTGGCATGTTGGGAGGCATCTGTTTTAAAACATTGGTAATCCGTCGATAGTCCGGTCTGAAGTCGTGTCCCCAGTTGGATATACAGTGAGCTTCATCTACCACAAGGAGTCCGAGATTATCCGAAATCGGCAGAAGGATATCCTCGACAAACTCGTCATTTGAGAGGCGTTCTGGTGAGATAAGAAGCACATCAACTTTGCCATCTAATATATCCTCTTTAATTAACGGCCACTCGTCCTGATTGGAGGAATTAATGGTAGCAGCAGTGATGCCAAGACGATTTGCCGCTTCGATTTGGTTTCTCATTAGAGCTAAAAGAGGAGAGATAACTATGGTAGGACCTTGCCCAAGATCACGAAAAATTTTTGCACCAATGAAATAAACAATGCTTTTTCCCCAGCCAGTTTTTTGGACAACAAGGAGTTTTTTTTCTTTATTTACTATTGAATCTATGGCCTCCCATTGACCCGGACGGAAAGCGGCTGACCCGTCATCTAAGGCCAATTTTAGTAGACCTTCAGCAGTTGATTTGTTCAACCAGCACCTCTAATCATCTTTGGTTGGAAATATTGGAAAGTTTACTCCTTTGACTTAGGCACACTGCTCACTAGTCACTCCAATATTTGGCTTTTTCGGGGAAAATCCATCTGACCCCACCCCGCGGATCTTCCGAATCCCCTTTATATCTTGGAATCAGATGAATATGCAGCCGTTCGACAGGCTCACGGCGGGTTGCATCACAGTTCCTGCCCTGAGCAAGTCCTGAGCGTGTCGAAGGACGCGCCGAAGGGTGTCCTGCCGCTTCACCATCATTTATCCCAATGTTATAGCCATCCGGAGAGAATTCCTTGTCCAGGGCGACTTTTATCTCCTCCAGTGCCTGAAAAATATGGGCTTTTTCATCTGAATTGCAGTCAAAAAAGGATTCTACGTGGCGTTTGGGGATTACCAGTGTATGTCCATCGGACACCGGGTATCCATCACGGATTGTTACAGTAGAATCGTTTTCGGCGATGATCCGGTCTTGAGGTAAAGAGCAGAATGGGCAGGTTGCAGTCATACTATAATTTTATACATTAAAAGAAGTCAGATTAGCTACCAGGGTTTAAAGGTCCTCTTTTTCACTTTAAGGCTGAGCCATATTTTATTAGCGAAGTCACGCTAACGGCGTGATAAAAAGGCAAGCCTGCCGGGTCGTAGTTAAAAGAACGAAGGTTGGATACGTCCCCCAGGTTTTTTCCCCAGACTAAAGGTATCTTTCAGTCATATATTTGATGTAGTCACTGTGACTGGGCCTG
>VAPD01006087.1_pt1 | contig 11370 bp, 9 predicted proteins | sample 3393901 | NCBI WGS metagenome assembly VAPD01 (sample SAMN08290435, study PRJNA428436) | hydrothermal vent metagenome | isolation source: Deep-sea hydrothermal vent chimney | place: Atlantic Ocean: South-mid Altantic Ridge | depth 3034 m m | reverse complement strand
GCCAGCCCAGTGGCATGCCGTCCAGCGGGGTGTTGGGTTGCACGGCGCGCGGGTCGTTCGGTGTTTTCGCGCAGGGCGGTATCGGGCGCGGGAACGGGGCCTTGTGGCGGAAGCCGCCGGGCCGGTCGATGGTGCCGAGGATACTCATTAATATAGACATGGCACGAATGGTCTGGAAACCGTTGGAGTGCGCTGCCAGTCCGCGCATGGCGTGGAAGGCGACCGGGTTGCCGGTCACGGATTCGTGCTCGTTGCCCCAGGTGTCTGTCCAGGGAATCGGCAGTTCGATTTTTTCATCGCGCGCGGTGATGGCCACTTCGTGTGCCAGGCGCTTGATGGTCTCCTCGGGAATACCAGTGATGCTGGCGGCCCATTCGGCAGTGTATTCCTTGACGCGATCCACCAGCAACTGGAAGGCCGGTTTTACCGGCGTACCGTCATCAAGTTTGAAATCGCCCAGGAAGTAGGGATCGGCACCGGGCGTGTGGGTGGAAATCGGCTTGTCCAGTTCGCGATCCCACCACAGCTTGTTCTGCGGATCGAAGCAACCTTCTTCCGGTGGCACTTCGAAGCGCACGAACATGCCGTACTCGCTGGACTCCGGGTCCATGTTGACCAGTTCGGCTGAGTTGGAGTAATTGACCAGGAAATCGCGGTCGTACAGGCCCTGCTTGATGATTTCGTTGATCAGTGCCAGGAACAGTGCGCCGTCGGTGCCGGGTTTGATGGGAATCCATTCGTCGGCGATGGCCGAGTAACCGGTACGCACCGGGTTGATGGAAATAAACTTGCCGCCCTGGCGTTTGAATTTGGAGAGCGCCATCTTCAGCGGGTTGGAATGGTGATCTTCCGCGGTACCGATCATGACAAACAGCCGGGCGCGATCGAGGTCGGGGCCACCGAACTCCCAGAACGAACCGCCGATGGTGTAGATCATACCGGCCGCCATGTTCACCGAGCAGAAACCGCCGTGCGCGGCGTAATTCGGTGTGCCGAACTGTTTGGCGAACAGGCCGGTCAGCGCCTGCATCTGGTCGCGGCCGGTGAACAGCGCGAATTTTTTCGGGTCGGTAGCGCGGATTTCGGCGAGCCGTTCGCTGACCATAGCAAAGGCTTTTTCCCAGGAAATCTCCTCGAACTCATTGTCACCACGCTCGCTGCCGGGTTTGCGCAACAGCGGTTTGGTGAGACGTGCCGGTGAGTACTGCTTCATGATGCCGGACGAACCCTTGGCGCAGATCACCCCCTTGTTGAGCGGATGGTCGGGATTGCCCTGTATATAGCGAACTTCGCCATCACGCAGGGTAACGCGAATCCCGCAACGGCAGGCGCACATGTAGCAGGTGGTATTCTTGACCTCGATACGGCTGCCCTCGTCGAGTTCTTTCGACAGCGGGTCATGAACTGGCTTGGACATAGCGCGATCCCTGGTGAACTGTGGTGTTGGTCAAAAGACCGAGTAATTTACTAAACTATTGTAGACTCTGGCCAATCAGCGTTACTGAAACCGTCATAAAATATCATAATATTCTAATAAACAGCGTGACTGTAAACATAATATAGAAACAACTTGCTGAAGGATAAGAAAAGCTTTTTATTATCACTGTCTTCGAAGCGCCCGATTCGATTTAGACTGTGGCAAGTGAACACGGTCGTTGCACAGGCTGACAAATTACAGATTCGATCCGGTTTTGCGAGCGAGACGGGGAAACGCGAAACCAACGAGGATTATCTGGCACTTATCGATACGAATACGCAGCCGCACATTATGCAAGGCTCGGTCGCGGCTATCGCCGATGGCATGGGCGGGGCACTGGGTGGAAGGCAGGCAGCGGAAACCACGGTGCGCGGATTCATCGACGCCTGTTACAGCTTGCCCGAAACCCTGGGTGTGGATCGTGCCCCGGCACTTTTCTGAAAGAGCGGTTCCTTTATATTGGCTGTGATCCTGTTCGCGGTGCTGACACAACTGGCCTAGGAAAACCAAAGCGTTATTGGCTGCTGAAAAGGTTGGATCAGGTCAATTAGCACTTCTAATATATAAGTGCTGTGTTTCAGGCTCAGGTCGAAATGAGATGTTTGGCTGATTCGACAGATTTCCACGGATTTTCACCACTTCGCAATATTCACCAAAATTTCATGCTGTTAAAGACAAAGTCTTCATAAAGGCTGAAACTTTGCTACACTATAACCGTCAACATCTGACGGTGGCCGCCGATAAGGATATCGAAGTGCCTGAACAGAGAAATGTACTGGAGCTGGACTTAACACCAGCGACAGCAAAAAGGATTTTGCGGGAGATTATAGATGCCGATGATGCCCGGGTATTTTTTACCGGCCATGCGGAGACGCGCATGGTGGAACGCGGGATTACCCACAAGCAAGTACTCCGCTGTTTGAGGAATGGACAGTTTGCTGAAGGCCCGTACAGGGGCATCCAGGGTAACTGGGAAATGAAACTCGAACAGATTTCAGCGGGTGACGTTGTCAGTGTGGTTGCTGCACTGGATTATGATGACGACCGGAATATAACTATTGTCATCACGACGTACTGAGTCATTTCTTGTGCGTGCCGTGATGAGAGAGGAAATAATGATGAGCGGTAAGCTGTACCATTATGAGAGCTGCGGGCTGCCCGGCATCTGGCTGCGCAACGGTTTTGTGGCCAGGGAAACCCACTATGGTGAAGCGGTGTCCATTCATAACCTGGAAGGCTTGCACCGTGCTATTGGTCTGGATTTTGTCAATAACAAGCCAGCCTTAAACAGTGCAGACATTCGTTTCCTGCGCAAGGAAATGGATCTACCACAAGCTCAGTTGGCGTCACTTCTTAGTGTGAGTGAATCAACGGTTCGCAACTGGGAAAATGGTCGCGCCGAAGTTCCCGGCCCGGCTGATCGCATGCTGCGGACGTTGTACCTGGAGCTTATTCAGGAAGAATCGAAGATTCGGGATATGTTGGAACGGATCAGCCAATTGAATCGGGATCTGCACGAACGTGAAAGTCGTGAGTATACCGAAAAAGGCGGTAATTGGTCTGCCGCTGCTTAAATGGCACTTTGTTCCTCGCAATGGAATCAACCTGATTCCCTAGGCAAACAGATTTTGCACAAACCCCATCAGCACCAGAGCCAGGATAAACAGGCCAACACCTACCAGGGTGAACCCAGGAATACGCGACTTGCGCACCATATTTTCCGAAGGCGCATCCACCAGGTAATCATCCAGCTTGTCTTCCTCGACCAGGCGCGCGTACTCGTCGGCACGTTCTTCCTTGAATTCCTCCAGTGGCATGCTGCCGGTGAACATGATGATGTCCAGCGGGAACTTGTCGGGGCGGAAGTGGCTGTTAAAGAAGTGTACAGTGAACAGGAACACAATCGCCAGGAAGGCTTCCTCGCCGTGGACGATGGTGGCCACGTTAAATGTTGATACAGAGCTGTGTGTGGGTTGTGGCCAGTGCCGCGAAGCCTGCATTGTCGAGCCGCGTACTATCAAAATTGACTCTTTGCATAGTGACGTCCCTGACGACAGTGACCGGAAGGTGAAGGTTGGTGGCTAGCGACGAATCTTCCAGGACTCAGTTCTCTTCCTGCTGAAGCAATGTTTTTAATGATTTCACAATCAGGTCAGATGTCTTCCTGTCCTGCTCTACGGGTTCGATTTTGAACCGTGAGAATCCGCGCGTACTTTCCAGCAGGCTGTCAAGTTTGTAGAGCTTGAGGGATTCATTATCATTGGCTATAAGCGTTACCCCACATTCAAACTGACCCGCAGGAACAATGATCGAAGTATGCCGGTCATCGTCGACCAGGAAAGCCCGAACATAATCTCTGTAGATTGCCTCGTCATCAAGCGCTCGAACGGCCAGTGGCGCAGGCGTTCCTTCGATATGATGTACGCCTATATGCAGTTTTAGATCAGCCTCCGAGTGAATCCAGCGAACAACGTTTATAACAGGGTCTCCGTCATCCTCGCGGCCATGAGGAAACAACGCCATTAGTTCACCGACGCGCAGCTGCACCGTTGAGTCAGGTATCGTTTCCAGTCCTTCACCTCCATTGCTGGTGTTGACCAGCCTGAACTCGTATACGGCCTTAAGCATTCTCTCCTCTACATTTTTCTCTATCTCCGTTTCCCGGTGTCTGGCAGTCGAATGTGATTTTTTCCAGACATCATTCTCATTTTGTTCTACGTCAAAACTATAGGCCCGTGGTTTTATAACACCTGTTTCAAGTTTTGCCTCAGTGTCGGTATCCAGCCAGGGTGTGGAGTCGGCTGAAACCAGACTGAGCGTCTGGGTCTGATGGAATTCATCGCCGTGAAGATGGATCTCAGTCTTTTCCGGTTCAAAGGGCAGATAGCCACTAAAAAAATAGTGACAACTGGATAAGCTGACAATGGCCTTTACAGTAGTGCCGCGCTCGGTTTTTCTAGGCTCTTCCCGAACCGTGCGTTTCTCCCAGGCGTTTCGCAGGCGCAACAGCAGATCCCGTTCAGCGTGCAGTGTCAGCGAGCGGCGAAACTCAAGTGCCAGGTGCTTCATCCGGGTATCGATTATGCTGATCACCTCTTTGAGGTTGAGCAGGCGAGGGTTCCTTGGAGGCGTCGACATGCCCGCAATGCCAAAGCCGGGTGGTTCGGATCTTGCCAGGTCACAATAATAGCGGTCGACTATCAGTTCGCCCAAAGGGCCGGGTGGCAATTCCTGCGGATGCTCAAAACGAACGGCCAATCCCCATTTTCCGAGCTTCTCATAGGTCTGATAGATTTCGCCCTGTAACAAGTGGCCTGGATCGGCAATGGCAAGCAGCAGTGCCCGCGCGTACGAACCACTGATGGAAAGATCAGACAAGTGCTCAACTACATCGGTAGCGAGCTGTTTTTTCTCTGCATAAGCGTACAGATGATGAAGGTCACTCCATATATATGAGGGCGCATCCTGATACACAACGTAGGCTTGCAGCGCTTGTTGCGTTAAATAATCGATGCTTCGCATTATCGAATTACGCAGCCGCGACTGCTGCGATTCATCATCCTCCTGTTTTAGCAGATCAAGAATCAGCCATTTATAGGCCGAAGTAACATGAGCCAGCAAGGTCTGAAGTTCAAAATAGAGAGAATCACGCTGTGAGGATAACGGAAAGGCGAAATGGTGTGTCTGCTCCTGATAGCCGGAAATGAGATCGTGTATTTCAGGATCGACCAGCTCGAGCATTGCCAGCTGGACATCCACTGAAAGCTCAGTCTGGTTTGCATCCACCAGTAACTCAGACAGTCCGTTTATACGCTGGGCGGTATCAAAGGGCGGTAACGCATCTATGCGCTGCTTTACCCGTTCGGGCTGCAGCTGCCTGGCGTCGTTTAAGCCAGACCTGCGGGGATCTGTATGTAGTTCCAACTTAGCCATGTCATATTGGAACCTCTGTGACTACTTTATCAGGGGTTGTCGACGAGCCATGAGAAGTATACACGAATCCCGCAGTGAGCCTCTTTCACGGCCCGCAGCTGGTTTCCAGCTCACCGCACCATCGCTCTTGCGCTTGGCTGCATACATGGCGATATCCGTATAATGGAGTATACGTTCGTAACTGTCGCCGTGCTCCGGATAGAGCGCGATGCCGATGCTGGCGCCCAGTTTGCACCTGGATGTGTTGCGGTCGGTCTCTTCCGGTGCACCATGTTCAATAAACAATCGAAGCCGGGTATGTGCTGCCAGGGCTCCTGTCGGCCAGCGGTTACTGGCGGCTAAAGATTTACCCGGGAGTCGCCGCTAACCGTTAGCTGAAACAGGTTTTTGCGTAACCAGCAGTTATCAAAAACTGACTGAGTATCAGTCAAACAATAGCTTAGGGAAAAGCGATTGCCTGTGCCAAATCGTAAGGGGCGCGGTATGCGAGCAGGGTATTACCTCCTTGGGAGGGCCCGGACGCGCGGTTTCGTTCGAGATTTCCCAAGCACCATGGAAAAATTTGTCACGCCACAAACCGGATGTGCGCGTGCCATCTGTGCTGCCTGTCTTTCACTGGTTATCGTCAGTTGCGGCAGTGACGGCGGCGATACGCAAAGTACATCATCACAAACCAGTATTTCATTTGTTCATGCCCAGAAAGGACCGTTTCAGGCCGGCAGTCAGGTGGTTCTATACGAACTCGATGCAAACGGTCAGCGAACCGGGCGCACCACCAACACCACGACAGCCGAAGTCGGATTGTTTGCCGCCGGAACCCCCTGGTCTGGAGCAACGGAAGCCGAAATTACCGGCAATTACTTCGATGAATCGCGCGGCATCTTTAGAGCACAGCCGGGCACGCTGACGGGCTGGATCAATTTACCATCCACAGAAGTTCAATACGTCAATCTGTTTACCCATTGTGCACTGGCACGTACCCGTAATTTAGTGAGTGCCGGTCAATCAGTGAGCGTCGCACGTGTCACCGCCTTCAATGAGTTGCGCACACTTTTCGATCTCCAAACGGATGACCCGGAGGCACTTGCGTACCTTGATCTTAGCGATGGCTCGGGGCTACGGTCCGTAGACAACGCGAACCTGTTGCTTTTTTCTACAGCTTTTATGGCAGCTGGCTTGCAGCAGGGTGATATCGAGGATCTGTGCGATGATATTGCGGGTGACGGCATCATCAGTGGTATTGCAATGCAACCCTGGATACGAACCACCGTATTTGCAGGTGTCGTCGATCTATCATCTGCAAAAACATACCTCGAGACACTGCCAGGGGTGATTGAAGCCCCTGATTTCAGCACACTTGGCTCCACCTTTCCTTCCTGGGTAAACCTGACGGGTGACGCTGACAGTGATGGTCTTTCGGATCAGGTCGAGGTGCTGGCAGAAGGGTCGGATCCGCTATCACCTGACACGGACTCTGATGGTATGCCCGACGGCTGGGAAGTCAGCTTTGGCTTCAATCCTCTCACCGATGACGCGGCAAGTGATCCGGACGGTGACGGCCTGACTAACATTGGGGAATATCTTGCTTCTACCAATCCCAACGTCAGTGATACCGATGGTGATTCGTATGCAGATGGTTATGAACTAAACACGGGAGGCGATCCGAACGATGATCTGAGCTTGCCCCTGGCCATTACCTCATCACCTGACTTCGATAATGAAACCGGATTTGACTACATCTATGCGCTACAAGCGACATGGAGCAGTGCAAGTTTTGCGCTGGATACTGCACCGACCGGCATGAGCATCGATGCCCTGAGTGGTGTTATCAGCTGGACACCCTCGCTGGCACAACTTGGCGACTTCAACGTTTCTGTACGGATAACATCCAGCCCTTATAGCGTCGTCCAGTCCTATGTGCTCGCTACGACGCCTGGGAACACTGGTGACATCAATGAAGATGGCACAATCAATGGTAAAGATATCCTGCTGGGTGAACGGATTGTGTTAGGACTGATGGCACCTTCGGCAGTGCAAATGATCCGCGCCGATGTTATCGCAGATGGCAGCATTCAGGGTAACGACATCATCGTGATCCAGCGCCTGGCGCTTGGATTGTAAGAGGTAGACATGAATAGACTGATTCGACTAGTACACCATACCGCTCTTCTCCTGATCTTCGGCTTATTTTCAGGTTGCGCCAGCATGCAATCGATATCCAACTATGCACGCAGTGGCGATACGGTAATGATTTCGCTTGGCGGTTCCGACAGCAACGCCCTGGTCTCAGTTATCCGCAAAGAAAACGTTAACATCAGTATTACAGACTCGCTGGGTAACAGCTATCCGGTCAAGGTGCGCAACCTGTTCCGGGTTAATGGTGATCCTACCAGTGGTTACGCTTTTCGTTCTCCCACGACCACCATGTATTACGACAACTATGTCGATCCGCACCAGGGGCTGTGGCTCGCTGTCATTGACCTGGTGGATCCGGTAACCGATACCCCTGTACCCCTGGCTGTGGGCGGTGCAACGCTAACCATCAGTTCTGCTGAAGTACAGAACTGGGTTGACCACTCAGGCTACGGATGGCCCTGGACAAACGGCAACCTGAACAGTGTGGCGATCGAGATTCTCGCGGGAACCGGGACGCCCAATCCAATGAACTACCTGGGGCCTGTCTTGACCGCACCACTGGACAGCCTGGAACCCAATCCCCAGGTGGAAGTTACGGCGAGCGGAAGTTCCGGCAGCGATATCGGTGGCGGCCTGTTTGTATTCAGTTTTCAGAACGTCGATTTCGGTGGGGTAATCGGCAAGCCGCGTGCCGTGGTCACAGTCCCTGATCCGAATATCCAGATCCTGAGTAATCTTGTGGACCAGGGGGATGGCACGTCGAAACTGAACGTGGTAATCGTAAATCCTCACGGGTTCAAAACCGGTAACGACAAGACGGGCCTGGTAGCCGGCAAAAGTCTGCGCCGAAGCCTTCGGTTCAGCCTGGTATGGTCTTCCGGTAACACTACGGTGAACGATGCAAACTGGCAAAGCCTGTTACAGCTGGAAAGCGCGAGTTACTTCGATGTGGATGGCAATGACCTGTCGGCGCTGACGGCAGCCATGGTAAAAACCCGTTAAACCATCGTGTTACTTATTGAGGGCCGTTTGAGCGTGGGGTTTATGGGCCATGTTCTGCCTCCGCAGTTGTCATGCAGGCGGTAAACTTCAGGTGGTGCACTTCTGTATCGATATTCTCCCAGCCGGTGGTCCGGTAACCGACATTACCGAACTGACCGGGCTGGTTCTCCGGTGGGTCTGTTACATCGGTCCGGTCACTCAGGTACAGCCAGGGCGTTATCGGGAAATCGTCGGGGATATCCAGCTGCACGAAAATGGAACCCCAGTCACTGTGCACAGAGAAACGGGTATCGCTGATGGTGTTGAACAGGTGTTTTTCATCGGACATCTGCCCGTTTGCTACCAGGCTGGATGTGGTACCGGGTGAGCGGATGGTCAGTTCCGGCAGCGTCGGAGCGCTGCGCCAGTCCACCGTGGTGAGTGTTTCAATATCGCTGAAAAACAGTCCCAGATTGAAGGGGATATCGACAATAGTGTCCATGACGAAACTGTCCGGCATCATTACGTAGTCGATATACAGTGCCGGGGTTTTCAGTTGCCACACGATGCGAACGTGGTTTTCTGTACGTCGAATAATGCGTAGCGGACCGGTTTTCACCCGGGTTAAGCGTGAGCTGTAATCATTCGCCGTGCGCTTGAACGGGAAAAAGCCGAACATGATGCCCTGGTGGCGAATCTTCATGGCATCAAGCACGTTCGGACTCCAGCTGTTTGCGGCGAGCCGCCAATGGAACCTGTCAATCAGGAACGGACGCTGGCTGGAAAAACCGATTTTATAATTTTCGGCTGCGACACTGTCCGTCGTCCTGTTGTAGGTGACCCGTATGTGGGCCGGCGCCTTCGCTGCCGGGTCGGACAAACCGGCATATACCCAGCCTGTCTGCCGGCCCTGTGAATCGTTGACTTCGATCTCAAGCAGTGATGGATCTGCAGCGACTGGAGACCCGGGTGGTAAGCGTGCAGCGCGATCGGCCAGCCTGAAAATGAGTTCATCATCCGGGCCCAATACGGGTTCCCGGCCGTCAGTCGAAGACTCTTCATCCAGCAGGTAACGCCCATCGTCATCGCGTTGATCGATTTGTGAAGTTATCGGCGACAGCCGTTGATCCCGGTAGTGCAGCACAGCGATCTGCCGGATTGGCTTGCCGAGCAGTGCCGGCAATCTTTCTGCGGGGACTACCACCAATGCCCCGGGGGAACCACAGCTCGAAGCGGGCAGTGCAGTGGGCTGCGCCAGTGCATGTGTTCCCGTGGTGAGGCCAACACCCCCCAGATAGCAGGTGATAGCCAATGTCATGCAACGCTGCACAAGAAAACCCCCGTGGTTTTTTTGAACAATAATTTAAGTATAAACAATAAGTTGTAGTTTCCCTCATGGCATAAGCCAAACAATAAGGTGGCTTTATGCTGGAGTAAATTTAACTGACTGGATTTCCATCCTTACATCATTAAGGTTACACCCCCCTGCCGAAAGGTAGGGGTGGCACGCTTGCGTGCGTACCATATTATTAAGCCAGATCGGTAAGGAGTCTCATGTCCAGTTTAGTGAAGCCCCATGGTGGTGGTGATTTAAAGCCGCTGCTTCTCGAAGGCGACGCACTTGCGTCTGAAAAAGACCGCGCCGCATCGCTGCCTAAAGTGAACATCTCCTCACGCGAAGCCGGCGACATCATTATGATGGGTATCGGTGGTTTTACCCCGCTGGATGGTTTCATGACTCATGCGGACTGGCAAGGTGTCTGCGACGGCATGAAGATGGCCAGTGGCCTGTTCTGGCCGATCCCGGTCACGCTGTCCACCGACAAATCTACCGCTGACTCTATTAGCGAAGGCGATGACGTAGCGCTGTACGACGCAGAGCGCGACGAAATCCTCGCCACCATGAAGGTAACCGAGAAATACGGCATCGACAAGAAGCACGAGTGCATGATGGTCTACAAGACCACCGACATGGAGCACCCGGGCGTAAAGATGGTCATGGAACAGGGCGACGTCAACCTCGCCGGTTCGATCAAAGTCCTGTCGCAGGGCGGTTTCCCCGAGCAGTACGGCGATCAGTTCATGACCCCTGCGCAGACCCGCGCCGAGTTTGCAAAGCGTGGCTGGAAGACCATTGCCGCTTTCCAGACCCGCAACCCGATGCACCGTTCCCACGAATACCTGGCCAAGATCGCCATCGAGACCCTTGACGGCGTACTTATCCACTCACTGCTGGGCAAGCTGAAGCCCGGCGATATCCCGGCCGATGTGCGCAGCAATGCCATTGGTACGCTGATTGAAAAATACTTCTCTGACAACACCGTGATCCAGGCCGGTTACCCGCTGGACATGCGCTACGCTGGTCCGCGCGAAGCGCTGCTGCATGCACTGTTCCGTCAGAACTACGGTTGTTCCCATCAGATCGTTGGTCGTGATCACGCCGGTGTTGGCGATTACTACGGCCCGTTCGATGCACACCACATCTTCGATGAGATCGATTCCGACGCACTGGAAACCCTGCCGCTCAAGATCGACTGGACCTTCTGGTGCAACAAGTGCGATGGCATGGCCTCGATGAAGACCTGCCCGCACGAAGGGCCGGACCGCATCCTGCTGTCGGGTACCAAGTTGCGCAAGGCGCTGTCCGAAGGCGAAGACGTGTCGGACAAGTTCTCGCGGCCGGAAGTGCTGAAAATCCTGCGCGCCTACTACAGCGGCATCAAGGATGAGGACAAGGTCGAGATCAAGATGTCGGGTCACTCGGCAAAATAACGACTCTAGAGACCGTTGACGGGCAGCCGGCAACGGATGATATATCGCTGAAGTAAAGTACTTGAGAGTCT
>VAPD01019654.1_pt1 | contig 11625 bp, 15 predicted proteins | sample 3393901 | NCBI WGS metagenome assembly VAPD01 (sample SAMN08290435, study PRJNA428436) | hydrothermal vent metagenome | isolation source: Deep-sea hydrothermal vent chimney | place: Atlantic Ocean: South-mid Altantic Ridge | depth 3034 m m | reverse complement strand
TCGCGAATTTGACACTGACGTCGAAGACTTGATGTGCCCACAATCGCGCCTTGTGGCAACTCATCTAAGCTTTTGTAGTTATTTGATACAAACGCATCACGTGGATCTTCGCGCTCACAAATAGTATTAAGTTCTAAACCATTTGGAAACGCAACCGGCACATCTTTCATTGAGTGAACAGCAATATCCGCTCGCCCATCTAACATAGCTTGCTCAAGTTCTTTAACAAATAAACCTTTACCACCAATCTTGGCAAGTGGTGTATCAAGAATGATATCGCCCTGCGTTGACATGGGAACAAGTTCAACGGTGACATCATCATGAAAGTGCTCAAGCTGAGCTTTTACAAATTCAGCTTGCCATAAAGCGAGTGCGCTTTTACGTGTCGCAATTCGAACGTATTTTGTTGTCTGAGTCATGAAAAATCCAATTATTTACTAAGCTGACGCTAGTCAGCTAAAATTCTAAATTCTTTTTGTGCAAGCAAGTTGCCGTCGGTATCAATAACCTCAACACGCCAATCACCTACTTGCTCAGGCATAATATTTTTAGTCGAGTAAGTGCGAAAACGCGGACTGCTTATCGCTAACTCAATCGAAGCCAGTTGCTGATTTTGGTAATACCATACATGACGTACAGTTTGCCCCTGCATATTCTTAAGCTCACTGAAAAAGCTAAGGCTTTGGCTAATATCAAGCAATTTTACATCGCTTTTTAGAACATTGACTGGTTCTCGATCAACAACATCTGTCGTTAATACCGCTCGACTCACTTTATCCGTATCTATTTTAGCGCCAATTGCCACACTCGCGATATGGGCTGTTTGAGCAAACTGCTGTTTGTTTTGAACAACTTCAGGCTGCGCTTCGTCTTTTGGCTCACTAATTTCAGGGGGCGTTTCATCAACGCTTGCTAACACGTCGTCGTTTTGATCTGACTCTACCTCAACAGCTTGTGCTGTCACTTGCGGTGAGTCGCTTTGTTGCTGCAAATCAGTTTGCGCTTGAGTATTAATTAACGAACTAGGTTCATCTTGCAAACTTATTGTTGCAGGGGCTTTGGCCTGCTCCGTGTTATGCTCCAAGCGCGGCAGCTCGTCAAGTTCGCGACTTAAATCTGTTTCAGTGGCCAATGATGCTTCTTGCTGAGTTTGCTGTTCTGATTGCTCTGCATTTACCGCGCCTAAAAAGCTATACGCCACAATAGCAAGTGCGATTAACAACACACTACCAACTAAAACTATGCGCCGCCAATGCCATTGATATGTTACTGAAGAAGGTGCAGCACTGATTGATTCGGCACTTCCCATATTTGCTGTTATTACCAGTTTTTTTGTCATATTGGCCTCTTTACAAGCTATGTTAGCTCAAGCGAGCAATTAACCACTCTCTGATTGCCATCAGTTCTTCACCACACACCTGATGCGCCATCGGATAGTCTTGCCAGCTTACTTCCATGTTATTCGCACACAATACGTCAAACGCTTGCCTACCCGCACTATGCGGTACTACATCATCAAGACGACCATGCGCCATAAATATATTTAAATTTCTTTGTTTCGCTTCGTCAGCAAGCTTATCAGGTACGCACATGTAAGTTGATAGCGCCATAACCCCCGCTAACTTTTGCTCTAAACGAGGTGCTAAATGCAGTGATACAACACCGCCTTGTGAAAACCCAGCAAGGACAATCTTATTGGCAGGAATACCTTTCGCTATTTCTACTTCAATAAGCTCGGCGACTTTTGCTGCGGAGTCTCTGACACCTTGCTCGTCAGCACGCTTATCTAAATCCATCGACTTTATGTCGTACCAAGAGCGCATTGCCATTCCACCATTAATGGTGACCGGTTGCACAGGCGCATGTGGAAATATAAAGTGTATACCCAGCTCTTTTGGTAAAGCTAACTGCGGAGCAACAGGGGCAAACCCATCACCTGAGTCGCCCAGACCATGCAGCCAAATAACACTTGCTTTATGCTCCCCTTGAGCAGGGTACTCTACGAACGCTAAACTCATAGTTCAGAGCGCCACTCAATAGGCTGTCCTGCTTGACGAGTCGCAGCATCACACATAAATTGCCAAAATTCAGCACCTGAACGGTTATCAATCCACTTATCGTCACGTAATTCAAAGTGATGACCATTAAATTTAGTCGCAACCCACACCTGATGCAGTGGTGCTTGTTTATTGATCACAATTTTACTGCGATCTGCAAAGATAATTTCTAAAATACCTGATGCAGACTCGTAGTCTAAATCAGCATCACAATCATCGATTTGCTCTTCAATCGTTAGCATTAATGCATCGGCTAATGTGTGGTATTCATGATCAGTCATTTTTATGTCCTTTAACTGGCTTATAAGCCTAGATCTGGGGGCAGATTATGTACATCAAGTGTAACAGGAATAAATTCATCCGCGAATAGCTGCATTTTTTAAATATTCTGTTACTCTGCGATTATAAAGCCAGCAACCGTATTAATCTAATGAAAGAGACTCATAGCCAAAAATTAAAGATCATTTTACCCTTTGCCCTTCTGCTCACCTTAGTCGGCTGCGGACAAAGTGGTGCTCTTTACCTACCAGATGATACGCCGCAGTCAACAGAATCTCAGCCTGAGGCTACTCCATCCGAACAACCAGAACAAAAACAGGACTAATAGATGGACTTTTTTAATTACAAAGATAATCAGCTGTTCGCTGAAGACATCGCTGTCAAAGAGCTTGCCGAACAATATGGTACGCCTTGTTATATCTACTCACGAAAAACCTTTGAACGTCATTACTTGGCTTTTGCCGAAGCCGCAAAATCACATAAAAGCTTGGTGTGCTATGCCGTAAAAGCGAATTCAAATATTGCTGTACTCAACATCTTAGCGCGCCTTGGTTCTGGTTTCGATATTGTTTCAAAAGGGGAGCTTGCTCGTGTAATTCAAGCCGGTGGCGATGCATCTAAAGTGGTCTTTTCAGGGGTTGCCAAAACAGCTGATGAAATCGCTTATGCACTTGAATTGGGGATCAAGTGCTTTAATGTTGAATCAGTGGCGGAACTTGAGCGTATCTCAGAGGTCGCCACTTCACTAAATCGCATTGCACCAATTTCGATTCGTGTAAACCCTGATATCGATGCAAAAACCCATCCGTATATCTCTACCGGTTTAAAAGAGAATAAATTTGGTATTGATATTCAAACCGCTGTTGCTGTTTATCAGCATGCTGCATCTTTACCAAGCTTAAAAATAACAGGTGTTGATTGCCACATAGGTTCACAGTTAACAGAAATAAAACCCTTCTTAGCAGCGCTTGAAAAAGTGCTTACTTTAATTGAACAACTAAAAGCCGTTGACATCAAACTAACTCACCTTGATATTGGCGGTGGCCTTGGCGTGCCTTATAACGGCGAAACCCCACCTCACCCAAGCGAGTATGTTGACAAAATCACGGCCCGATTAGCTGATTATCAAGATCTAGAGCTTATTTTCGAGCCAGGCCGTGCTATTGCAGCCAACGCGGGTATATTAGTCACCAAGGTTGAGTTTATTAAACAAAATCAAGACAAATACTTTGCCATTGTTGATGCTGGCATGAACGATATGCTTCGCCCATCACTTTACCAAGCGTGGCAAAGTATTGTTCCTGTTATCCCACGCGCAGACGATACTAAAAGCCACAACTACGATATTGTGGGTCCTGTGTGTGAAACTGGTGATTTCTTAGGTAAGGATCGTCAACTCGCTCTTCAAGCAGGCGATTTACTCGCACAGCGCAGTGCGGGGGCTTATGGCTTTACGATGAGTTCAAACTATAACTCACGCCCTCGTGTTGCAGAGATAATGGTTGATGGAGAACAAAGTTATTTAATCCGTCAACGTGAAACTCTTGAAAGCCTTTGGCAAGGTGAGAAAATTTTACCATAAACGTTTTTATAACCGCCCTGCTCTGTGGCATGATTAGCTCAGAGCAAACCCGAATTAGAGCGTTATGTTAGTTAATTTCTCAAAAATGCACGGCCTAGGTAATGACTTTGTTGTTATTGATAACATTACTCAAAATGTTTTCTTATCGCGAGATCAAATTAAAAAGCTGGCAGATCGCCACTTCGGCATAGGTTTTGACCAATTACTCATGGTAGAGGCACCCTATTCTCCGGACCTAGATTTTCACTACCGTATTTTTAATGCTGATGGTAATGAAGTCGAGCAATGTGGTAATGGTGCCCGCTGCTTTGCTCGGTTTGTGCGTATGAAAGGCTTAACAAACAAGCACAAAATCACCGTATCAACCAAATCGGGAAATTTGACTTTATATATTGAGAAAGACGGCCAAGTAACGGTCAATATGGGCCACCCGACTTTTGAACCAAGTAAAATTCCACTTAAAGCCAGTAAACGAGAGCTCACTTATATTCTTCGCACTGAAGAACACACCATCTTTAGCGGTGCAGTCTCAATGGGTAACCCACACTGCGTATTAGAAGTCGATGATATTCAAACAGCTGATGTTGACACTTTAGGGCCACTGCTTGAAAACCATGAACGTTTTCCACAACGAGCCAATGTGGGCTTTATGCAGGTAATTTCGCAAGATCATATTAAACTAAGGGTGTGGGAACGCGGTGTTAGTGAAACCCTTGCTTGTGGAACAGGCGCATGTGCAGCAGTAGTGATTGGTCAAGCCCAAAGCAAGCTAGCAAACACAGTACAGGTCGATTTACCAGGCGGCAGCCTGCAAATTCGCTGGCAAGGTGAAGGCCACCCCGTAAGAATGACCGGTCCTGCGGAGCATGTTTTTGATGGGCAAGTAGCATTATGAGCAAACAAACAGAACAACAAATTGCAGAATACTTAAAGGCACACCCTGATTTTCTAGTTAATAACCCTGATGTGCTTGCAGGGCTTGAACTGCATCAACAAACAGAGGCGGCAACGTCGTTAGTACATATCCAGCAACGCCAACTGCGAGAGCACAACACCTTGCTGAGAAACAAAATTGCGACGTTAATTGAGCAAGCAAAAGAAAATGAGCTCATTTATCGCTTATTTAGTGAATGCCATCGTCAGCTTTGGACCAATTACGACTTTACAACACTGGCAAGTAACCTGCGCAATATAATTTGTACTAACCCCTCAATAAATGAGTGCCACCTTGTTAAGTATGATAAAAAGTTTGATGATTTAATCGCGCATCGCTTACAAGATACTGGCACTTATTTAGGTCGTGTAAATCAACAAGAGCGCGACTTACTGTTTTCTGATTCAACGCAATCTACCGCATTATATCTAATTGGTAACACTAAACATCCAGTGGCCATTTTGGCGTTTGGCAGCGATGATGTGAATCATTTTGAACCTGCTAAAGATAGCTTCTTCGTACTCGATTTTGTGCGCTCATTACAGCTACGCTTACTGGAACTTGCATGAGTGAGGAAATTGCGCCAAATACAGACGAGTTAAGCGATGCTTGGCGCACGCCTATCCAACTTTTTGCAGACTACTTGCGCTATGAAAAACAATATTCAGCGCACACCATAAGCCAATACACCAGCCAACTAGGCTTTGCTGCTCTGTACTTTAGTAAGCTTTGTAAAAGCTGGTTTGATGTACAAGGTGAGCATATTCGTCGTTACAGTATGCAATTGCGAAGTAAACAATTAAGTGGCCGCACGATTAGTTTAAAACTGAGCTGTATTCGTAGCTTGTATAAATTTTTAAAAGCCAAAAATATTGCAAACCAAACACATTACCACAACCCTGCCGAAGCCATTAAAGGACCTAAATTTTCTAAGCCATTGCCCAAAAATTTAGACGTTGATCAAATGGCAAAGCTATTAGAACTCCCTGATGATGAACCATTGGCTATTCGCGACAAAGCAATGATGGAATTAATGTACTCATCTGGTCTGCGCATTAGCGAGTTAGTTGGCGCTAACATACAAGATATTAACCCTACAGAAGGGGAAATGTTAGTACGCGGTAAGGGTAACAAAGAGCGCTTACTCCCTGTTGGAAGCAAAGCCCTCAATGCTTTAAAAGCATGGCTAAAAATTCGCCCACAATTTGCATACCCAGATGAAAGCGCAGTCTTTGTTAGTAGCCAAAAAAAACGTATTTCAGTACGCCAAGTGCGCCTGCGCATGCAAGAATGGGGCATTAAACAAGGCATAAGCTCGCAAGTACATCCGCATAAGTTACGCCACTCATTTGCCTCACATATTCTAGAATCATCCGGTGATTTACGTGCTGTGCAAGAGTTATTAGGGCATAGCAGTTTATCGGCAACACAAGTTTATACACACCTTGATTTTCAGCATTTAGCCAAAGTCTATGACAACACCCATCCACGCGCTAAAAAGCGCTCAACACCAGAGTAACCCGTTGTAATTATGATCCGATTTAATCGTGCCTTATCGCCAGTATCTGTGTTAAGTTTTGATTTAGATGACACGCTATACAATAACCATCCAATCATAAAATCAGCTTTGCAAGCGCAAGCCGATTACCTCGCTAAAATAGAGCAATGGCCAACCGATAGCACGACTTATTGGCTAAAGTGTCGCGATAATGTCTTAAAACAAGATACAACATTAATCGATGATGTAACTCGTTGGCGACAAGCCGCCTTGTTGTATGCCATGACAGACTTGGGGTTTGATAAAGAAGCCGCTCAGCAGCATGCACATCAAGCCTATCAAGCTTTTGCCAATGCCCGCAGCCAAGTAACCGTTGCTAATGATGTACTTAATTTACTTGCTAACCTTAATAAACAGTACCGTTTAATTGCCATCACCAATGGGAATGTTGAGGTAGAAAAATTTAATCTCAACGGTGTTTTTGAGCTTGTTTTACAAGCAGGCCCGCACGGCAAAGCAAAACCACACAGCGCCTTATTTGATAGTGCAGCTGCCAAGCTAAACGTCCCTCATAATGAGATTTTGCATATTGGTGATAGCCTAGACACGGATGTACAAGGGGCTAATAACGCAGGCTGCCAAAGCGTTTGGCTGAATAACCAAGAAGCTCAATACCAATATAAAGGCCTAGCAGATATCGAAATCAGTAACATTCTAGCCCTTCGTTACTTAGTTAAAAGCTAACTATTTTTTAATTTGTTTTATGCTGATAAAGTAACCAAATTAAGAGAAGTCTTTGTACAGGCAAAATAGATGAATACTCTACTCAAATTAATATTGGTGTGTTCTCTTTGTTTAAATACTTATTTTATATGGCAAATAAACTCTCAATACACCCCTGAAGTAACGCCAGAGCAAGCCACTACTAAGACGCTAGAAAAAACCACTGTTTTGCCCAGTGAGTTTGAACAAGCTATTGTATTTTTTAATAACCAACAATTTGATAAAGCAATTGAGTTTTATACACAACTTCTTGCAAACGACCCTCACCAAGCCAAACAATTAAAACAAGCTTGGCAACAAGAGGTTGAAGCTTGGCTCTCAGATCACGATGAAGACTTAAGCGAGCTGTTTCTAAGCACATTTTTAAAACGTCATCCTTATGACATTACAATGCTAAAACTTGATGCTAAACGACTTATCAATCAAGGCCATCTTCAGCAAGGGATCGTGAGCTTAATGGCGTTAGCAAATAGATTGGATAGCAATCAACAAGGCTCTTTAGCTAAACAGATTGAGGAATTAGTCACTTTACAGATCAATGCCCTCACTCAGGCACAACAATGGCAACAACTACTAGAGCACAGCTTACAGTGGCTAGACTATGCACCACATAACCCATACTACTTATATACTTATGCGATGGCTTATTATCAGCTAGGAGACTATGTTGCCAGTCAAGTAGCCCTTGAGCAACTACCTGAAAATCATGCATTTATAAACCAAGCCAATGAGTTACGTCATAAATTACAGCAAGCATTAACTGGCGTGGATATCATTGAACTCACCCCTCGTGGCGCGCACTATTTGGTTAACAGTGTTATTAATGACACTCTGCACGTTAAATTAATGATAGATACGGGGGCTAGCTTCACCGTGATAAACCAAGCGCAGCTGGATAACCTCACAGAGCCAGCCATTTTTATAGGTACGCTACAAGTCAATACTGCAAATGGCATCGTTGTAGCTAAACGTTATAGGCTACGCTCTTTTCAAATTGGTCAGCAATATATAGATAATTTTGATGTATTAGTGATAGATAATCACTCTGGCGTTGGATTACTAGGTATGAACTTTCTCGGAAATTATAAGTTTAATATCAATCAACAACAGGATGAGTTAGAGTTAATAAAAAGTAACAATTAAGGATGAAGCATGACACTCAATGAATTTTTAGCAAAACTAGCAGATACACCCACATTGATTGAATTCACTGATACCATGGCCGTTATCGAGCAAAACTACCATTTCACTCCCAGTGGGTTTAATAACCATGGGCTTATTAGCTCAGCAAATGAAAATAATGGCTCATGTAAGATCTTTGCCTTTGCCAAACTAAACCAATTGAGTAAACAAAACACATTAGATTGTTTTGGTGCTTTTTACCGTGACGATGTGCTTAAGCATCCTGATGCACATGATCACATGAATATTCGTACATTTATGCTCGCACCAGAAGCCACGCCCTTTTTGGGAGTAACATTCACGGAAGAAAATGTTCTAACGGCCAAATTTGAGCTATAGGCTTTTTTCCATGAAGTAACGGCAACCATCAAGTGGGTAATTGGCCATTTGGTATTTCACTTGATAACCGTTTTTCTCATAAAAAGGCTTTGCTTGGAAGTCGAGTGTATCAAGTTGAGCTATATTTGCGCCAAGCGCAGTAGCTTTACTTTCAAGCTCATTCAACAGTCGCGAGGCAAGGCCTCTACCTCTAACAGAGTCATCACACCATAGCCAATTTATTAATAACCAATTGCCAAATACTTGGCCACTAATACCTGCAACCATTACTCGCTTTTTATCAACAAACTTAAAGCCTAATGGAATACGTTCTGCGTTAAAATGCTGCTTGTTATAAGTAACAATATGCGCTCTTAGCTCATCACTTAACTCTACTGAATCATCACTTTTTAATTGATACATAGCATACCTATAAAATGTTATGACTCAGTATACGCTTTAAAATCAATCAGTATAGATGATTCTTGCCATAAGGAACCTCAAGCATATTGCTGGCGAGCTTCTCTGGCTGCCCACACATTTCATCATAAGCACTGGTGTGGCGTAAAACCATATCACCATAACTTAAGTGATCGAGGCGCTTTTGAATGTGCAACGGGCTAATATCGCGAATAAACTCACCTTGCTCATCAGTGACATAATATTCAACGTTATTGATCACCACAGACACCTGATACAGTGCCATTTCCAACGAATGAAGGATAACCTTTTGCAGTGGTTGGTGCGCTGCAAGTTCAGATAACTTAATTGCCATGTCGAACCCCTTTTTTTCTTCTTATACGCGGGTTTGATATACTGTGATCAAATTAACTGTACAAAAATCACCCATGTCAGAAAAAGTACGACTTGCTAAATTTATTGCCCATGCAGGTGTTTGTTCTCGAAAGCAAGCATCGCGCTTGATAGATCAAGGTGAGGTAACAGTAAATGGCTGTGCTGCAAATCACATAGATCACGTAGATGAGCACGATGATGTGATGGTATTTGGCGAAAAAATTTCAGCAAAAGCACCACTTACCTACTTTGCGTATCACAAGCCTGTTGGTATAGATTGCAAATTAAATGCTGACGACCCAACAAGCCTTATTCATAGCCTGCCTAAAACCACTCGCGTTTACCCAATTGGCCGGCTCGACAAAGACTCCCGAGGTTTGTTAATTTTGACCAATGACGGTGAGTTTTGTAATCAACTGATCCACCCTGATTACCACCAACCTAAACGCTATTTAGTCACCGTTGATAAACCACTTGATAGTGATTTTTGTAAAAAAATGGCGGGCGGTGTGCCTGTAGATAAACAAATAACCCTTCCTTGTGAGGTGACTCAAGTCGGCGAAACGCAGTTTTGCATCGTCTTAAAACAAGGTCTAAATCGGCAAATACGTAAAATGGCTCGTTTTTGTGGCTACAAAGTCATCGACCTTTACCGCACAGATATCGCAAAGCTTTCACTCACCACGCTGAATTTGCCTGAAGGACAGATAATCAGTATCAAAAAAAGTGACATTATCTAACAAAAAAAGTTTGCATTAATTGATTACGCGTGTAATCTTAAATTAAAGATTACATCTGTAGGCATAAAAATGATTGAACTTTCTAAGGCTGAATTCGAAGTATTAGATGCTGTGTGGATTAACTACCCTGCCACGGCAAGTGAAGTAATTGCGCGTTTAAGTGACGATAAAGAATGGCACGAAAAAACCATCAAAACGCTACTAAGTCGTTTAGTTAAAAAAGGCGCACTAAGCTTCGAAAAACAAGGTCGTCAATATAACTACACTCCCTGCATTGCCCGTGAAGAATACACATTAAAAGAAAGCCAAAGCTTTATTGAACGCTTTTTTAACGGCCGTATTGCACCATTAGTGAGTGGTTTTGCTAAGTCAGAGCAACTCTCACAACATGATATTGATGAGCTAAAAAAGGTCATTGATGATTGGGAAAAACAGCAAAAGTAAGGCGTTGTTATGTTAGATGCATTTTTTAATTGGCTGTTAGATCAACAGCTTTTGATCTCATCTGCAATTTTGTTTTTATTGCTGCTAGAGCGAAAGCTACTAAGCCAACTGTCGGCACGCTTAGTTTATACACTGTGGGCGCTATTACCAATTAGTTTATTGTTAGCGAACTTACCTGATCACTTAAAGCCAATTCAAAACGACTTTATCAGTAAGCTGACTATCACGCCAAACACAGAAGTAATGCCGCAATTTACGCTAACTTGGTTTGCTATTTATGGTTTTATTAGTGCAGCACTGCTGATCACTGCCGTGTATTTTCATTACCGCTTTTTAGCAAAACTGCAATTAGCACCAATTACGGTTGATCATCACAGCAACCAAAACATGCGTTTATACCAAAGTAAACAAGTGAGCTCACCGATGGTTGTAGGAGTTATAAATACTAAGCTAGTGCTGCCAACAAACTACCAAAGCCACTACGATAGCCATGCTTTAGCGCTAATTTTAGAGCATGAATCAGTGCACATTAAACGCAAAGATAACCTAATTAATGCCATCGCTTTAAGTGCCACTATTTTGCTGTGGTTTAACCCTGTCGCTTGGCTTGGTTATGCAAGTCTTCGCCGTATTCAAGAGCTTTCATGTGATGAGCAAGTACTCAAAAATAAATCAACTGAACAACGAATTTTATACAGTAAGGCATTAGTGCACTGTGCAAGCTTTAGCAGAGCAGGCTTAATGGCTTATTCACAATACGGAGATAAAAACACCATGTTACAACGTCTAAATCAAATAAAGCAGATCGACAACAGCTCATTTATCGCAAAAACAGCGTTAGTTATTTTTACAACAGGCATGCTTAGCAGCTTTGCCATTGCAAAACAGCCGATGTCAGTTGAAAAGACAAAAGACTATCAAGCGGTTATGCGCGTAGAGCCGATATACCCCATTCAAGCTGCGGAGCAAGGCATTAGCGGTTCAGTCGTTTTGAAATACGATATTTTACCAAG
>VAPD01000769.1_pt1 | contig 11643 bp, 10 predicted proteins | sample 3393901 | NCBI WGS metagenome assembly VAPD01 (sample SAMN08290435, study PRJNA428436) | hydrothermal vent metagenome | isolation source: Deep-sea hydrothermal vent chimney | place: Atlantic Ocean: South-mid Altantic Ridge | depth 3034 m m | reverse complement strand
CTACGTATCGTGCGAGCAGGGCAGCCGGATATCCTGTGACATTGACCATCACGGTTATGATGACCCCTCCCAGTGCGAGGGTCATCAGACCGCTGTAACCGATTATACTCAGAGCCGCTGAAGTCGCAGGAGACAGCCCGGAAGCCCTCAGGACAGGAGCCGCTACCGGTTCAGCTATGATACCTGCCCCCTCAAGGGTATTACCCATGCCCATGGTCAGGAGAGCGAGCCTCTCCCAGCTATTCCTTGTGGCACCGGTCAGCCAGTGGGCGAGCCTCGAAAGGGACCCTGTTTCAACGAGAAGGGAGGAGAGTAAAATCCCACCGTAGACTACCAGCAGGAGGGGAAGGGTTGTGAGAAATCCATCGACCACCGCGAGCAAAACCACCTTTAAGGGCGTATCAAAGGCAACGGGAGCAAGCAGCAGGCTCCAGGCAAGACCCGCTACCCCCAGATCGAGAGCGCTCCTCCTGAATCCCATCGCCAGTACGGCTATAAGAATAACCGGTGACCATGCAAGGAGTATATGGAGCACCTCTTGACCTTCCCTTTACCGATTTTCCCCGGCCCGGAAGGGAAAGATGGCCTCAGATATCGTATCAGCTCCCATGGCCAGCATGGCCAGGCGGTCCATCCCCACCGAAACACCTGCGCATCGGCCGAGCCTGGAAGAAGCCTCCAGAAATTCCCTGTCCACCCGAGCCCCCGAAAGGCCATCCCTTGCAAGTGCCAAACTGACTTTCTTCATCCTTCTTTCCAGTTCATCTGGATCGGTGAGCTCCGAAAATCCGTTGGCAAGTTCAAGGCCCCCTATGAATATCTCGAATCTTTCAAGGAGTTCCGGATCATCGTCCTTTGGTTTCGCCATTGTTCCCAGGAATGAAGGAAACTCTTTCAATACTGTGGGGCGGTACCTGCCCAGTTCCGGTTCCACGGACTGTATATAGAGCCTGAAGAAGATCTCCTCCGGAGCTGCGTCCAGAGCCTCTTTCTTGCCCCTCTCACCAAGGGCGTCCAGCATATTTTCCCTGTTGAATGCATCGACACCGGCGAACTTTTTGAATGCTTCATTCATGGTTATCTCTTCCCAGGGCCCCTCGAGGTCAAACTCGCTCCCTCCTCTGGTAGCCACCGATGTTCCGGTGACCGCCCGTATCGCTGCAAGCAGGACGTTAACCGAGTCCTTAATAGCTGTATTGTAATCTGTTTCCACACGGTACCACTCGAGCATGGAGAACTCCATGTTGTGTACGGGCGTCACCTCTTCATCCCTGAAAACCGGGCAGATCTGGAAAATACTCCCCGATCCCGCTGCGATGAGTTTCTTCATGGACAGCTCCGGTGATGTATGGAGCCAGTGATCAGAGGAAGTCCCCGAAAGGTCCTTCGCCGACAGCCGTATAGGCTTTATGTTCGGGTCCAGATTGGGGAACATGAGAGCTGCTGGAGTGGTAACCTCGACAAAACCTTCGCCGTTAAAATAGGCCCGGACTGCATTTTCCATACGCGCCCGGGCCTTTAGTATTTCGCGGGTTGTTTTAAATCTCAAACAGGCTTCTTTCTCCCCGTCTTTACTGCGATTCTGAATCGAACTTGGTTGAAGGTTTAAAGTTGAAAGTTGAAAGTAAAACCCACAATCAACAACTTACAATCTCTTATACCCTATGCTCCGATTTGCAATCCTGAATCACTAATATCTAATTTTCGAATGCTCTAAATCCAAATTCCCCTCTCAAATCTCGATTTAGTTTTTAGCTTTCAACCTTTAACTTTCAACTTTTAACTATTTCTTGCCAGTTGGCTGTGTTGACACCTGCGGTGAAAGGGCCCTCATACCGTATATCTTCAGGAGGTCGTTGATATCGGTTGTCTTGAGGTTTATGCCTCCCTCCGACATCGGAAGCAGTATGATCCTTTTGCCCTGCAGAGCCTCGGCGATCTTGAGTTTTACCATGATCTCTCCTCCCGTGCCCGCGAGAGCTTCGTTCATTGCCCTTATGCCTTTTGCATCAGCCTCACCTTCAACCTTTATCGCCTGGGCGATACTTTTTTGCTGCTGAAAGTAGGCATCCGCCTGGAGCTTGGACCTTTCGAACTCTCCGTCCGCTTCCGCCACCACCTTGTTGACCTCGCCCTGGGCATCCTGCACCTGGCGCAGGAAGTCTTCCAGCACCGCCCGGGCCTGAGCCTTGTTCTTCTCAGCAAGCTGTTCAGCCACCTTGCGGTCTTCGATGGCCTGTTGATAGGCCGGATTGAAGCGGTAGTCCTTTGTGGAGACCCTCTCTACGTTGACACCGTACGGGTTAAGGATCTCGTTGAGAGCAGCCCGGGATTTTTCAGCCTTGTCCTGTCGCTTCTCTGAGATGTAGAATTCCTCAGTCTCAAGCTCCCCGAAGATATCCCTGGGTCGGCTGCGGACTATCGCTCTCACAACATTCTGCCTGAGGAGCTCGTCGTTCTCGGCAACATGCTGGAGGATGTAAGGGGCTTTATCAGGAACGATGCGGTATTGGATAATAACATCGAGACTGATGTCATTACCATCAATCGTCTTGAAGAGCAGATCGTCCCTGGCCCTCAGGTCGCCCTTCCTTGGGTCGAATGTCATCTCCATGGTCTGGAGGTTCAGGTCGAACGTGTTCCAATCATTGATAATGGGCATAAAAAAGTAAGTTGATCCAGGGGCATAGTATGTAGATTGTACTCCCCGCTTTCCAAAGATGCCCAGCTTGACTGTTCGAACACCCACTTCAGTGGGACCTGTCGTGTGTGGCCAGCAACCCGAAACCAGCAGGGACGCGAAGAGAACCGGGATCAATAACCACCTTGAATATTTCATCGCTTTCCTCCCTTCCTGACCTCGAACAACTTCAGGGTCTTTTCAAGGTCAAGGGGATTCACACCGGCCGCTCCATCGCTTGACAGGATTATCACGTCAAGCCCCTTGTATACCTCAGCCATTTTAAGGCCGACAAGCCGGTCCGATCCGGCGCCCCTTAAGGCCCTGTTCTTAAGTTCCGTCCTTCTAGCCTCAGCTAACTTCACCAGCAGATCGCCTTCCGCTTGTTTTTTACGGGCATACAGGTCCCGCTCGGCAGTCCTCTCTACCTTGAAGGCTTGCCCTTCCTGAAGCTTGACCCTCACGTTAGCCTCGCCCTCGCCGATAACCTTGTTGAGCTTGGCCGCCTCCTCGGCGGCCTTTCTCTCGGCCTGGTTTTTAAAGACAAGCTGATCCTGCAGTTTCTTGGCCTCGATATTTTTCTGGATCTCCTCACTGTACTGGAAGTATCTGACCAGGACCTGGTCAACCTGTATTCCCATTGGCCGCAGCCCCTCGGCCAGAAGTTCTCTGGCCTTGATCACCTTTTCGTAACGCAGCGGGCTTACGTAGAACTCCTCCGTAGAGAGCTCTCCGAGGGCCTGTTTCATGACCGGCTCCGCCTTGGGAATAAGACCGTTGTCTTCGAACATCCTCCCAGGGCCCACAGTGGTAATGACCTTGTATGGATCGACGATCCTGTAGATTATGGAGAGATCCACATCCACGAAAAAGCCGTCGGAGGTCTGGATAAGCGCGGCTTTCTCATAACGGTGCAGCTTTGAGTAACTGGTGGGGAAGTTGGTCATCTCGAACACCTGAAGGTCTCTGGGGAAGCGATGCATGACCTCCAGACCGAAGGGTAATATGAAGTTCAGCCCGGTTTCGTATACCTTCTGCTGGATACCTCTGTTTAAGCCAACCCTGACTTCCTTTATTCCATACTCATTGGGAGCTATATTGACCAGGAAGAGATTGTATATAAGACCCACCAAAGCCAGTATCGCAATGAGCACTGTAACGGGCTTCTTTCCTCCCGCAGGCAGTTTTATCTTGGGGATCTTGGGGATCTTGGGGATCTTAAGATCTAGTTTCCTGAATATCGGCGGTTGTTGAAAGGGTCCGCCAGGGTCCCTGGGATCTCTCTGCCCCATAGTGTACCTCCTTTCGACCGTTGATCAGGCCTTGAGTCGTGGGACCATATCACGAATGATGTTACTATTAATGCCACAATTCATGGTCATGGCCTGACCTCCTCTATTATCTCAATCCATCCTGTGGAAACTGGCCGGATATTTTCGATCCTGAAATCGATAAATGAAATGAAAGGGTCCTGTTCAGATTCACATGCTGGTGATAATAATAGAGTATACATCAACACGGTTGCAGAAGCGAGGACAGAACGTATCCGATCCTGTTTTCTTAGACATACCGACCGGGGGTTATCGAAAAAACAATCGCGAATTTCGGATTGTTATGAATATTGGATCATCTCCCAATCAGCTGGTGGGATTCCTGTATAATGTATTCATAAAGGCCGGGTTTTTGGGTGTAATCATTATGTATTAACCACAAACCAATTGGTAGATGAACCTGAATATTGAAAGGTGCTACGCTGACAACTATACTAAACACTATGGATACTTCTCAAAACCGCTTATCCCACACATCTTCGAATTTGCGCAGTTTATTTGACCCGATCCTGCTGGTCTTTTTTATCACAATTTTTTCTATCAATAATGCTTTTGCCAACCAGGATATCTACGATGCTCTTCCTGAAGATGTGGAAGTTAAACGTTACATTATGAATGATCTGGATGGTGATTCCACGGATGAGATAGGGATCCTTTACCGGACAGAGGGCGGGCTTGCCCTTACTATTTTTCAGGCACAGGCGGGACGCTGGAAAAGATGGTGGGATCTTGAAGGATCCGGCCCCGGCGAGAATCTAGATCTTCAGTCCTTTGACCTGGTGGATGTCAATGGAGACGGGAGCGGGGAAATCCTTATCAACTTCATTACGCCGGACCGGAGCAGTATGTTCTCAAGGATCCTGAGCCTCAAAGGAGCCCGGGGAAGTGATCCGGAGGTTTTCGTGCTGCTTGAAGACTTCACAAGCCCCGCCGGGTACCCGGTATTGGGTGATCAGGAAGGCCGCCCGAGTGTTACCTTTCTGGACATGGGCAGCAAGGGTAGAAGCGGCTACCGCCGTGTCTACTGCTGGGATGGTTCTGCTTTTGAAAAGTGCATGGAAGTGCCGTTTGGGTTGGTTAATAGAGATAGTCCCATGTCCCAGGACCCATGACCCAGGTTATGATGGAACCGAACTGAAATTAGACATTGGAAATTGGGTTTAGACATTTACTCCCCTCCCTTGATGGCCTGCACTGAGCCTGTCGAAGTGGAGGGGATAAAGGGGAGGGTGGTAATATATCCCCCTCTCCTCGGTCCTCTCTCCTTCGGCGTTGCTCAGGACCTTGAGCCTGTCGCCTGTCCCGAGCCTGCCGAGGGGAAAGGCCACCAGGGGAGAGGAATAGTAAGGTTGTGGTACTTTTGTAGGCTCAGAGCCCAGAGCCTATAGCCTGTTTTTACTCATTACGCATCACGCGTCACGATTTTGGATCTTGCCAGCCCTGAGCCTGGCTATTTTAGCCGAAGGGGATTTTGGACCATGGATCAATACACTTGGATCTTGGGAAGTGGTACATCCTGCGGCAATGCTCAGGACCGTGAGCTTGTCGAACGGTGGAACACGCCCATTCCTGTTAAACCGGGGGAAACGATATGAAGAAGCTTATCAAGATCTTACTTGTACTGCTGGTCCTGGTGATTATCGCAGTGGTAGGCCTGACCCTGGCCCTGCCTTCCCTGATTAATCTTGAAAAAGTAAGGGTTCTTGCCGAGGAGAAAGCCACCGAGGCCCTCGGCAGGCAGGTTTCCATATCCGACACCAGCATCACACTCTGGGGAGGGCCTAGGGTAAAGCTGAGGGGCCTTTCCATTGCGGAATCTGAAAAGTTCGGAGAAGAACCGTTCGCCAGCCTGGGCTCCTTTGATCTCAGTGTTCGCTTCTGGCCGCTGTTCAGGCGGAAAGTTGAAGTTGAGCACATAATTCTTGTTCAGCCCCGGTTCAGGATCATCCGAAACAGCAAAGCGCTCTGGAACTGGGCGGACATGGTTCCGGAATCTGAGACTCCCTCGCAGTCTGAGGGGAAATTAACCAGTAAAAAGCCCGATAAGGAGAAAGGTCCGGTAAGCACGGGACAGGTAGCCATGCTTGTCAAGGATATCAGGATCACGGACGGCGAGGTATTCTTTTCAGACGGAACAAATGAACGCCTGAAAAAGGGCCTGAGGATAATGGGTATAAACCTGGAACTGAGAGATGTCTCTTTAGACAGACCCATATCGATCCTCGCGTCGGCGGGCCTGAACAGGAAGGAGTCTGATTTCAGCTTTATTGGCAAAGTCGGTCCGGTGGGAAAGAAGCTCGATCCGCAATCCATCGTTTTCGACATCACTCTCGATGCTCCGGCATTTGAACTTGAACGTATCAGAGGGCTTGCAGGACCTCTGCCCTTTTCCCTGTCCGGAAAAATATCGTCAAAAAGAGTAATCAAGGGTTCCATGGCTTCGGGTATAGCTTTTGATCATACGGCCTCCCTGGATGGATTGAACGTGACATCGCGAGACGGCACACCTCTGGTGCGGAACTTTTCCGGGGCGACCAGGCAGAAAGGATTCATGGATATACGGAATAAAACGATCCGGTTCGACGATTTTACGGTGGAAATAGATCGAGCCAGGTTATCCGCTTCAGGAACGGTTAAGAACCCCGGGCCGAAGGCAGTTATCGACTTCAGGATAAACTCCGATCCGGTGCCCCTGGATAACTGGGACAGGATATTCCCGTCCATGGGCGGCATCGCGACCCTGGCCGGAGATATCACTGTAACAGGAACGCTGAGAGGCAGGTACGGGAAGGACCTGGTAGCAGAGGTTGATCTCAGCTCGAACAACTTTGAACTCGACCGGGGACCGGCATTGCTAAAAGAGGACAGGAGGGAAATATCTACAGGTGAAGCAGCCGGAGGAGAGGCTGTGCAGGAGTTCAAGCCTGTCAAGCCTTCACCGATCACCTTCGCCGGCAGAGTATCGGTTGCCAGGGGTAGGTTTGAAAAGGTCAAGTTCAGCGATCTCGGCGCGGTCATGTCCTTTAAGGGGACCAGGTTCACTCTGGACAAAATGGGGTTTTCAGCCTTCGGCGGACAGATGTCCGGGTCTGCGTGGGCCGACCTGGGGTCTTCTTCGCCGGCCTTCGGTTCTTCCATGAAGATGAGCGGGGTCCAGATCAACGATGCGGTGTCCGCGTTTACCAAACTCGGGGGAACGATCTACGGAAAAGCCTCATCTGATATGGATATCTCGGGGAAGGGATCAGTTTTTGAGGATATAAAGAGATCCCTTACCGGCAGGGGGAGCATGAACGTAGGAGAGGGCCGCCTGACGAACACCAATCTCCTGAAAGGAGCGGGAGGCGCGGCCTCGCTGCTCGGATTGGGCGCGGGAAATGATGAAACGAAATTTGACGCGGTCAAGGCTGAATTCACCATCGGGGATGAGCGTGTAAACGTCAGCAACGCAGTAATTTCCACAGCAGACTGGGCACTTTCCATCTCAGGCTATATAGGCCTTGACCGATCTCTGAACATGAAGTCCGGAATGGCACTTTCCGACAGGCTGGCATCCATAATCCCGGCAAACAAAAGGGATCTCTTCCCGCGGGACGCATCGGGCAGGCTGCAGATACCCATGAAGGTCAGGGGGACGGTCACGTCGCCCAGATTCACACTGGACACCGCAGTCATGGGAAAAGCCGCCGTAGAGGCCGAGAAGAAAAAACTGGAGAAGGTGATCGAGAAAAAACAGGATGAGTTCAGAAAGAAGCTGGAAAAGGACATCGGCGACAGCCTGAAGAAGCTGTTCAGATAACGCGTTCATTACTGCAGCTGACCTGACACAGGAAGCCGGGCCCCGTTTCAGTGAACAGGGCCCGGCTTATTAAGATTCCTCTGGAAATAATATATTCTAATTTTCCATATCTACCAGCGTAAATTCCCCGTTCATGACCGGGATGTATGCGGAGTCGATTATTGACGACAGGCTAGCAGAAATGAGCGCCTTGTTATCGGCATAGAGCGTTGAATCCACGTTAAAGATAAGGAATTGCGGGCCGCCGCCTCCCATGTCCTGGGTCGTAGTGTTGTTGCAGTTCATCCCGGTGTCAATGTACTTGACCGTCTGGCCCGCGAAAAGGATCTCAGCGCCCACGACACTATTACCCGATACGTCGTTGATCTGACCGGCAATCAGCGCCTTGCCTGTATCTACAAACGTTACGCTGCACAGGGAACCTAACCATGCAGCAACGGTGGGACTGATGAGGTTCACATCCGTCACTTCAGTTGGATCAGATACGGGCCTCCAGGCGTCGGCTGTTGTGAAAACTGCATACTTGCTGTTGTAGGGCATTAGAGTGCTTCCCGCAGCAGGCTTGCCGTGAACGGCAAGGGTCGGGCCCAGGGGTACGAACTGCATTGTGAAATCACCAGTGGAGTCGCCGGCCGCTTTCAGTGGATAAGACAGCAGCGACACCTCGCCGCCAGGATAGGGGGTGCTGACAAACGGGCTGCCCGTTCCGATCGGCGAAGCCAGATCCACCTGCTGAATGGGTCCGTGGAGGGTTATGGAGTCGTATGTAGTAATATCCACACCGATGGCATCATGGCCTGTTTCCAGAATTGAAACGGAATTCAGGGCATTTATGAACATCCCCGCTGGTTCGCCATCCTCAAAATCACCGTCAAGGTCTATATCGGGATCGTAGCCGTCATCATAAAAATCAATGAATGCTCCCACATAATAGGTTCCCGTGGGCAACCTGGTTCCAAAGGGAGATGTGAAGTAACTGTTGATGGCGTAATCCCAGAGGTTTGTTCCCGGGTCGAAGCCGTCAACACTCTCCGCTACGGCACTGTATGGCGGGCTTCCCGACAGGTCTGTGCTTGTAAAGGCTCCTATGTAGGCATTGGATGAGTAGGCAAGGGTCGTATTTGCTCCCGCGTAGGAAACATCGCCGATGATCGCCTCAGTATCCAGAAGTTCGAAACCAATTCCGGTAACGGCAACAGCGGCGACAGAAACAGAATCAAACGCAGCTGAGAGCTGTGTGATATCCGAGTACAATCCCATAGAATCACCACTGGTCAGACTATCCCCACCAAGTTCGCCGTCGCCATTCGTTTCCTGGAGGGCCATAAGGTAGTAAAGTCCGGGGTTGAGATAGGAAAAGGAATATGCGCCGGATACGTCGCTCTGCGTTATCGTGGGCTGAGGCCCCTGAGTGTCAATAAAATTGTGATCAAACAGGGCAACGAATGTCTCTCCCAGGCTGTCGTCAAAGGAGGAGTCCGGATCGTCTGTGATGACGCCTGATATGCTCCCTGTCGCCAGAGTACTGCCTGTGGCAAAGGTGATCTTGTCAAACGACTCCATGGAGGTGCCCTGTTTATCCTCAGCTCCCGGGAGGAGGGTCGCTATGTACGTCACACCCGAACTGAGCTGGGGGCTGAAGGACACTGCCAGATCCTGGTCACCGTTTGTCCATGTATATATCAGGGTGCCGGCGTAGCCCGCCCCCATAAAACCGAAGGAGTCTTCCACCGACTGAATATCCATGGGTTCGCTGAACTGCACACCTACGGTTGTCGCAACAGCTACATTCGTTGCGGCGTTGGCCGGATGTGTGAAAAAGCCCGTAGGAATACTGCCCGTGGTAAAGGAAAATATATAGGCAGCTGCCATGGAATCACCTTCCGCGTCCAGCGCCTGCGAGGCGATCGCAACTTCATACCTGGTGCTGTCGGCCATGGCCGCGGTTGGCGACATCACCATTTTCGTATCCAGGGCCTCCCAGCTGTAGAAGATAGTTGAAAATGTCCCAGCCACAGAAGTTATTGAAGTGTTGCTCTGGACGCTGGTTTTATTCATTGCCTCACTGAATGTAACTGAGATATCCGTATTCGTACTGACCTGATCGGCTCCGTCCACAGGAAAAACCGAAAGAACAGTGGGTATGGTCACGGGTGGTGGGGTAGAACCGCCGGTCCCGCCACCGCCGCCTCCACCACCGCAGGCGGCGAACATAACTCCCAGGAAAGCCAGGAGCGAAATTGCCATGATCACTCTCTTCATAACGACCTCCATTTCAGACAAAGGATTTAATACTAAAGAACACCGGCTGCAAAACGGAGCAAGTGCACTGTCAGATTAGACAAACAACTTCTGAAATCGTTACATATAAAACTGGAAAGATGCCTCTCTCCCTTTTCAATGCTTAATATCCAACTAATTGCCCCCTATGTCAAGGTAACGCAACGGTAACCTTGCCACAAACTGACAATAACAACACCCCGCTTCCCAATATCGGTATCTTCTGATATCTTCCACTGTCTGAGAAAGCTATTACCGGAGATCCGTTGCCAAATGGCAGAAAAAGGGAATAAATACGCAATAACAACTACCAAGCTCACCAAGCAGTTCGGCTCCCTTACGGCCGTGGACTGTATCGATATTTCCATTGGCAGGGGCGAGGTATTCGGCCTCCTGGGTCCTAACGGTGCCGGCAAGACCACAACGATCTCCATGCTCGCCACCCTTCTGAAACCCACCTCCGGCAAGGCTTATGTTGACGGTTACGACATTACCGCCCAGAAGGTGGCCGTCAGGAGCTCCATAGGTCTCGTCTTCCAGGACCCCTCCTCGGATGAAGAGCTCACCGCCGAGGAGAATATGGATTTTCACGGACGTCTGTACTCAATTCCCAGGTCAGTGAGAAAAAGGAGGATTCCCGAACTCCTGTCCATGGTGGACCTTGCAGACAGATCAGGTGATCGTGTTAAAACCTTCTCCGGAGGAATGAAGCGGCGTCTGGAGATCGCCAGGGGTTTCCTCCACCATCCTGCAGTGCTGTTCCTTGACGAACCAACTACAGGGCTTGATCCACAGACCCGCCGCAGGATATGGGAACACATCCAGATGCTTAACTCTGAAAGGGACGTAACGGTCCTGCTGACGACTCATTCCATGGAGGAGGCCGACTTCCTATGCGGACGAATCGCCATAATGGATCACGGGAAGATAATAGCTCTGGGCAGCCCGGGGGAACTGAAGAACGGGTTGGGGGGCGACCTCATAAGCATCGAGACTGAAAACAACGATAAGCTCCTTTTACTGCTGGCAGGAGCTGACTGGACGGGCAAGCCAAGAATCCATGACGGACGCGTAAACATCACCGTAACAGAGGGTGAGAGCAAGATCCCGGAACTCATTCGCCTCACCGAGGGCGCTGAAATAGATATAAGGTCAGTCACCCTGAAAAAGCCGACTTTAGAAGATGTATTCCTTTACCATACCGGCAGGACGATCCGCGCTGAAGCCGGCAGCACAGTCGACAGGATGCGTCAGAGACGGAGGGCTTTCGGCAGATGATGCAGGCAGTGTTCACCATCTGGCAAAGGGAAGTCATCCGTTACCTCAGGTCACCGTCCCGGATCATCGGAAGTCTGGGGATGCCCTTTTTCTTTCTCGCATTTCTCGGATTGGGCCTCCAGTCGGCTTTTGCCATCCGCCCCGGGGGAGAGCGCTATCTGGACTATATCGCACCAGGTATCGTTGGAATGGTCTTGCTGTTTTCCTCCACAGTGTCCGGAATATCGGTCATCTGGGACCGGCAGTTCGGTTTTCTGAAGGTTATGCTTGTGGCT